>Ga0114932_10001639_pt1 | contig 25055 bp, 14 predicted proteins | sample 2SBtaG_2_FD_87286 | JGI IMG/M metagenome (GOLD analysis project Ga0114932, IMG submission 87286) | Deep subsurface microbial communities from Kolumbo volcano to uncover new lineages of life (NeLLi) - 2SBTROV12_ACTIVE470 metaG | ecosystem: Environmental > Aquatic > Marine > Volcanic ...
AACATGGCCATCGCTTTTTCGCGGTTACCCAACTGTGAACGTTCTGTTTGACAAACCACTACTACACCGGTGGGTATATGTGTTAAGAATACTTTGGTCTCTACTTTGTTCACGTTTTGTCCGCCTGCACCACCACTTCGCGCTGTTTCCATTTTCACATCACTCTCTTTCAATTCAAAATCCACCTCTTCCGCTTCGGGCATCACCGCTACCGTTGCAGCAGAAGTATGTACGCGCCCCTGTGTTTCGGTATCGGGCACCCGCTGTACACGGTGTACACCACTTTCAAATTTGAGGGTTCCATATACATCTTCACCGGTTATTTCTACCACCACTTCTTTATAACCACCAACTGTTCCTTCACTTTCACTTACAACAGCAGTTTTCCATCCTTTGCGTGAACAATAACGCAGGTACATACCCAACAGGTCTCCTGCAAACAAACTGGCTTCGTCGCCCCCTGTTCCTGCACGTATCTCCAGGATGGCATTCTTGTCATCCTGCGGATCTTTGGGAATGAGTAAACGGGTTAACTCTTTTTCCAGTGTGGCCTTTTTTTCTTCAAGGGCAGGTAACTCCATCTTGGCCAGTTCCCGCATATCTTCATCGTTTCCGGAAAGACTTTCTTTCGCAAAATCATAATCACTTACCACCCTTCTGTAATCGTCATAAGGCTTGACAATCTTCTCTAAAGTGCGGTACTCTTTACTGTATGCTCCAAACTCTTTCTGGTTATTGATGATCTCCGGGTTCGTCAGCGCAATACCTACCTGTTCAAAACGCGCCTTGATGGCTTCCAGCTTATCCAACATGTCCTTGATTTTAAGAGTGCAAAATTACGAGAATAGTTGGTAGTATGGCGTTTGCTCATAAAGCTGTAATTTCATCCCGTATGAAGAAGTTTCTGTCAGAGCAGGCAATATCCTTGAATTCCCTGATCAAGCTCTCGGACTGTCTACCTTATCCTTTTATCATTGCAGAAAAAGCTGATGGGGAAACCAAACATATATATTTTAACAATGTATTTGTAGCTGAAATCGGCTACACCTGTGAAGAGCTTCCCAATGAAGCCGCATGGTTTGAAAAAGCATACCGCAATCCCGCCTACCGGAAAGAAGTGATGGACAACTGGCAGCAACTGGAAAAAGAAGCTGCACGGAAAGGAAACAGTTTTATCATGTCCAGGTCAAGGGTTACCTGCAAGTCGAATGAGCAGCGATGGTACCTGATAAAGGCCTCTGTGATAGACAACGTGCACATCGTTGCGTTTGTAGACCTTAACAACGAACTCAGTTTGCAGGAATCATTGATTCAGACGGGCCACAACAAGGACCGGCTGTTATCCATTCTCAGTCATGACCTGAGAGGGCCTATCACCAACCTATTCACCATCTCCTCATTGGCCACTACCGGCGACCTCACCAGCGATGAATTTACCTGCATGGCCCAACTCATTCAAAAGCAATCTTTCCAGGTACTGGAATTGCTCGACACAACACTCAACTGGGCCAGGTCGAACTACAGTGGTTTCAGGATGGAAAAAACGACCATTGATCTGGAGCAGTTGGTCAACAGGATATTCGCTATATACCGCAATGTGTGTGAAAGCAAGCAACTTAAAACTTCCATCAAGTTCGGGGCGCTCCGGAACATTGAAGCAGATGCTGAAATAATGACGGTGGTATTGCGTAACCTTATTTCCAATGCCATCAAATTCACGCCCCCCAAAGGATCGGTAGAGATCGGCACTGCAAAAAATGAAATCATCATCCGCGACAGTGGCATAGGGATGAGCAAGAATATGATCAGCGATATCTTCAATAAAACATCTGCATCCAGGAAAGGAACCAACGACGAGTTGGGGTTGGGCATGGGGCTCAACCTCGTACTGGACCTGGTAAAACTGGTACCTTGCGATCTGGAGATAGAAAGCAAGCCTTCCGAAGGAACTGTGATGAAACTGAAATTTAATGGATAATCATTACCTTTAATCTGATACCAATCCGTCTTACTGAATGACAATTGCACTGATCGATGATCATGAATTAATAGCGAAAGCTATTACTTACATGTTGCAGAAAGACCCCGGTATTACCGAGGTAAAAACATTTACCACCGTTCCGCTTTTTCTGGAATCGCTCGATGGCTCCTGGAAGCCCGATATCATCATCACCGATCTTTTATTACCTGTTATGGGAGGTATGGAATTGATAGCAAAAATCAGGAAGATGCCCGAGTTCAACAGTACCAGGATCATTGTACTTTCTTCCATCACAGATGTACATACCATCAGGCATACATTCAAGATTGGCGCCAATGGATATTTATCGAAAGATTCCTCCCTCGAAGAATTGACCGATGCAATCCAGGCAGTGACAGAAGGCAAGCAATACATTGCAAAAAAATGGGGGTCCAGCCTCACAGACCTCGTCCTCTCCGACAAGCCCATCCGTATCCACCTCACGCCTCGCGAAAAAGATGTATTGGACCTGATCTGTTCCGGGTTCACATCAAAAGAAATTGCGGCGCAACTCGGACTCAGCGTTTATACCGTACAGGGATACCATAAAAACATCATGAAAAGATTCAGGGTAAACAGAACCGCCGACCTCATTGTATTTGCCATACAGAAGGGTTTGTATGTTTCACCTTAGAGAATTCTCTTCCAATAACTTTTAACCAGTCCTATGCGAATACTAGTACTTCTCTTTCTATGCTGTCCAATGCTGGTTCACGCGCAACAAGCTGATATCCTCATTAAAAATGGCAGGATCATCGATGGTACCGGTAATTCCTGGGTCTATGGAGACATTGCTATCCGAAATGGCAAGATTGTTCAGACTGGTCGCCTCTCTCATTGGCAAGCGAACAGGATCATTGATGCATCCGGACTGGTAGTAGCGCCCGGATTCATTGATGTGCATACGCACCTCGAGGGCGAGGAGAAAAAAGTACCCGAAGCGGCCAACTTCATTTATGATGGTGTTACCACTGCTGTTACCGGTAATTGCGGGTCATCGAATACCAACCTGGGACATTATTTTGCGATGCTCGACAGCCTGAAACTTTCCATCAACGTGGCATCGCTCATTGGCCATAACGATGTACGCAAAGCTGTGCTGGGCAATGCCAACAGGGACCCCAATGAAGCCGAAATGCAACAGATGGAAGGGATCGTGGAACAAGCTATGAAAGATGGAGCAGTAGGTTTTTCAACAGGATTGATTTATATACCCGGTACTTATTCCAAAACCGAAGAAGTGGTGCGGCTCGCCAAAGTAGCGGCAAAATACAATGGCGTCTATGCCAGTCATATACGCGATGAAGGCGACAGCGTAGTACAGGCCATTGAAGAAGCGCTGCACATAGGACGTGAAGCAAAGATGCCCGTAGAAATATCGCATTTCAAACTGAGCGGCCAGCAGAACTGGGGCAGAAGCCGCGAAACCATTCCACTGATCATCCGCGCGCGGAAGGAAGGATTGGACGTTACCATTGACCAGTATCCTTATACGGCCAGCAGTACTTCGCTAAGCACTTTGTTACCAGACTGGGTTTTGGCAGATGGTCATGATTCGATTCGTGCCCGCCTTGCAAGACCTGCAGTAAGAAAAGAAGTGATCGATTATATGCTCGGGCGTTTGAAAAAAAGAAAGTTGAGTCATTTCAGTTACCCGGTAGTAGCCACATTCAAACCCGATAGCAGCTACAATGGCAAAAGCATTGAAGCCGTGAACCTGATGAAAGGCAAAAAACACAAAGCTTCCGAAGAAGCGGAAACTGTTGTGGAAATGATGGAACAAGGCGATGCATCGATGGTATTTCATGGCATGAGTGAAGGAGATGTGAAAGCGATCATTCAATACCCTTACGACATGTTCGCCTCCGATGCCAGCATCCGCGTTTTCAACCAGGGTAATCCACATCCGCGCGGATACGGCACCAATGCCAGGGTGCTGAGCAAATATGTGCGGGAAGAAAAAATACTCTCACTGGAAGAAGCCATTCGCAGAATGACTTCCCTTCCTGCTCAAAAATTTCAGTTGAAAGACCGCGGTTTATTGAGAGAAGGATTTGCCGCCGATATCGTGATATTCGATGAAAAAGAAGTGCAGGATCATGCTACGTATAACAAGCCGCATCAGTATTCCACCGGGTTCAGGTACGTGGTCGTAAACGGACATTTAACTGTTGATGATGGCAAGCATAACGGCACAAGAGCCGGCATCGTCTTAAAAAAACAATAGTATGAAGTATTTCTCTCCCTGGTTGTTCGCATTGTTGCTACCGGCAGGTATGCGGGCGCAGGCTTACCAGAAACTGCATGCCAAAGCCACTGTGGTGGATACGCACAACGATGTGCTTACCCAATCGCTCGAAAAAAATGTGGTCTTCGATGAAGACATGAAAACCTTCGCCCATTCAGACCTGCGCCGCATGCAACAGGGAGGCATTGATGTGCAGGTATTCTCGGTATGGTGTGATGGCTCTTATGGAAAAGGAAGGGCTTTTGCAAGGGCCAACAGGGAAATCGATACACTGTACGAATGGGTGAAACGGAATCCTGCCAGCATGATGATCGTTAGAACACCCCGCGAGCTGCAGCAGGCCGTGCAAGCAAAAAAGCTGGCTTGCATGATGGGTGTGGAAGGAGGCCACATGATAGAGAACAACCTGCAATACCTCGATAGCCTTTATAAAAGAGGCGTACGGTATATGACACTTACCTGGAACAACTCTACGCCCTGGGCTACTTCTGCCATGGATGAAAGTTCCGGTAAATTCACCAACGCTAAAAAAGGACTGAATGATTTTGGTATACAGGTGGTGAAACGCATGAATCAACTGGGTATGATGGTAGACCTTTCGCATGTAGGTGAACAGACTTTCTGGGATGCCATTCACACCACCACCAAACCCGTTATTGTATCGCATAGTTGTGCCTACACGCTTTGCCCGGTATTCCGCAACCTGAAAGACGACCAGATAGATGCTGTTGGAAAAAATGGCGGTGTGATACACCTGAATTTTTTTTCCGGTTTTCTCGACAGTAGTTTCCAGCGCAAGCTCGATCTCTTCAATGCGCGGCATAAAGAAGAAAGAGATACGATACTTAAAATGAATCCCGAACCTTTTTTTGCCGACAGTTACCTGGCAGAGAAATACGCCGATGAAGTAAAAGAACTGCGGCCACCCCTTTCACTCCTGATTGACCACATCGATTATATTGTAAAAAGGATTGGGATAGACCATGTGGGATTGGGATCTGATTTTGATGGCATTACTTCCGCGCCCATCGGGCTCGATGATGTAAGTTGTTATCCACTGGTTACCAAAGCGCTGAAAGAACGCGGCTATAGTAACGGCGCTATTAGAAAAATACTGGGCGAGAATTTCCTCCGGGTATTCACGGCCAACAGCAGATAAGCCTTTGCTTACCGGGCAATATTCCGGATATGGTATTCCTGTATCAATGCAGGGTGTTCCGGCGTGAGTGTAAAACTTACAAGGATGTTTGTGTTTGTACCATATAACGTAAATGAGCCTCGCAGTTGATTTTCCGGCATCACTTTGCCTACCCTGGTAATGGTTCCGGCTTTTTCAAACATTTCTTTGGCTTCTTTTTTTAACGCATCGATCAAGTAATCAGCAAAAAAATTCTCCGCAAAAATGCCGCTGGATGCAGCGCCATCCCAGCTGGGTAATAATTTCAATAATGCTGCTTGTCTTTCTTTCAGAATATCAGACGGAGGCAAAGACGCAGGTTTCAATTTTGCAGCCCTGATCAGCGTATCCAACACTTGCAGGTTGATGGCGCTGGTACTGGCATAAGTCAAGTTCGCAAACAATATCACGCCTAAACCGTATTCGGGCAGTATCTTCCAGTTACTGCCAAAGCCCGGCAATCCGCCGCTGTGTTCAATGATGGTTCTTCCTTCGCAGTCTTTGGACCATCTTAAACCATATCCATAAGCACTAACCACCGGACACTTTCTTCCATCAGGATAAGTGAACTGTGCATTGAGGCCGCTGAAACGCCAGGGTTGGTGCATTTCACGTATGGAACTTCTTTTCAACGGGCCTTGTTCTGCATCATTGCGCGGTGGCCATGCCTGCTGGTGCAATGCCACATATTTACTGAACGATTCTATCGAAGTGATCATGCCGCCCATGGCGCCATAAATGCCATCATGCAAAAGGGCTTCTGTTTTCCAATCGCCATTTATCCAACGATAACCATGCGCCAGTTGCGCCGCAGGAACACGGCTGTATTCATACATGGCCTGGTTCATGTTCAATGGCTTCCAGATATGTTCGGCAATATATTCGCTATAAGGTTTGCCTGTTACTTTTTCTATGATGTACCCCAGGCTGGCAAAGCCCAGGTTGCTGTATTCATAGGCAACACCCGGCACGTTCGAAAATGAAATTCCTTTTTTGATCAATTGCAGTAATGCTTCTCGGGTGTCTGCCAACTGCCGGTCGCCCCAGGGATTGTCTTCCGGAAAACCGGCAGCATGCGTAAGCAGGTGGCGTATGGTAATGACCGGTGCATCGCTGGTGAGTTGCTGATTGCGTATCTCAGGTATGTATTTCGATACGGGATCATCCAGTTGCAGTTTACCCTGGTCGCGCAATTGCAGGATGGCCATGGCGGTAAAGCTTTTAGACATGGATGCAATACGGAACATAGCCGTAGTAGTAGCCGGTATTTTATTTTCCAGGTCAATATAGCCGCCGCTGCCCTTGTACACCAGCTTGCCATCGAGCATGATACCAAAAGCGTATCCGGGAAAATGATTCTTCTCCGCATAGGAAGCATATAGTTGCGCTACAACAGGGAACAAAGCTTCCATGCGTTGCAGCCGGTCTTTGTCTTCAAATACAGGTGCATGATACTGTTCTTTTTGTTGTGCCACTGATAACATCGGGCACAAAGAACAAAGCAAAACCATTCCTTTAAAAAGAAGAAACAATCGTTTATGCATAGCTATAGATTGAAGCATTAATAAGCTTCCAGTTTCTTTATGCACTCATCCAAACGGCTTTCCGCCATGAAATTCTTTTCCAGTTCTGTGTTGAACGGAACAGGCGTATCCAGCGAAGCGCAGCGCATCACAGGAGCATCCAGCAATTCATAACAATGCTCTCCTACCCAGGCCGCCACTTCTGCACCGATGCCACCTGTCAGTGTATCTTCATGCAGGATCAATACTTTGCCTGTTTGCTTTACCGCTTTGCGTATCGCTTCGTAATCGAGTGGTAGTAAGGTTCTGAGGTCTAGCAGGTGCAGGGAAATCTCCGGGTGTTGTTGCTGGTAATGCAATGTCCAGTGTACGCCCATTCCATAACTGATCACGGTAATATCTTCTCCCTGCTGCACTACCCGCGCCTTGCCGATCTCCACTTCATAAGGCTGACCTGGAAAATGGCCGCTGATACTTCTGTACAACGCTTTGTGTTCGAAATATAAAACCGGGTTCGGATCATTGATGGCTGCAATGAGTAATCCTTTTGCATCGTGCGGCGAAGAAGGATACACCACTTTCAAACCGGGCACATGCGTGAACCAGGCTTCATTGCTTTGCGAATGGAAAGGACCGGCTCCTACTCCGCCTCCTGTTGGCATGCGGATGACCACATCTGCCGGTTGTCCCCAACGGTAATATATTTTTGCCAGGTTGTTGACGATCTGGTTGAAGCCCATCGTAACAAAATCGGCAAACTGCATTTCTACTACCGATTTGAATGCTTCCAGGCTCAATCCTAATGCTGTTCCGATCACTGCACTTTCACAAAGCGGTGTGTTGCGCACCCGCTCCTTGCCAAACTGTTCTACAAATCCTTCCGTGATCTTGAATGCGCCGCCATATTCGGCAATGTCTTGCCCCATGAGCACCAGGTGTGTGTGCTTTTCCATGCTCTGCTTCAACGCTTCCGTAATTGCATCGATAAAACGTTTGGCGGGCTCATCCGTTGCAGGTTCGGGTTCATCGACCCTGTTGGCCAACGACCATTGGCTGTGGATCACCGATTGTTTCGCATATACATCCCGCAATTCTTCGGCAGTATCGGGTATCATGGGTTGTGCATCGAAAGCATGCTGCAGTTCTTCTTCAATATAATCCTTAAACCCATTGCGGATATTGGTTACTTCCGTTTGAGTGAGCACTTTTTCTGCGAGCAGGTATTGTTCAAAACTTCTCACCGGATCCTGCTGTACCCATTTTTTGAACAGCTCCTGCGGCACATATTTGGTGCCGCTGGCTTCTTCATGTCCGCGCATGCGGAAAGTCATGCACTCTACCAGGTAAGGTTTCCTGTTCCTGATGCAATATTCACGCACGCCTTTGATGGTATCATATACTTCCAGCACATTATTTCCATTGATCCGAACGCCTTCCATACCATATCCTCTGGCTTTGTCAACCAGGTTTTGGCAGCGGTATTGTTCGCTTACGGGCGTACTCAATCCGTAGCCGTTGTTTTCAATAAGAAATATCACCGGCAGATCCCATACAGCCGCTATGTTCAGGGCTTCGTGAAAATCTCCTTCGCTCGTGCCGCCATCGCCCGAATAGGCTAACGATACTTTTTGTTCTTTGCGAAGCTGGTGCGCCAGGGCTACTCCATCGGCCAATGCCAGTTGCGGTCCCAGGTGAGAGATCATACCACATATATGATGCGCTTTGCTGCCAAAATGAAAACTGCGTTCCCTGCCCTTGCTGTACCCGTCTTTATTTCCCTGCCACTGCATGAACAATTTTTGCAGCGACATCTGCCGGGAGGTGAACACACCCAGGTTGCGATGCAATGGCATGATCCATTCATTTTTCTGAAGGGCCAGCGTACTGCCTACGGCAATGGCTTCCTGTCCGATGCCACTGAACCATTTACTGATCCTGCCCTGTCGTAACAGCACCAGCATTTTCTCCTCGATCATCCTGGGCAGTAAAAGATTCCGGTAGATATAGATCAATTCATCGTTGCTCAATTCCTTTCTGAAGCAATTCAAGTGTATCAAATTTCTTGCTCCAAGATAGAAAGAAATGCAATTAAAAAAGCCGCCCGGAGGCGGCTTCAACATTATCTGATAATGATTTTAGTTTCTGTTCGAAAGTTTGCTCAACAATTTGAGTATTTCAATGTACAGCCAGATGATGGTAACCATTAGTCCGAATGCACCATACCATTCCATGAACTTGGGAGCGCCTCTTTCTGCACCCTGCTCGATCATATCGAAATCAAGGATCAGGTTCAACGCTGCAATAGCTACTATAAACAGGCTGATGCCAATGCTCAGCGGGCTGCTGTCGTACATGAAGCTGATGTTCACACCAAACCAGCGCAGCACCATAGTAATGAGATAAAAGATCGCAATACCCAATGTTGCCGAGAATATGATGGATTTGAATTTTTCCGTAGCCTTGATGACACGGAAATTATAGAGCAGGAACATGGCAATGGCCACACCAAAAGTGAGTCCTACCGCCTGCATGATCAACCCGGGATAGCTTTTGGCGAAAGCTGCATTCAATATTGCAGAAATACCGCCGATAAAAAGACCTTCCAGTATGCCATAAGCGGGTGCCAGGTAAGGCGCCCAGTTGGGTTTGAAAGAAATAGCGAATGCGCTGATCAGCCCGCCGATCGCTCCCACGATCATAAGGACCATCATGGTATCCTGCTTGAACTGATCGTACAGGTGCCAGCTGTAACCGGCTCCTGCAATCACCATCAACATCAAAAAGCCGAACTTGTTAATCGCCCCACGCACACTCATGGTACCTTGTGCCGCTGATTCCAGCTGCAAACTCCTGTCAAACATCTTTTCCGAAAGAGTAGGGTTACCCGATTTAAAAATTGCCATAGTTTTTACGTTTTATCTGTCTCAAAAGTACAAATTCCCTGCCTGATTCATAACCGGAAAAAATGACAGGTCGCTAATTTTAACGTTCCGGGAGCAATTGATATACAATGGGTTCATGCCTGTCTAATGCCCACAGTAATATTTTCAAATCTGCTGAAGGCAACAAGGATATATACCTGATTGTGCGTAGAGGTGATGAAAAATAAATTCATGAACGGGTCCTGCCTCCGTTTATTTTTTTCTTTGTTATTAATTTTTTTTATTAATATTGATATGTTAATTATTTCAATATTTGCTAAATCGATTTAGTTTATTACTTAATCGATTTAGCGTAACCTTGTTTGCTTATGAATCAATCTAACTTTGCGGCCGGCAGACGCATGCTCACCTGCCTATGTATGTACACGTTGACCAGCCTCCTTTTTTATCAGCCCCTTTTCGCTGGTAGCGTAAAAAACAGTATCCCTGCACCAGACTACCAGAACAAACGCCCACCAGCCGATGTAAGGGTCTCGGGTACTACAAAAGACCGGCTCGGCACGCCGATGTCCGGCGTAACGGTACAGGTAGTGGGGCGCCCAGACATAGTGACCACCACAAATGCCAAAGGTCGCTTCTCCATTACCGTTCCTGAAAAAAGCTCCTTACAGTTTTCGTATGTAGGGTACAAAAATCAGGTCATTGCGGTTAATATGCTGGAGATGGATATTACAATGGAAGCAGCCCAGGGCAGCTTGCAGGAGGTGGTAGTCGTGGGTTTCGGACGCCAACGCAAAATAAGCGTTATCGGCGCCCAGTCTACAATCAATCCCGAAGAACTTAAACTGCCTGTTGCCAATATCAACACCCTGCTAGCCGGTCGGATTGCAGGTGTTATCGGCGTACAGCGCAGCGGCCAGCCGGGACAAAACAGCTCTGATATCTGGATAAGGGGTATCACTTCTTTCGGCGGTGGCTCCTCTGCCCCCCTCATCCTGGTAGACGGTGTGGAACGCCCCATCAGCAATATCGATCCGGAAGACATTGCTTCATTTACCATTCTCAAAGATGCCGCGGGTACAGCGGTTTATGGTGTACGCGGCGCCAATGGCGTTATCCTCATCACAACAAAAATCGGTAAACAGGGCAAACCCCAGGTAAGACTCGATTACAGCGAGGGCCTGGTCACTTTTGTTAAATTACCACAGATGGCCGACGCCAAAACCTATATGGAAGCGGCAAATGAATCTTTTACCACTAGGGGACAAACAGCGAAGTATTCGCCCGATTATATCCAGAAAACACTTTCGGGAGCAGATCCTGAACTGTACCCGAATGTTGACTGGTTCAATGCGCTTTATCGGAAGTTCGGTATGTTAAGGCGGGCAAATGTAAATGTAAGTGGTGGCTCCGATTTCCTCCGCTATTACGGCTCTGTATCCTATTATGATGAAACCGGTCTGCTCAAAACCGGCAGCCTGCAGAAATACAATTCTGATCTGCGGTTTAAACGGTTCAATGTTACCTCCAACGTAAATATGAACATTACCAAAACCACCAAACTGGACCTGGGTATCCGCGGATGGTTTACCAACAGTAACCGCCCGGCCCTCTCCACAGAGGATATCTTTGGGTCGGCAATGAGCACACCACCGACTGAATACCCGTTGGAATACAAAGGTGGGTTCGTTCCTGGTAAAAACCCGAACGGCGGTTACCGCAACCCCTGGGCCGACTTAACCCGGCGGGGTTATGCCACGGATTTTCAAAATTCCATTGCTTCCAACCTGCGGCTCACCCAGGATCTGGTATCGTTGCTGAAAGGCCTGTCTGTCACCACCATGTTCGCATTCGATGCGTTCAACACCATGACCATTTCGCGCAGCAAAAGGGAAGACACTTTTTTCCCCGACCCCAACCAGCCGCGTAACGCTGATGGTTCACTCAACCTTAAAAGGACTTATGTAGGCAGTGGCAATTACCTGAACTACAACAGAAGCAACGGTGGTAACAGGCGGTTTTACAGCGAGTCATCGCTCAATTACAACAATACATTCGGGAAGCACCGCGTAGGCGGACTGGTGCTCTTCTACACAGATGATTACCAGAACCAGTTTGCCGGAGACTTCACATCGTCGATTCCTGAACGTTATCTCGGCCTGGCTTCCAGGATTACTTATTCTTACGACGATCGCTATTTTATTGAGGGCAACCTTGGTTATAACGGTTCTGAAACCTTTGCCCCCGATAAAAGATATGGTACTTTCCCTGCATTTGGCCTGGGATGGATTCCATCGAACGAAAAATTCTTTGCACCCGTTAAAAAATTCATCACCTACCTCAAATTCCGCTATTCTGATGGTCTTACCGGTATCGGAAGAATCGGCGGCAGAAGGTTTGCCTATCTCACCCTCATGTCTGATAACGTAAGCGGCTACCGCTTCGACCGCAACTACGGTGAAATGAGAGGGATCAATATCACAGACTACGGTTCCGTTGTTACCTGGGCCCAATCGAGGAAACAGGATCTGGGCATTGAAGTAAAAACCCTGCAGGACCATTTGTCCGTTATAGTCGACCTGTTCAAAGAGAAAAGAACCGGAATCTTTCTGCAGCGTCAGTCACTCCCGGTATTTATGGGACTTAGCAATACGCCCTGGGGCAACCTGGGTATGGTGGAGAACAAGGGTATTGATGCCACTCTGGAATACAATGGCCGAATCGGTAATGTAAACCTTAGCCTCCGTGGTAATATCACCCACAACAACGATGTCATTCTGGAAAATGATCAGCCAAATCCAAAGTATCCCTGGATGAACCAGAGAGGTCATAACATTCTGGCAAGATGGGGTTATATGGCCGACGGACTGTTCGGCAGCCAGGATGAAATCAATAAAAGTGCGGTACCAGGCGATAAGTCGCAGGTACTGCCGGGAGATATCAAATATAAAGACCTCAACGGCGACGGGCTGATCAACAGCTACGACAAGGTGGTGATTGGCCGTGGCGATGTACCCAATTGGGTTTTTGGTTTCGGGTTTAACGTGGAATACAAAAGATTCAACCTGGGTGCTCTGTTTGCCGGTCAGGCCGGGGCCGATATCATGCTGAGTGGTGACGGTATCTACCCCTTTGCCAATGGCGCAGGCATTACCAATGTTTATGCCAACATCACCAATCGCTGGCAGGATGGTCAAAACAATTCCAATGTATTTTATCCGAGGCTCGCGAATGGTGAAGACCGTAACAGGAACAATACCCAGCCAAGCAGTTGGTGGGTAAGGAATACGGATTTTGTGCGATTAAAAACACTTGAACTGAGTTATAATCTTCCCAAATCCTGGTACAATGGTATTTTCCGTAATGCCTCGGTATACCTGCAGGCCATTAACCCCATCACGTTTTCCAAATTCAAACTCTGGGATGTGGAAAGTACTGTTAATGCAGGCAATGGTGGCCGTTATCCGAACGTCAAATCCTATTCTCTTGGTGTAACCGTTGATTTCTAAATCATTTAAAAGCATTACTATGAAATTTAAACATACAGTACTTGTTTTATTACTATTGGTCCTGGTTTCCACAGGCTGCAAAAAATTCCTCAGCCAGGTACCTGACGACCGGCTGACCATCGAAGAAACCTTCCGGAACCGATCTACCGCGGAGAAATTCCTGGCAAGTGTTTACTCCTATATTCCCCGTGAATGGAGCCAGCGCTTTGTGGGCAACTCCAACTCAGGACCCTGGACAGGCGCTTCGGATGAAGCAGAATACCTTTGGGGATTTGTAGCATCAAACGACATCAATATCGGCTCCTGGGATGCAGGAAGTTGGTTTACCCAGGTATTCTGGAGAGATTTCTACCGCGGCATCCGTTCGGCAAGCATTTTTATCGACAATATCGATAAGGTAACCGTAGACATCAATGATGAACAAAAAAGAAGGTACAAGGCAGAAGCAAGGGCATTGAGGGCCATGTACTATTTCTATCTCACCAGGATTTACGGTCCGGTAGTGCTGATGGGTAACAACGTGATTCCCGTTGATGTACCAGCCTCCTCCATCAACCTCCCGCGCAATTCAATGGATGAATGTGTAGAATTCATTGTTTCTGAACTCGACCTCGCAGCAAAAGATCTGCCAACAAAACCCATCAACGATGGTAATTTCGCCCGCCTTACGAGGGGTATAGCACTTTCATTCAAAGCAAGAGCCTTGTTACAGGCTGCCAGTCCCCTCTATAACGGGAACACGGACTATGCAGCGCTGAAGAATAAGGATGGAAAACAACTGATCAGCCAGACCTATGATGAAAAAAAATGGCAGCGCGCCGCTGCTGCTTATAAAGCTTTTATTGACGAATTTGTACCCGGTGTTTATACACTGTATCGTAAAAACGATGCCAGCGGCAACTATAGCCCATTCATTTCCCTGCGCGATGTGATGCTGGACCCCTGGAACCAGGAAGTGATCTTCGGCAGACCTGATGATGAAAACGCCCGCAATTACGAAGTAACACCCTATCATAACGGTTATGCATCAGAAGTCAGGGGCAGCGGAGGCCTCGGCGCTACCCAGCGCCAGGTGGATGCTTTCTTCATGGCAAACGGAAGATCGATCACCGATCCGGCCTCTGGCTATGTGGCATCGGGCACCTCTCCCTTCCAAGCACCCGACGATAACCAGAACAGGGATATATTCAACCAATGGGTAAACAGAGAGCCGCGTTTTTATGTAAACATTACTTACGATAACAGGAAATGGCTGAACACGAATTCAGGTGAAGTGATCACCAGGTTATATTTCAAGGGTAATTCGGGCAAGGGAACCAGCAATGATTATTGCCCCACCGGTTACGTCGTACGGAAAGGCGCCAAACTCACCGACTGGAGAAATGGTCAGGGTGTGCAGGTGCAATACCGGCTGGCTAACCTCTACCTCGATTATATAGAGGCGTTGAATGAATATGATCCGGCAAACTCCGACATTCTCAAATACCTCAATATGATCAGGGACAGGGCCGGTATACCGGGATATGGACCTGGAGGACTGGACATCCCCGCCGGCAAAGATGCCATGCGGGCAGCCATCTGGCGTGAAAGGCAGGTAGAGCTGTGCTTTGAAAATGTGCGGTACTTTGATACACGCAGATGGAAAATAGCAGAGCAAACAGATAACGGCCCCGCCATGGGTTTAAACATTGATGGCACCCTGCCGGACTTCTATAACCAGAAACCTTTTGAAACCAGGGTATTCAACAAAAGGCATTATTTCTTCCCCATACCGGAACAGGATATAAATAATAATCCTCAATTGGTACAAAACACCGGCTGGTAATCTGTATTATTCAAGATTGTATTGCCGGTAATATGACACCGGCAATACAATCTTTCTAAAAAACAAAACAACTATGCGATTGTGTAGAAGGTTCATCAAAATCTATTTTTCTGCAGCAAGCCTGCTGCTGCAATCAATCTCTTTTGCCCAGGTTACACCCATTGCCCCAAAAGAAAAAACCGCATTTCAAACAAGCAGTCCCTGGATACCGGAAATCGACGTGCGTTCCGATATCGCTATTATTTATGGCGCGGGCGACAGGCCGGGCCTGAGCTTTGAGCAACGCGTCAAGTCATGGAGGGATAGAGGTTACCAGACCAACTTCATGACAGGCATCGCTTGGGGCGGATACGAAAATTATTTCCTGGGCACATGGGACGGAAAAAATCATTTCAGTGATGGTCAGGTTACCCGCAACGGCGACACCATCTGGCATGGTCACAACGTTCCTTATATTGTACCATCGGCTTCTTTTATTGAATATATGAAGACCGCTGTGATCAAAAAAGTCATCGACGCAGGTATCACATCCATCTTTCTGGAAGAGCCCGAATTCTGGGCAAGGGCCGGGTACAGCGCGGGGTTCAAAGCCGAATGGCAAAAATATTATGGTTCTCCCTGGAAGCCCCAGCATGAATCAGCCGAGAACACCTATCTGTCCAACAAGCTCAAATATCACTTGTATTATAACGCCATAAAAGAAGTTTCTGCCTACGCCAAACAATACGGTAAGCGTAAGGGGCTCAACGTGAAAGTATTCATCCCCACGCACTCCCTTGTAAACTACTCCTCCTGGCAGATCGTGAGTCCCGAAGCAAGTCTCGCATCCCTGCCCGGTATCGATGGGTATATCGCCCAGGTGTGGACAGGCACTTCACGCGAACCGATTTTCTATAACGGGAAAGTCAAAGAAAGGGTGTTTGAAAATGCTTTCCTCGAATATGGCTCCATGGTTTCCATGACAGCACCAACCAAACGAAAATTATTTTTCCTGACCGATCCCATTGAGGACAGGCAAAAAGACTGGCAGGATTACAAGCAAAATTACCAGGCCACTTTTACTGCAAAGCTGTTGTACCCTATGGTAGCGGATTATGAAGTAATGCCCTGGCCCGAACGCATCTATACCCATCCCTATAAAATTGCCGGCACCAACCAAAGTACCTTGATCCCCCGCCCTTACTCCACCCAAATGCAGATCATGGTGAATGCGCTGAACAATATGCCACTGACAAAAAACAAGATCAGCGGTTCCGGCGGCATTGGCGTACTGATGTGCAATTCCCTGATGTTTCAGCGGTTCCCCACACATAATGGTTTTGAAGACCCGCGATTCTCTAATTTTTACGGACAAACATTTCCATTGCTGAAGGCAGGCGTGCCGGTGGAAACCGTGCACCTGGAGAACCTTGCCTACCCCGAAACACTGAAGGGTATCAAAGTATTGATATTGAGTTATTCAAATATGAAGCCCATGAATGCCGATATGCATCGTTACCTTGCAGAATGGGTGAAAAAAGGCGGTGTATTGGTCTATTGCGGCAGGGACGATGACCCTTATCAAAATGTAACGGAATGGTGGAATACCAATGGCAACCATTTTAAAACACCTGCCGAACAGCTGTTTCAATTGTTGAATATTCAGCCTGTTTCAGATGACCAGAAATTCAGTGCAGGGAAAGGCACCGTTTACCTGTTACGCAAAAACCCGAAAGAATTTGTAATGGAAGAAGGCGGAAGCTATCGCTTTACAAGTATCATCAGGGAAGCTTTTGAGAAAGATGCAAAAGCGGGCAAGCTGGTATACAAAAACAATTTTTACCTGCAAAGAGGGGCCTACGATATTGTTTCGGTTATGGAAGAAAGCATCAGCAATGAGCCCTTTGTGGTAAAGGGACCAGTTATCGATTTGTTTGATCCGCAATTGCCTCTACTCGATAAAAAAACAGTACAACCGGGTCAACAGGCTTTCCTGTATAATTTGACGCGGGTGGCCGATAAAAAACACCCCAGCGTGCTGGCTTCTGCTTCGAGGATCTATGACGAACTGGTAAAAAATAATAGCTATTCCTTTATATCCAAAAGCCCCGCAAAGACTACCAATAGCATGCGGGTGTTATTACCTGCAGCACCCAAAGCAATTATGCTATCAGATCATACCGGGGCCGCATTGAAAGAAGTGATAAAAACATGGGATGCTGGTTCGCAAACTTTGTATTTAAGTTTTGAAAACAATCCGGAAGGCACTACGATAAAGCTAAGCTGGTAAAGAAAAGGTGTTAAAATAGAAGACATGTCTGTTGTGTTAGGCGTTGATATCGGGGGATCGCATATAACTGTCGCCCTAGTGGATCTCCATAAACGGTCAGTAGTAACCGGATCGGGAAAAAGAAAATTAGTGAATGCGCGGGGCTCCGCCAGCCAGATACTTGATACCTGGTGTGAAGTGATCAATACTGTTTTTACTGGCATGCCTGCTGAAAGCAGGAGGATCGGTATAGCGATGCCCGGGCCATTCAATTATAAAGAAGGCATTTCGCTGATTGAAGACCAGGATAAATTCAGGTCTCTTTATAAAATGAATATAAAACTGTTGTTGGCAGAACGCCTCGGCATGGCTGCTGAAAGCATCCGATTTGTAAATGATGCCGCCAGTTTTCTACAAGGCGAGGTCTTTTGCGGGGCAGCCCGTCACTACCACCGGGTATTGGGCTTTACCCTGGGAACAGGACTTGGTTCGGCAATATATAAAGAAGGCGTAGCCACGGATGCAGACTTATGGAAAACAACATTCCGGAATGTTATTGCCGAAGACTACCTGTCCACCCGGTGGTTCACGGGCCGTTACGAGGAGTTAAACGGAGAATCCATTTCAGGAGTAAAAGAAATCCTGGAAGAAAATGACCAGGCAATCATAAAACAGTTATTTCTTGAATTCAGTGAAAACCTTGGCGCTTTTCTTTTGCCGCAACTCAGTCATTTTAACACAGAGGCAGTTGTGTTCGGTGGCAATATTTCCAATGCCCATGCACATTTTCTCCCTACGCTGGAGCAGTTTTTCAAAAAAAGGCAACTGAACATCGTTTTAAAAAAAGCACAATTAAACGAGGATGCATCCCTCCTTGGTGCAGCCAGTTGCTGGGACATAGATAAATGAGGGTCCATCTATGTTAGCTTTATCAGAATGGCTGGTATACAGGAGGTTTGATGCCCGGGTAGTGATCCACTGTTTCGAAAACATAGGCCGGGTTCTGTTTGAGCAACTGGATAAAAGCAGACAGGGCCGCCGCGTCTTCCGGCCGCTGGAACATCCGGTCATGCGAAAGGATCACCAGGTGGTTCTTCACATGGGTTCTGTTCCTGACGAAAGCGCTGTCGACCTCCGCAAGCAGTTTCTGCGGACTTTGAACGGGTCTTGCATTCTTGTGGTTGAAACTCCACTCCACATCCCATCCGAATACATTGTACCCTGCACTGTCGAGCAAAGCGGTAACCGGCCGCACCAACGGCGAAGCCTTCATTTCCCCCTGCCTTACCCAGGCGCTGTTGCCCGGCAGCCTGGCCATTTTATACGGCACATGCAATTGCTCCTGGGCATTGGTAAAATCTTCGCCCGTCTGGCTCACCTGTTTGTAAAACCGGTGATAGCCGATAGCTGCATGCGTGGTACTGTGGTTGGCCAGCAGGAAGGAAGGATAGCTGTCACGGATCATCTTAACGATCTGCATACCATCCGATTTGGCTTTGGCATGCATGGCCACCATGAAAAAGCTGGCTTTCACGCCCAGTTTCCGGCAGGTATCAACACAGGTTACCGTACCGTGTTGGGGACCATCATCGAAAGTGAGGTAAATATATTTTTTGGTGCTGTCGTATGCCAATGGCTGCCAATGGGCAAGCGGATCAACGGCCGCAGGTTTGGCGGGCGCGGCAGCGGACTTCACAATGGAGGCGGTGTCCGAAACTTCCTTTCCGGTTGAAACATTATTACAACTCGCAATACTATTGACCGTTAGCATCAGGATGAATCCCAGCATATTATTTCTGATCGGCATTAACCGTTTTTTTGCCGTCAAATATAGTCGATCTGTTTCCATTACTGTGCATGAACAGTTTATAGTAACTTCGCGTACTATTATAACAGTTTTTGGCATGACAAGAAAAGAAGAGCTCCTCCAGGATGTAGTGATCAAATTTGCAGGCGATAGTGGTGATGGAATGCAACTGACGGGGCAACAGTTTACCAACAATACCGCTTTATTGGGTATAGACCTCGCAACATTTCCCGACTTCCCCGCAGAAATTCGCGCCCCGATCGGCACACTGCCCGGCGTGAGCGGATTCCAGTTGCGTTTCTCCAGCGACATGGTATATACGCCCGGCGACCATTGCGATGTGCTGGTGGCCATGAACGCTGCTGCGTTGAAAGTGAACCTCAAGAGTATCAAACCCGGTGGCAAGATCATTGCCAATGTAGATGGGTTCGACAATAAAAACCTGCGCCTGGCCAATTATCCCGACGGAGTAAATCCTTTGGAAGATGGCAGCCTGGATGCTTATGACCTCACTACCGTTGATGTAACCAAGCTTACGCGTGAAGCGCTGAAAGACTTTACCGAGCTGGGTACCAAGGAAAGAGACCGTGCAAAGAACATGTTCGTGTTGGGTCTTATTTACTGGATGTACAACCGTACACTGGACAGTACCATCGACTTCCTTACAGAAAAATTCGGCAAGAAGCCCGTTATCCTGCAAAGCAATATCAAAGTACTGCAAGCAGGTTATAATTATGGCGATACTACAGAAGCTTTTACTACCCGCTACAAGGTAGAGAAAGCCAGGATGAAATCGGGCCTCTATCGCAGCATCATGGGTAACCAGGCTTTGTCGATGGGGTTGATCGCCGCCAGTCAAAAAAGCGGACTGCCCATTTTCCTGGGTACTTATCCCATCACACCGGCATCGGATATTTTACATGAACTGAGCAAGCACAAAGCTTTTGGTGTGCGCACTTTCCAGGCAGAAGACGAGATCGCCGGTATCACATCGGCCATCGGCGCCAGTTATGGCGGTTCATTGGGTGTAACCACTACATCCGGACCCGGTATGGCACTCAAATCCGAAGCCATGGGATTGGCTGTGATGCTGGAAATTCCATTGCTCATTGTAAACATACAGCGCGGCGGACCTTCTACCGGTTTGCCCACCAAAACAGAACAGAGCGATCTGATGCAGGCTTATTATGGCCGGAATGGCGAATGCCCCATGCCCATCATTGCTGCCGCTACTCCGAGCGATTGTTTCGACGTTGCTTATGAAGCGGTACGCATTGCCGTGCAGCACATGACGCCCGTGATCCTGCTCAGTGATGGTTATATTGCCAATGGCGCCGAGCCCTGGAAATTCCCGGTATCGGCAGAATTGCAACCCATTGAAGTGAAATTCAAAAAGCAATTGGATGAAGGGGAAGAAAAATTCCTTCCTTATAAACGCGATGAGAAACTGGTACGGCCCTGGGCTGTTCCCGGAACGGCTGGGTTGGAGCATCGCATCGGCGGACTGGAAAAACAAGATGTGACGGGTAATGTGAGTTACGACCAGGACAACCACCAGCACATGGTGAAAACACGCCAGGCCAAAGTAGACAAGATTGCCGATTATATTCCTTTGCAAACACTCGACAGCGGACCTCAAAAAGGAAAAGTATTGGTGTTGGGATGGGGCTCTACTTATGGCGCCATTAAAAGCGCGGTAGCTGAATTGCAGGCAGAAGGCAAAGCCGTTAGCCATGCACACCTTCGCTATGTAAAGCCTTTCCCGAGGAACCTGGGTGAGATCATCAAAAACTTTGATAAAGTATTGATTCCCGAGATCAACAACGGGCAATTGGTACGCATCATCCGCGATGAATTCCTGGTAGATGCCAAAGGTTATAACAAGATCATGGGTGTTCCCATTACCAAAAGCGAACTGCTAGATGCCATTGAAGCGATGCTCTAAGCGCTTTAATCATTTTCAGGTTTCAGGTGCAGGCTTATTTTTTGTATATCAGTGGCTATTTTATAAATGAAATAGAACTGATCGGTAATGGATTTGAAATCCGACAACTTTTTGCGCAGTGAAGATTCAATGATGCCTTTCTTCAGTTCTTCCTGTCTCTGCCGCATCAGTTCATTGATGTGCTGGTCCATCAATCGCACACCGGTGGTGTCTTGTTGCAGGCCATCCTCTCCTTTGTCTGTTTCTACCAACTGCAAAGACTGTTCAAGATAACGCGTGCTGGCATTGATCAGTGGTTGATAATCTTCCGTAACATATTCTCCCGAAAGTGAATCGGCATAATAAGTAAGTGTGGCGATATGGGAAACGAGCATGTGGTTGGCCACTACAAACTGGTGGATATGTGGTATATTGATCTGTTTACTCTTCGGCTCCGATAACATGCGCGTAAACGCGTCTGACAGGTTTGCCAACGCCACCCAACTGTTTTTCCTGGCTACATTGGCAACCGCTTTGTCAAAAGGTTTACCGGTAAACGGTGCAGCAGTGAGCCGGTAATACAATATACCATCTTTGAGCACTGTAGCCATGGTTTCATTGATCTGTTCATGCTCCCATACCGGTTGCAACAGGTAACCAAAAATAAAAGCGATCGCTGAGCCGATCAATGTATCAATGATACGGTCGGTGAAAATGACTGCGAAATCTTTCGGGTCAAGCAGGTGAAACATCAGTAACAGATAGAAAGTCATCATCGTTACACTCACCATATACTTCCTCCGCATAAAACTGTAAGTGCCGATCATGGCGAAAGCCAGCACAATCACAATGGCGGTCTTATCCTTCACCAAATACAGAAAGGCCAATCCTATAAGTGCGCCGAGAATAGTGCCTGTAAGCCTTTCTACGTTGCGTTTTTTGGAGAGACTGTATGCAGGTTTCAGTATCACGATCACTGTCAGTAATATCCAGTAACTATGTCCCACCGGCAGGAACTGCGCTACCAGGTAAGCAAAGACCGCTGAAGTAGTGATGCGCAGTGAGTGCCGGAAAATGTTCGACCGGAAACTCAGGTTATCGCGCAACATTTTAGGGTCGATATCCTGGTGCGAAATAAAATCATCGGGGTTGGGTGTGTCAATCTTTTTCCTGCGTAATTTTTTATCGTAGGAGGTATAATGATGCAGGGTCCTGATCCGCGCAGCGATATCATCGATGCTGTCCAGTATATGACGCAGGCTGATGAATCCTTCAATGTTCGAAGGGTTGAGCATGGTGGTGCGTAACTTCTGCAAGTGATCTCTTTCTTCCAGCAATTCTTCATCGATTCGCTGATCGTATCCCGATGTGGTGCCACTCTTGAGTGCAATGCCTATTTCATCGAGTTCATTGGAAAGAGACACGATGAGTAAACGGTACTCATCCAGTATACCCGTTTCATCAAAATACTTATGCAGCTTTTCATAGTTCTGGTGAGAAGTCATGGCCCGTTCGAACAGGTCGGCCACATCCATGAATATCATCATTAAAACCCGGCTGGTATGCGTGGATTCTTTAACGATGCTCCTGGTTTTGAAGATCAGTTCCGCCACGAGGTTCTGCTTTTCCTGCACAGCGATCTGCCGGGCCAGTAATACCTGGTAGTTCTTATCGTAATCCAATTCCTTATCGTAGAAAGTGGCTTTCGCCCGCAGGTAATCGGCAGCCATCATCACATATTCACCCAATGCCTGTTGTATCAATTTATACGGTCGCATGCCGTACAATACCAGGCTGAGTAAAATATACCAGCCGCTTCCTGCTACCAGTATGAGGCTATCGAATAAGATATCCCATCCTTTTGCCGGATGTTCTGTTTGCAACACCATCACCAACAAAGCAGCAACACCAATAGAGCCGGCCCTTGCACCGTATACGCCGATCATGGAAAAAATGAAACAGAAGCCGGTGAGCACAAAAAAGAACAGTGTGTGTATGGGCGCTGTTAAGGAAGTGATGATGGATACGAAGAAGATCACGATCGTGCAAACGATGAGTCCGTTCTTGCGATGATGGATAGGACCCGGGTTATCGGGAATGCTTGCCGATAAAGCGCCCAGGGCCATCGTCATGCCCACAGGCAGGTTGCCCAGGTAGCTCCAGATCAGTACAGGCAGGAGTATCGCCGCGGTGATCCTTACCCCTTCGCTCAGGTAATGGCTGCTGATGAAACTGCGGTATTCTTTCAGGTAATCCATCTCCTGTTAAAGATATTTACTTTTGTAGTAGTTTCATCTTAACTATACAACATGCGAAAGATCTTTATCCTTGGTTCAATCCTGGCATTGTTGCTGATCGCTGCATTGGCATATTTTCTCGGAGCAGGCTGGCTCTGGCTGCTGCTCCTCGTATTGCCTTTGGTGTTGATGGGCATTTATGATATGATCCAGGTCAAGCATTCCATCATGCGCACCTATCCCGTAGTAGGCAGGATGCGTTTCTGGATGGAAGATCTCCGTCCGAAGTTGTACCAGTATTTTGTAGAGTCTGATATCGACGGACGTCCCATCAACCGCATTGATCGTTCTACGATTTACCAACGTGCCAAGCAGCAAACAGACACCATGCCCTTCGGTACGCAACTGGATGTTTATGCAGAAGGATACGAATGGATGAGCCATTCCATCGCGCCGAAAGATTTTCACAAACTCGATCATCAACCGCGCATGCTCGTTGGTAATAAAGGATGTAAACAACCTTATTCCTGCAGCATCTTCAATGTGTCGGCCATGAGTTTTGGTTCGTTGAGTCCGAATGCCATTGAAGCGCTCAATGCCGGTGCACAGATCGGCGGCTTTGCACACAATACAGGTGAAGGGGGTATCAGTCCTTATCACCTGAAACATGGTGGCGATATCATTTGGCAAATAGGTACCGGTTATTTCGGGTGCCGCGATAAAGATGGTTTGTTCTCCAATGAAGGTTTCCGTGAGAATGCCTTGTTGCCGCAAGTAAAAATGATTGAGCTGAAGATTTCACAGGGCGCCAAGCCCGGTCACGGTGGCATTCTTCCTGGCAAAAAGAATACACCAGAGATCGCTGCCATCCGACATGTAGAACCTTATACTACGGTGTACTCTCCTACTTATCACAGCGCGTTCAGCACGCCTCGCGAACTGGTATTGTTCATCCAACGCCTCCGCGATCTATCAGGTGGCAAGCCGGTAGGTTTCAAATTATGTATTGGCCGTAAAAGCGAATTCATTGGTATTTGCAAAGCCATGATTGAACTCGATATCTATCCCGATTTTATTACAGTAGATGGTGCAGAAGGAGGTACCGGCGCGGCACCGCAGGAGTTCTCCAATTATGTGGGCGCTCCCATGCTCGACGGATTGGCATTCGTGCACAATATGCTCACCGGTTTTGGTATCCGGGAGCATATCAAGATCATCGCATCGGGCAAGATATTATCGGGCTTCCACCTGGTTCGTGCATTTGCATTGGGTGCAGATGCCTGCAACAGCGCACGCGCTATGATGATGGCTTTAGGATGTATACAGGCGCTGCAATGCAATACCAATAAATGCCCAACGGGCGTTGCTACACAGGATCCGTCTTTGTCAGTGGGATTGGTAGTAGCCGATAAAAAGCAACGCGTGGCCAATTACCATGCGGCAACAGTGAGCAGTTTTGTTGAATTGTTGGGCGCTGCTGGTATCGATGATTATAAAAAGCTTACCCGCTCGCATATATACCGCAGGGTGTTTATGAATGAAGTAAGGACCTTTGAAGATATTTTCCCTTCATTGCAAGCAGGCTGCATGCGAAATGGTCACATCCCTGACCGGTATCGACACGATTATGAGATGGCGGAAATAGACCGGTGGTA
>Ga0114932_10001641_pt1 | contig 25025 bp, 24 predicted proteins | sample 2SBtaG_2_FD_87286 | JGI IMG/M metagenome (GOLD analysis project Ga0114932, IMG submission 87286) | Deep subsurface microbial communities from Kolumbo volcano to uncover new lineages of life (NeLLi) - 2SBTROV12_ACTIVE470 metaG | ecosystem: Environmental > Aquatic > Marine > Volcanic ...
AGAGATACAGTTGGAACTAATATGCTTTCTAGTAATACAGAAAGTGGTATTAGTGTAACTTATGATACAACAAATGATAATATAGATTTTGCAATATCCGCAGCCCAAACAACAATTACTTCAATTTTAGCAACAGATGTTAAGATTGGAGAAGATGACCAAACGAAAATAGATTTTGAAACTGCTGACACAATTCATTTTTATGCAGGTAATGAAAATCAATTAATTTTAACAGATGGTGCATTAACACCAGCTAGTAATGCGATTGTCGATTTAGGAACGGATGCTTTAGAATTTAAAGATGCATACTTTGATGGAACTGTAGAAGCTGACGCAATTACTGTTGGTGGAACAAATATTTCTGCTATCTATAGTGCTATAGCGGGCAGTTCAAGTATTGTAACAACTGGAGCATTAGACTCTGGTTCAATAACTTCTGGATTTGGAACTATTGATACTGGTTCATCAACTATTACAACAACAGGATTAATTAGTGGTGGATCATTAGATATTGATAATGTTTTAATTAATGGAACAACAATAGGACATACTGATGATACTGATTTAATGACAGTAGCTGATGGTCTATTAACAGTTGCTGGTGAAATATCGGTAACTACTTTAGATATAGGTGGAACTAACGTTGGATCAACTGCAGCAGAACTTAATTTATTAGATGGTTCAGCAAAATCAACATCATCAATTACAGTAGCGGATGCGGATGCTATAATTGTAATTGATGGTACAACAACTAAACAGATTCCCGCTTCGGATATAAAAACATATGCTGCTGGTGGAGCGGCAACAGTGGGTAAGGCTATAGCAATGGCTATTGTTTTTGGATAATTAAAAGGAGGAAAGTAAATGGCAACACCAGATATTATTGATGTAGCAACGATTAATGGAGCGATGGTAGCAGGCGCAGTTAGTAATTCAGCACATGACATTATTGATGTAACTGCAGAACATACATTTAAAGTTAACGTTTTAGCTATTTCTAATGTAGATGGGACAAATGATGCAACTATTTCTGTTTCCGTAAGTGCTGACAATGGTTCAAACTATTATCACCTTGCAAAAACAGTAACTGTTCCTGCTGATTCAACTGTATACATAATAAGTAAAGATACATCTATTTATTTAGATGAAACTGATTTATTAAGAGTACAGGCTTCAGCGGCTAACATGTTAGAATATGTTTGCTCATATGAAACATTGAATGATGCATAGTAAATGGCTTATCCTAACAGAACACAAGCGTCTGGCGTTTGGAAATTAAATAATTCTAATAGTGTAACGATTAATAATCTTGCACATAAAAAGTTATATTCACAATTTCCAGATGCCGGCAATAGAGCAATTTTTTTTGCTGGCTTAGCTCCAGGAGAGTCAAATGTTATTGATTTTATAACAATAAGCAGCACAGGTAATGCTGCTGATTTTGGAGATTTAGTTTCATCAAAATATAATCCTGGGTCATGTTCTAATGGCGTACAAGGATTTTCATTGGGTGGATATGATGGATATCCATCTGAATCAAATGTTATAGAACATGTTCATTTTGACACTAAAGGTAATGGTGCTGACTTTGCTAATTTAAATGTTGGTGTAGGTGCTACTAGAGGAGCATCTAATGATACAAGAGCATTAAGACTTGGTGGTGGAGATAACAGTGTTGGTTATGAAAATAGCATTGATTATTTTACAATGTCAACAAGAGCAAATGCTGTTGATTTTGGAAATTTAACACAATCACGAGGTCAAGGTGGAGCAGTAAATAATTCTACAAGAGCAATTTCCTTTGGTGGAATTATAGCAACAAATAATAATCAAGATACCATAGATTTTCATGAAATAGCGACAACAGGAGATTTTGCTGATTTTGGTGACATGACAGCAGAAAAAAATTATCTTTCAGGATGTTCTAGTTCTACAAGAGGTCTTTTAATGGCTGGTGACATTAGCCCATCTGCAAGTAATTCAAATGTTATTGAATACATTACTATAATGTCAAAAGGAGATGGCACGGACTTTGGTGATTTAGCTTCTGCTACAAAAGGAAGTGCTTCAACTTCAAATGCTGTAAGAGGAGTAAATGCTTTAGGAGATACTGGTAGTGCTTCAAATGTTATAAATTATGTAACAATATCTTCAACTGGTGATGCTGCAGATTTTGGCGATTTAAGTGTTGCAAGATCAAGATTAGGTGGCACTTCTGATTCACATGGTGGATTAGAAATTGGCAATCAAGGTGTAAATCCAATCGCTGGAAAAGATATGAATATACATTTATTTCCTTTTATAGAAGGAAATTTAGTTTGTTTAGGCCCTGGAGATAATAGACATTATACAACTGAATGGCTTAATATAATGACAAAAGGTAATACAATTGATTGGGGCGATTTAACAATGATAAAAAGAATATGCGCCGGTAATGCAGATTCAATAAGAGCTTTTATGCACGGTGGATATGATGCAAGTGCTAATGGTCTTAATACTATTGAAATGTCTTTTTGGCAGCACAAAGGTGCATGGTCAGATTGGGGTGATTTAGTTTCAGCAGGTGCATACAACAGTGGAAGTATGGGTAGTTCTACTAGATGTTTAGGTGAATATGATAATGCTATAGAATATTTTTCACCAACAACTGCTGGTAATGGAACAGATTTTGGTGATGTATCAGTTGCAAGAAGTAATGAAAATTCTAGTAATAGTGTAAGAGGATTAATGTGGGCAGGCAGTCCTGGTAGTGCAAGTCAAATGGTGGATAATATATCTTATGTGACTATTGCATCAGCAGGAGATGACACAGATTTTGGAGATGCAACAGCAGGAAGAACAAATTTAGTTGGAGCAGCAAGCTCAACTCGTTCTGTTCATGGTGGTGGTAATAATCATCCGGCAGGAAATGTAAATACAATCGAGTATGTATCCATAGCATCTACAGGAGACGGTAGTGATTTTGGAGATTTAACTGCAGCTCGAACAGACCATGATGCAGCGAGTAATAAGACTCGTGCAATATGGATGCAAGGAAATGGTGATAATGTTACTATGGATTATGTAACAATAGCTTCAACTGGAAACGCTACAGATTTTGGAGATGTTACTGATACAGGTAGGAATGCGGCAGCTACTAGTAATGGACATGGAGGATTATAAGGTGTATAAAGGGAAAAAAGGAGTGTTATGACCGAAGAATTACAAAATGGAAAATCTAAAGAATTATCTTTAACAGAAAAAATAGGTAATTTACCTAGCTTACCAAAACAATATAAAGGCATGTTAAAACACATAGAACAAACTATGCCTGCAATTAGGAAGTCTAGTTCTAATTTTTATAAATCACATTCTCAATTTATGGGAACAATGTTAGATGTTACAGCAATTAGCCCTATTCGTAGTGTTAAACATACACTCGCTGAAATTGATAAAACTAGAGCAGCTTTAGAAGAAGCTCATATTAATCTTCGTAAAAAAGATATTGAAATGAGGCAAAAGGAAGATCAATTAAATAATGAACCAGATGCTTTACAAAGAGAATTATTGGAAACAGAAATAATTCATTTACAAATTCAACAAAAAAATACTAACAATTCTATGCAAGGTGCAGTTCGTAAATTATCTTACTTTACAACACAATATAAAAGTATTCTTAAAAAATTAGGTAAAGAAACAATTACTGAAGAAGAATACGAGGATGAAGAAGAAACTTATCATATTATGACTTGTATGAAACAAGCTTTAAACGCTGCTAGAGCAAGGGGCGGTGTTATAGATGAAGGTAATTTAATATATTTGTTTGACATGGGTATTAATTCTGCTGTGGCTCAACAAGAAATTTATAGTTATCTTCAAAAAGAAAATGACATGTTAAGTAAGGGGGGAACTCCTACTCATGAAATGACAATGCAATGGTTAGAACATTGTGTTGAAAGATTTAAAGGTGATTCGGTTAAATTTGCAGAACGAAGAGGCTTTACATTAAAAGATGATAAATCACTTGCACAATTGGAGGATAAAACAAATGGCAAATAAGATAATCAAGTATAATCTAAATGCTGACGGTACGATTCCTAACTATATTGCTGATGGGGGATATTTTCCTAAAGCAAATAGTAATGCATCGCCACAGGATTGGGATTTTGTTGGAGCAACAGTAGATGGCTCAGCTGAGACAGGTCTTGGTGAACTAGCTAATGAAGCGGCAATTAAATCATATTTAGATACATATACATCAAGTTGGAAAGAAAAAGATCCTGACAACGTGAATGCTGAAATTGATTTTCGTCAAGCACATCATGCTGGAATAGTTTGGTCTAAAAAAATAAGCTAGGATAAAATGACAAGGTATCCTACACAAGATAATGCTGGTGGCATATGGAAATTACCCGATATAGCTAATCACCATTTAGGTGGTTTTTGGCCAGACCATGGAAGTAAAGCATTAACTTCTGGTGGGTTAACTCCTAGTGTTTCTAACGTTATAGATTTTTTTACTATATCAACAACGGGTAATGCATCAGACTTTGGAGATTTACATACAGGTTTACAAGGTGCAGCAGATTTTAGTAGCAAGACACATCATTTTTCAGCAGGAGGATCAACTCCTACTGGTGTTAATAATATACAGTTTGTTGCTTTTGCATCTACAGGAAATGCAGCAGATTTTGGAGATTGCACTGTTGTTAGAGTTAATAATGGTGGAGCATCAAATTCTACTAGAGGTATAAGTGTTGGAGGAGCAGATTCTGCAACTAATGCAAATGTTATGGATTATGTTACAATGCAATCCACAGGTAATGCTTTAGATTTTGGAGATTTATCAACTTCAAGAAATAATACAACTGGAGCAAGTAATCCAACAAGAGCTTTATATGCAGGTGGATATAGAAGTGGTTTGTGTACAGACATGGATATTGTTACTATAGCAACATTGGGTAATGCTTTAGATTTTGGAGACTTACTTGGTAATAACGGAAATTTTGGAGCATCTACTAATTCATATAGAGGTGTTTTTAGTGGAGGAGCAAATCCTGGTGAAGTAAATGTAATACAATATTTCACTTTTCAATCAGCAGGTAATGCTATGGATTTTGGTGATTTAATAACAGCTAGAAGTGGAATGATGGGAACATCAAGTGGGCCAAGAGGTGTTGCAATAGGTGGTGTTGTTTCTGGAACAAATAAAAATGAAATAGAATATTTTACTATGACTACTTGTGGTGATGGTACTGATTTTGGTGATTTATCCGTAGCAAGAAGAGAGGCGTCTTCATCATCAGATTCACATGGTGGATTAGCAAATGGTGCAGATAGGAGTTCATTGTTACAATGAGTGTTTGGAATTTAAGAGATGTAGCTACAATTAAAATGTCTGGAATACAGACTTGGTCTGCTGGTAGACAGCAATCAGTGTATGACTATGAAAATGGACGACTAGCAATAGATAATACTTCACTTGGTGATAGAGCATTAATGTTAGGAGGACAAAGTTCACCTGCTAATCAAAATGTAATTGATTATATTCAAACAAGAACTACTGGCCAAGCAGTTGATTTTGGAGATTTAACAAGGGCTACTGCTGAAGCTGTGTCTAACAATGATTGGACAATTGCTACTCATAATATGTCAAATGTTATAGATTTTATTACTATGTCTACAACAGGTAATGCCACTGATTTTGGCGATGAAAAAAATAGTGTAGGTAATGGTGGAAATTGGAGTAGTAATGTAAGAGGATTTAGTGGTATTGGAACTGAAACACCAGACATATCAAGTTTTGTTTTTTCAACTAAAGGAAATTCAGAAGAATGGTCAGATTTATCTACTGCAGGAACAAGAAATCATTCTGGTTCATCAAGTAATACAAGGGCAGTTATAACAGGAACGTTTTCTGGTTCTGACCCTGGAACTGATGATATGTTAGATTTTTCTCTTGCACATCAAGGAATAGTATCATCTTTTGGAGATTTAACAGCAGTTAAAACATATTGTGGTGGTGCGTCTTCTGGAACAAGAGGATTAGCCGCAGGAGGTAATGTACATCCATCAAATTCTCTTGGTACAATAGATACTTTTAATTTTAATACACGAGGAAATGGGTCAGATTTTGGAGATTTAACATCCACAAGAAGTGGAAATGCAGGTGTAGGTGCTGGAGTTCATGCTGTCTTTATGGGAGGTCATACAAGAATAAGTGGTACAAATACTGTTAAAACAACTATTGATAGAACAATATTTTCTACTACAGGCAGTTGTGCAGATTTTGGAGATTTAACAGTTGCAAGGCAATATCCTCCAGGTGCAGGACAATCAAATGGTCATTTACATGATTATTTAGCACATCAGTATTTAAGAGAAGGACATTATCCAGATTATGAAATGGGTAATATAATAATTTTAGGCCCAGGAGATAGTGCTGATTATACTATATCTTATGCCAATGTAATGACAAAAGGTAATGCAACTGAATTTGGAGATACTTCATCAGATATAAAACACTTATGCGGAATGGGTGCAGATGCTACTAAAGCAGTTTTTTCAAATGGTTATGATAGTGGTAATAATCAATCAAATGGAATAGAATATGTGGTGGTTTCTTCTAAAGGCAATTCAGCAAGTTGGGGAGATTCAACAATAACTGGTCTTCATAGCCGTGGTTTTGGAAATACAACTAGAGGTGTTTTTAGTCACACTGATGCCGCAGACCGTTCAATAGATTATATAACTTGGGCAACTTTAGGTAATGCTGCAGACTTTGGAGATGGAACTGAAGGCGGACAACATGGTGCTCATAGTAGTTCTACTCGTGGTTTAATGGCAGGAGGAACTGGTGGTAGTGCTGCTCAAAATCATAATGTAGTTGAATATGTAACTATTGCTAGTACAGGAAACGCTACTGACTTTGGAGATTTATCTGGAAACAGATATAATTCACAAGGTTGTGGAAGTGACACAAGAGCTTTGTTTGGTGGAGGTTCTGACCATCCGGCAGGAAATGTAAATACAATTGATTATTTTACTATTGCTAGTACTGGTGACGCAAGTGACTTTGGTGATTTGACGGCTGCTAGAACAGACCATGCTTCTGCTGGTAATAGAATTAGAGGATTATGGGTAAATGGTAATGGAGATAATGAAGTTATGGATTTTGTTACTGTAGCAACTACTGGCAATGCTGCAGATTTCGGTGATGTATTTGATAATAGACGGAATGCAAATGCAGCTTGTAATGGTCACGGAGGATTGCATTAAACAAATAAATTTTCTTGTGGGCTTACCACGAGCAGGCAATACTTTATTTGGTTCTATAATGAATCAAAATCCAAAGGTAGCCGTCACTGCAAATAGTATTGTTAATGACATTTGTAGAGAGATAGAAAAATTAAAACGTTCAGATACTTTTAAAAATTTTCCTTACCATGAATCTTTTGACAATATATGTAAAAACATATTTGCTACCTATTATAAAAATTGGAATTACGATTTTATTATAGATAGAGGAACTTGGGGGTGCCCCCCAAATTTAAAATTTCTTCAAGACTATTTTGATGGTGAAATAAAAATAATTATTTTAGTTCGTAAGGTTGAAGAAATATTACAATCATTTCTTAAACACGCACGCGAAAATAAAGATTCATTTGTAAATCAATTTTGGGCAAAAACAGATGAAGAAAAATGTCAAATGTTATTAAACAAGGATGGATTAATAGTACGCGAATTAATCGGTGTTCATCATATAACACAATTAGATAAAAATAAACATTATGGTCATATCATTGAATATGATAATTTAATAAATAAGCCAAAAGAAACAATGGACAGCGTATATAAATTTTTAAACATACCTCCATTTAAACATAATTTTGATACATTTGAACAATTTTCTATTCAGGATCAATCTTATGATGATATCATTGTTGGTAAAAATTTGCATAAAATTAGAGAAAAAGGATTATCTAAAACCACCCATAGACCTTTACCTAAAAGTGTGGTAAAAGAGTGTAAGAATTTAAATTTGTGGAGAAATTATGAATGAAGAAATTATGGGGATTTTCCCTGTTCCAGTATACATATCAAAATATGAAAAAGATATATCTAAAGAATTAAATTTTATTAAAAATATTAGTTACATAGATAATGGTAAAAATGGTAACTTTAAATCTGTTAATACTTTCATATTAAAATCTGAAGAATTAAAAGAATTAAATGAATTTATATTAGAACAGTTAAATATTTATGTAAAAAAAATAATAATGTCAAATGACACATTATTACCAACCATATCGTGGACAAATAAAAATCCTAAAGGAAGCAAACACCATGAGCATTTGCATCCTAACAGCATTGTAAGTGGAGTATTTTATTTCAATGTAAGTCATTCATCACCCATTACATTTCACAAAGCTGATTTTGGTGGAATGAAATTAAATCATACTACATATAATGAATACAATAATGGGTCATTTGCTGTTAAAGTAAATACTGGAGAGTTGATATTATTTCCTTCCACAACTAGACATTCTGTTCCTATAAATACGTTAGATGATACACGTTATAGTTTATCGTTTAACACATTCACTTCTTCTCAAATAGGCAGTACAGACCAATTAACATATTTAAACTTAAAGGAGATCGCTAATGCAAGTTCTTGATTTTGTGCATGTAACAAATGTTATATCAAAGCAAATATGTGAAGATATATTATCAGTTATAAAAAATAAAGAATGGCAAAAACATCAATGGTATAGTAACATTGAAAAAACCAGGACATCGGAAGAAACAAAAGAACTGGATGTCCAGCCAACAGATGAGTCATTACAAAAAATTTTAACTCCAAGTATTATTGAAGCAGGAAGACAGTATAATCAAAAATTTTCTGTAAAAGAAGATAAAATGGCTCAATTTATAAGCACTTTTACTCCAGCTAGATTTAATCGATATGAAAAAGGAACCATGATGAGAAAACATTATGATCATATTCATTCCATATTTGATGGACAACGCAAAGGTATTCCAATATTATCTATGCTAGGAATATTAAATAACGATTATGAAGGAGGACAATTTCTAGTAAGAGACAAGGAATTTAAACTAAAACAGGGAGACATGATTATATTTCCTTCTTGCTTTATGTATCCACATGAGGTAAAAGAAGTTACGAAGGGAACAAGGTTTTCGTTTATTTCTTGGGCTTTCTAGTTGGAGAGGATATGCTATTAGGTCACACAGCTTTTGTAGAACAGGCTTTTCAAGACGCAAGATTAGACGCCGTGCATAATATTGAATTTGCTGAAACTGGATTTGGATTAACTTTTACTCTTGGAACTGAGGTAGCTACAGGTGGAGCAACTGTATCTTCAAGTGGAGACAGTTTAAGTGCTTCATTTAGCATTGGTGATGAAGATGTATTTGGAACAGCATTTCAAAATTTAATTTCATTTAGCACTGGAAGTCCTGATTTGTTTATATGGAATGAAGTAGATGATTCACAAACAGCAACGTGGAAAGACGTAGAACCAGGATCAACAGACTAGGAGATAACAATGGCGGATGATGCAAGTGTTTCAATAACAGTTACGGTTTTACCTGACGAAATTGCAAAAAGTATAACAGGATCAATGACTGTGACGCCTGATGATGCCAATGATAAATGGTATTACAAATTAACAGCAGTAACAACTACAAGCGCTGATTTGATAGCTGGTCGTTTTATTGATTATACGGCCGTTGATCAAGATACAGACATGACTGCAATAAGCACGAGTGATAAAGTTAAATTTTTATTTATTAAGAACACAAGTTCAGCAGATGGAATTGTTATATCAATTGATGGTGGAACAGCAGCCAATGATTTAGCAGATGGTATATTTATTGGACCAAGTGAATCTTGGTTTGCAAGACTACCTAACGTTACTGTTGCAAATATTCACGCGATAAGTTCTGATATTGCAGACGCTGGTGATGCTACGGCAAATTGCATTGTTGCAGCTTTAATAGATGATGTGGCATAAGGAGGAATAGATGGCATCAACATATTCAAGTATTCTTAATCTCGAACTTCAAGCAACAGGAGAAAATTCGGGAACATGGGGTACAAAAACAAATAGTAATTTACAGAAATTAGAATCAGCGATTAAAGGTTATGTGTCTATTGCTATTGCAAGCACAACCGATTCACTTGACACATCAGACGGATCTACCACAGACGAACAAAGTAACGCTATAATTAAATTAACAGGCACATTGACTGGTAATACAACTATGCAATGTGAAGCGGTAGAATCTTGGTACATTGTTGATAACGCAACAACCATGGGAACTTATACATTAGGGTTTAAACCAGCGGGCGGAACAGCGACAAATCTTGTATCTAGTTCTAAACATTTATTATATTCTGATGGTTCTACAATGTTTGATGTATTAGGGGATTGTGGAAATATCTCAGCTAATGGAACATTAACAGTAGCAGGAAATGTTAGTTTAAATGGTGGAACATTTATTTTTAACGAAGATTCTGCTGATTTAGATTTTAGAATAGAAGGAAACGGTGATGCCAATTTATTTTTTACAGATGCAGGAAATGATCGTGTAGGAATTAAAACTGGTTCGCCTTCAACTGAATTACACGTTGTAGGTGGTGTAAAAGCCACAGGTGCAATTGACTTTGATGGTGGTGGATTTACATTTAATGAATCTGGTGCATCAGTAGATTTTAGAGCAGAAACAAATACATTAGCAAATGCTTTCTTTATAGATGGTTCCGCGGATAAAATTGGTTTTGGAACAAACTCTCCAGCAGATGCTTTAGTAGAAATAAATCAAGCAAATAGTTCAGCAGGAACTGCTTGTTTATCTTTAGATCAAGATGATACAGATCAAGAGTTTATTAAGTTTGATGGCACAAGTAATTCTGATCAAAGTTCAAGTATTACAACAGATACGAGTGTAGGATCATTAACAGGACATATTCGTGTCAATGTTAATGGCACTGATTTTTGGATACCTTACTACGCAACTAACTAGGAGTATATATGCCGTTAACAAAACTGCAAATATCCCCTGGTATCGACAAACAAAATACAGAATACGGTGCCGAGGGACGTTGGATTGATTGTGATAACGTTCGTTTTCGTTATGGTCTACCAGAAAAAATTGGTGGTTGGGTAAAAGTAACAACTGATTATCTTATTGGCGCAACACGTGCCATCCTTACATGGTCTAGTAATGAAGGTGTTAACTATGCCATATATGGAACTAATAAAAAACTTTACGCATATTCAGAAAATAGTTATGCTGATGTTACGCCTTCGCGCGGGACAGGAAGCATAACACAATTTGAAACAACTAATGCTTCAACAACCGTTATTGTTACGGACGCGGACCACGGAGCATTGATTGGTGACTTTGTTACTATATCTAGTGTCAGTGGTGCCATTGGTGGAATTACACAAGCAAATCTTCAAAATGAATTTGAAATTCAAACAGTGCCAAGTGCTAACACATATACAATAGTGTCACCAGCTGCGGCAACTTCGTCAGCAACCGGCGCAACTGCAACCGCAACATATCAAATTAATTCTGGTCCTGCTATATCAATTTATGGATATGGATGGGGAACAGGTGTGTGGAATTCATCAGGAGATTCTGACAAAGGAACATGGGGTAATACTCGTGAAGGATTAACAGGCGCGGACGCCGTTAATCTAGAATCACATAAATGGGTTCTTGATAACTGGGGTGAAGATGCTTTAGCATTAAAATTTGATGGTGGTTTATATTATTGGGATACATCATCAGGATTATCTAGTAATGTCGCTTCAACAACTAATGTTTCCAGTGCACCAACAAAATCACGTTTTATGTTAGTCTCTGGTGATGATAGGCATGTTATTTGCCTTGGAACAGAAACCACGATAGCAGATACTTCTACACAAGATAATATGTTCATTCGTTGGTCTTCACAAGAAACAACAAATACGTGGGTGCCGACGCAAACAAATACAGCCGGATCTCATCGATTAACATCAGGAAATAAAATTCAAACAGCTGTTCGAAGTAGAGGTGCTGTTCTTATATGGACAGATACGTCCATGTATCAAATGCAGTTTATTGGTGCACCTTTTACTTTTGGATTTAAACAGTTAGGTTCTAATTGTGGTGCTATTGGATTGCACTCTGCCATAGATATTAGTGGTCGAGCATTTTGGATGGGCAATGATTCATTCTTTACTTTTGATGGTGCTGTTAAAAAAATTCCATGTAGTGTGCAAGATTATGTATTTGATGATATTAATCAAAACGCACAGCACGATGTTTTTTGTGCAGCAAATTCAGACTTTAATGAAGTCATGTGGTTTTATCCATCAAATGGATCTGATCAAATTGATAGACACGTGACATATAATTATGCAGAAGATTTATGGTATATTGGATCATTAGCAAGAAGCTCATGGGCCGACCGCGGTGTTTATAATAATCCATACGCTACAGAATACAGTGCAACAGATACGTCTGCATCAATTTCAACTATTTATGGAACAAAAGAAGGACGCACATTAGTATATGCACATGAAGATGGTGTGAATGCTGATGGTAGTGCAATGACATCTTATGTTGAATCAGGTGATGTAGATATTGGTGAAGGTGATCAAATTATGTCTATCTCTCGTTTTGTTCCTGATTTTAAAAATCAAGTGGGGAATGTAGACATAACAATGAAGACACGTCCTTATCCAACAGGAACACAAACAAATCATGGTAGTTTTGCAGTTGCAACAACTACAACGAAACAAGATACACGAATTAGAGGAAGACAAGTAGCCGTGCGTATTGCAAGCGACGCTACAGATGATAAATGGCGTTATGGTACATTACGATTAGATATTAAACCAGATGGAATGAGAGGCGCATAATGTCATTAATTACAGTGCCTTTGTTACCACAAGCAACAGAACAATATGATCAATCACAAATGGCACAACTTATACAAACATTGGAACAAATGATATTTGTTTTAAATAACACATATGCTCCTGAAGCTGCACGTGCTGATGATGAAGCTTTTTCTTTTTTTATGGGGGATTCACCTTCTACACAAGAAACTGATACAAGCACAATGGAATCTAACATAACAACAAATACAAATAATATATCGACAAATACAAGCAATATATCAACAAACGCAACTAATATAACAACAGCAAATACAAATATTACAACAGCAAATACAAATATTACCAATCTACAATCAAAAGTAAGTGCTTTAGAAAAACAAGTTAGATATTTAATAGCGACTAGATAATGGCTAATGTATATACAAATTATAAAGTTGATCTTTCAACAAACAGTGAAACAACTGTTTACACGGTTCCATCTGAAAGAACAGCGATTATACGATCAATTCGTATTTCAAACGATGATGTAGACAACGCATGTACTGTTACTTTAACTTTAACAAATTCAAGTTCAGCTGTATTTTCTTTAGAAAAAAATCTTAGTATAGCAGCTAAAACGTCTGAGGAAATATTAAAAGCTGCCTTAGTAGCTAAAGAATCAGAGATAATTAAAGCCACTCCACAAAATGCTAATGATCTACATATAATTTTAAGTGTGTTAGAAATATCATAATGCCTAAAAAAATAGAAAAAAAATTAAAAAAACAAGCTAATAAAAAAGGTTTAAGTAAAAAAAGAGCAAACGCCTATGTTTATGGGACAATGAGAAAAATGGGCTGGAAACCTAAAAAGTAATTGCAAAAGGATGGGAAAATGAGTATAAAAGATGAAAACGTATTAGTAGGAAAAAAACCGGCTAAAAACACTCCGGTAGAGACACAAACAACCGTTACTAACACGCAAACAGGTAAAAAATACGCCGATGAGAAAGAGGCTCAAGCGGACGTCAATAACCCTGCAACTTCCACAACAGCGAATGACATTAAACGCGATGTTGCGATCAAAGTGAATCAACTTGATATATTTGGAGAGGTAAATAATTAAATGCAGGGACTAGAGTCGCTTAATCAATTTCAGAATTTTGTATCATCTTTAGGTGGTCTTGGCCGCTTTGAGGATACGTATATGATACACGCCGCAGAAGGCGAGACCGTTGTTCCAATGGAGGTTTTAAATCAAAACCCTTTATTGAAAGAACGTTTGTTTGAATCTATGCGTGATATGGGCATACAACCAGAAAGATATATTGTAGGTAGTGAATTTAATTCTAAAAATCCTGTAACAGGGCAACCAGAATTTTTTTTAAAAAGAATTAAAAAAGCTATTGCTGATGTATCAGGATATGCAGCACCTATTGTAGGTGCAATGTATGGTCCAGCGGCAGGCGCTTTAACAGGCGCTGCAATGGGTGCTTTCAAAAGAGAAAACCCAGGTGATCCTAATAAAGCATTACAAACAGCATTACTTGGTGGTGGTTCCGGAGTAGCAGGAAATATACTTGCTGGTGATAGAGGAATGGATATTTTTACGGGTCCAGGTTATTTTCAAGGAGATTGGAGATCTTTAGGAAATAAATTTAGATTAGGAGATATGGGAATAGGAGATGCATTAGGTTCTGGCATATCTGGAGTAGGAGATTTATTAAGTTCTGGAGGAACTGGAATAGGAAGTTTATTAAGTTCTGGCATATCTGGAGTAGGAGATTTATTAAGTTCTGGCATATCTGGAGTAGGAGATTTATTATCTGGGGCAACAACATTATTAAATTTTAAAGGTGAAAAAAAGACATTAGATCAAGTGTCTATGGAAGAATTTGGTAAAACTTATGAAGAGTTAGATTCTTTTCAAAAAGAAGCTATTCTTAAAAAAGATAGAAGTGGAGGAGCTAATTTTGGAAAGTTAGCAGGCTTATTAGGTCTTGGAACTTTAATTGGTGGTAAATTAATTGGGGAACCAGAAGACATTACTATTGATGAAAGTAGACTAAGAACACCATCAATTGACACTGGACAAGTATTTAGCCCAACACAACCAACGACTGTATACACAGATTATGATATTCCTATTGTGCCATACCAAGCAGCAGAAGGTGGAATTATAGGAAATCCTCATAAAGAAAGACCAGATAGAATTCCTTTAAATGATGAAATGAAAGATCAAATGTATGATTTTCTTTTAAACTTTATGATGAAAAAACGAATGGAAGAAGAAATGGAAAAAAAATTTAGAATAACTCCATTTGATCCTGAAGCACCAATGGAAGTGGCAGATGGTGGAATTATTGATTATTTTAAATCTTTTTTTAAGGATCCGGTAAAAGATCCTGCAACGGGAGAGGGAACAGTATCAACTTTACAAAGAAAAAAATTTGAAATGTTGAATAATTTAAAAAGATCAGATCTTCCATATGATGAAGAGGAATATTTAAGACTTAAAGAATTATTAGGTAAAGCTCATGGTGGAGTTATGGATTTACGCGGTGGAGGATTTTCACTGGGTCCTGGAACAGAAAAAAGTGATTCTATTCCAGCAATGCTAAGCGACGGAGAATTTGTCATGACGGCTAAAGCAGTCAGGGGTGCAGGCGGAGGAGACCGTCGCGAAGGCGCAAGAAAAATGTATGAAGCAATGGACAGATTGGAGGCGAAAGCATAATGGCAACGCAAGAAACATTACAACAATTACAATATCCTAAGTTTATAAGCGATCGTCAACAACAAATGCTGAATACGCTTTTTGGCACAACAGCTGGCGGCGGACTTTTAGGACAAGCACAACAAATTCCTGGACAACAAGTTGCAGGATTTACACCAACACAAACAAGTGCAATGAACTTGGCAAGTCAAGGCATTGGCACATATCAACCGTATTTGGATGCAGCGCAAGCAGCACAGACCGCGGCTCTTGGAACAACGGGAGCTGGAACACAAGCATTAGCGGGTATGCAATTTGCTCCGACAGGAGAAGCAATCCAACAATACATGGATCCATATCAACAACAAGTTACACAAGAAGCATTAAAAGAAATGGATCGTCAAGGAGCCATGGCACAAAACCAATTAGCAGGACAAGCTGTTAGTGCTGGTGCTTTTGGTGGATCACGATTTGGTGTGCAACAAGCAGAACAAACAAGAAATTTACAAGATATAAAATCAAGACGAATTTTTGAAGACATGTCTAGAAACTATCAACAAGCTGTTGGTGCAAGGCAAGCGGCTAATGCAGCGCGTACACAACAAGCACAAGGCTTTGCTAATTTAGGCAATGTGGCAAGTGGTATTGGACAAAGAACCGGTGCTCTTGGTCAATCACAACAAGCACAACAAGCAGCTGATGTTCAACAACAATTAGGTATTGGCGGTATGCAACAACAACTTCAACAACAAGGATTTGATGTTGGTTATCAAAATCAATTAAATGCAATGATGGAACCATATAGACGATTATCTTTTGGACAACAAATGATTCAAGGTCTTGCTCCTTTAGGTGGAACAACAACACAAACAGTGGCACCAATGCCAACAACTAATCCATATCTACAAGCAGCAGGTTCAATTGCTGGTTTAGCGGGTGGACTTGGAAGCTTGATAGGTAATAATTAGTGAGTATACTTAATCGTAAAATGTTTAGTCACGGAGGCTACGCGCACCGCGGAACAGGGATCACGTCTGGTCTAACGCCAGTTAGAATGCATGAAGGCGGTGTCGCTAATCACAAACATACCTACATGCCCGACAAGTCAGATGCGGAAGTTATGGAGCTTTTGCAGGCAGGCAGTCTAACTACAACAACACCAGGCGACACATATCAAGGCACGGAAGTTCCAACTTTAGAACAATTATACGAAAAAAAACTTCCAGTAGCACAAAGACTTTTTGGTGATCCAATAGAGCCAATGTCAAAAATGGAAAGACTATCACCTTGGTTAATGAACTTAGGTGCATCATTAATGTCCGGTAAATCTTTACAAGGAGGATTTAGTGGTGCCATGGAAATTATGGGTAATGCCATGAAAGAATCAACTCCAGCTTTAACAGAAGCTATGGCGATGAAAAGAGCAGAAGAAAGAGCTAATAGGGCAGAAGAAATTGAAGCAGCAAAAATAGCATATCAATCAGCGGAAACAGAAAGAGCAAGTCTTCTTGATCAAGCTTCTTCTTTAGCAAGCACTAAAATTAAACTTGATGCACCAGAAATTGGTGATACTTTATTTTTAGTACCAGAGGATAAATCGCAAGTGCCAGAAAATGTTATTATGGCTTATCAAAAAGAAGAAACAATTGATGGAAAGCGCATCAAAAATCTCTACGACTTTGATGGTAACTTATTAAAAGGTAAATTTACTACTTATAAAGGAAAAGATAAACCAAAAGAATTTAGTGGTATTAATGTTAAATTTTCTATTCCAGGAGAAACTGAAGATGATGATCCTACAGAGTTAGAGAGAATGGCAATTGGAAGATTTGAATTTGATGAAGATACAGGTGAATATAAAGTTAATTATTATTATAAAGATGATGAGGGTAACGAACAAGAACTACCGGGCAACGCGGTTATTATATCACGAGAAGGTGATGCATCAACAATTGGTCAAGGTGCAAATGTAAAAGAAGAAAAAGCACTTACGGAACAAGAAATTGCAGGAACAAAATTTATTATGAAGGCTATTGATGCATATAATGTCATAAAAGCATCACCTGGAGCGGTAACTGATGTTGGTGACTTAGCAGTCTTTGCTGACCGTATTATAGCGGATGCAAAAGCATTTATTGCTTTAATGGGCGGAACATATGAAGTTGATGAATCTAAATTAGAAAATTATTTGGAAACTGACTTAGGTATAACATCATCAAAATTAAAATCTGTGTACCTTGATCTTGCTATTTCTCGTGCGGTGTTTGTTGAAGGTGGAACAAGAGTTACAGATCAAGACGTTATTAATCAATTACGAATTATTGGTGCAAGAGCAAAAGCACCGGAAGCTGCTCTCGTTCTATTAAAAGATTTTGTATATGATACAGCTAGAAATTTTTCTATGGAAAATAATATTCGTGCTGAAAAAAATAATTTAATAAGTTCAGTTGATGAAAATTATTTACTTCGAAATTTAACATTACCGTGGAATGATACTGGAACAGGAACAGTTGGAGATGGTAATCAGGATAATAAAACAATTGGTGCCGGAAGTGGAGATGACGTTGAAGCTTTAATAAAAAAAATATTAGAAGAGAAATTAGCAAATGAGTGATAAAACTTTAAATGATAAACAATCGGTTGATCCGCCAGAAAATAATATGCCAAACGTGTTTGGAGTATCTGAAGTTCCTGCATGGTTGACTGGAGAAAAAGCTCAAAAGTTTGTTGAAAATAGTAAAGTAATTGAATCAATGTATGAATCAGGCGGAAGTCCTAGCCCTGAATTAGAAAAATTTCTTCGAAGTCTTGAGACAGAACAAATAGGAAAATTTCATAAAAATGAATTAGATCCTAATAATTTAAGCACTGAATCTTTAAAGTTGTATGCAAATTATCTTGAACAAAAACGACTTAATGAAGCAAGAGCAAAAGAAGAAGATCTTGATTATAGCAGTGGTGTGACAAATAAATTGTTTCGTTATAACCTTGCACGTATGGATACACCAGCTGAAAAAACGGGATATCTAACAAAAACTGTAGGTCAAGAAGGTATTGATTGGGGAACAGATAGAGCAGGACGTTATTATTTAACAGAATCTGGTTTGTCAAATTTAAAAGGTAAAAAAGTTTATTTACCAGAAAACGTTAGAGGCGTAATTATAGATGAATCTAAACCTTTTACTAAAGCAGATTTTGCCGAGTTTGGTGCTTATGCACCGCAGATAATAGGCGGTGTTGGTATGGGTATGCGTTATTCTGGATACGGATTTATACCGGGAATTATTGCATCTGGCATTGGTGAAATGGGAGGCTATCTTGCTGATGAAGCAGTTGAATATTTACAAGGTTATCAAAATCAACCTTTATTTCCAAATCACGAAGGCCAACAATCTGTAATGGGAAGTGCCGCGTGGAATTTTTCTTACGGCGCTGGTGGTGAAGGATTTGTTCGTATGCTCAGACCACTTGGTCGTATGATTACAGATCCACAATCAGGACTTATTGCGTTTAGAGCTAATGCACCATTAAGTGAACAAGCGGCAAAAGCGTTACTATCTGGAAACAGAGATGAAATTTTAAGAGCTTTTCCTGATTTAGAAACAAAATTAAAATCAATACATAATGTATCAGAAAAAGAATTAGAAGCATTAACTAATGCAGCTATTGAACAAATGCGTGTTAAAGTTTTAGGTGGTGCTATTTATAAAGAGCCGGGTAAATATGATTTATATAATGATTATAGCAGTGTAAAAAGTAAACTTGATCCAGCTAAACAAAAAGCGGTAAAAGAAGTTGTTGAAGGACAACCACATTTAGGTGTTGAAGGCGGAGTGCCATCCATATCACAAGCAACACCACGAAATTTACTTGGATACATACAAGGAACATTGGAACGTGTTTTTGGTAATAGTCGAGATAAATTAAATAGAAAGTTTTTAGAAAATAGTATGTTGGTTCTTAAAGCTCGTGCTGCTGGAATGAAGGATAAAGAAATATATAATTATATAAAAAACAGTATGCTTCCAAAAAATAATCCAATGTACATGAGTTCGGCTCAGTTTGGTGAAATGATTTCTAAAAAATTAGGCGGAGAAAAAATGGGATTAACCGCAGCAATAGATTTATCTAATAAAGAAATTAATGGTATATTAAATGAGACTTTAAAATCACTTGATTTAATAAGCGTAGGTAATAAAGATGCATTTGATAATCTTGCATCATCTCTTACATCTGCTAAAACAAAATATAATGTTGATTTTGCTTCTGGTCTTCATAACATAGATAAAATAATTGGAGAAGGAATTTTTGATTCGGCTGCTTTAAAAACAGCTATAAAAGACATAACAGATTTTTTACCGAAAAAAAATATTACAAAAGAAATAACAGAAGATATAGGACCTGGTGCGGGAACAAGAACAAAACCAGTAACTGAAACTGTTCTTGACGATACTATGATTCCAAAAGAAATAATAAATTTTTTTAAAACTATAGAAAATGCAAGTCCTAATATGACTGGAACAAATGTACAGGCGTATGAAACTATTATCAATACTCTTGTTGAAAACCCAAATCTTGTAAAAACAATTCCATATGAAAAAATCGTAGCAATGCAAAATGCAATTGATAATGTATATAATACTGGTATTGCAAAAGCAGGAAGTCTTGCACAAACTACACCCGCAGGAAAAGATGCTCTTAATAATTTAATAAAAATTTTAGAAAATAGAAGTAAAGTAGGAAAGAAAATAGCAAAAATAAATTCAGGAGTAATGTTAAAACTTGCACAATCAGGGCAAGACACTGCATTAATTAGCGCGGATAGTGTTTTTGCTAATATGATTAAAACAGGAGATAGTAAAAGTTTAAATAAATTATTCAGACTTTTAGACCCAAAAGACGCCGCTACATTAAAACTTGGTGCTAGTAATAAAACATTAGCTAATATAATAGAAGCATCAAAAGATGTAAGTGGCACAGTTAATGTAACAAAATTTCTTAACAACTGGCAAAAATTACCAACATCAATTAAAACAACATTATTCCCAATTAATAATTTACAATCAATTAATAATGCAATGTTTAGACTTAATAAGTTTAGTGGCACATTAGATCAAAAAGCTCTAAATGAAATGACTGAAGCATTAGCAAAACAAGACGGCGGAACAGAAATGTTAAGTATTTTAAATAAACATGTAGCTGCAAAAGAAAGTCTTGATAAATTTATGAGTGCGAATTGGAAAAAGATATTAAGTGATGCTGATAATATTCAGTTTGAACAAGCAATTGATCATGTTTTTAAACCAAAAAGCGGACAACTTGTTAGTCAAGTTCTTAAACATTTTGAAGGAAATGAATTTGTAACAAATGCTATTAAAAGTAAAGCAATGGAAAAAATATTACGCGCCAGTGTAGATGCTTCTGATGATTTCAATATCATTTACAGCGGTGTAAATTTAAATAAAACATTAGATAAATATGGAGTTAATACTCTTTATGAAATGTTTGGTAAAAAAATGACTGGTGATTTATTTGACTTTGCAAAACAATTAAATCTTATTTCTCAAGGAAAAAATAAAGGAGCGGGGAGCATTGTCGCAGCTAATCTAGCATTAAGTCCACTTAGACAAGGACCAAGTGCTTTTCAAAAATTACTGGGTTTAGGTTTAATTAGTAAAGTATTAGCTCAACCTGGAGTATTAAAATATCTTGCATTTGGAATGAAAAAAGGACCTCTTGGTTTTGGCAGAGCACAAGCGGAAGCACTAGCACGTGTAAAAACACAAATAACAGCGGCCGGTGCATTAGAAGCAACAGCTGAAGAAGATGGTCAAGGTCCTAGAAAATTTATTGAATCAGGAGTAGAAGAAGTACCAGAAGTAATAAAAGACAAAATAAATTATGGAGTTGATATGCCAGGTGTTCCGTTTGTACAAAATCAATCGGCTCCTCCTGTGGAAGCATCACGATTGGCGCGGGCAAATATCGCACCTCCAATTGGTGCGGGTAGTATGAATCCAAACACCATGGCTAAAGGACAACAATTATTTAACAAACCAGGTGAAATTACATTCGCCGCACAAGGAGGAATCATGAACACAAATAAAGCATTCCAGAGGGTAGCATAATGCCACACGGAGGAAGACACGGAAAAGGTCCTAGTAGAAGTAGGCAACGATCGCAAACTAAAAGATCTTCACAAAGAAGACAAAGAGGCCGAAGTAGAGCTGCACAGCGATCTCAAAGTAAAAGAGATTCGCAAAGAAGACAACAAGAAAGACAAAGGGCTGCTAACGTAAGAGAAGCGGCACGACGACCTGTAATCACAAAAACAAGCCAAAGACAGCCAGGTTTAGCAGGAAGTACTTCAGCTAAAACAATGGGTCTTGAAGGTATAGCTAACAGATTAGAAAAAGAATTTAAGACGGCGAGTGATGATAGAAAAAAACAAATTGTAGATAAACTTAAAGACACTCGTTCTGAATTAAATAAATTAAATAAAGAACAATCAGTTTTAGATTTACGAAAAGCCGCAGCAGGACTTGGAGGTAAAGGCTTAGTTGCAAGAACAAGTGATGGTAGTATTATTACTGATAGCAGTGGTAATCCAATTATGTTAACTGCGGGCCGTGAAGTTTTTGATAAAACGCGTGGAAAATTTTCAAAAGAAGCAGGAAGACTTCTTGAAGAGTCGCCTGAACTATATAAAGGAATGTATCCTATATCATATGGATTGCAAAAAGGAATACCGAAACTAATGGAATTTGCACCTGGAATAGGAACACTTGGTAGAATAGCAAAAGCAACACTTGGAAAAGCAAAAGATACTGGTTCAGGAATTATGGGAACAAAAATTGCTCAAGATTTAGCAGCTGCACCAAAAGGATTTTTAGGTGATTTAAGATCAATGATTGGGGACATAGGTGGAATTTTCAGTAAAGGTATTAGTGGAATTGGTAATCGTGTGCCTAATATACCACAAACACTAGGTGGAATTGGTGCTGGTATATCCGGAAAAGTTCAAGAAGGTGGAGATATTATAGGTGGAATTGGTAGTGGAATTGGTGAAAGTATAGGTAGAGTTTTAAATCCACAAGTTATTGATAGTATTTATGGATCAGGAATCGGTGTTACTGGACCGGTAACAGGAGATTTTATAGATAGCGACGGAGACGGCGTTGATGATCGTTATCAAATGGGACCAGGGCAACCGGACCAAAGACAGCCAGAACAAACAGGAATGATAGGTGGAGTAAATAACATGATGGGACAACCTGCTATTACACCAGCTAATGCTTTAGCAAATCCTATTATGCAAAGTCAAATGTTGCCAGGAATTCAACCTGTAACACAACAGTTACAATTTAATCCAAATACAATGAATCCTTTTTATCAACAAGGAATAGGAAGTTTTAGAATTTAATGAATTTTACATTTAAAGATAGTATATGGTTAATTGGTGTTTTTGTAGCATTAGGTATCACATGGGGAATGACATCGCAACGCGTTACAGCAATGGAAAAAGATATGGATCGTATGGAAACAGCCATACAATTATTTACAAAAATGGAAACACGTCTTGCTGTTATTGAAGTTCAAATCAAAGATATAAATAAAAAATTAGATAAAATTAAAAGATAATGAATTTTGTAGTAAAAAACTTAGTATTATTACTAATGTTAATAATACTTACTATGTTATCTAGGCCTATAATTGCTGCTGATACGAACACTGTGTCTTCGACGGTTGTGACGGATAAATCCGTACCTACCGCAAATGCACCAAGTGTTGTTATTAATAATTCAGACATATGTAAGACAGCAGCGTCGACCGCCGTACAAACCCAGATTCTGGGGATTGCGTCGGGAATCACGATCACTGATGAAAATTGTGAACGTATAAAATTATCAAGATCTTTATACTCAATGGGCATGAAGGTCGCTGCAGTATCTACACTATGTGCTGATCCACGTGTATTCGATGCCATGCATATGGCAGGAACATACTGTCCTTATATGGGTGCAATAGGAGAAGATGCAAAAAAAGGATGGACAGAAAATATTGATATGGTGCCGGAAGGTAGTTTAGTATTTAAAAAAATAGAAATTGAACGAAAAGAAAAACAAACAACTGGGTTAACAGATGGACAAAAACTTGCGAAATTTATTTTATTTGGTATGGCTATGCACTCTGGCATTGTGGCCTTCTTCCCTTAAAGCAGAATGTCCTGTTACTTCAACAGGATTATGTACTCCAGGTGTTGAAGAAACAATTGTCATAGATGAAGTAGAAACCATTGAATATGAAGCCGATGGCTATACAGTCACAACGGATACTACAACTACAACCACAACAGTAACAACAACAAATCCTGATTCAGGGGACATTTTAGATGGCGATAATGATTATGTTTCATCATCTAAATATGAAGGTGATATGGATATTGATTGGGGTGGACAAGGCCCCGCATCAATGCCATCTGGTAATAGTTGTTATAATCTTGGCACGGATAAATGTGCACAAATAACAGGTAGTGGAAATAGCACATCAACAATGGGTGTATCTGGAATGGGTACAACATTTATTAATACAATTGATATTTCAGAATTAGATATAGAAAATGGTGGAAGAACTAATTACACAATAAAAGTAGATAAACGCGATGCACAAGATCGTATCTACATGCATGTAACAGGCCGTAACGGTAATACAAATATATTTCAAGGAACAGACATATTATCAGAGTCGGGTGTTGCAAGTGGATTTCAAGAATACTCAGGTGGATTTGATTTTGCAGGTACAATAACAAAAATAATTGTAGAGGTAGGTGGACGTGATATCAACCTGGCAATTGGACCGCTATTTGATGATGTACAAATAAATGTATTATACAACGTTGTATCAACCATAGTTACCGAACATATACTTAGTGTTGAAATGTGGGTAGCATACGGTGGTAGTACAGAAACAGAGGTTATAGATATCGTAGAAAATATTTTTGAACATAATGATATTGTAGAAGCGCCTGGTGATGACATGTATTTTGAACCAGAGTTTGAAGAGCCTGATATGGAAATGTCTTATGATACCGTTGAGTATGAAATGGAAATGGATTTTGAGATGGATTTTGAGATGGACTTCGAGATGGAAATGGATTTTGAAATGCCTGACATTGATATGGAGGAAATGGAAATAGCAACTATAGAATATGAAATGGAAATGGAAATGGAAATGGACTTCGAGATGCCGGATATGGACATGCCAGAACCTGAAATGGAAATGGCTGAATTAGATATGGACATGCCAGAGCCTGATATGGAAATGGAGATGGAAATGCCAGAACCTGATATGGAAATGCCAGAACCGGACATGGAACCTGAAGTAGAAGTAGAGCCAGAGATGGAAGAACCTTCGACCACGGAACCCGAAACA
>Ga0114932_10001644_pt1 | contig 24967 bp, 18 predicted proteins | sample 2SBtaG_2_FD_87286 | JGI IMG/M metagenome (GOLD analysis project Ga0114932, IMG submission 87286) | Deep subsurface microbial communities from Kolumbo volcano to uncover new lineages of life (NeLLi) - 2SBTROV12_ACTIVE470 metaG | ecosystem: Environmental > Aquatic > Marine > Volcanic ...
AGCGAAACCGTCAACTCGCCGCCGTCGTGCCGAAGCGCGATGAGGACGCGACTACCTGCTCCCTGGGCCGCAACCAGCTGCCACCCGTCGGCACCGGCCCGCTGCAACGCCGCCTCGATCGCTGCTCGCTCGCCCTGCACAAGCCCCGATCCATCCGCGCCGCGGTCGAGCCGCATATCATCGCGATGGCGCTTGTCCGGGGTCGGAAGTTGCCATGTATCCGCGCTGCACTCGCCGTTGTTGCGTCCGACCAGCGCGTCGAGTCCCGTGCGCGTCGCCTCGATTTGTTCGGCGGACCACGCGCTGTTCGACAGCACCCGTAGACTCACATCGTCGACCACCATCGCGCCGTCATCCGAGCGGTCGAGCAGGGCGTCGGGCAGGGCAAGGCAGTGAAAGATTCGAAGCGTCGCGGGCAGCTCCATCGCCTCGCGCACCGTTTCGCCGAATCGCCCGGGATCATCGCCGGGCAGACCCATGATGAGCTCGATCTCGATCTCCGCGACGCCGGCCAGCTGTTCGATCAAGCGATAGAGGCGATCCCGCTGAAATGGCCGCTCGACGGCGCTTAGCGCGGCCGGAGCAAAGGTCTGCACCCCAACGTCCAACCGCGGTCTCTTGACGCCGGCGAGCAATTCGAGGTGCTCGTTCTTGAGCTGCGTTGGGTAGATCGACGCGAAGAGCCGGGCGTTGTCGAAGAAACCAACGTCGCTTTCAGCCGCGCAGAGCGCGCGAAACGCCCGTTCGTTGAGGTTCAGTCCGGCGTCGACAAGCTGCGCGCTTGCAACGCCTGCGAGGGCGAGCGCCTCCAGGTCGCGGGTCAAAGTCGCGGCGGAGACGATCCGCTTGGGCGACTCCAGCACGCCCCATTGGCAAAACGTGCAGCCCATCGGGCAGCCGCGGTACGTCTCGATGCTCGCGGTGCGACCAGGCAGGATCATGCCCGCACAGTGTGGCGACGGCAGTTTGTCGAGGTCGGGGCGAACAGCCGGTTGAGGCGCCACGAGCCATCCGCTGGCGAGGTTGCCGCGCTTGGCTCTGGGCACCGCGACGCCGCCGATCCCGTCTATTTCATCGCCAGCGCGCCAAGCAGCGAAGAGCCGAGCAGCGATCACCTCGCCCTCATCGACGACGAGTGCATCCGGCCACCCCGCCGGGTCCGACCAGGAAGGCAGGCGGAACATCACCGGGCGCGCGCACGGCCCTCCAAACACGATACGCATCGCCGGGAACTCTTCGCGGAGCCGACGCGTCAGGGCAACGAAGAACGGAAACGACCAGACAAAGGTGCTCAGGCCCAGGATGTCCGGCGGCCGCTCTGCGATCGCGGCCAGCCACGCGTCCAGGTCGCTGTCGTCGCGTTCAATCAGCCGAATTTCGACGCCCAGCAGCTCGGGCCGGTCACGGATCGCCGCGAGGATCCGTCGAACTCCGAACGAAAACGGGCTGTATTCGCCGGTCGCGATACAGGGTTCGAGGCAAGCGAGCGCGATCGTGAATCGCGATCCGCTGGCCGACCCGCAGCTCAGTCCGTGACCGATCGACACAGGCGCAGCCCAACCACCGGTGAATCGTCGGTGGCGCGACGGAATCGACGACCTGCCGCGCGGAACCGGCGAACGAACTCGCGCGTTTCGGGGTCCTCGAACAGCTCCGCGGTCAGGAATCCGTCGCCGCGACTGATGCGGAGGCTGCCGTGCGCCGGACCCGTTGGATCCGTCTGCTCAGCGGTCGGAGTTCCCCCGACCGTCCGACGCAAGCTGGCAGACCGCTGGGGCGGTAGATCGTCGTCTTCGGGCGCGTAGTCCCAGACCCAATTCTCGACGTTGCCGATCATGTCTGCGAAGCCCCACGCGTTGGCTTGCTTGCGTCCGACCGGGTGCGGGTGGCCGCCGCTGTTGTCGCGATGCCAGGCGATATCGTCGAGTTTGCCGTAGCGCTGCGCCTCGTCACCAGCCCGGCAAGCGTATTCCCACTCCGCCTCTGTCGGCAGCCGGAACCCGTCGACATCCAACCCTTTCCAGCGAACGTGCACGCCCAGCATGCTCTCGTGGATCTCGTAGGCGGGCTCAAAGTCGAAGAGCTCCGAGATGCGATTGCAGAACACGACCGCTTGCTGCCAGGAGACGCCGTGTACCGGCCGGAAGATCCCGGTCTGGGTGGACGGATTCTCGCCTGTTACCGCTTCCCAGAGTTGTTGGGTGATCGGCTTTGCGGCGAGCTGGAAACGCTTCGTGATCGCCACGCGGCGCGCCCACTCGTGGGGTTCGGCGTCTTCATCCTGGCCCGGTCCCATGCGGAACTCTCCGGGCGAGACATCGATCATTTCGGGGCCGGGGATACGGTCGCCCAGCCCGTTGACGAGCACGGTCCTTTCTTCTTGAACCAGCCGCCGGACCATACGCGTCGTCTTGCGTTTGAAGAGCCAGCGGCCCTCTTCGGTGGTTTCGGCCACGTGCCGCTCGACTTGCGTCTTGACGCGTTCGATCCGGTATTCGCTGAGCTCGGTGACAAGCTCCTCGAGCGCGACACGCTCCGCCTCGAACTGGCTCCGATAGGTGCGTTTCCAGCGGCGGCCTTCGATCATCTCGCGCCAGCGCATCATCGTCGGATGTCCAGCGATCCGCTCACAACGTTCGGCAAGACGCGCAAACCGAGCGTACGCGTCCTGGACCTGGGCCTCGACCTCCTCGATCTCGATCGCCGCTTGGCGCAGCGCCTTCAAATCATCGGTAACCTGCGCGCTATACGTCGGGTCGATGTCGCCGCCATCGGCCACGCGTCGCCACCGTGCCACCGTCGCGTGGCTCGCGATCTCGGCATAGCGATTGCACTCGTCTTCCACCGACGCGAGCGAGGCACGGATACGCTCTTCGAGATCTGCCAGGGTCCGCACGAGCTCGCCGAGCGACTCGCGATCCGAGTCGAAGCCTTCCGCCTCGTACCGGTGCAGGTCGAAGAAGCCCCATCCATCTGCGCCGCGCATCAACGTGGTCCAGCGCTGCCACGCCGGATGATCGGCGACTTCGATGCAACGCCGACTCCAGCCGCGGATCGCTTCGGACGCCGCGCGGACGGGAGGTTGGACGGATTCGAGCTGTTCCCGTCGCACGGTCGACAGGAACTCATCGAGGTTTTCCTCGTGCTGCTGGAACGTCGGATCGGCCGCGATCTTCAGCAGGTACATCGGATCGGCATGGATCGCGGCGCGCAAGCTCGGCACGGCGGCTTCGAATCCGGACGAGCCGGCGCGGTATTTGGCGGCTCGGTAGTGCGATTCGGCCATGTCGGGGGCGATCTCGATCGCCCGTTCGACGTTTTGCAGCGCGGTGACGACATTCTTTTCGACGAACGCCGCACGGGACGCAGCTAGCAGCGCGCGCGCCGCCTCTTTGGGCTCATCGGTCTCGGCATAGCGCGCGGCGTTGATGAAGGCATCACGCGCTTGTTCCCGATCCACCAAACCGTCGTCGATTTCGGGCAGATCGCCGAGCAGCACGACACCGCGCAGCATGTGAAAGCGCCACTCAAGCCGGTACCCGGCCATCTTGTCGTCGCCGTCGATCGCGCGATTGAGAGCCTCGAGACATTCGGGATAGAGGCGCCGCCGAAACGCGTCGCGGGCGATCTCGAACTGTTCGTATGCGGCCGTTTGGGCGGGTGTCGTGGCCAGCCCGACCAGCTGGCCGATCGAGTCGGACATCCCGCCGATCGACGCAAGCAGCTCCGACATGCCCCAGTCGAACCTGGCGGTAAGCCCGGCGATCGACTCAGAGGCCTGCTGAACGTGCCACTCGAGCCGCACCATGTTTTCTTCGATGGTGGCGACAGCTTCGACGGTCTGCTCGGCGGCGTTCTCGACCGCATTGACGCCCCGCTCAGCGAGTGCGTGCAGGGATCCGATCGCGCCAAGGTGCTGGCGACTGACGCTCAGGATCGTCCGTGATAAGTCGGAACTGACGTCGGCGAGCAGGTGCTTGCGGCGAAGCTGCTCAACGCTCGAAAACAGGGGCTTGCGGTCACGTTGCGACATCAGGTCAGATTCGCAGTCCAAGGCAGGGGCGGGCCAGGCGGCGTGGGTCCAGCGAGCGATGGGTCCAGCGCGGGTGGGTCCAGCGGGCGGTTCGGGCAGGCTTTGATTCGGCTCCTCGGCTTCGTCAACGAAGCCACACATGGGCGCAGGCCAAGAGCGCGCGGAGGGTAGCATGCGACGTTCGACCGCGGCAAAAGTCCTACGACCAAGGGGGATTGGGGCGTGCTCGACCCTGATTCTGCTAGCTGCGTCAGCGTTGGTGACCGGTTGCGAATCCACGACCGCCAGCAACGACGGCGCGGCTGCACCCATCGAGGACCCGTATCCCAGCGCGGTTGTGCACTTCAAAGCCGGCGACACGGGCGGCTTCGGCGAAGACGGTCTGCCCGACGTCGTGCTCGGCGGGCCTGAGGGTGGTGGCGACAGCAAGGGCAGCCTCGATGTTGTGTCGCTCGGCAAAGGCGGCGAGATCGTCCTTCGCTTCGACAAAAATCAGATCGTGGACGGCCCCGGCGTGGACTTCATCGTCTTCGAGAACGCCTTCCTGGGCTGGCAGGAGACGGGCGAGGTCGCGGTGAGCGGCGACGGCGTGTCGTGGCATGCGTTTGCCTGTGACGCCAGCAAGCCCGCGAGCGTGGGCGGCGGAAAGGGCTGCGCGGGCCTGGCACCGGTCTATGCGTCGTCCGACAACGGGATCGATCCGACCGACCTGGCCAAAGCGGGGGGTGATCGGTTCGACCTCGCCACCATCGGCGTGAAATCGGCGCAATTCGTGCGGGTACGCGACACGGGCGTCAACGACTATGGCGGCAAGACCGGCGGCTTCGACCTCGACGCCGTCGCGGTGGTCAACGGTTCGGCTTTGTAGCCATCGCGCCAAATCAAGAGCGCGAGCCGGCTGCCGGCTGCACAAGTCGTCACTGGCGCAGTATGCTGTCGACATGCACGGAACCCACCTCACCAAAACGGCGCTCGTCGTAGCGTCGGGCCTGATCATGTCCGGGTCGTTTGTGGTCGCATCGTCGGCCCAAGCTGCCGCCAAAAAATCCGCGAAAAAGCCCGCGTCTTCCAAGAAGAAAGCGGCGCCTGCGAAGAAGAAGGCCGCGCCAGCGAAAAAGAAAGCGGTTGCCAAGCCTGCGCCCAAGAAAGCGAAGCCGTGCGCGAAAGAGTGCGCCGAAGAAGGCCGCTGCAAGGTGCGCCGGAAGAAGTGCGTGGCGGCGTCTACAGCACAGTGCGCTGCGAGCTCCGGCTGCACCCAGCAAGGACGCTGCAGCCTCAAGTCGGGCGCATGCGTTGTGCGATCGGATAAGGACTGTTCGGCCTCGGCCATCTGCAAGGAGTCGGGCCATTGCCGCGCCAAAGGCGGCGTATGCATCGTCCTCAAGTCCGAGGATTGCCGGGCCAGCAGCGGCTGCACCGCCAAGGGCGAATGCCACCACGTGCTCGACCGCTGCGAGGCGCTGGTCAAAGACGACTGCGCCGCGTCCGTTGGCTGCTTGAAGGAAGGTCGCTGCTCGGTGCGAAAGGGGCGCTGTCTGGTCGCGAGCTCCGCCGATTGCGCGCTCAGCGAAGGCTGCAAGAAAGATGGCAAGTGCAAAGCTATAGGACGCACCTGCATGGCCAATGCGCCGGAGCCGAAGTCGTCCGGCAAGCGAATCGGTGTCGTCGTCGGCGCAGGCGGTGGACTGCAGCTCTTCCCCGGCTCGCTCGACGATTTCGGCTATGTCGGCGCGGGCGTCCAGGCCGGTTTCAACCTCGCCATGTTCGGGCTGGACAAGCTGACCGTGCTCGCTGGGTTCGACTTCCGCGCAGCCGGCACGTTCAAGGCCACAACAACGGTCAACGCGCTCAACAAGGGCCTGTCCAAGCAGCAGATCGACGTCGTGCAGGGCGTCGACACCACGCTGTCGAGCTGGTTTCTTGGCGCCAATTACAGCGTCCTGGGCGACCTGGACTCGTTCTTCAGCGTCTACGGCACCGGCCGCTTCGGCATGATGAGCTACGCGTTGAAACTCGAAGAGATCCCGCGCAAAAGCGGCTACGAAGAGGTCGACGCGACGCCGATGACAATGTCCATTCTGCAGCTCACTTTGGGCGTCGGCGGGGAGATCCAGGCCGGGCCCGTGCGCGCGTTCGTGGAAGGTGGCTATGCGCTGGCGCTCGCGGGCGGCAAGTCGACACCGCTGGACATGAGCTCGCCCAACGCCGTTGTCGTGACAGCAGGGGCGCGGTTTGCGTTCTGACCACCCTATCTTCGACCGCAGATTCGCCGAGCGCGCTTGCCCTTCGGACCGGGTAGACAAGCCACCGCGGAGCCGTTGCGGCGAGCCTTGAAGACCAACGCCTCGTCGCCCAGCTCCTTGCGGCTCAACCGATTCAAGACGGTGATCCGGCGCCGCCCCTCCGCGCCCCGAAGCGGCTGCGTAATGGCATGCATCTGGGTCAACGGCACGATCTCGACCGCACGCGCAACCATGCGGCCCTTGCGAACGTCGAAGTCCATGTAGACGCGCCCGAACAGGCCGTAATCCTGCGCGTCGGGCAGCGGCGTCATGTCGCGTGCGCCTCGCATCATGAAGTTGCCAAGGCTGTAGAAGATGAGCCGTCCCCGGTGCTTCTGAATCGGCCGGACGACGTGGGGATGGTGCCCGATCAGCAGGTCGACTCCCGCCTCGTCGATCGCGCGTTCGTATTTCGCTTTCTGACCGCGATCCAGGCGCACTTTTCGCTCGACGCCCAGGTGACAGGACAGGATTTTCAGGTCCGCCTTGGTGCGTCCGAGGTTGGTCAGGATGCGCTGCCAGTCCTCGGGAATGCGGATGCCCAACGAGCCCGGCTTGCGTGGCCCGGCGCGGTGACGACGGTTCATGTTCGTCAGGTTGCCGATCGCGGCATACGCAACGCTGTGGCCGTTGATCTTGAACGTCTTGACGGCAGCCGCCTCGCGGTCGTTTCGACCGATGCCCGCATACCAGATACGCCCGCCGGCACGTTTGCGTTCGAGCCGCATGTGTTTGAGCGTTGATTTCACCCCGCGCGCGCCGTAGTCGTATGCGTGGTTATTCGCCAAGGAGAACAGGTTGACCCCGCGGCCAACGAGGTGTCGGACGGCGTTGGGGTGCGACAGGAAGGTGTATTTCTTGCGCGCGTCGCGCAGCTGGCCCGGCGCGATGACCGTCTCCAGGTTGATGAAGTTGATGTCACCGTTGAACCACTTGGCCGTGTTCTGCGTCCATTCGCTCCAGCCCACCAGGCGCCGACCGAAGCGCGTGCCGCCCGATTGCGGCGCGACGCGGCTGCGGTTGGCTGAGACATCGCCGCCGAATGTGATGACGATCTCGCGGGCCTGCACATCCGAGGCGAGCGCGCTTGCTGCCACGAGTGCCGCAACGAGAGAGGTCCACCAAGCCACCCGCGGCGCGGGGAGGCGGCGAAGTGGCCGCGGGGTTGGGGCGCTTTGTTCGCTGGGGTCGAGGCGGGTCATCTTCTTCCGGAGCCACGGGTCGCCGGCTCGCTTGACGCGCCACTGTAGCCGCGGATTCGAGAGGCGGCGACTTTCGTAACGGCGAAGTGGGCCGATGCCGCCGAATCTGGTCGGCCTTCCCACGTGGGAACGCGCCGTTGCTTGTTTCGGCCCGCGGGTCGACGTACCATTCGTCGCCGCCGCAGCGCAGTGAGCGCCCCAGGGAGCTCCAAGCATCGATGAGTTTCAACAAAAAAAAACCCGGCCGAACGATTCCAGGAATCCGTCAGGACGGCGAAATTGAGTCCAAGCGCTGGCCGTACCTGACTCTTCTTGTCGGTGCGCTGCCGGGACGCATGTACCGGTTCCGCGACCCCGCCACGGTGCTCGGCCGGTCGATGGACAGCGACATCAACCTCACCGACCTCGGCGTGTCGCGATTCCACGCCCGCATCGAACGCACGGGTGAAGGCCGCGTCGAATTCATCGACCTCGGCTCGACCAACGGCAGCTTTGTCAACGGCCAGGAGGTCGCGCGGGCGGTGCTGGAGGACGGCGACAAGATCCAACTCGGCCCGACGGTCGTGCTCCGCTACAACCTGCAAGACGCGGTTGACGAGGCCTTCCAGCGCAGCCAATTCGAGGCGATGACGCGCGACGGTCTGACCGGCTGTTTCAATCGCCTGTACCTGGAAGAGGAGCTGCGCCGCGAGCTTTCATTCGCCCGGCGCGGGGGTGGCTCGCTGTCCGTCGCCATCGTCGACGTCGACCACTTCAAGCGCGTCAATGACACCTGGGGTCACGCAGCGGGGGACCAGGCGCTTGTCGAGATGGCGCACAAACTCCGCTTCATGCTGCGTGAATACGACCTGTTGGCCCGCTACGGCGGCGAGGAATTTGCGCTGCTCATGCGCGCCACGGACATCGAAGTCGCGCACATGGTCACCGAACGCCTGCGCCGCGGAATCGAGCAAATGCGCGTGCCCATCAACGACGGCGGCTCGATCCAGATCACGATCAGCATCGGCGTCTCGAGTATGTCCGAGCACCCCAACGCCGGTCCCGATGAGCTCATGCGCCTCGCCGACATGCGCCTGTACGAAGCGAAACGCAACGGCCGCAATCGTGTCGTGGCGAGCGGCTCCGTGGTCGACCCCGAGCGGCAGACCAACCGCGTCTCGGACAGCAAGCGGCATCGGATCCGCGAAGACACCGAGACCATGGCCACCGCAGCCGCGAACTCGGCAACCTCCGACGCCGTCGCCGGCAAAGCGACGCAAGCGGTACCCCGCCGGCGAGCGACCTCACCGATCGGCGGCGGATTCGACCTCGAGTCCTGAGCCGCCCGGCCTCAAGCTTCTTTGCGGCGCCACACGAACCGGCGGAACTTCGCGTCTGCGGCGGCCGTGAAGCCGATCACGATCAGCAGCGCGATCGCGGTGCCGGCGATGCCTTTGACGGGGCTCGGCAGTCCATTCCACGCGGGTAGCTCGCGCAGGGCAAAAATGCCGGCCCAGGCGAACGAGCCCGCGACGATTGGACGCCACAAGGCCTGCATCAACGGCCCCATTCCGATCCCCGAGATCCGTGCGTAGAACCACGTCGCGATCGGCATGATGGCCAGCATCGGGCCGGTGACCGCCCACGAGGCGCCGATGAGTCCCCATTGTCGCGTGAGCGGGATGAGCAGGGCGGCGATGAGCACGACGCGGGCGATCACCTCGCGCAGCGTGATGTGCGGTTTGCCCGAGGCGTTGAACAGCGCGCCGAACGTGCCGGACAGGGTGCGGGCGACACTGATCCCAACCAGGATGGTCAGCGGTTGGGCCGCGGGGCGCCATTTGTCTCCGAATATGAGCGCGATGAGGTCCTCGCCACCTGCCACGAGCGCCACGGCCAGCGCGATGGAGAGCCCCCAGCAGAATCGGAGCGTGTCGACGAACATCTTGTTGCGCGCCTTGATATCGCCGCCGCGCGCGACCGCAGCCCACGTGGGAAACGCGACCTCGCTGGCGATGGCGACGACGTTGGAGACCGGCAGCGTCGCCATCGTGTAGGCGATGACGTACACGGCCAGCTCGTCCAACCCGAGCACGCGTCCGACCACCGCGTCGTCCATTTGTGTGACCAGGAACATCAAGATTGCGATGCCCTGGATGTTGACGCCGTACCTGAACAGCTCCTTGAACCGCTCTGTGGAGAAGCGAAAGCGCACGCGACGTGGTGCGACGACATGGGTCGCGATCGCGGTCGCCAATCCGCCGGCCACGCGCCCGATAACCACGCACCAGATGCCGATCGACGCCAGCGCGCTGCCGACCGTCAGCACAACGTCGGTGACCGCGCCGTATGCAAGCACGAGCTTGGGATGCTTCAGGTCCACGTTGCGGGTCATCTTGACCATCGCGAGGTTGCGCAGGCCGTTGACCACGAACAGCGCGCCGCTCACCGCCAGGAACATCGTCAGCTTGGGCTCGCGGTAGAAATCGGCGACCGCGGCGGCTGAAAAGGCGACCAGCGCAGCGAGGAAGACGCCGCGACCGATCCCGGAAACAAATGCCGTGTCGATCGCCTCGTCGAGATCGGCGTCGGGCCGCTGCACGAGAGCAGCTTCGTGACCCATCTGCGTAAACGCTTCGATGCCGCGGTGGAGCATGAGCAGGATCGCGACCATGCCCATCTCTTCTTTGCTGAACCAACGCGCCAGGAACACCGACTTCAGCAGCTCGCCAGCGCGCTGGATCACGAGCAGCGCCGACACCCAGAAGGTGGCCCAGCGGATCACGCGTCGGTTGATGGTCCCCATGGCGCGGAATCTACAGGGTCGGAACATGACGCGCATGCCGGCTGCGCAGATCGCGCCAATTCGCAGACGTCAGCCGGGTGCAGGCAGCCAAATCAGCGTGTAGACTGCCCCCCGATGGCACGCAAACGTTCCGACGGCAACCCGAAGACACCGCAGCTGAATCACGACGCGCCGGTGGCTCGCCGGCCCGCCGGTTCGAAGCTGCCTCGCGCCACGAAGAGCCCCGAGACCCGCGCAGGGACGGGCCGTCCGCTGCCGGTCGAGGACGTCCGTGACCAGCTGGTTCCCGGCCGCGTGTTGCAGGGTGATTACAAATGGCGGCTCGACAAGCGGCTCGGCAAAGGCGGCTACGGCACCGTTTTCAAAGCGACGCGGATCAGCGCGAGCGGTGATCGTGACGACCCAACGCCGCGCTTGGTCGCGATCAAAATCTTCCACGCGCCCCAGGGCGGCGATCCCAAGATGCTCCTGCGGCGCGAGTTGGCGGCCCTGCTGGCGCTGAAGTCCGACCGCATCCCGCGTGTTTACGATCACCGCATCGAAGGCACCCACGCGTTCGTCGCGATGGCCTACTACCCGCATGGCAGCCTCTTTCGCTACATGCAGCAGTTTCCGAAGATGGCCGAGCGCGAGGCCTGGAAGCTGATGCGCGACCTGCTCACCGCCCTGCGAGCGGCCCATCGAGCCGCGGTTCTGCACCTCGACATCAAGCCGGCGAACGTCCTCAAGGATGGCCGCGGGGGCTTCGTATTGACCGATTTCGGCATCTCGCAGGGCAGCCACGTTGGCACCGAGGTCGCCGCTTCAGGCCTCGGCAGTGTCGGCTACCAGGCCCCCGAACAGCGCGACGAAGAGGTCGACTTGATCGACACGCGCACCGACCTGTGGGGCGTTGGTGTGACGGTCTGGTCGTGCGTGACCGGCGTGCGCCCCAGCAAGCGACCCGAGCTGTACCAGGCCAACGACTATCACGCGCTCCCCGCGCCACGTCGCTTCAACAAACTCATCTCCCCTGTGCTCGAAGACGCGATCATGCGGATGCTCGTTCGTGACCCGGCCGGGCGTCCCGGCGGCGCGGCGGAAATGCTGGGATACATGCGCAAGCAGCTCAAAGGCGATCGGCCCGCGAGCGATCCGACAGACAGCGGCCTTGGCGATTTCGACGAGGAGGAGGCGCGGCGCGTCGTGAAGGGGCTGCTTGATCCGCTCTGGGCGACGGTTTGCAGCGGCCCGGATGCGTGGAGTTTCCTGGCGCGCTACCGCGATGGCGACGCGATCTGCGAAGTCGGCGATCACAGTCACTTCGCCTTTGTGTTGCTGGCCGGCAAGGTCCGCATCGAGCGCGACGGCAAGCTGCTCCACACCGAAACGCGCGAGGGCACCTTCCTCGGCGAGGTCGCCACGTTGACCGGCAACCCGCGAACCGCCGCGATGCGTGCCGCCGGCGACGTCTGGGGCATGGTTTTGAACGCCGCGGAGCTCGAGGAATTCATCGCCCTCAACCCAGCGATCGGCATTCGGATGATCCACACGCTCGCCGAGCGGCTCGTTCGAGAAGCGAAGATGAACAAGCGCTGAAATCAGCCGCGAAGGACCGTCTGGACTAAGCTGAATTCCCTTGCGATCACGGTGGACTGACGGCACTCTCCGCCGCCGTTGACCCCTTTGGTGCGCGCGCGCAACCAACGGACGAAACTTCGGTGCGTGGCTGCGATCGGCGCAACGTCACGACCGGCCTGGCAAAGAACCTGTCATCGCGCGACTGAGTCGAGCTCGTCGCGGCCACCGAGAGCCATCCCGTGCAAAGGTACACCCCGCTGCTCGTGTTCGCGTTGACCGCTGCGGCGGGGTTTGCCGTCATCAAGGGCGCCGCCGCGCTGGTCCTCGTGGGCTTCATCGGCATGATGCTGATGGCCGTGGTCGCCCGTGATCCGGTGACGCTGTGGGCCGTCACGCTCGTGTCCAACTGCGTGATGAACGCCATCCCGGGGTCGCCGATCCCGATGACCATCTTCAAGCCACTGTTCATCCTCTCCACGCTCATCTTCGTCGCGCTCGTGTTGCGTCGTGGTCGTGTCACCATGGCGCCGCGTTTGTGGCTCGCCGGCATGGCCTCGCTGCTGCTGATTCGCCTCGTGGCCGACGTCATTTCGCCCGCGGTCGGCAACATGTGGCGCATTTTTACGATGATCGCGCCGATCATGCTCGTGGCGTACGCGTCACAGTTCATCACCAACATGCGCCATCACCGCACGATCGCCTTTGTCTTGATGTGCATGGCTGTGATCTCGGGCCTTTGGGCCGCCGTCGAGACACCGCCCTGGGCGCTCGGACAAGGCGTTCGCGCGCTTGGCCCCGGTGGTCAGCCGAACACGACCGCCGCCAACGCCGCCCGGCTATTCCTTTTCGCGCTGCCGTTGTTGTGGGACCGCGGCGCCCCTGCGCTCTACCGATTCATGGCCTTCGCCGGCATCCCCGCGTTCGCCTACGCCCAGTTCTCGACCGCGTCGCGCGGCGCCGTCATCGCGTTCGTCGCTGGCCTCGTCGCCTTCTCGATCACCGTTCCACGCAGTATCGGCGTCAAGCTGCTCGCACCCTTCCTGGTGGGCATCACCGTGTCCGTCGTCGCGCTCGCGGCGCCCGAATCGTTCAACCAGCGTTTCGAAGAGACGGTTCGCGTCTCCGACACGGGTGACGTCATCGAAGTGGAAGACTCATCGCGGCGTGTTCTCGCGGAGTTGGCGCTCATCATGATGCGCGAGAGCCCGATCATCGGCCACGGCGAGAAGGGCTACAACAACCGCGCCGAGCAGGTGTTCAACGGCATCGCGTACTCGGTGCATACGTCGTATCTCGGCGTCGCCGTGGCGTTTGGTGTGCCGTTCATGGTGCTCTATGTCCTGCTCTTATGGGGCGCGCTGCTCATGTTGTGGCGCATGGCGTCGGCGGCGTCTGGGATGAGACGCTACTACTACGCAGGAATGCTCGGGGCGGTCGCGTTCGAGGCGGTGTTTGCGTTCTCGGCGTCGGAATTTTTCACTCCGCTGGGCTGGACCACCATCGGGTTGGCACACCTGTACGACGAACGCAAGCCCGCTGCCGCGGAAGACGAAAACAAACCGGTGCGCCCACGCGTCATCGCGCAACCGCCGCGCGGATTCCAACGGCCGCCGATCCGTGTTCAATGATCCCCGTGAAGAAACTGCGCTGAAATGACCGCCGCCAGCCACGAATCCATCGACGCCCCCGCGATATCGGTCGTCATCCCGGTTCGCAATCGCAGCGGAATTCGCCTCGATAACTGCCTGAAATCACTGAAATGGCAGGAGCTTCCCGAGGGCGCCATGGAGGTTCTTGTCTGCGACTACGGCAGCGAACCCGAGCACGCCTCGTCCGTGGACAAGCTCGTCGCCAAGCACGACGTCCGTCTTGTGCGCGAGCAGACCGACGCGCCCTGGAACAAGAGCATCATCCTCAACATCGGCATCCAACAGGCCCGCGGCGCCCTCGTGATGTGTACCGACGCGGACATGGTCTTCTCGGCCGATTTCATCGCTGGCGTTCTCGCCCTGAACGAGCGCGACGGGGCCGCGATGGTCGTCTCGCGGTGTCTGGATCTGCCCGAATCGACAGCGGATGCGGTGTGCGACAAGGTCGGTTTTGAGGCCATGCGGGCCAAGGCCTCCGTCCGACAAACCTGTGGAACGGGAGCCTGCCAGGCGGCGCCAAAGTCGTTCTTCGAAGAGGTGCGCGGATACGACCAGGCCTACAAGCACTGGGGCGCCGAAGACGACGATATGCTGCATCGCGCGGGTCGATACGGGCTCGAAATTCGCTGGATGCCCGAGTCGACCGCGATGCTCCACCAATGGCACCCGACCCTGAAGAACACGCGGTGGTTGCAGCGGCGCATCAACGACTACCGCTACAAGCTCACCCGCCACATCGTCGTCAAAAACAAGGCCGGCTGGGGCCGTCGCGGCGCGCTGGCCTGACCGTTGAAGACCGTCCTTCTCGTCACGCGACATTTCCCCCCGGATTTCACGGTCGGTGGCAAACGCGCATGGCGATTCGCGCGCTACCTGCCGCAGTTCGGTTGGCAGGCCCATGTCTTGACGACGCAGCCCCCCGCGGGCCGTCCACACGACGACACGCCGTTGGAGCTGCCCGAAGGCACGTCCATCCGACGCACCTACTACCCGTCGTGGTGGCCCGACGAACCGCCTCGCGCGTCCGACGGAACGGTCGCGACACCGACCCGCTATGCCCGGGCCCGCGACAGTGTTGTTGCGAGGATCAAGCGCGCGACCCGTCTCCCCGCCGGCCGCGACCTGCTGCTGCGACCGCGGATGAGCCGGCACATCGCCAACGTGGCCCGGCAGGTCGGTGCCGACGCGTTATGGGTGACCAGTAGCCCCTACACCGCGACGCTTTTTGGTGTGGACGCGGCCCGGCAGACCGGCCTGCCGCTGGTGCTCGACCTGCGCGATCCATGGACGCTCAACTTCCTGTCCCAGGACAACCCGGGCTGGCAGATGCGCACCGAGCAGGCCTGGGAACGGGCGGTTTTCCAGGCCGCCGAGCGCGTCGTTGTCACCTGTGAAGAAGCCTCGGCTGCCTATCGACGCCACATGGCCGACCTGCCGGACGAGCGCGTCGTGACGATCTACAACGCGTTTGACCCCGACCATCGACCGCAGCCCGTTGCGCGCGACGACGGCCGCTTTCAAATCGTGCATTTCGGCTCGTGCTATGGCCATCGGAGGCTGCAATCGGTGCTGGAAGCCCTGGCGGTCTTGCGCGACGAACGCGGCATGGACGTCAGCTGTGTGCGTCTTCTCAACCTCGGTCGCATGGCGGCGGAGGACCTCGAGCTGAGCGAACGACTCGGCCTGGACGCAATCGTCGAACACATGCCCTTCGTCCCGTATCGCGACGGGCTGGCCAAGCTCGCCGCATCCGACCTGCTCTTGCTCCTCGCGTACGGCACCCAGACGCTCTTCATTCCCGCGAAACTGTACGACTACCTGCTCGTTCAACGGCCGATCCTGTGCGTCTCATCGCCCAGTGAGCTGACCGGCATCATCGACACAACCCAAACCGGCGCATGGGCCCAGCCGGGGGACATCCAGGCGATCGGCGACTTGCTCGAGCGCGCGCTGAAGACGTGGCAAGCGGGTGGCAAGGGCATCAAGCCGGACACCGCCGAGGTGGATCGATTCTCCGCCCCGGCGACGACCCGAGAGTTTGCGAGTTTGCTGGACGACGTCGTCGCTCAGCACGGATCACGATGATGGCTTCGGTTCGCGATGCTGCGTCGAACATCGGCGCCGAGTCGACACGTCAACAACGCGCCGTTGCTTGGTGGTTGGGAGACGGGGCGCTGGTTCCAGTCGCCGTGGTGGCGGTCCTGGCCGACCTGGTCATGCGCAGCGCCACGAGCGGGACCTGGCAAACGGATCACTGGCTTCGATTCGGCGCCTCGGCGGTCGTCTCGGTGGCCTTGGCGAGCGTCCTGGTCCGGCTTTCGACCCGCCTGCGCCGCGTTTCGGCTTCCCTCGCGACGGGCGTGGTCGTGTGCGTCGCGTTCCTGTGGACGTGGATCGTCGCCGGCTCCCTCGGCTATTACGGCGTCCTGCACACCTGGCCGGTCGCGACGGCGGTGCAGTACATCGTCGACGAGCCCCTGAGCTCATGGAATCTCGCCACGCCGTACCTCTTTCACCCCGCGGTCCTGAGCGCGTTTGTGGTGCTCCCCGCTGTCATCGCGTGGTGGTGGCATCGGGCCACGGTGCGGGCGTCTGGTGTTCGCGCTGAACCGTCAACCGGCGGGTGGCGGCGCGCGGTTTGGCCCCGAGTCGTGGTCGCGATCGGCGCGTTCGTCTTCCTCGCCGCCAAACCGGTCACCTATTCGTTCGCCGTGGCCGACGTCCATGCGGTTTTGCTTGGCTCCAACCTGGTGCGTCTCGCGGCCGTTGGAGACGCGTTCCGCTTGCAGATCCCCCACCGAATCAAGCTTGAGCCCAAGCCGCTGCCGGACGATCCGGCCCAACGCCCGCCCAACGTGCTGCTCATCGTCAACGAAAGCCTCGGCCACAGCGCCGTCGGCCATGGAGCACCGGGCTTTGGAACCAGCCGCTTCGACACCACGCCCCGGCTCGACAAGTTCTTGAAGCGCAACGCGGACAACGTCGTGCTGTTCGACAACGCACAGTCCAACTCCGGCGCCACACTCGTCTCGATCGTCACCATGATGACCGGCGTCGCCCCCGAGCAAAAAGCCCGCGTTCATCACACTGCGCCCGTGCTCTGGCAGTACTTCAAGGCCGCCGGGTACCGCACGCTTCTGTACTCGGCGCAGAGCTACGCGTGGCTGCAGTTCGACAAATTCCTGCTCGGCGACGGCCTCGATGCGCTCTGGTACCGCGAAAACAGCGGGCTGCCGGTCGCCAATGACGCCGGTGTCGCCGACGACAAGATGGTCGACGCCGCGCTCAAACACCTCGATGCCGTCCTGGCCAAGCGCGACAAGCCGTTTCTCGGCGTCATCCACTTCAACGCGACGCACTCGCCGTTCTTGCAGCATCCCGATCATCGCTACTCGTGGCCCAAAGATCGCGGCCCCCACATCCCACGCTACCTCGACGCCGTGCGTCTCATCGACGACCTCACCGCTCAAATCGTGGAGCGGGTTGAACGTGCCGGCGCCCTCAAGCGCACGCTGATCGTGCTGACGTCGGACCACGCACAGGGCATGGCGGGGATGAGAGGTCGAACCCGTCTGGTGAACTACTACGACGAGATCCAGCGCATTCCATTCTTCGTGCACTTGCCAAGCTCCGCGTCATCGGTCGTGGCAGCCCGGCAAACCGTCGTGGCCAACAAACGCCGGCGCATCAGCAACCTCGACATCGTGCCGACGCTGATCGACGTCGCTGGTCTTCGAGGGCATGTGCCTGAAAACGTGACCAAGATGCTCGACGGCAACTCGCTGCTGGAGCCGATCCCCGAGCCGCGAACGCTGTCGTTCCTCAACGTCAACGGCTTTCGAAACTGGGACTACAACGGCTTCACGCTCGTGCATGGCGGCGACAAGTACATCTTCTTCGACCGCGCGACGGGTTGCGTGGAAGAGCTCTATCGCGTCGCGGACGACCCCGACGAGAACAACGACCTGTGGAAGTCGGCAACCGAGCAGGTGAAGCGAACGTGGTACCGGCGGGTCCGCGCCAAACCGTGGCTCAAACAGATGCGCGAGAAGCGGCGATGTCCGCCCGACCCGGCGCTCTGGAACGATTAGGGCCTGTCCCTGAGAAGACCGGGTTGTACCACCACCGGCTGCCAGCCACCTCGTCGCCTGGTCGCTGGCTTCAACCGGTAGGCGCGCGACCGTGATCTCCCCGGCGGTGAATACCGCAGGCTGGACGACCAACGTCATCGACGCCGTGGCGAGGCCGAAGCTGCGCAGCTGATCGCGGAACGCATGGGCGATCAGGCGACCGGCAGGATCGTGGTCTACCACGCCGACGAGATGCACTTCGGGCAGCGAATCCGGTGGCGGCGGTGGCAGCGAGGCGGCGACCTGCTTGGCCGTGTACTCGCTGGTGCAAGCGCTCGGCGAGCCGCCCAACGCCACGAACGACGCGCCGAGCCGGTGGTGGACGCGGGCGAGCAGCCGCACCTGCGCCTCCTTCTCTGCGAACATCAGGACCGTCGGCCGCCGCAGCCCGATAGCGCGATTGCGCCAGTTGTCGTCGTTGAAGCCAAAGTCCTCGTAATCGAACAGCCGCTCGTCCTCGATCAGCTGGGCGAGCGCCCGACCAGCGGCGTTGTCAGCGTCCTTGATACGGCGCCGTCGAGGCGACACACGCAGCAACGCCGGCTTGACCCACCGGTACCAGAAAGTCCGGACGTTGCCCTCGACCGGCGGCTCCCGACCCGTGCGGATATCGCGCCATGCCTGGTAGGCGAGGTTCTTGGCCAGGCGGGACACGACCAGGCGACCGGAGCGCGCACTGCCAAACGAGGCGATGAGTTTGCGCGGGTGCCAGGTCCGTATGTCGGTCGGATAGTCAGCGATGCCGTGGCGCTTGAGCGCGAGGCTGCGTTCGTCGTCGGTCAGGGCGTTCATTGTTGCAGCATACGGCAAGGTCTAATGATTTGAATATACGCATGAATGATCTCTATTCTCGGATCAAAAAACACCTCGCTGCATTTTGTCTAGATGTGCGCGCCGAGAATGGCGATCCGCTCTTCCGCTCTTCCGCTCCCGCTCCCGCTCCCGGCTCAGGGCTTCTGATGCCGCTTGGCCAGGCCAACCAGCATCGCTGCCAGCCGGTCGAGGAGCTCCTTGGCGGTCTTGTGCTGGTCCTCGATTCAGCGATGACGAACTCTCAAAAATGCGGATGCGGAACACCGGTCGATTGCACCAAGTCCAAGAAGATCTGCGTTGGTCTAATAGGCGCCGGGTTGGTTGGGGCCGGAATCGGCGGAAGCTACCTCTGGCTTGGTGACAAATGGCGAAGTGAAGCGGCGGCGTCACCCACCGGCGGGTCGCTGCTTCGGATCCAGGCTCAGGAGGCCGATACGGTCGTGGCCCCAGCGCTCGGGATTGGCGTGCCCTTGATTATCACCGGCGCGATCGTGCTGTTGCTGGGCGATTCGGCCGCTGATGAGAAGGAACGCGAGAAGACCGGCGCGTTGGACCCATCGTTGCGGCCGACAGACGGGCTCGCGCGCCACGCGGACCGACGGCAGTTCGACGCATTCGCCCGATTTCGGCGCGCCAAGCGGCTTTGGCGGGTCGTCGCGAAAACACACGAGTGACCGGCGTGGCTGTCGACGTCGCGACACCCGTTCCGCGTTTATGCCCCCTTTGTGGCGTTTCGTCCGACCGGCCGTTTTGTCCCGACGACGGCGTCGCGACCATCACGTTGAGCGCTGGTCGTCCCGCGATCGATTATGGACCCGGCGACGTGATTGGCGGGCGCTACCGGCTGGATAAAAAAGTTGCGCAGGGCGGCTACGGCGCGGTCTTTCGGGCCCACCACGTGAGCACCGGCGAGACGCTCGGCATCAAGCTGCTTACCGCAAGTCCCAACAAGCTCGGCGACGACGCGGTGCGACGCTTTTTCCGAGAAGCGCGAGAGACCGCAAACCTCCAGTCGCCTCACACCGTGGGTGTCACGGATGTTGGTCAAGACGATGGCGATGACGGCGAAGGCGGACCGCTGTACCTCGCGATGCAATGGCTGGATGGCGAGTCGCTGGACAGCCGGCTCGAGCGCGCGGTGCGGGACGATGCGCCACCTTCTGGCGAGGAGATCGCGACCGTAGGGATTCACGTGTTGCGCAGCCTCGACGAAGCGCACCGGCGCGGCATTGTTCATCGCGACGTCAAGCCGGCGAACATCATGCTCTGCGACAGCGCGGACGGATTGCACGCCATCGTGGTCGACTTTGGCGTGGCACACGTCGCGGACTCCGTGCTGACGGAGACGGGCAGGGCGCCAGGCACTCCCAAATACATGCCGCCCGAGTACGCGTTGGGCCAAAAACCGGACCACCGCGCCGACATCTACGCGCTGGGCGTCGTCCTCTACGAATGCATGACCGGCTGTGTGCCGTTTGTCTGCGACGACCAGATACAGCTGTTGCGTATGCACGGTAGCGAGCCGGCTGAAGACCCGCGTGGCGTTGTCGAAGGGCCTGCCTGGCCGACGTCTTGCGACGAAGGTCCCGGTGAACCGAGCCAACCCGATGAGCCGTGCCAATCGATGTCCGCAGTGCGGTCGACACACCGACGCGAAGGTCTGCGACGTCGGTCACCCGGCCGCTGCGACCGTTGCGCGTGACGCACTCGTTGGCTCGATCGTCGCCAATCGCTACGAGATCATGGCCGAGATCGGGCGCGGCGGCATGGGAACCGTGTACCGCGCGCGGCAGTTGGATGTGATGGGCCGCGCCGTGGCGGTCAAAGTGATTCGACGAGATCGCGCCGATGATGCCGCAGCCCGTCGGTTCTTGCGCGAGCTCAAGGTGCTCAGCGTCCTGCATCACCCCTGCACCGTGCAGACCTACGACGCTGGCGTCGACGCGTCGGGCGAGCCGTTCGTCGCGATGGAGCTGCTCGACGGTCAGACTCTGCGCGACCGCCTGGACGAACGGCCGGTCTCGCAACCTCAGCTGTGCGCGATCGCAGCCGACATCGCCCGCTCGCTCGCTGACGCGCACGGCCACGGCATCGTTCACCGCGATATTTCGCCCGACAACGTCTTCCTGCATCGCCTCTCCGACGGCTCCGAAGTGGTCAAGGTGATGGACTTCGGGATCGCCCGGCTGCAACAAGAAGAGGGCCATGGCGACGGCACCGAGGCGTTCCAGACCGCCGCCGATGCTGCGATCGGCAAGGTTCATTTCATGTCGCCCGAGCAATGCCGGTCGGGCGATGTTGACAGACGGAGTGACCTCTATTCGTTGGGCGTACTGATGTACGTCGCGCTCGCCGGGAAGCTGCCGTTTGACGGAGACTCCAAGCTGGCGATCGCCTACATGCACAACAACGCCGAGCCGCCGCCGCTGCCCGGCACCGTGTTGCCAAACCTGGCGTCGCTCGTCGCCGAGCTGCTCGCCAGCGAGTGGATGGTTCCGAGCCGAACCTACCGGCTGTCGAAACACGCCGGCGAGCTCACCGCCGCGCGGCGCGACTTCACAGCGTTTTTGGGTCGAAGAGGCCCAGAGTCGCCGCGTGGCAAGCGAGCCAGCGCACACTTGGCCGCCATCAACTCCCTGCTGGCGAGTCAGGCCAAGCCGTCGACATGGCGCCGGCCGGTCGGGAATGCGCTGATCGGAGCCGGGGCAACCGCCGCCATCGTCGCCGTGGTGATGTTGATCAGCGCATCGAACAGCCGCGACGAGTCAGCGCGAGTGACCGGCGGCCCCTACGAGAACGGCCGCAGCGACCAATTGCTCCGGGAAGCCGATGGCAAAACCAACCTGGGCATCGGCCTGGCAATTGCCGCGATCCCGTGTGCCGTGGGCGGAACGTTGCTCAAGATCCGGTTCTAGCGTTGTCGATTCCGCGCCGGCTACTCGCCGATATGACCGGGTGATTCCGCGAGCAGATAGACCAGCGCGGCAAGGGCGCCCGTCGACCGCGCGAGCTCGTTGGGGTCGACCTTGTCCACGGTGTCCGCGTGGGTGTGGTGGTAGTCGAAATACCGTTGACCGTGCGTGTACAAGCCGACCGTCGGGACGCCGTGCGCAGTGAGCTTGGACACGTCGGGCGCGCTCCAGCCCGCCTTGACCTGCAGGTTGCCGACGGGTTTGAACCACGCCATCCATTTGCGCAGCTGCTCGGTCGCCTTGGCCTGGCGGGGCTTGTCGTGGATGGCGAGACCGAAGGCGCGCGGGTTGAATCCGCCGAAGTCCGCCTCGACGGCAGCGGCGTGTTTGGCCAACTCCGCTTTGTGGTCGCGGGCGTACGACTTGGCGCCCGCCATGCCGTTTTCTTCGTTCGTCCAGAGCACCATGCGCACCGTGCGACGCGGCCGCACGTTGAGCCGCTTGAGGATCGCCAGGGTCTCCATCGCCATGACGACCCCGGTACCGTCGTCGTGCGCGCCCTGGCCCGTGTCCCACGAGTCGATGTGCCCGCTCACGATCACGATCTCGTCCGGCTTTTCGCGGCCCAGCAGCTCGGCGACCGCGTTGCCTGAAACGGTGTCGGGCAGCCGCTTGGCCCCCATCTTCAGTACGACCCGCGGCGTCTTCCCGGCTTCCTGGAGGCGTTGCAGAAGGTCGGCGTCCTCGGTGGTGATCGCGGCGGCCGGGATCTTGATCGTGTCGCCCTTGTAGAAGGTCATGCCGGTGTGCGGCGTGCGCAGGCTGTGGGCGGTGACCGAGCGAACCAGGACCGCGACTGCGCCGAGTTTGGCAGCCATATCGGGGCCCTTGACGCGAAACCGCACGGTTTTTCCGTAGCAGGCGCCCTTTTCTTCGGTCCACTGCGGCATCGGGTTGTTGAAGACGACGATTTTGCCTTTGACTTTGCCCCTGGCGGCTTGGAGTTCGCGCTCGTCGCGCACCACGATCACATCGGCCGTGAGCCCTTCCGCCGGCGTGCCCACAGACATGCCGAGGCCCAACATCACCAGGGAGAGGCTCTCTTTGCCCTTGATGTGCGGCGAAATCAGCGTCGCGGACTCCTCGCCGCGGACCCAGTGAGGGGCGACGACTTTTTCGCGGTGCACGTTGGCGAAGCCTTCCTTGCGCATCGTGTCGAGCGACCAATCGATGGCGGCTTCGAGGCTCTTGCTGCCGGTCAGGCGATGTCCATGGCGGTCGCACAGCGTCACCAGCCGCTTGTACGAGCGGTGGGCAGACGTCGCGTCGCGCAGGATTCGAGCCACGCTGCGGGCCATCGGATCGGTCGGCAGCGGGGCGGCCTCTGCGGGCTTGGGTACGCCGGCTGCGGCAGGAGAGCCCGCTTTATTTGGCGTCGACGCAGCGCACGCGGACGCGCAAAGGGCGACGGTTGCGACCAAGGCGGCGCGAGCGACGAGCGGGCGACCGCCATCGGATCGGCGATTTGTAAGTGGCTGTGCGGCGTTGGGCCAGGGCATGGGGCCTCCAACTTGCATTGGGTTTTCGCGGGCGCGACCGTAGCACAGCGGCGAGACCGCGACGGGAGGATTTCTTGGCCGGCGGCGACCATCCATTCGGCGATTTGACGCTGGGGACCGATGACGTGCCCTCCGGTGCGGCGACGGTGTTCGACGCGCTTGGTCGGCGGCGGCTGCGCGCCACGCTTCGAATCAACGGCCGATTGGCGACACGGCAAGTCGCCCAAACATGGCGGCTTGCCCGCGAGGCGTTGCTGAACCTCGCCAGGTCTCAACCCGCCGTCGCGATCCGCGTCCTGGGCGAGCCCACCGTCGCATGTTTCGCTCATCAGCTGCTCGAGACAGACATCCCCGCAGCCGACCGCGCGAGCTTCGACCGGCACCTTCGCGCGTTGAGTCTCGGTCTTCTCCTCGAGCTGGCGGCGAGCGACAACCTGTCCAACGCCGTCGCCGTCGACGTCCGTGGGGCGGAGTTGCCCCAACTCTGCAGCGTCGCAGCCAACATCCACATAGCTCTGCGCCCCGGTGTGCAGAAGCTGCGTTTTCGTTCCGGACAAGTCGAGCTCGCCGCGCCACCAGACGGGCTACATATCGACCTCTCGTCGCCCGCGACAACCGGCGTGTCGGCGTCAGAACCAGCTCGTTTAGCGACCGTCACCCGCCCCTACTGCGCGGTCTGGGAACACGTTCACCTCGCGCTTGTCGACAACAGCCCAACGCGCCTGTTCAGCAACCATCCCGACCAACCGACAGGGCGGCGATTCGGCCTCGGCGACTCGCCCGTAGACGTGTGGCGGGACCGCTTCTCCGACGCGTTTTCGCTCGTCGCCAGGCTCATGCCGACGCTGGCCGCCGATTGGCGCATCCACGCGCGCCTGGTGCTCCCGGTTGGCGACGACGCCGAAAAGCACTTCTCGGCCACCTATCCCGGCATGCCGAGCGCCGCCTACATGAGCTTGCATCCCGATCTCATGACCGTCGCCGAGGCGGTCATCCATGAGCTGCAGCACGACAAGCTCCACGCCGCTGAACGTCTGCAGCCGCTGCTCAACAACGCACCCGGGGCGCGCTATGCCTCGCCGCTGCGCCCGGACCTCCGCCCGATGCGAGGCGTCCTGCTCGCGGCCCACGCGTTTGTCCCCGTCGCCGTCTTCCATCGTCGTCTCGCGGCCGAGGCGCATCCCATCACCGCCAAACCGCGCTGGCGCCGTCGCTTGGAAGCCGTGCTCGCCGCCAATGCCGACGCCATCGATGTGCTGAAGCGAGACGGCCGCCCAACCGCCGCCGGTCATGCTTTGCTGGCCCGACTCTACGAGCTGGATGCGTCCACGCGGGCCTGACTTGCGGATCGCCGACCCGGCCCGCGAAAGTGTGATGGCATAAGCGCCCCGAGCCTGTGAGAGCCCATGACCGCCCCCGACAACGCAGCTCCCCTCGCACAACGTCTGAAATTCATCGGTTTTTGGGTCGCGCTGTTGTGGGTCATCGAGATCGTCGACACGGTGCTGCCCTGGAATCTCGACGCATACGGCATCCTGCCCCGCACGGTGAGCGGCCTGTGGGGTATCGCCGCGGCGCCGTTCCTCCACGCCGGCTTCGCGCACCTCGCCAGCAACTCCGTGCCGCTCTTGGTGTTGGGTTCTTTGCTAATGCTGGGCGGTGCACGGCGGTTCGCGCTGGTGACGCTCATCATCGCCGTTCTGGGCGGCATTGGGACCTGGATATTCGGCGCTACGGGTCACCACGTCGGCGCGAGCGGCGTGATCTTTGGCTACGTCGGCTATCTCGTCGCGGTCGGCTTCTACGAGCGTTCGCTCAAGTCCATCGCCATCGGCTTGATCGTCGGATTCAGCTACGGCGGGGTCCTGTGGGGCGTCTTGCCCGGCCAGCGCGGCATCTCGTGGGAAGGCCACCTGTTCGGCTTGCTCGCCGGCATCTTCGCCGCGCGCCTGCTGGGCCGCTCGTCGCCGTCGACCGACATGACACCTGCGCGCTGACCGACGCTGGTACGGACCCTGTGGCTTTGTTTACACTCCCGCCAT
>Ga0114932_10001645_pt1 | contig 24964 bp, 20 predicted proteins | sample 2SBtaG_2_FD_87286 | JGI IMG/M metagenome (GOLD analysis project Ga0114932, IMG submission 87286) | Deep subsurface microbial communities from Kolumbo volcano to uncover new lineages of life (NeLLi) - 2SBTROV12_ACTIVE470 metaG | ecosystem: Environmental > Aquatic > Marine > Volcanic ...
GTGCCTTGACGTATCTGTAGCGTGCTGGGAGTCGTCACATGATTGAGCGTAGGCGAGTTAGGTGCACTAGTAGTGCTGGTAGGTCTAAACGGTCTTAAACAGCGGTCAAACCTTCGATCTTCGGCGCTTGATCTCGAACCACGCGTCTGAGGACATCTCTCGTTGCCGAAGCCGGGGCGGACAACATTCCTCGTCGACGAATAGCTAATCCGACACGGCGTCGGGGCATATCTTGAAGGGTGAGCACCGCCCACCCGCCTCGACCGATCCATGATGGTATGGCTGTTACCGGAACGATGGCCGGCGCATAACCTTGAAACGCCAAGGTTGCAGCGAGTCTGATGCCATCAAGCTCAGCAATGGTGCGGAGTACGACATTTTCCTGCCTGGCCTTGGCATCAATTAACACTCGAAGGTTTGAACCCGGAGGGCTAAGCAACAGGTCATGTGTTGCGAGTTCGCCGATGTGGACTGGTCTATCTCCATCAACGGCGAGGGGATGTCCTTCTGGTGCTATTACGACTAGTTGCTCTTCAAATAGGGGGGTAGTGAATAACTCGTCGTGTTGAAGTGGCGTGTTGATAACGGTTAAGTCCAGGTCGCCGTGTTCGAGGAGCGGAATCAGAGCGGTCGTGGTCGAATCTATAACGGTGGTCACGACGTCTGGAAAGCCACGGCTGAGTTCATCCAATAAAGGTGGCAACAGCCAACGCCCGGTGGTGCCGATGATCCCGATCCGTACCTGGCCACTAACTCTTGACGTCATGGATGTGACGTCATCGCGAAGAGCGGCGAGCTCTGTGTTTATCCGTCGCGCACGTGTCAGTACGGCTTGACCTTCGGGGGTTAGTTCGCCAGCGCTTCTATCTACCAGGATTGCCCCCAGATCATCTTCGAGGCGCGCTATGTGAGTCGAAATGTTTGATTGGACGGTGTCTAGCGCGCGAGCGGCGGCCGAAAACCGGCCGTGTTCGGCTACCGCGGCAAGAGCATCGAGCTGTTTGAGTTCCATGAATTCAGGCTACCCGAATACCCATACCTATCTATTTTTTAGATCAAAAGTATCTATAAGTTCGGCTTGATGAATGACCGATGGGTAACTAAGGTGAAATTCGTCGAGATCAACGACTTCCCCCAAGTCGCTCGACACAATGATCGCCCCAAAAGGTGCCCCCCACCTAGGCGGTCGGCCGAGGCGGATACCCCTTCCCCCTAACGGCTCTTGAAACCGGCCCGCCCCCCGGGCCGGTTTCCTCATTCAGGGCAGAAGTTTGGGTACTCCGTCAACTAACTGGTGCGCTGAAATTTAGATAGATGCCTTGATGATATTTAGGGCAGACCCCGCCTTGAACCATTCGATCTGTTCATTGCTAAAGGTATGGTTGGTTGAGAACGACCAGGTTTGACCTTCGGGAGTTGTGACTTCGACTTGGACCTGTTGGCCGGGCGAAAGTTGATTCAAAGAAAGCACTGCGATGCGGTCGTCCTCGCCAATTTGTTCATAGTCGACAGGATCAGCAAATGTCAGAGGAAGCATGCCCTGCTTCTTCAGGTTTGTTTCATGGATCCGCGCGAATGAACGTGCGATTGCTACAAGCCCGCCGCGGAATCTTGGCTCCATAGCAGCATGTTCGCGGCTCGATCCCTCACCCATATTTTCGTCACCAATGACTACCCAACCCTGACTGGCTTCATGGTATTCGCGAGCTATTTCTGGAAATGTCTGCGTTTCGCCCGTTAGCTGGTTTTTTCCGTGGCCCACTTCGTAGCCATCGAAAGCATTGACGGCCCCTAGATAAAGATTTCCCGAAATGTTTTCGAGATGACCGCGATATTTCAACCACGGGCCAGCCATAGAAATATGGTCAGTAGTGAACTTTCCTTTGGCTTTGACGAGGATAGGAAGGGCCTCATAGTCATTACCGTCCCAGGCTTCAAAGGGCTCCAGCAGCTGAAGCCGGTCAGAAGTAGGGGCGACCTTCACTTCGATGTCGGATCCTTGGGCGGGTGGTGCAACAAAAGTGTTTTGCCCGGGGTCGAAGCCTTGTGGAGGCAATTCGATACCAACTGGAACAGACAGAGCCACCTCGTCTCCTTGATCATTCGTCAAAGTTTGAGTCAGGGGATCGAAGTCGATCGTTCCAGCAAGAGCCAACGCCATAACGGTTTCGGGTGAAGTGACGAAAGCAAGTGTCGCTGCGTCACCGTCGTTTCTCTTGGGGAAATTGCGGTTATAGGAGGTGACGATGACATTGGCTTCGCCAGCGGTATGTCCCTCCTCGGCGCTTCTATCCCATTGGCCTATGCATGGCCCACAGGCATTTGCCAGAACGGTCGCCCCTAAAGCTTCGAAATCGGCTAAGAGGCCGTCGCGTTCGATGGTCGCCCTAACTTGTTCTGAGCCCGGTGTAATGAGGAGCTTGGATTTTGCGGTTAGCCCATTAGCTGCGGCCTCGCGAGCGATGCTGGCCGCTCTGGTGATGTCTTCGTAGCTCGAGTTAGTGCAAGAACCAATGAGCGCAGCGCTAATAGTTGAAGGCCAGCCGTTAGCTTTGGCTTCTTCACCCAGGGCGTGCACTTCCCTAGCTAGATCAGGTGTATGAGGTCCGTTGATATGAGGGCTCAGTGTCGACAAGTCGATTTCGATTACCTCGTCGTAATAAGCCGCAGGATTTTCAATTACTTCGTCGTCTGCTCGAAGATGTTCGGCTACTTCATTTGCTAAATCGGCGACGTCTTCGCGTCCTGTCGACTTGAGGTAGCGGCTCATAGCCTCGTCGTAACCAAAGAGTGAAGTTGTAGCGCCGATCTCTGCCCCCATGTTGCAAATCGTCGCCTTCCCAGTGCAACTCAACGACTCCGCCCCAGGACCAAAATATTCAACGATTGCTCCGGTCCCACCTTTGACGGTCAAGATTTCGGCGACTTTCAAGATGATGTCTTTGGGAGCGCTCCAGCCAGAGAGTTCTCCTGTCAGATGAACTCCGATTGCCTTCGGCCATCGAACATTCCATGCGAATCCCGTCATGACATCGACCGCGTCGGCTCCTCCGACCCCAACGGCGATCATTCCGAGTCCACCGGCGTTAGGAGTGTGGCTGTCAGTGCCGATCATCATTCCACCGGGGAAAGCGTATTGTTCGAGCACGACCTGATGGATTATGCCGCTCCCCGGCATCCAAAATCCGGCTCCGTATTTTGCACAGACGCTTTCAAGGAAATCGTAAACCTCTTCATTGCTGTCATTTGCAGCCAGAAGATCAGTTTTCCCATCCTCTCTTGCTTGGATGAGGTGATCGCAATGAGTGGTCGTGGGCACTGCTACTTCGGGCAGGCCAGCGGTCATAAATTGAAGCCAAGCCATCTGTGCGGTGGCATCTTGCATCGCTACCCGGTCGGGATTCAGATCAACGTAGCTGACGCCCCGGTCTAGTTGTTGATCTTCCGATGCGAGGTGATTGATAAGAACCTTTTCCGCCAATGTGAGTGATCGCCCCAACTTCTTACGTCCCATCGCAGTGCTGTCAGCGAGGTTGGCGTAAACGTTTGCGATCAGCTCTATAGGGGTGCTCGCGGCTACTGGCATTTAAGTTCCCTCTTCGGTATCCGTGCTGGTGGGCGCTCTAAAGAAGATACGCCCTTTAGCGTACTTCGCCACTAGCGGTTCGACTTTAGACGTAGGGCCAGCGACGTTCGTCGTCGTTACGCTTATCGTCTTTGTCGCTTAATGCCCAACGGCGACGCCATGGAGCACCGTCGGGTCCTTGGATCCCAGGGCTTTCTTCTGAGTGTGAACGTTGTCGCGCTGCGAACCAGTTGCCCGTCGCAGTCTCGTCGGCGAGGGACTCGACCGCTGCTTGGAGTTTCCTCGTGAATCGCCGGTTGTTGTCTTCTTCTGCGAATTGCAGTGGCCGCCCGAAGTTGACTGTGGCTTTAGACCTCTTCGGCCAGTTACGTCCTTTTCGCAAAATATCGAACGTTCCTCGGATATGCACAGGTACGACAGGAACTCCCGCTTGTTTCGCAAGGAATGCAGCTCCCGGCCGGAACTCTTGTCCCCATCCGTCAGGTGATCTTCCACCCTCGGGATAAATCACCATGCTCCAACCACTTCGCAATAGGTCAACTGCCTTTTCGATCGTGTTTCGATTAATGGAAGTGCGCTCTATAGGTATTGCACCTATAAACAATGCTGAGATCGCGGCGGTTGTCCTGTTGCCGAAGAAATAGTCAGCTGCAGCACCGACGAAGGCCTTATGTTTCCAAGGCGGAGGCATAGAGGTCAACATCAACAATGTGTCAGCGTGACTTTGATGGTTCGCAGCAAAAATGGCAGGGCCATCAAGGTCATGCAGGCGGTCAAGTCCTCTGATCGTGGGATTTGCGTAGTAGCTAATCACTCCCTTGCCGATGGTAGAGAGAGCTATGCGTCTAGTCAGCCTCGACGCGTATCTACGAGCCCAATCGGTCTCGTAGTTTCCGCCCGTGTTAGAAGGCAGAGGAACTTCACCTTCGGGTGTTTCCGCTGCTTTGAGCGGAAACTCAACCTTTCTCACAACGCGAGAAATAGAAGCTTTGGCTTTTCGATCGGTCAGATGACTGATTGGGTTTCTGCGGTTCGGGTCCGTCATTTTCGTTCCTCGAACTAGACGACGTCGGCCATAAGGACAGGTGGGTTATGCAGATGGGTCAGAGTCGGGTCACGACCAACGACATCAGTTGCCATCTCAAGAGCGTCGCGCATAGTAGTAGCCGAGCGAAAGCCCATTCTCTTCGTCGCACGTTGGTCACCGCCCACGATTATGACCTGACCAACATGTTGAAGCGCATGTGAGCACCAGTACCACATATAAAATGGATGTACACCGTGGTAAGCGTAAGAGGTCCGGTAGAGGTGTCGGTACCACTCATCTTCTGCGTAGCGCTTTTCATACTTGTGTTCGATCTTGTGTGGATCGGTGGTGTCCGCCAGAACTTCTTCAAAGAAGTCTATGTAGCTCGGGTGGTGAACAGGATGAAACTCCCAAGGTGTTGGGTGACTCATTATCACAACGCCACCTTCACGCACTAGGGGCTTGCCTTTGTACAAATTGAAGAAGTAACCCAAACCAAGGCAGGCGACGAGAATTGGGTTCATTATCGAGTTGACATTGTAAGGCCCGAGGTAGGGGAGCCCCATAGAGAGAATGTCAGTTTGTCCTTCGACTCTGACTAGATGTTGCCGGTAGACGTTGGCTGTTGTCACTTTGTGGACTTCTTCAACTTCGCCAGCTTGGATCGAAGTCAAACCATATGGGGCACGTATCCCTTGAAAAATGGAACGCGCTGATTTTCGAGGGATCTTGTCCAGAAACTTCTTGGTGCCCAACAAAAGCATGCGTTCTTTGGTATTCATCTCCCATTCACGTTTTTGTAAGAAATCCCACGGAGTCGGAAATGTGTCGTTGTTGAGTGTCGTTTCGATTTGGAAGATCTTGACGCCGGCGTCTCGGATCAGTCGACCTTGGCGCCAGTTCTTTGTGTGAAGTTCGCTGTTCTCTTGATCCATGAAGGACTTGGATCGCTGCATCGTTTCAACGTTGTGGTGGTGGCGTATCGCCGAATAGCCCGATAGTCCGGTAGCGACGCTCTTATGTCCTCCGTCCATCGAAACCAAATTGATGTTGACGTAAATGATGAGATCGGACTCCGCTGCTCGCTTAGAAATGACCACCTCTTCTCCGTGGTCTGTTTCACCCAAGTGTGTTAACGCTTCAGGGTCCTCAGCATCGAAGTTGTACAGCTGGCCGGTAGGGGCGAAAGCGTCGTAGACGCGGTCGCCTAATGCGTGCCGCAATTCTCCTTCTGTCATCCTTCTGTGCAGTGCCAGAGCGGCTATGAGGTGAACGTCATCGACGCCGGCGCTTGCCGCAGTGTCGAGAACCTGTTCGATTATTCGACTTCTGATGTCGGGTGCCTGCATTTGGGGCAGCGGCAGTGAAATGTCATCGAAGGCGATAGTGAGTTTCATTCCCGCCGTGAGTAATGCTGCAAGGGGAGGAGAATCACCTAGAGGGTTGTCTAAGGCATGGCGTATTGCGCCGTCCACGTCTTCGATTGGTTCGATTGGTTCGTTCGGGTAAACAACACGACTTCCAGAGGGCAACTTTTCGAATCGAAAACCTTCTCCGTGATGAAAAACTATTGGTGGAGTAGTCCGGTCAACTTCAAGTACGAGGCCTTGTCGAGCAGACATCAACGAGCTCCTTCATTGGTGGTTAGGAGCTTCGGGCGTTGCCCCATTGGAAGTAATGGCTTAGGAGCCCCAGCCGTCTTCGGCCAATCTTCTGTCAACCACCCCCGTTTCTCAGCGATGGTTACCAAGCGGGTCTCGGGATTTACAGCAACTGGGTAGCCGACAGCTTCGAGCATTGGAAGGTCAGACGCGGAGTCTGCATACGCCACACCTTGTGAAGGATCTAAGCCGTTTTGTTCAGCCCAATCCACCATTAGTTGTGCGCGAACTTCACCTGTGGGGGGCACATCGAGCATCTCTCCAGTGAGTTTTCCGTCTTTACGGTCAATTCTCGCTGCGATTATGTGGTCGAAAAGAGGGCGGAGCGGTTCAACGGCGATATCTAATGCACCGGTGATTAGGACTGTCCGGTGTCCTGCCGCCCGATGTGCTCGTACTCGGCGGAGACCAGCGGGGAACGACTTGATCAGAATCAAGTCGCTTAACATTTCTGCTGCGTCCGCCTCAAGCTGCCCGAGCGGAGCGCCTTTGTAGCGCTGGTAGAAGTAGCGAAGGAAATCAGTTCGATCTCGTTTGTCGCGTCTCCAAAGTCCGGGTGTTTCGCTCAGGGTTCGAAGAGTGAATTCAAATCGCTGTTTCGGGTTTAAACGTCGAGTTGCCAGCCATGCGTAGCTTTCGACCACATTGCTAGCAATCAGGGTGTTTTCTAGATCGAAAGCAGCGAAATGTCGATCTTCATCCAATACTGCTGAGCGAAGTCGTTCGGATCGGCTTGGACCGGTGCGTTTGTCAGGGGTTGTCTTTACTCGAGCCTGTATCACCACCGTGGGTAAATGGACCTCGGTGATGTAGTGATGCCAATCGATGATCCGCGGGTCGAACCCAAACTGAGCCTGGTCTTCGGGTGGCAGCGACTCCCATAACGAAAGCGTCCGTTGTATTCCGTATACCGCTTCACACTTTCCGTAAGCACCGTAGATGTCGACGTAACCTTTGATCTGGTCGAGGTTTTGTCGACGTTCCGCGAACTTGCTTGTGAAACTGTTCTCACCGCGAATCGGTAACCGATTGATGACTTTGGCAGCCACGTCAAAGGCCTTGACTACTCGGTGGAGTTGCTCCTCCAGGCCGCTAGACCCCGCGTATTTCCATTCGGTACTCGCAGTGGGGTGTCCCTTAGCGTCGTAGACGGGATGTTCACGAAACCATTCCATAACAGTGTTGAGCAGCTTTTTGAATTGGAGTGGGTTTGTGGATCCTGAAGCTACTTGGAATACTTCAGGGTCCGGTTCTGGGCCTTTTGCCGCAACGGCGATGATGGTTGAAGCGACCATGTCGACAGGAATGACGTCGATAATTCCCTCTGGATAGCCAGGGAAAGTATTGAGTTCACCTTTGGCGAAAGAAACGATGAGCGGTTCAGCCATCCGAAAGCCGCGGATCCAGCCTGGTGACGGTTCTGACCATGCTGACTCGATTATTGAAGGACGAACGATGCTTATAGGCACATCCCCGTGGAGTTCAACGAGCGCTGTTTCGCCTAAGGCTTTTGAATAGGTGTAGACGTCGGGCCAACCGAGTGATGTTGCCCGGCTCCGTCCGGCTTCCACCATTTGATCGTTGACCCAGGCTTCTCGAAGCTGTTCCGTCTTTGCCGCAAGCATAGGTAAGCCGGCGGCACCAAGTTCCTCTCTGGCGCCTTTACGAAAGCTGTCAAGTTGTTCGGGTATTCGGCTTCGAGCATCGAGATCGGCTCGAGTTCTTCGGGCGGCTTCGACTTCTTGTCTCCAGTCGACGTTTACCTGGAAAGGAGTGCCAGCGAGTAGCTCCTCGTTTGCTGCTCCGCGCCGATTTCCGGCTACGTAGCAGGTTGATACAGCTACAAGATGGGGAGTGACGTTCGCATCATTGAGTAATTGGATAATGCGGTTGGGTCCAAGCAAATTGATTTCTATTGAGCTGTCGAGTGGGCTATCGAAGCTGACCGTTGCGGCAGAATGAATGACAATGTCACAGGATGTGAATAGTTCTCGGTCTTGTTCGCTGAGCCCCAGACCGTCATTTGTTACGTCGCCGGAGATAACAGAGACTCTCCGATTGCAAGTTTCGGCAAAGTCGTCCCCCCATTGTGATCGGAGTGCGTCGAAAGCGTCGTTGCGAAAGATTTCTCGTTCCACTCGACGTTCAGCGCTGTTTCGGCGTGTCGGGCGGACCAAAAGAACGAGTTCACAATCTGGAACCCCGCGGAGTAGTCGCTCAACCAGTGCCGTGCCCAAGAAACCGGTGCTGCCGGTTATGGCTAACCGTTTGCCCGAAAGGGACTCACTGATCACATCAATAGTTCTATCAGAAAACTTACCAAATGGTAAGTCTATGTTTGATTTCGTTCTAGAATGTGTCCGTGCCCGTTCCTACCCGCGAACGCATCCTTGACTCAGCTTTGGCTGCATTTGGATTGCGGGGGTATGACTCGACGTCCTTAGATGACTTGGCATCGGATTTAGGAATCACCAAACAGGCGATCCTGTATCACTTCTCTTCGAAAGAGCACCTGTTGACTGCGACAATTGAACTTGCTGTTCGCGAACTTGGTTCTGCTCTTGCCGGAGCAGCTGACCCGCAGGCACGAGGATTTCAACGTATTGAAGATTTGGTTCGGGCGACGTTTTCGCTGGCCGCGCGCCGACCGGAAGTGCTTGGTTTGGTGCGTTTGGTGACGCGTCAAGGGGGAACAGCCTCAGGAGAATTAGCTTCGGCTATGAGTGTCATGCTTGGTGAGGCGGTGCGTTTCGTAGAGACGGAAATGGTTGCTGGGCGCTTTCGTCGACACGACCCTCGTATGTTGTTGCTTGCTGTGTATTCGGCGGTGGTCGGCGTAGCCACCGAACCCGAAGTGATGCGGGCCCTTGGGCTTGAGCCGGATTTACGTTCGCTTGTGAAGGCTCGACGAGAAACCATTGAGTTCCTGAGAGCAGCGTTGATCGCTGATTAGGGATTCGCCGGCTGTAAGTCAGCGAACAATCGTGCACACGGAGCGACTGACCGTCCACCGCACGAGATGCCGAACTTTACGTAGACACTGTCGGCTGGACCGTGTTTGGCCAGGTCCTTGCATGCTCGGGCGTCTTGGCTGCCACAGAGTTCCCAGAGCTGATCGAGTAGTTCATCTTGACCGGGCGGATCCATGGTGGCGTTCAAATCATCGAGTGATGGTGGTTCACCGTCGTATTCAAGGATCAGAGTGCAGTAGGTGGTTCCTCGGGCTCCACAGCTTGTACCGAACTGAGAATAAAGAGATCCGCTTGCAGCGGTGAGTCGTAATTCGCCGCAAGCTGAGGTGCTGCCTTCCGAGCAACGAGTCCATAACTGATCCAGATTCTCGTCGTCGCCGGGTGGTGGGGTCAGAGGGTTGAGATCTCCATCAGGTTGGTCGATTCCCAAAAGTAGAGAACAGTCCATGTTCCGACGACCTCCGCAGCTGAACGCAAATTGTTCGTACTGGCTCCCGCGAGGTGCTGAGTAGAAGAGGTCGTCGCAGGCTTTGGCTTTTCCTAATCCGCATTCCAACCAGTACTGGTCTAAAAGGGGATCTTCGCCTGGAGGGGTATCACTTGGACTGAAGGCAGCCGGGGCTTGTAAGAGTTCTTCTGAGACTTGCGGCTTTTCGTTATCGGTCGGAGGTAGAGCAGCTGAGTTGTTTGCGGTTAATCGACACAACTCAGTGGCGGTATCAACGGCGATCTCCTCCTCAGGGCTGAGGTCGCCGTCGAGGTCGGCTAGGTTCAAATCCCAACCGGTGAGGAGACGCCCTTCGACACAAGCGCGCTCTTGTTCGGTGAGGTCGCTCGTAAATTGTTCGACTTGACCAGAAGTATTCGTTCCATATGAGCATGCGGCTGCAATGAGTGGAAATACCCAGAAAGTGACGCAGCGCTTCATTAGGCCAACTTGTGTGAGATTGCCCCGACATCGCGTAAGGCTGTTCCATCGGCACCATCGGTTTGGAATGTCGCTGCTGGGCTTTCTACTGCCTCTTGGATCATTTCAGTTAGCAATTGGTCAAAGGAGATGCCTTCGTGGGACCAGAAGTACCAGCTAAGCGACCCGGGGATGGTGTTGATTTCGTTTACCCAAAGACCGTCTGCGTTCCAAAGGAAGTCGATGCGAGCCACGGATCGAACCATGGCCAATTGGACTACCTGATTAGCGATAGTTCGGAGTTCTCCTTCGATGTTTGGAGGTAGCTCCGCTGGAAGTTCTCTGGGAGCGCTGGCCATCCCTTGAGACCCGGTCAGATACTTGTCGGCGTAGCTGTATATACCACCGTCTTCTGGACGAAGTGGACGTTCAACAGCGCTCAAAGTTGTCTCTGGGTAGGTTCGAACTGAAATGTTGAGGTCAATGGCGTCGCTGAGATAGGTCTGTATCACCGCTCCGTGACGCAGTAGCGGTTGAGTTTGTACCAGTGCCTTGGCGGTTGTGAGATCATCGACCACTTCGATGCCTATTGAAGATCCACCGAACCTGGGTTTGATGATGAATGGGCCGGTTTCGTCAAGAGCTAAGTCGTCTGTGACGAGATGCAATGGCAAGCTTGCTATTCCTGCTGCCTCCATGGTTCCAGAAAATGCCAGCTTGTCCATTCCAATAGCGGCCCCTTGCTGGCTTGGGCCTGTGTAACGGATGCCAGCTAAGTCAAACATTGCTTGGAGGCTGCCGTCTTCGCCGGGTCCACCGTGGCAACACACCACTACAGCGGAGATGTCGATGAGACTTTGTTTGTTGCGTTTACCGAGCTTGTAGAAACCACCGTTATCACCGATTTTGATTGATATTGGTTCTGCTGATCTTGGTAACCCATCAGCGAACTCACTTGGTTCGATGTCAGCGGGAACTTGGAACCAGTTCCCTGTCTTGGACCAATAGAGGGCCACCACGTCGTTCCCGGCATCGGACAAGGCTCGGACGGCCTGCAACCCTGTAAGGATCGAGATGTCGTGTTCGGGAGATGGGCTGCCGAAGCAGACTGCTGGACGGTTCATTATCTCCTATGAAACCGTAGATGGCCTTCGGACGGGTGTCACCCTCGGATTCTTGGTGAGGTTTGTGCTCATGGGTAGTGATCAGGTAGATCGTTCTCGTAAAGCACCGCATCGCCTGCTTTGAGGTTTTCTCGGACCCATTTGATTGCCTCATCACGGTTCGGCAGCACGTGAACCCGAGCAGTACCGTCCCTTGCTCCGTTCGCGAGAGCAGGCTTGTTTGTTCGACCGACAATAATGAGGTCATCTGCGATAAGGCTGGCGTCAACGCCGAACCGCCTATTCTCCGACGCCTGTCGATTGCCGAGCTCAATCATCCCCGGGGTCACTACTGCTTTGCGGTTGGCACCGGTTCTGGCCAGTGTTTCCAACGCAGCGGCAGCCCCTGCCGGATTGCTGTTGTACGTGTCATCAACGATGGTGACACCTGATTGGCCAAGGAGAATTTGGCGCCGGTGATCTGCGGTTGGGAGGTTTGTTAGAAGGTGAGCAATTGTTTCGTCAGGAACATCTAGTGCCGTGGCGACAGCGACAGCACACGCGACGTTGGTGGGGGCAGCGTCGCTATCTAACCCTGCAACAATCACCCGATTTGAAACCGTTACCGACAGCCCCTCGTCGGAAGTAACAAAAATGTCCGCAGTCGAATCTTTGGCCGAGCACCTCAAGACATCGATACCAGATGCCTGCAGACGATCGGCTTCGGCCGCTAATCCGTAGGCGTCAACGTTGATGACCGCTGTTCGGCTTGTTGAAAAGATCTCACTTTTTGAAGCGACAACCGTATCCAGATCTCCAAAACGTTCAAGATGTACTGGTCCGATCGCAGATAACACCGAGATTGACGGCTGTATCCAACTCACTAACTCGGCGATTTCACCGGGGCCATATGTGCCCATCTCAGCAACGAAAATCTCGGTGCCGTCGGTGAGATGTTCGTTAATGGAACGGGACAGGCCAGCGCTGTTGTTGAAGCTTGCTGGGCTAGCTACAACACTGCGGGTTTCAGACAAAAGATGACGGACATATCCCTTAATTGTGGTCTTGCCGTAAGAACCAGTGATCGCGACGCGAATTGGATTGACACGCTCCAAAGTGTTCGCTGCCTGCGTCACATACTTTCGAGCAAATCTTTGTTCAATTGGTTTCAACACAACCAAAGCAACATCGATCAAGGCCGGAACGAGGACTACAACGACGGCGTAACCGACTGACCCGGCACCTAACTGTCGTAGCGCTAGAAACAAGACAACGGCAAAGAGCACCATTACAGCGGCCACGGTACGAAGTCTGCGGGTCCAAGCCAGAGAACTAGTGCGACCTTTGATTCCTAGACCTAACGGTGCGACACACACGATCAAGGCGGCAGCGAGACAGGTGAATGGAAACCAAGCAGATGCAACGACAACCGCTGCTGTCATTCCAAACAGCAGCGGGTTGATGACTCCTGACCTCCACCAGCGAGCAGCAAAACGTGACGCGGACCAGGCAAGATAATGCTCGCGTTGCGCAACTCGAAGCCACCGCGTACTTGAGAACAACGAAGCCGCGAAACAGGCCACCAGATAGCCGTCTGTCATAGTCACGAGAGGGCACCCAAACGGCGATCGATTGCTTCACGCAAGGCGAACGGAGCTGTGGTTGGGACAAAGTGGTCGATACCACCCAAGAGCGTCAACCTGGCATCTGCCAGCAGAGCTTCGGCTCTCGCTGCGATTTCGGGCGGGGCGGCATCATCGCCGTCACCCCATACAAGGTCCACTGGAGCTGATATAGACCGCAGTTGCTGTTCGTAAGATTCGTTGACGACGGTCACCAAAATGTCACGCATCACGCCTGACGCAGCTCGATAGTCAGCACTGCCGTATTTGTCGCGTAAACCTTCTAAGAATCCGTCGCTGACGAGACCCCATCGGTGCAATAGGCGTCCGCAGCGATACCGCAACGCGGGTCGACCTCGGCGATGCGCCCGGTGAAGGAGCGGCACTCCGGTCAGAACTATCCCTCCGATGGCAGCTGGCCGTTGTTCTGCCAAATGAACCGCAACTCTTCCGCCGAAGCTGTGTCCGACCAGAATCACCGGGGTGTCGCAGATATCAAGAATCGGGGCAACAAGATTTGCGTACATGGATGCCCCACCCACCTCGGAGGGGGCTGGTGAGACACCAAAGCCGGGTAGGTCAACGCTGACTGCGTCTAGGCCTTCCAAGCTCGATGCAAAATCTTGGTGGGATCGGCCCCAGCCATGTAACGCGACAACCCGCGGAGGAGCGGTCCCAAAACGGGTTCCGAATAACGACCCGTCGGCAAAGCTAGATAGCGCCACTTAATGATTCTGATCGAAGTTCGGCCATCCGGGGGCGCGGTTAACTGGTTTCGGAACGATTAATTGCCGATAAGAGTGCGTGGAAGCTCGCTGTGACGATATTGGGGTGCAACCCGACGCCCCAATGGACACTTCGGTCCGCTGCTTCGATTTCAACGTAGGCAGCTGCCGCAGCGTCAGCCCCGGTGCCTATCGCATGTTCTTGATAGTCAACAAGAGTGAGGTCTAACCCACAGCCATCAGCTAGGGCTGTTTTAAATGCTGAGAGTGGTCCGTTACCTTCACCGGTGATCGTTGTTTGTTCACCCGAGACACTCAATGTTGCGGTCACCGTAGACAATTCCGACGACTCGGAATCAAAGTTGGATTTGTGACCAAGGTATGAAAATGGCTGAGTGAGGTGAAGATAAGTTTCGTCGAAGGTTTTCTTGATGGTCTCAGGGACGATCTCGCCCCCTTCATCTGTGATCGACTGAATTACTTGACTGAATTCGATTTGTAGTCGCCGAGGCAGATCTAGCCCGAAGTTGTTCTTCATCACATATGCCACACCGCCCTTACCTGATTGGCTGTTGACGCGGATGACATCTTGATAGGTGCGTCCAACGTGAGCGGGATCGATAGGGAGATAAGGAACTTCCCAGACCTCATAATCATCTGAGAGTGCTTCAAAGCCCTTCTTAATTGCATCTTGATGACTGCCAGAAAAAGCGGTGTACACCAGATCCCCACCGTAAGGGTGACGGGGGTGAACTGGTAACTGATTGCAGTATTCAGTGATGCGTCGGATGTTGTCTATGTGGCTGATATCTAGTTCAGGGTCCACTCCTTGGCTGAACAGATTCATGGCCAAGGTGACAATGTCGACGTTGCCTGTTCGTTCACCGTTTCCGAACAAAGTTCCTTCAACGCGGTCAGCTCCAGCCATAACTCCGAATTCAGCCGCGGCGACCCCGCAGCCTCGGTCGTTGTGAGGGTGAAGGGAAAGAACGATTGCCTCTCGATTGGTCACCGTGCGGTGGAAGAACTCGATCAGGTCACCGTAAAGATTCGGTGTCGACATCTCTACAGTTGCCGGCAGATTCAAGATAATTGGATCCTCAGCAGTGGCACCCCACTCTGCTGAGACTTGTTCACATATGTCGACAGCAAAATCTATTTCGGTTCCCGTGAAAGATTCTGGTGAATATTCGAAACGAATATTTGAACCACTCGCTTGTTCGCGTAGTTCTCTGCATTGGCGGGTCCCGGTGAGTGCGATATCAACGATTCCATCTAGGTCAAGGCCGTAGACAACTCGTCGTTGAAGTGTGGAAGTCGGGTTGTACAGGTGAACGATTGCATTTTCTGCACCTTCGATGGCTTCATATGTTCGGGCGATGAGTTCGGGGCGGCTTTGAGTCAAGACCTGGATCCATACGTCGTCGGGAACCAAGTCTTCTTCGATCAACATCCTGCAGAAATCGAAATCCGGAGCAGAAGCAGAAGGAAATCCAACTTCGATTTCTTTGAAGCCCATTTCCACTAAGGCTTCGAACATCTGCTTCTTTCGGGGGACGTCCATGGGATCTATGAGTGCTTGGTTGCCATCTCTGAGATCTACTGAGCACCACAAAGGGGCTTCGCTAGTCACCTTGTCGGGCCATGTGCGATCGGACAGCTCCGGCGCGTATGGGTAGTGGATGTACTTGCCGAAAGGCATTGAACTGGGCTTTTGCTTACTGATGCCCTTCACGTCTGCCATGGGTTCTTCCTCCGTTTGTGCATTGTCTCGCCTCGATCTGTTCATCTCGCCGTCCGCTGCCCCGAAAAGCAGAAGAACCCCCCGGCCTTGCGGCACAGGAGGTTATGGCGAGGGCCTCTATGTATAGCCCTCGCCTACGTGAGAAGAAGTAGTCCGCGTAGCGATCCGTTCACGGCAACAACGATAGCACCGGAATTGTTTATTGGTACAAACGAGTGTTTGAAGACACGCGATCTGAAATTAGCTCTAAGCAGCCTTAACTTCCGCTGTGAGCCTGGATAAGAGCGTTTCTTTCGGTCCAGATGTTGAGACCACTGCGGCATGCACCCCCAAAGATCGCATCGCCTGCCGAAGAATCGTGACACCTAAAGGCATGTACTCACATTTCTTGGAACTCATGCCCGGGAGGGCTAGCCGGGCCGGGATGGACAGCTCTGAGAAGGTCTTTATTAGATGACCTAAATCGGAACAATCAACACCTAACCCGTTGAGGTTTTCGGGTACTTCGGATCGGCGAATGGTGTGTATCAGTTTGGTCATTGCGAGTGGCATTCCGCCGACGATCACGAAAGAAGAATCCCCCGATTCCTTGATGGCTGTTGCTACTGGTTTCAGGCTCTCGGCGATGTGGTGTTCAAGTCGAATTCTTGTAGAAGTGTCTATGTAGCCGTCCTTGGACGCCCGTGGCGCGAGCACGCCTGTTCCTAGGGGGTAACTGAAATTGTGGGCCGGGGTTTTCCCGCCGAGGCTGCCGCTACTGATACCCAGACTTCCGCCGCTGAGCGCGATGGTGGTCAAGTGGTCGGTGTTCGGAAAGTGGTTCGCGACAGCCTGCCAAGTGAGCGTGTTTTCTTCCTCGGGCAGCAAGATTTTGATTTGGCAGCCGGCTTCTCTTTCTATGTGCGATGCGACGGCGAGGCCGTTCGCCGCTAGGCGGAACGACTCCGTTGCGACGGCGATGACTCTTTGACAATTGTGGGCTTTGGCGTTGGTCATGAACTCAGCGGTCACCCTCGTTGCGGCCGCGATGTCGCGTTCAGTGAACGACCCGTTTGAACTCACAGAAGCACCAAGGTGAAGGTGATGGCTTCTTCGGTCTATCTCCTGGCCCGTGTTGACAGTCAGCCGAAAACTGGTGCTTCCCATCTCTATCAAAGCGGCTCTCACGAGCATGAGGCTAGGAAGATTGATAGGCCCAGTGGTGGACCCGAGGTTTAGTTATCTCCCAGGCAGCTTTAGGTCAGTTCGAAAGAGAAGTCGGGAAGTACCTGGACGGAACGTCCGACGTGTTCTTCGACCATCATTGATTCCATGAGCGCCAAGTCGCTCGTGCCCGCCCACTGTCGTCCATTGGGTGTTCGCACTGAAGCTAAACCGCGTTCAGGGCCGTCTGCGCCGTGCATCACGGTGTACGCCTCAATAGTGCCGCCTCCAACATGTTCGGCGTCCAACTCGACACTCGGATGCGCATCTATTTCTGTCTGGCAGTCCTCATGTTGGAAACCGTTAGCGGGTGGAGTTGTGCTGTACAACCCAAAGGCATGTTTGGTTATGTAGCCACCATTAGCTGAGCACAGCCCGATGGCTCCTGCTTCTTCTCGTAACACATTGGCCATTGTCGCGATGGAGTGGGTGACGTAGTTGTTGAGAGGACCACCAGCAAAGGTGAGGCCACCTGTTTGGGTTAATTGGCGGTCGATACCTAGTTCCATCTCGGTGGCGGCTATTTGCACAGCTGATGGGAAGCAACTGTATAAATCGACGTGATCGATATCGTCGGGCGTTACACCAGCTAATTCCATCGCTTTCTTTCCGGCCACTCTGATAGCGGGTGAGGAATGAAGGTCAGCTCGGTTCGAAACAAAGTTTGTATCTGCGCCATCTGTTCCTGATTGCGGAAACAGCCAACGATCGTGGGCAACGCCAACCGCTTCAGCAGCTTCAGCGGAGCAAATGATTAAAGCCGCTGCCTGATCAAGATCCCAATTCGAATTCATTGCTTTGGTATAGGGAAAACCGACGAGACGGTTAGAAGGTCCAGGATTTCTAATCTCTTCGGCGGTCATCGGGTTCTGAACCCACGAATAAGGATTCGCGCAAGCTACGCGGTTGAAGGTTTCCCACAGTTCGCTGACACGGTCCCGATGTTCGTCGATACTTTCCCCTCGAGAAGCCCGGAAAGCTGACTCGAAGATCGGATAAAAGTTGATAGGCATAGCGATTCCGCGTTCAAGTTCCACGGGGTGACTCATTGTCACGTCTTTGCCCAATACTTCGTCTGGTTCGACTCCGACTTGATCGGTGTAAGGGATTCGATGACCGGCACGCTTTGCTCGTCGTCGACTCCAGATTCCTTCAGCGCCAACGATAAGAACGATTTCAGCTTCACCGTTCTGAATTCGTAAACAGGCTTTATTGATCAGAGATTGCGGTGTGTTCCCACCATCGGTTGAGATGCCAGTGCGACTGTTGTTTCCGAACTCTTCTCTCAACAGAGCTGCAGGATCGGGATAAGGCCATGCTCCTTTAACAACCCAGGTATCTGTCGCTCGATCCAACAAAGTTCGGGCGCCTGCGTCATCGGCAGCGGCTTCAAGGGCTACCCGCATCATCGCGAGGGGCTCCAAGGCTTCTACCGGGTTGTCGGGCCGTTGTTTCAGTTGGCCTGTGCCAACTAACACCGGGGTACGGGGGTCAACTGAACTCATTGGTTTACCACCTCAGCGATCGTGCGGAGCAGCGGGACGGGGCCGCTGACTTGAAGAGTGGTGACCACCGTATCGTTCCAGCGCTGTAGGTCGTCCGCGATCTTGTCGATCGGGCCGACGAGAGCGACTTCTTCAACCAGAGACAATGGAATGGACGCGGCTGCTTCGTCCTTGCGGCCACTCAGGTAACACTCTTGGACCTCGTCGGCTACATCCTGGTAGCCCATGCGACAAAAGACGTCGTAGTGGAAGTTGGCTCCCTTAGCGCCCATACCACCCATGTACAGAGCCAACATCGGCCTCACCTTGTCCGCTGCTCGTTCAACGTCAGCATCTGGAACAATCGAAACAGGGCAGACCACCTCAAAATCGTTCTCATCGGGGATTCGGCCATCGGCGCCGATTCGTGATTTCCCTGCCTTCGTGAAGCCATCATTTAACGCATCGGCATAGAACTGGTTGTCTTTCGGAGCGAAGAAGAGAGGAAGCCAACCATCGCAGAGTTCACCTGCTAGGGCGACGTTCTTCGGCCCTTCAGCACCCAAATAAATCGGGATGTGTTGCCGTAAGGGATGCACAGTCGATTTGAGAGGTTTCCCTAATTCGAGACCACCAGGGAAGGGCATCTGGTAATGGTCACCTACGTAGGAAACCGGTTTTTCACGCTCGCAGATCTCCCGAATAATGTGCACATATTCACGAGTTCTGGCCAGTGGCCTTGGGTAGGGCTGGCCATACCAACCTTCGACGACCTGGGGACCGCTCACCCCAAGTCCCAGAATGAAACGACCATTGGTGAGGTGGTCCATGGTGATAGCCGCCATTGCGGTAGCAGCAGGCGTACGCGCCGACATTTGAACAATGCCCGTTCCGAGTTGAATCGTTTCGGTTCGGCTGCCCCACCACGCCAAAGGAGTGAGAGCGTCACTCCCATATGCTTCTGCGGTCCAGAAGCTATGAAAGCCAAGAGCTTCTGCTTCCAAAATTGTTTCTTGGGCATCTGATGGTGGACCTGCTGCCCAATACCCGGCGCCTGTTGCCAGCTTCATGTGTTCACTCCCAGTCTTGGAACGCTTTGTACATATATCTCTTCCAAGATGCTTCTAGCACATATCGCCTCCAATGACGGTGGTAGCGGGCCGAGGTGGTTCTACCCTCAAGCTTGTGTCGTCACCGGAACAAGTAACCGCGGAAGCGGACAGACGAAGAACATTCGCGATAATCAGCCACCCCGACGCGGGCAAAACCACTCTCACAGAAAAATTCTTGCTCTACTCGGGCCAAATTGCCGAAGCAGGATCGGTGAAAGCGCGTTCAGGACGAAAATCGGCGACGTCTGATTGGATGGAACTTGAACAGCAACGAGGCATATCCATCACCTCCACAGCCCTGCAATTCGATTACCGAGACCGAGTATTAAACCTTCTCGACACACCAGGACACCGCGATTTCAGTGAAGACACCTACCGAGTACTCGCAGCTACCGATGCGGCAGTAATGGTTATCGACGGGTCAAAAGGAATTGAGGCTCAAACTTTGAAACTGTTCGAAGTTTGCCGACAACGTGAAGTGCCCATCCTCACTTTTGTCAACAAATGTGACCGGCCAGGTCGACCTCCACTCGAACTCATAGACGAAATCGAAAATATGTTGCAGCTGCTACCGACTCCGATGTCGTGGCCTGTCGGCGTCCCAGGAGATCTCAAAGGGATCGTTGACCGCGACTCAAACACCTTCATCAAGTACGACCGCACCGCCCATGGAGCCACTGAGTCAGAAGAACAAAGGTCACCAATCGACCAGGTGGACCCATCGACCAACGGTTGGCACGAAGCCAGCGAAGAGTTAGAACTACTCGAAGCACTTGGAACCGAAATCGATCTCAAAGGATTTCTTGCAGGTGAAGTAACTCCAGTGTTTTTCGGATCAGCGCTCACCAATTTCGGGGTACGGCTCCTACTCGATGCCGTTGTCGACTTAGCACCGTCACCGGCTCCCCGATACGACGTACATAACGCCCCCAGACTGGTTGAAGCCCCCTTCTCGGCGTTCGCATTCAAAGTGCAAGCGAACACAGATAGAGCTCACCGCGATCGAATCGCGTACGTTCGCGTGTGTTCGGGTCACTTTGAACGAGGAATGAACGTTACCCAAAGCCGAACTGACCGCCCGTTCGCCACGAAATATGCCCACACAATGTTTGGTTCTGACCGTTCAACAGTGGAAGAGGCTTGGCCGGGGGACGTGGTGGCTCTCGTTAATGCCAGCGATGTGCGCGTCGGAGACACTTTGTATGCCGACGAGGCGGTCGAATTTCCGCAGATTCCTTCGTTCGCACCAGAAATCTTTAGAAGGATTCGAGTCACCGACACGAATCGTTTCAAACAGTTTCGACGCGGTTTGGTGCAACTCGACGAAGAAGGCGTAATCCAAGTCCTCAGAGACGAAGACATGGGTGATGTGGAACCGGTACTAGCAGCGGTAGGCCTCATGCAGTTCGAAGTGGCAACGCACAGGCTCGAAAACGAATTCGGTGCCCCAGTTGAACTAACGAATGCACCATATTCAGTTGCTCGACGTACCGACGTCGAATCGTCCGACGAGTTACGAAGACTCCCTGGAGCGACAGTTCTTTCGCGAAGCGACGGAACGTTGCTTGCGTTGTTTGAGAACGAGTTTTATCTGCAACGGATCAAAAACGAAAAAGAACACCTCACCCTGGAACGAGTGTTGGCCGAACAAGAATGGCTTAGCGACGGCACCAGCTGATGCTGATGGCTGGTTCTTAGTCGGTGGGCAGCTGATCTGGCATCAGTGGACTCCTGCCGATCCGATAGGACGAGAGAATTCGGTCGTCACACACTCTGCACAGGTACACGACTTGGGTAGCGACAATAGATAATTGGCTGCCCCGAGACTTCTCCACAACAGCTTTAACCGCGCCCTCCATGTCGTCTCCGTCGCAACGGTCACACGTGGGGATTGCGTTGGGATCACGTTCCCATTGCTGGTCGCAACGTTGACATGTCACTTCAATCATCTCGCCGTTTTGTCGACCGAGGAGATCTTCAGTTTCACCGCACGCAGGACATTGCAACTCTTCCACGACATTACGGTAGTCCCACAGCGCTAGGTTCCCGTGTGGAGGCTCTTTGGTCGTGTCGATTGATCATTACGCAACGCTTGGGATAGACCCACTTGCCGAACATGAAACGGTGCGTCAGGCATGGGTCGCTGCTGCTCGAACTCACCACCCTGATGGCCTGGGGGAGGTCACAGAAGCTGAGCGTCGAGCCGCTGAACGTCGCATGCATGACATCAATGAAGCATGGCGGATACTGGGCACAAAGGAGCTGAGGTCCGCGTATGACAAGGAACGTGAGCGAACCAAGGATCAGTCAGCTGCCGTTGAGGAAACCTGGGATGAGGACTGGTTTGATGCCGAAGCCGAGGATCCTCCAGGGTTTGAAGTCGGCAACCCGTTGGTTGCGACGGTGCTGCGTATCTTGCCGTGGTTTGTGGTTGGCGCGATCGGTGTCGGCATCTTCGTGTTTTCGGCATTCGCTACGAATAGTCGCCCCGAACGTTGGAAGAATCCTGATATTCGAACGGTTCCCGAAGAATGTGTGTTGATCGGAGACAGCGGGAGAGTCGAAGGCGACGCGGACTGTGCCGACGTGAAGGCGCGGCGGGTTGTGGCTGGACCCATCACAAAAGGTTCTCCTGTGAAGTGCCCGGTCGGGACCGACAAGGTGGCAACGCGTGTCGAATGGGAGTTCTATTGCTTGGTGCCCTCGCCGCAAAGCGGAGACGGCTAAACAACAACCTCTTGTTCGTACAACCGGGTTACCTCATCGGGTGTAAAGCCTGCTTCTAACAGAATTTCATTCGTGTGTTGACCGTGTTCGGGTGCCGGCCCTTTGACCGACATTTCGGAGCCATCAAGACCAAATGGTGGCGACACCGTCCGAAAAGGAAACTTTGCATCAGGGACGTGCTCGAAAGCCCTCAACGCCTGTGATTGGGGGTCATCTATGACCTCTACGAGGTTTTGTATGAGACCCCACACCATCCCAGCTGCATCGAGTCGTTCAGCCCAAACGCCCGAATCAGCGGAACCAAATATGTCATCACACAGAATCATCAACTCTGGGCCGTGTTGCGCCCGCGTCTCAGGGTCCACAAATCTTGGGTCTTCAAGCCAGTCGAGCCGTCCCATCGCCCCACAAAATCGGTCCCAGTAACGATCTGCAGGCATCGTGAGCATGATCCACCTGTCGTCTGAGCAGCGAAATCTTCCAACGAGCGGTGACGGCGTTTCGATTCTCATGATCGGTCCGGGGACCTCTCCCGTGGCAAGACCCACCGAAAGGTCAGAACTCATCGTCCAAATAGCTGTGTGTACGAGCGCGACGGAGATGTCTTGTCCCTCGCCGGTCAGGTCGCGTTCTCGAAGGGCAAGCAAGATCGAAGAAAGAATCGCTAAAGAAGTTGTGTGGTCCCCTTGGCCGGGACGACCCGCAGGTGGTGTCTGACCTGGCTCACCCATTATGTTCAGCACGCCTCCGCGACTGAAAAAGGCTGTGTGATCGAAAGCAAGTCGATCTTTATCGGGACCGCTGTTGCCATAGCCCGTGAGAGTGAGATGGATCAGTTGAGGGTGATCTTGTCGTAGATCCGACGCTCTTAATTTGAACTTGGATTGACGTTCTGTGGTCAGGTTGGTCACGAAAACATCACATGACGCAGCAATTTTATGGGCGACCTGGATTCCATCTTCGGTTGTCAAGTCGACGACGATTCCACGTTTTCCGCGATTGTCTAACTCCCACCACGGGTCCGGTCCGTCGGGCACTGTCACAAGACCTCTCAGTAAGTCACCGTGAGGGGGTTCAAGCTTAATGACGTCGGCTCCAAGGTCGGCCATCATCGCGCAGGCGCTCGGGGCCGCGATCATCCCTGCGGCATCAAGTACCCGCACACCAGCCAATGGTCCCCCCGGATTAGCCATAATGCGTTCTACGGCTGTCCGTAAAGGTCACGTAACTCTCGTTTGAGGACCTTTCCAGTCGCGTTGTGAGGAATTTCGTCGATGAAGATCACTGATTGTGGGACTTTGTAGCGGGCAAGGTTTTGTCGACAGTGGTTGATTATTTCTGTGTCAGATAACTCTTCGTCTTCTTTGAGAACAACTATCGCCCGGCCTACCTCAACCCATTTGTCATCGGGAACACCTATGACGGAAACCTCGCCGATGGCGGTCAGTTGATAGATGACGCTTTCTACTTCTGCGGGATAGACGTTTTCACCTCCGGAGATATACATGTCTTTCCAGCGGTCAACGATGTAATAGAAACCATCTTCGTCTCGGCGAGCGGCGTCACCTGTCTTCAGCCATCCGTCTTCGAAAGACTCTTCGGTAGCTTCAGGCCAGTTCCAATAGCCAGGGGTGATGTTTGGTCCTTTGCACCAAAGCTCACCAGTCTCGCCCACGTCAGCTTCGCGGCCATCTTCGGTGACAATCCGAACGCTGGTATGCATTGCTGGGACGCCCGCCGAACCGATCTTGATAGAGCACTTGTCTGCAGGTAACGCCAGCACCAAGGGACTGGTTTCAGTCATTCCGTAAGCTTGCTGAAGAGGTAACCCTTTTTCTGCCCAGGCTTCGATTAGTGGGACTGGGGTCGGGGAACCTCCAACAGCGGGAGCTAACAGAGTCGGGAAAGAAGCTGACGCGAATTCAGGTACTTGGCTCATGAATAGCCAATTTGCGGGCACCCCTATGGTGTGAGTGACACCTATTTCTGGGTCGCTGAGAAGGTGAAGTGCTTGGCTTGGGTCGAAGGTTTTCATCACCAGGTTTGTTCCACCGAAATGAAACGTGGGGTTAGCGAAAACGTTGAGTCCTCCGGTGTGGAAGAGCGGAAGAAAAGCCAGGTTGATCATGGACTCGGCGCAGGTGTAGTACTCGACGCTGTTTACGGCATTCCAGAATGTCATGCCCTGGGTAATGATGGCCCCTTTAGGTCGGCCTGTTGTCCCGGAGGTGTACATGATCGTGAGGATGTCGTCGTGAGTGCAGTCTTCGCTCTCCAACAGAGGGCTATGTGTGGCTAACACTTCTTCGTAGGATGCGGCATCCCCGATAGATGGACCCCAAGTAATCCTGTGAGCGATGTCGCATAATTCAGCGAGTTTCGTTGCGTTATCGGCGAACTGATCGTCATGAATGATTACGTCCGGGCCGGCATCCCCGACGATGTATTCCAGCTCGGGGATTGATAGACGCCAGTTCAACGGAACAAAGATGGCGCCCAGTTTCCAGCACGCAAATTGAGTCTCGAAGAAATTGGTGTCGTTTTCGGCCAGGACAGCTACTCGGTCGCCGCGTGTGATGCCGAATTCATCTCGTAGAGCTTGCGCCAGCCGACTATTACGTTCGTTCATTTCCCTGTAGGTGAACTTGCGCCCGCTCGCCAGGTCGTGCACGGCTAGTTTGTCGCCGCGGACAAGCGAGTGATGGGCTATCCAATCGTATGAAGGCGTGGTCATGAGGCAAGAATCTAGCGTGATTTGGTTTGTGCGCTCTTATCCACAATTCGAAAATAAAATACTGAAATTTACTCAAATTGGTTGATAAACATACCTGATTGACTTGATTTGAAAAATTAGCTGTGTTATCTTTTATTTCCACGTCGCCCGAAGGGCGGCTTTTGTAGTTTTCAGGCCGATTTGACGCCAACGAACCTCTGCTGGTGTGCTGCTGCCACGGTGAACGACGTCACCCCAGTAAATCTGACGCTATGGTGACCGCTTCCGGGCGATTGGCTCAGTTGGTTAGAGCGCTGCCTTCACACGGCAGAGGTCACTGGTTCGAATCCAGTATCGCCCACTTAGAGAAATAAATCA
>Ga0114932_10001647_pt1 | contig 24961 bp, 16 predicted proteins | sample 2SBtaG_2_FD_87286 | JGI IMG/M metagenome (GOLD analysis project Ga0114932, IMG submission 87286) | Deep subsurface microbial communities from Kolumbo volcano to uncover new lineages of life (NeLLi) - 2SBTROV12_ACTIVE470 metaG | ecosystem: Environmental > Aquatic > Marine > Volcanic ...
ACGGAAAAGGCAAGTCCCAAAAATTCCACTAGGTTTTTTCATTTAGTACCAGGGGAAAAATATGGCTGGGCTTCTGGCGACAGAACTGGCAGCCATCCTATAATTCGTGATCATTGGAAGGAATCTTTCATAAAATCTTTTCATCTGGTTATTATGAATAGCGGCATCCGAAATTTTTTATTTCCATTTGAACAATGCCAACCAATTCTTCACCGTTCCCCCCCACTTAGCAAGCGCCTCGCAGTCTTTGCAAACTTTACCATTTCTGGCGTTGAGCAAGGGATGGATTTAAAAGATATGTATGTGCCTCTTCTCGGCGAATCCGAAACCAATAAAAAAAATGCTGACGAACTGAATAATTTAAGAAATTATTGGAGAAATATTTTAGGCATAGAAAAGAGTATCCATGCAAAAAATTCTTTTCGACGGTCAGAGTTTGAGCATGGCCTTTACAAAAAAAACTCTATTAAGTATACAGTTTTTAATAAGCGCATTGACAAGCAAGGGAGAACGCATGATCGATACAGGATTGTTAATTTTGGTTTAAGGCAACTTAAAAATACACGCTCGCCGGAAAACAAAAAATTACAAAATGAAGCCATTCCCATTGGGGAATTATCAAGAGCGTTATGTTTTTTTTCGAAAATGGGCGAATTCGCAGTAAAAAAATTAACCCAAGCCGATGATTCCCTTCGGCTCTTAAGCGAATGTTCATTGGCACGCAATAATAATTATGATCTCCTTGTCCAATTCAAACAGCCGGGAAAAGCTTTCCAGTTATTAAGTATGGAAGAAGTTTTAAGTCATATAGATCAGTTTGCATTGATAATGTATCGTGGAGTGAGCAATTATATTTATCCTGAAAGTAAATATGAGCATTATCAGCAATTTCTTCCTTTCGAGCTAAAAGAAAAAAGTAGAGATTTTAGCCTTACAAAAAAACAGCTTGAAAATAATGAAGTGGCTCAAATTTTCACCTCATTCCCTTTAAGCCATCACGAGGATCTAAAAGAGTCCTTTTTCCTATCTCACTGCATAGAAACAGCTGGCAAGAGAGGCGCAAAACTAATTGTTGGCGAAAAAAATAATTCATATTTTGTGTTGGATAAAAGCATTCTTAATAAAAACAGGACTACTTCTAGGCAGAATTTAAGAGGTGTAGACAAGGTGCCATTTTTTCTGCCAAGGACAGGCATAAATAGAACGTTGCAGGGAGTAGATCTGAGCTCCCAGTTGATTGAATTCTCAAAGAGAATTTTATGTAAAAGTGATTAAACCTATTTAAATAAGCCGGGATATTCTATCCTATTGACCCGTGTGATAAATGTAGGGGGATTGGCAGAAAGGGTTCACATTCAAGAAAAAAGGAGGTTTTTCTCTAATAATACTCCTGGTTTTATGCTGTTATAGTGTAAATTGGTATGCGAATATTGAGTTGATTTCATCAATATAAAGCTCTTCAAGCACTCTTATTAAAAGCCAGGCAGTAACCGCTTTTAATTACCGGTAAACCATTAAGTTTTATTGTTTTGATGACGATAATTTTTTAAGGAATAAAGTGATTTATTTGAGTTATTTTGAGTTGCTATTTTTCAATAATTGACTTGGCTTTGCATTATGCCAAGTTCATTAAATTGAGTGCATATAAATGAAACCTGCTGATTTTACATGGATTGTTCCTAATACTCGTTGGTTTGGGAAAAGATACTGGAATCATATTCCTTATGTGGAGGGGTTATTAACAGCTGTCTTGCGTCGCGATGGATATACCGTAAATGTCATTGACGCCAATGATGAAAATTTATCCAAGAATGATTTGCTAGCCAGGCTTTCTGAATTGGCCCCTAATATAGTTGGCGTAAGCTGCATGAGTGTTGAATACAAACAAACTTCTCATGCTTGCCTTGAAATAACCAAAAGCATTAGTTCTGAGATAATTACCATAATGGGAGGGGTTTACCCATCAATTTCCAAAGATGTTGCCTTTAAAGATGAAAACATTGATTTTCTGGTAGTGGGCGAGGGTGAAGAAAGACTTCCTAATTTAATTCGTGCAATTAACTCTTCCAGTGGCTTTCAAAATATTGATGGAATAATGTACCGTGAGAACGGAAAAGTCATCGATAAGCCACAAAATAGTGTGGGAATTGAAAACCTGGATACCTTGCCCTTTCCCGATTATAGTGATTTCGACATGGAAAAGTTGATGAACTGGGGCGAAAAATATACTCAAAATTTCCAGTTCCGGCAATTCCCCGTTGGAATTATCATGACTTCCAGAGGCTGTCCTTACCGGTGCACGTATTGCGCAGCAGGCAAAGACCTCAATCCTATCAATGACAGAAAGAGTGTTAGGGGTCGGTCTCCAGAGCATGTGCTGGGTGAGATTGATTATATGCGTGACAATTATGGCATGCGCGAATTAATTATGGTTGATGACAGCCTTTTAATTCCATCGGAACGTGCTATCGGCTTTATGAAAGGGATGGTTAAAAGGCGAGAGCAGGGTTCTGATTTGATTTGGAAATCGAACAACTTGGATATCAGGCATATTACTGAAGAAATTTTGGACTGGATGAAAGCAAGCGGTTGTTACCAACTATCTTTTTCATTGGAATCTGGATCAAAAAATACTCTGAAGCGCATGAAAAGAGGTTACAGCATAAAAAAAGGCATCCAAATGATGGAAGCTATGCGGAAAAGGGGATTTGATGAAATTTGCTCTAACTTTATAGTAGGGTTCCCGGGAGATACTTGGGACGATATTCGAGAGACTTTTAATTTTGCGGACCAATTAAGGAATGATGGTTTGTTGGACTACTGCTTGTTTTCCATTGCTACGCCACTTCCTGGAACAGAATTAGCGGATATTGCAATGGACGGTGGTTTTCTGCCCCCAGACTTTGACCCTAACCAATTTTACGGTTTTGGAAAAGGGTTGATTACCACAGAGCATTTTACACCTATGGAACTACAAACCCTTCGGGCCTACGAGTGGGATCGCATCAACTTTAAAACAGAGGATGATAAAAAGAAAACATCTCGAATGCTTGGTATTACACTTGACGAGCTGGAAGAATGGAGGAAGGAAACCAGAAGAGAAACAGGTGTGAAAATTTCTTTGGTAGATAATCCAGGTTTTGGCGAAAACCCAGCGCAAAATTTAGTTGAATTAGAGATGTAACTGCCACCTCATGTCCATCCGTTCTCCACTAAACTCTCCCAGAAAATAATCTTTCCAGAAAGTCCAATTTTAATCCGTGAAGGATTCCTTTGAGTGTTGCTTGAAAAAAATTTGTGGGTGAGAAATTTTTCTAACCAGGAAAATTCCTATTTGGCTTGTATATTTTTTTTGTAATGCGTGATCCCGGTCTTGGTGGCCGGACTGCTGCTGAAGTTTGTATAATAATCTTCTCTGGATCCACTCTTCACGAAGCTATTTTTGATCCGTGTGTCAATTGTCCATCGTGTGTTGGAAGACTGGTTAACTTCCTGGCCGTGGATAACGGCAAGGCTGAAACATAAAACTTCTCCAATTTCCATGGGGATGGGAATTAGCTTTGCCCTGATACGGTCATCATCTAAAGTTTGCAATAAATAAGGAACACCTAACTGATGCTTGATAGAACCCTTTTCAACTTCATCATTATTAATGGCCTTGACCTTTATTTCAGTGAGGGAATGTGAGCCTGGGACAATTTGAATGGCTGCTAAAGCATCAAGCTTGGTCAAAGTAAACAGGCAGGATATTTCGTACGCGGTAGACCCGTACTCAACATCCCGGTGAAACCCAATGTTGTCTTGCGGCTTTTCAGGTCGTGCCAGCCTAAAATGGGGTTTTGTCTGAATATCTAAATCTGGGCCAATCACTTCATTAAAAAAATCTTTATTCTTTCTGAAAATTTCTAGGTGCCATTGGCCACTCCAAAACAATTGGCTCAGGTGGTAATGAATCTCTACTTGATCCTCGTCCTTTGTAACAAAATTATGATAAGTTTCTAACGTAGCTTCGCTGCTGACTCTTTTTTTGAGATGTTTTTCGAATTGCGCCCTGACATCGAGGATGCATTCTATATTATCAAGGGTTTTTACAAGATACCCTTCAGTTCCAAAAAGGGCCAAATTTTTATTAAGGGTAGTTTTTTGGCCTGTGACGTCTATTTTTATACTCCCAAAAATTAAATTACAAAAAACAACTTAAAAAAGTATGAAGGAAAAGCTAATAGCTGTCAAGGTGGTCTTGCCCGGTATTAGTGAAGCCAGGAAAGTGTTAGCGCCTCAGCAATGGTTCGGAAATTTGTTGAAGGCCCATGTTGTTAAGTGTGAAGTCAAATGTGATGTGTGGGAATATGATTAAGTGGCGTTCCTTTAAACCCTCCCATTCAAAATAGACACATAAATTTCAAAATTTATTCAAGGTAGTTTTTGATTGACGGGGTGATGGGAAAATGGGAGAATTTCCTATTAAGATGGACTAGTTAAGCAGTTTATGTGTTCATCGATGGGGAGGTATCCCCAGAAGGGTACTCCTTTTGCTTGCAAATACGCCACTCAATATAACCACACAACGATTCCAAAAAACAGCTTTTCATTTAAATACTTAAGAAAAACCATCTGCCATGAATCCATCTGGGAAAAATGAATCTTCAGTTGAAAGTTTATTTAAAAAAGTTACGGCCCCTCAGTTCGAAACCGAAGAGTTAAGCTTAGGTCCCTGGACATCCCACAGCATGATCAATGATCCAAAGCATCTCTGCTTTGTTCTTTCTCGTTATAAATTTTGCGCAAAGATGTTGGAAGGGAAAGATACGGTTATGGAAATCGGTTCCGGAGATGGTTTTGGCTTACCTCTTTTGGCGCAGACAGCGAAAAAAGTTTATGCCGTAGACTGGGACAAGCAGTTGATTGAAGGTAATTCGCGTCGCCTGGAATTCCTGAATAATGTTGAATTCATGGTTTCAGATTTCAATAAAGAGTCACTTGACTTAAAAGTGGATGCAATTTGCAGCATAGATGTCATTGAGCACATTGACCCTGAAAAAGAAAACCAGTTTATGGACAATTTAGTTGGATGCCTAAATGATGATGGGTTCTTAATCACAGGAACGCCAAATATTACAGCTTCAGAATATGCATCCCCGCAAAGCAACGAATTGCATATAAATTTAAAAAGCATGAAAACACTACGGGAGTTAAACCAGCGGTACTTCAAAAATGTTTTCATGTTTGGTATGAACGACGAGGTTTTGCATACGGGGTACGACCCCATGTGTCACTATATCTGGTCGATAGGGACCGGACTCAAATAAGATTGGCGCGTTTAAGGTGAACCCAAATAATAATTTCTGGAGAAAAGGTCATGAGTTTGAGCCTCTTTCGTTTTGAGCCCAATGACTCAGGGCTAATCGAATGTTTTGTCGAAAACGGGTTTGTTATTATAAGGTCGGCTGTATTAACCGAATCTATAGACAAGCTTCACAACTTCGTTTCCAAACGTTATAGTGAAGAAAAAAAGACCTTTTTAAAACGAGGGGAAGAAAAAAACCTTCCCGTTTTGGGAATCAGCCGAAAAATTGTCGAAGAAGTTCAAAACACATCCCTTTATCCCGAGCTGACTCAGGCAAACCAATTGCTAGATTCTTGCGAGAAGATCATAGGCCCTGATTTATCCTTAGTGAATTGGTTAAATCTTTGGATCAATGATCCTGAAGATCCTTCCATAGTTACCAACAAGAGTCTCCATCAGGAAGCATGGTCAGGACAATCCGTAGACGAGTTAACGGTTTGGGTTCCACTTCACGAACCTGACAATGATAATTCGATGTCAGTAATACCCCAGTCGCATTATTTTGGCTTGATGCCAAATCGAAATAGGAACCTAGTGATCCCGCCTGATTTTAAAGTACCTGAAGAAATAATTTTGACGCTGGAAAAAGGCGAAGCTGTTTTATTCCATGCATTGCTACTACACAAAACCACTGGACGAGGAAAAAACATGCGCTTTGCCTGCTCTTTTACGGTAAGAAACACATTGGCCCAACTGGGTGTTTCAACTTCTTATCAAGGTTTTTTCCCTGTCCGAAGAAGCGCCTTCACAAGAATTAGAAAAACTTTGGGAAACGATCACCTGACCCCATTAAGAACTTATGGTGGAAAGACCTCTAATAAAGAAATTTTGGACTACTAATTCCAGGCGCTTTTGTGATACCCCTTCTGACCTTCCCGCTGTAGATAAACTGCATTTTTTAAGTGTATGAAAAGAATGTGTCTTAATAAATTGTCCGCTAATTTCAGAAAGATCACTTGGCTCATGCAGAATAGGAAATCAATGCTAATATTTTCCTAAACTAAATCCGTTAAGAATATATTGGGGGTTTTATTTCTTAAGCTTATGTGAGGCCATACTCTAGTTACGATTTACTTTGGAGCAAATTTGGAATTTTGGCTGGTGAGTACATGTGAAAATTATTTGCTAAGAACGGTGGATGAAATCAAAACAATTAATTTCTATTTTTAGTAAAATTTACAACAAAGGGGCTCTGTGGACTTTTTTGAGGGTTAAGCAGGAGTTCCGTCAACCTTCCTTTAGATCTATGCTGAATGCAATGGTTGCGGTCAAAAAAACAAATAGAAGACTGAAGACCATTTTCTACAAAGAAAAAAAAGATGATACCGATTACGTTACTGCGATATATGACCTTAACGTAAACCCAATCACATATGATTTTGCCTTTTTTTTAGCGGCGGCCGAGTTGTTCGCTTTCAAAAATAAGAAGAGAGCTTTCGAGGTGCTATTTGTCCCCCAACGGAAGGATCATGTTGTAGGTGGGGAAAGTGAAAAGTGTCAATCAACGCCTGACGAAGAAAATATGAAATGGCGATTTGAAAATATAATTTTACCATTGATGAGTATATACCCTGCCTGCATTGGTCATTCCATTCTTCCAAAAGGATCGGACACCTCCGAAGCAATAAAAGGAAAGTTTCATTATCCTGAATTCTATAGTGAGAGTTTCCCTGAAGCTGATTTTTACTGGGAAGTCTATGCATCAAAAAATAAGTTTTTTGGATTTTCAGCATCCTTTCAGGGCAAACGATACATTGAATCGTGGAAAAAATTTAATAATATCAAGGGTAAAGTTGTCACCATAACACTCCGACAGTACCGCTTCGACCCAATGAGAAATAGCACGGTTGACGAATGGATAAAGTTTGCCCGATATATTAAAGAAAAAGGTTATACACCCGTTTTCATTCCTGATACAGACACATGCTTTGAACATGATTCAAGGTTGGATGACTTTGTAGTATTTGAAGCACCTTGCTGGAACCTTGGGATTAGAATGGCATTGTATGAAGGGGTGGATCTTAATTTTTTCACAAATAGCGGGCCAGCGGGTATTGCTGTTTTAAACAGGAACGTTGCGAGTATCACCATGAAACAGTTGGTGCCAGGCAGTGTACAGTCGCATCCTGAAATAAATACAAAAAGAGGTGTTAGCGTAGGCCAAAAAACGTATGATCTATTTGATGATCATTTCCAGATTATTTCCTGGGAAGATGATACTTTTGAAAATATCAGTGAAGAGTTCAACAGGTTTTTAACCGAAAGGCCTTAGCCCAATACCTCTCTGGGCTTCTATTAAATGAACACCGTCAGTTCCAGTTTTAAAACATATTGTAAGAATTTTTTAGAGTTTTCGTCAAATGAAGAACCATTTTATTGTTTCTTTTTTGTTGATTCGTTCCTAAGAGGTTGAAGATTTTTCAGGGACGAGACTAGTTATTTTTTAGAGTAAAAACTCATCATGACCCTTGCTAATCCACCTGAGAACATTCTTAATTTGTTGATAGGCATCTGGCAGCATTTGAGCCGTCGCCGACGTCGCCAGTTCTGGTTGGTAGCAATCCTGATGTTGGTCGGTGGAATGATGGAAATAATTAGCCTCGGTGCTGTGCTACCCTTTCTGGGTATACTTATTGCGCCAGATAAAGTTTTCAACCATCCTCTTGCTGCAGGGTTGATTCAAGACTTAGGTTTTACATCAGCTGACCAGTTAATTTTACCTTTGACAATAGCGTTTTTTATCGCAGTTCTGGTAACAGGAGTTACTCGCACATTTCTCTTTTGGGTCAGTAACCGATTTGCGTGCGCCACAGGTACTGATATAAGTGTAGATGTGTATCAACGCACCCTCTACCAGCCCTATAGTACGCATATCTCCCGCAATAGTAGCGAATTGATCAGTGGCATTGTTAGTAAAATCGATCGTGTTGTCCTGGCAATAAATCATTTACTAATATTGTTCAGTTCGGTGGTGTCACAAATATGTATTATTTCTACCTTGATCGTTATTGACCCTGTGGTAGCCGCAATAGCAGCCGGTAGCTTTGGCTTCAGCTATGGACTTATCACTTGGTACACACGCCGCCGACTGGAACGGAATAGTTTATTGGTAGCCCGCGAACAAAACCGGGTAGTTAAAATTTTACAGGAAGGGCTAGGATGCATTCGTGATGTATTACTGGACGGGTCTCAACCGGTTTACTGCAAGACCTATCGGCAAGCTGATTATCCTTTAAGGCTGGCATTAGCCAGCAACGAATTTATTGCCGGAATTCCCCGAATTGGTATGGAAACTCTGGGAATAATTCTGATTACGGCTTTGGCCTTTGGATTGAGTGGACAAGAGGGGGGACTTGCTGCTGCTCTTCCAACGCTCGGTGCTTTGGCATTGGGTGCGCAACGATTACTTCCTGCCCTGCAGCAGGGATACACGGCATTGTCATGTATTGCAGGTACCCGTGCGTTGATAGCAGATATTGTCGGACTTCTCAATCAACCCATGCCGCCAGAGATGCTAAGGGATGATATTGTGCCTCTCAAATTTCAAAACTCTATAAATTTCGATAATGTGCGTTTTCGATACAACAGTCAAAGCCCCTGGGTGCTGGATGGTATCAATCTCACCATCTCCAAAGGTTCCCGGGTGGGTTTTGTCGGAAGTACAGGGAGCGGGAAAAGTACTTCACTTGACTTATTGATGGGGCTGCTCCTGCCAATTGAAGGTTCTCTTAGGGTGGATGGTCAGCCTATAAGTGGAGAGAATATCGGCGCCTGGCAAAGAACGATTGCTCATGTTCCGCAAAGCATCTATCTAGTAGATTCCACAATAGCAGAGAACATCGCATTTGGTGTGCCCTTAGAATCTATTGATATGAAAAAAGTGAAAGAGGTAGCAAGCAAGGCTCAAATTGCGGATTTTATTGAAAACCAGCCGGAAGGGTATAAGGCTTTGGTGGGTGAGCGCGGAATTAGTCTTTCAGGAGGTCAGCGGCAACGCATTGGCATTGCCCGTGCGCTCTATAAAAAAGCCAGTGTCTTGATATTTGATGAAGCCACCAGTGCCCTTGACAATTCCACAGAACGGTTGGTTATGAAAGCCCTTGAAGAGCTAAACCGTGATCTCACTATCTTAATAATTGCTCACAGGCTTACAACTGTGCGGTATTGCGATGTCATTATTGAGCTAGAGCATGGCAAAGTAGTGGCACAAGGTACTTACGAACAACTGCGCGAGAGCAGTCCCAGCTTTCAGGAAATGATTAAGTCAGGGGAAGAAAGAGTTTGATCTTACTCGATATACCATTCTTAGAACATAAAAATAGGATGTAATATCCAATCTTCTTGTTGTGGGGTACCGATGAACTGTTACGGAGAGACTGCTCAAGATTGACATTATTTCATCGGGGGCTGGATACGGTCACATAGTTTCAGAATATTTTGCTTGTCCTCCACTCTGACAAGACAAACTGGTCCACCTCAACATCTGAATATATGGCATCACTTTCTTGAACAAGAAATATTCGACAGGGAGAGCATACAAGTCATTTTCAAATCTGTATTTTGCAATAATCGATAAGAATTTTTGGATATTACCCATTAGAAATCCAGTCCCTTTTTGCACACCAATGTATGCCAACTTCCCATAAAACCCGAGGTAAGCCAATTCCTCTGGTTTATCAACCCACTTATAATCTTCAGCCTCGGCAAACCCCCACTCTCTTTCGATTTTCCCTTTTCGACCCCAATCATCCAGACGTTTTTTTTCTGGAAAACCTTTTTCAACACACATGTCATACAGGGAATTTCCTGGATAAGGCCTAAATATAGCCGGTCCAAAGATATAAGTATCAGGATGGATATCGTATAGTTTTTGAATTAGTCTAAACGTTTCTTTTATATCTTCATTTGTCTCGCCAGGCAATGCATACATAAAAGAAAAGCCGCCGGTCACCCCAATTTCAGCCAGAGATTCAGCAGCAGCAATGGTAGATTCTATTTTCAAATCTTTTTTCATAAAATCTAGTATCCTTTGAGAGCCAGATTCCACGCCCATGGTTAGAAATACACATCCGGCATCTTTTATTCTTTGCAAAACTTTTCGGTCCACATAGGTACGAGTGAAGTAATCTGCTCTAATATTTGCGGTCCATGTGAATTTTAATTTCCGTTTCTCAACGAGATCCAAAAAGGCCATCAGGCGTTTTCTATTTACAAAAAATAACTCGTCAACAAATTTAAAATGTTTGGCATCGTACCTTTTCATTAAATATTCGATTTCATCTAATATTCTTTCGGCAGACATTCCCCTATATTCCCTATCATAAAAATCTTCCAAGGCATTTGTACAAAACGTACATCTAAACGGGCATCCTTTTCCCGTTAAAATATCAAAATACCTGGTTTTATGGGTGGGATCGGTTGGATGCCAACTTCGATGAACATAACGCTCTAAATCCAACAAATCATAGGGTGAGTACGGTAAGTCATTTATTTCAGGCAAATCGCCCACAGGATTTTTCTGCACAACTCCATCTTTTTTATATAACAAAGCAGCAACATGTTCTGGGTATCCTTCTTCCCCGTTATTAAGAAACTCCACCAGGTCGACCATCATATCCTCGCCATCCGCATAACAAACATAATCAATAAGTTCGTGTTCGCAGGTTTCTTCCGGGTACAGCACCGCATGGATACCGCCAATAATTATTTTTATTTTTGGCTGCTTTTCTTTAAGTCTCTTGATAATCCTCAAGCAATGGGCAATTTGCACAGACATCAGGCTGAAGCCAACAATTAACATGTCATCTCTATTTGCCAGATGATTAAGGCATTCCTCCTCTTCCTTTTCCGTTAAAACTGAAAAGTCAATTATTTCAACGGGAACATTTGATTCCTGGAGAACAGAGGCAATTGCCAATAAGCTGCTTGGAGACCCCACCCTTAAACGATCCGCCTCCGTCCAGTCTTCTGGATTTGGCCTGATCAAAACCACTTTTTTGTCCATTGTCGGCAATTTACGCCGGGTTACCTTTTGTTTATTGATTTTGAGTTCTAGCTCATCAATAAGCACATTGCCTGATTCGAGTAATTCTGAATTAGATACACTGGTGTGGTTATCATTCATAAAAGCGTAACTCCAAGTATAAAAAGCGAGGATCTGGGAGCCCCAAATTAGATTTAAACTCCATAATCTGCCCTTTATTTATCGGCATTTGGCTCTATATATTAACATAAATAGTGATGTTTCTTGGTAAAAGTGGACAGCAAGAAAGTGGGGAGTATAATAATTTTAGTAGGTGCTCTTTAAAGGTGGAGCAGATTCGCGGAAAAACTTACAATACCCTTTCAGGAAGCCAAAACGGCCATTTTTGAATATATCGAAAGGTGTTACAATTGGCACGCAGCCATTCCTATCTTGGCTACCTCAGCTCCGTAGATTTTGAGAATAAGAATTTGCCTTAAATAACTGCCCTCTGATATCGGGAAAGTCACAATTAATAAATAAAAAATAATGTGTGGAATTGTTGGAATATTTGGCCATGTCCATGATTGGGATTTGACGGGGGTGGCTGAGGATATGGTTGCCTCATTAGTTCATCGGGGGCCGGATGATAATGGCGTTTGGGGGGATGATGAAGCCGAGGTTGCGCTCGGTCACCGTCGGCTCTCTGTCCTTGATCTATCTCAAGAGGGTCATCAACCCATGCTGTCGAAGGACGGTCGCTATGTGATGGTGTTTAATGGTGAGGTATATAACCATCCGCTTTTGAGAGCCGAATTAGAAGGCGAGGGAGAGGTCCATTGGCGCGGGCATTCAGACACAGAGGTGATGTTAGAGGCGATCGCCCGATGGGGCATCAAGAGCTCTCTTTCTAAATTTATAGGTATGTTTGCCATTGCCCTTTTTGATCGAAGGGAGCGTAAACTGCACCTGATACGTGATCGCGTTGGTGAGAAACCTCTTTACTACGGTTGGTCTGCGGGTGCGTTTATATTTGGCTCTGAATTAAAAGCCTTAAGAAAATACCCAGGCTTTGCGGGAAACATTGATCGTGATGTTTTAGCCCTTTACCTTCGCCATATGGCTGTCCCAGACCCTTTTTCCATCTATCAATGTATCTATAAGTTGCAGCCGGGCTGCATGCTGAGTTTGGATTTGGCTAGCGCACGGAACTACCCAAATGGAATAACGCCTCATGCCCCTCTTACCTTAAATGGATTGAGTATAAATCGATGGTGGTCTTTGCATGAGGTTGTGGAATCAGGCCAAAGGTCATTAGTTACCAAGGAACAGGAAGCACTTGAACTGCTGGAGGTCCAATTACGTGATTCCGTGCGACTGCAATCCCTTGCTGATGTGCCACTGGGAGCTTTTCTTTCGGGGGGGATAGATTCTTCTTTGATTACGGCTTTGATGCAGTCTGAGTCCAACTTTCCAATCAATACCTTCACAATAGGTTTTCGGGAAAAGGAATACAATGAGGCGGAACATGCTAGAAAAGTGGCAAGCCATTTGGGAACGAAACATGTTGAACTCTACGTTACTGCAAAAGACGCATTAGACCTGGTTCAACAATTACCTAACTTATATGATGAGCCCTTTGCCGATTCATCGCAGATACCCACCCATTTATTATGCTCTCAAGCGAAAAAACATCTCACTGTTGCTTTGTCAGGTGACGCGGGAGACGAATTGTTTGGTGGTTATAACCGTTATTTCTGGGTGCGTAAAATTTGGAACAAGGTGTCCTGGCTGCCAAATGGTACTCGGCAATTGTTTGCAAAAGCCATTCTATCTCTTCCCGTTCATTATTGGGACAAGGTTTACTCTATGGTTAGCTGTGTTCTCCCTTCCTCAAGTGACTTATGCTTTGTGGGCCAGAAATTGCATAATCTTGCCGAGAGACTGGTGAATATAAGAAATGAAGACGAGCTCTTTTTTAGCCTGGTGTCTGAGTGGTCAAATCCCGATAAGGTTGTTAAAGGAGCTTGCGAACCAGTAACGTTGCTCAAAAAGAAAAACGACTGGCCCGCCTTGTCGGATGTTGAACACCGTATGATGTATTTAGATTCAATGACGTATTTGCCGAATGATATTTTAGTGAAAGTAGATAGGGCCGCCATGAGTACCAGTTTGGAAACGCGCACACCGTTTCTTGATCATAGAGTGGTGGAGCTGGCTTGGAAGTTGCCTTTAAGTATGAAATTGCGCAATAACCAGGGGAAATGGGCGCTAAGGCAAATTCTCTATAAATATGTTCCTAGAGAGATTATTGAGCGACCTAAGCAAGGGTTTGGTGTTCCTCTGGATGAATGGTTACGTGGTCCATTAAAGGAGTGGGCGGAGGAATTGATTTCCGAAAAACGGTTACGTCGGGAGGGCTATTTTAACCCAGATCTCATTCGCGCTAAATGGTTGGAGCATCTATCTGGAGTACGAAATTGGGACCACTCTCTTTGGGCGATACTGATGTTCCAAGCTTGGTTGGAGTCGATCGGGAATTGATTTTTCCAAGATCATTTTCTTGATAAAATCGTTTGTCAGATAGTTTTTGATTTGAAAAGTGTTAGGGAAGGGGCAGAAATTGATTTAAATGTTTAATTGAGAAAGAGTTCCTTCAGGTTTGATAACTTGCTAGAGTGATCCGTCATATATGTACTACCTTAAAAATTTTTTCAAGCACTGGATTAAAACCAGCCTTGGTATTTCTCCTTATCCCAAACGATATGAACAACTGTATAAGGAAATAGATAGTTTACACCCTCGCTCTATTTGTGAGATTGGAACAAATGATGGGATTAATGCGGCTCGAATGTATCAACGAGCATCCCAATATCGCCCCAATGTTGAATATTTTGGGTTTGATTTGTTCGAATCCATTGATGGGCAAACGTTCACTAAAGAATTTTCGCTATTAGTGCCCTCAAAAGATCAAGTTGATCGATTTTTAGGTCGAAAAGGAGTAAAGAGGCGCCATTTGTTTTCTGGTAATACAACAGAATCATTGCCTATGGCAAAAGCGCAGTTGCCAAAGATGGATCTGGTTTTCATAGACGGTGGACATTCTGAGGAAACGGTGGCCTCGGATTGGGAAAATGTGAAAGATTTGTTGCATAAGAAAAGTATTGTGTTTTTTGACGACTATCCAAATTGGGGGGTTGGGCCTGTTGTTGATAGCATTGATTCAGAACTTTGGAATGTCCAGATTTTGGGGATTGAAGATGTGTTCTTGACCGGCGGTCGATTCAGTTGGGGAACAAAAAGCGAGCGCATGGCATTTCAGTTTGCGCGAATTTCGTCACGCCTGTAGTTATTCTCTGATTGGGATTGGAAAAAATGATGGCAGTATTGTTGGGGCTACCTGGTCGGCTCTTGAAAAGAGATGTTGTCAGGAGATAGACGCTGTTTTGAAAATATTATTTGCAATTAAGTCGATGAATAGCGTTGGTGGTGGCGCAGAGCGTGTATTGTCAGAAGTTGTTAGTGGCCTTACAGAAAGAGGTCACCACGTTTCGGTATTAAGCTATGATGAGCCTAATGGTAAATCATTTTATCCATTAGACTCGTCAATAGGTAGGATTGAATTGGGTATTGGTAGGGTAGAAAAGCGTTCCACTTTATTGGAAATGGTGAAACGGTTTTTTTTCTTGCGACGAAAAATAGTGGAGAACCGACCAGATATCGTGGTTGGTTTTATGCACAGTATGTTTGTTCCGCTTGGTATAGCACTAGTTGGCACTGGGATCCCTGTGATTGCCAGTGAGCATATTGGCGTGGAGCACTATAAATATCATCCATTTGAATACCTTCTTTTGCAAGCCACCCCCTATTTCACAAAGAATACCGTTGTGATTTCCGAAAAGCTTCGGCAGGATTTTAATGGTCGGCTCAAGAAACATATGACTGTTATTTCTAATCCCATCAGCTTTGCTAAAGGGGTTGATAAGTCCACATTAGACTCTTGCACGTCTCGAAAAGTTATATTGTCTGTTGGAAGATTGGTTTTTCAGAAGGATCATAAGACTTTAATAGACGCTTACGCAAAGTTGGCAGATGAATACCCGGAATGGGATTTAAAAATTTTTGGGGATGGTGAATTGCGAGTTGAGCTGGAGGCTCAGATAGAAAAGCTGAAACTTCAGGGCCGTATCCAACTCTCCGGAACAATACCTAATGTAGAAGAGGAATTCATGCGAGCTCAGATTTTTGTGGTCCCGTCTCTCTATGAGAGCTTTGGATTGGCCACTGCTGAAGCATTGGTTTCGGGTTTGCCGGTAGTGGGTTTTGCAGATTGTCCGGGAACAAACGAACTGATCAAGCATGATCAAAACGGTATCCTGGTTTCCGGTTCCAATCGCGTTAATGCATTGGCAGATGGAATGAGAGACTTGATGAGCTCTTCTGAATTGCGCAAGAGGTTTGGTGATGCAGGGCCAGATTCCATGGCGGTTTTTTCCAAGGAAAAAATTTGCAGTAAATGGGAAGAGTTGTTGAAGAAGTGGGTTGAGGTTTGAATTCCTTTTCGTCTGCTTTTTAGTGGCCATAGTTTCTTGAACTATATTTTCTGGTAAAAATTGTTTTTAAGAGTGACCTTTTAATTAGTAGGGTTATAAAAAATTATGACATGTCAATTCAATGTGTTTTCAAATGTTGAAGAGGGCCTGCTAAATCGCAGGGCGATATTTTTTCCAGTTATGGAGTCAGGTGAACAGTGAGTCGTAATTCAGAAAAATCTCCAGAGGCAGTGCGGAGACTTCTTGTGGTGGAATCTAATTTCTCGTTTGAAGCGATCCGTGAGCGTGGGCTGGAATCTTCCATCACTTGCCAGGAATTAGATGGGTTTTTTGAACATGTATGGACTGTTCATCCTTTTGCGTCTCTCGTCACTTCGGAAGAGTGGACCAGTAAGTATGGCAAACCACAGTACCATGAGTTAAACCCTTCTCACACTTTTATCGAAGGAAAGGTGGGGCGAAGCGATATGTTACGAGGGTTGCTACCGCTGAATTTCCTGCTATCTCAAATTGGGATTATTTTTGATCTGGCACGTTTGATACGAAAAGAAAAAATTAGCATTATTAGAGCGGACGGTCATTTTCCATTTACGGGTCTTTTGTGTTGGGCTCTTTCCCGCCTTTGTGGTATCCCGCTTCTCGTTCGAGTGGGAGTAAATTTAGATCTAAATTACGAGGCGACTGGCATAATAGGAATGCCAAATTTTTTCAAAACCAGGCGTATAGAAAAGTTTTTTGAGAGGTTTGTTCTTTCTCGTGCTGATATTGTAGCTGGTGCAAACCAGAATAACCTGGATTTTGCTCTTGCCAACGGTGCACGGCCTGAGGCCTCGACCCTTTTTAGATATGGCAACCTATTGGCCAGACAACATTTGGGTGAGCCCTCCGCCCGTCCAGATGGTCGACATCTGTTAGATGCGCTTGGTGTGAACCATGAACGATTTCTGCTTACGATTGCCCGATTGGAGAGTCTCAAATGTTTGGAGGATGTGGTGCGTGTCCTGGCAGAGATCAGGCGGCGTGGTTATGATTTTCAAGCTGTTATCGTGGGTGATGGGATTCTTCGAGAATCCCTCGTCGATTTGTCGCGTGAACTTGGAGTGAAAGAGCAAGTTGTGTTTTGTGGAAACCAAGATCAAGAATGGCTCGCGCAGGTTATTCCGTTAGCTACTGTTGTGGTTTCGCCTTTTATGGGAAGAGCCCTTACTGAGGCCGCATTGGGCGCCGCTCCTATCGTGGCTTACGATTTTGATTGGCAGAGTGAGCTCATTCAAACGGGTGCCACGGGTGAGTTGGTTCCTCACCGTGATTGGGAAAAAATGACCAATGCCGTGGAACGATATCTGAAAAACCCTGCTTATGCTCGCTCAATGGGAAGTGCGGTTCGTAAACATGTTCTAGGAATAATGGAACCTTCCAAGCTTGACCAGCATGAAAGGGAGACCTATATGAGGCTTTTAGATAGGTTTCAAGTACAGCAAATTATTGAAAATATCGAAGTCCATGACAAAATTGCAAATGATTATGCCTCTGCGCATGGAGAAATTTTTAATGATGCAGAGCAGGACCGATTGTCGTTGGCACTTAAGAAATCTTTGCAGGAGGTTAACACAGGTTCAGAAGAGCTAACGGCCCTGGATTATGGTTGTGGGTCAGGAAACTTGACACGACACCTGCTGAATTTGAATGTTGATGTAGTGGCTGCAGACGTTTCGAGTCACTTCTTGACACTGGTTCGTGAACAGTTTCCCAGTGATCGATTGTCGACCCTGATTTTGAATGGCAAAAACCTTGATTCTCTGGAAACGGATAACTTTGATTTCATCACTGTATACTCTGTTTTGCATCACATTCCTGACTATCTTGCCGCCCTTACTGAACTTGCTAGAGTCTGTAAACCGGGTGGCGTTATTTATCTGGACCATGAGCCTACAGATCAATTTTGGTTGGGTAATCCGCTTTATGAGGAATTTCAAGCCAAAGCCCTCCGCATAGACTGGAGGAAATATCTGAATTTTTCAAATTATGTTGGAAAGGTCCGCAGGTGGTTCAACCCGAAATATTCGAATGAAGGCGATATCCACGTTTGGCCGAATGACCATATTGAATGGCAACGCATCGAAAACACTTTTAAGGGATTAGGCTTCGAAGCGGTTTTGTCTGAAGATTATCTCCTTTGTAAAAAACTTTATCGCCCTGACATATATAAAAAGTATGAGAACTTATGTACGGATACGCGATTGATGGCATTTCGTAAATGTTAAATATACGGGAAAGATAAACCTGGGATAGGGCATTTATGATATATGACGGAAATGAGTTTTGTGGGTACAATGGCTGTGGGGAAATATTAATTTCATCTTTCGGGCCCGAAATTTTTGCGGCTATTTTTTTGGTGGTATTTATTTTTCTAGTACCCATTTTTTCTCGCGAATTAAGAAAAAGCAGATCGATAATTTTGACATACTGGTTTGTGATTTTTCTCCACCAGGTCATTGCATTTCTAAATGCTCACTTGTTCCCCAGGGGTTATAGGTCGGGAACATTTGGTGCGGAGAGTGATGCGAACTTTTCTTTCCATCTTATCGCAAAAGAGTTGAGTGATAGGGGAGAGATGGTATACCGCAGTTCACACTTATCTGTTCCGCTTTCATTTGATAGTTTTTTAAAGGGACGAGCCTTTTATTACGAACTGCTTGGGAGCCTGTACCAATGGTTTGGCTCATCAATTCTGATCGGGGAACAATTTTCAATATTAATTTTTGCCTTATCTTGCATTGTTTTTCTTAAGATAATCCGAAGTTTGGAGTTAGACAAGTATCCCGCACTTTCTCTTGCCTTATTCGGTGCATTGCCAACTATGATTCTATTGGGGTCGATAACATTACGGGAATCATACGAAGTATTCTTTTTTATGCTTGCTGTTTATTTTGGCATGAAAACTTCTGTTGATGGCAAATTGAATATTCCCTGCTTTTGTCTGATGATCATATCTGCTTTTTTAATGGGATTGTTTCATAGTGCGCTGGCTATTTATACGGTATTCATGATTTTTTTATTTATGGTATGGCCTTTAAGGCCTATAAGCCGATTTGGTAATGTGAAAAAGTTGCAGTTGGTGGCAATAATGCTTGTTCCGCTATTTTCTGCTGGCATTCTTTCCTTTTTAGACAAGGGGAGTAGCATTTTTTTGTTAATTGAGCGTTTACTTGCAGGTGAGAATACCATTGCTCAAACCATTATGCGGTGGCGCGAATTATCAATGAGTTCGATAGGGAGTACCACATATGATGTAACTTTGGATTCTTCTTCACCTTTTATGCTTGTCTACTCGGGTCTGAAGATTTACGTCTACTATTTGATTGCGGGGTTTTCGATGCGGATCAATAGCTTTTTCCACTCCTACGCTATTATAGAGGCCATGTTGCGTTTGAGTTTTCTATGGTTTTCTGTGCTGACCTGGTGGGGCGCCGTTGGTTTGCAAAAAAGATTGCTGGGTTTAATGTTGATTTTATATCTTGGGATGTCACTTTTGTGGGCAATGGGAACGACAAATGTTGGGACCGCTATGAGACACCATTTGTTAACTTGGTGGATTATCGTTAGCATGGGGTTCCCCTTATTGGTAGCAAAATCAAAAAGCATTTGGTTGAGTTGGATGTATCAATCTAAAAGACTATCGGGGGCAAAAAGTTAAGTTAAGTATTAATATTTTTTCAGTGTAAAGAAATGACCCCTAAAAAAAATATTGATAGTAAGACAGTTGTTGGATTTGGTGATGAGTGGACTCGTTTTGACCAATCGGAATTGTCTGAAAACGAGCACCGGGAGTTGTTTGAAAATTACTTTTCTCTGTTTCCCTGGGATGTTTTGACTGAAGATGCTAAGGGATTTGATCTTGGGTGTGGCAGTGGAAGGTGGGCAAAATTGGTTGCTCCTCGAGTGAGTCACTTGTATTGCATTGATCCGAGTTCGGCTTTGGATGTAGCGCGTAAAAATCTATCTCATTTTTCAAATTGTGATTTTTACAATGCAGCTGTTGATGCAATTCCTCTGAAGGATTCGAGTATGGATTTTTGCTATTCGTTAGGTGTTCTACATCATGTCCCCGATACTGAGGCTGGAATAAAAGCATGTGTGGAGAAACTTAAGGTGGGCGCTCCATTTTTAATTTATCTTTATTATTCTTTTGATAACCGGCCTTGGTGGTTTATCACAATTTGGCGTTTGAGTGATGGTTTGCGTAAGATCATATCCAGATTCCCAAATGAATTAAGGTTTTTTGCGAGTCAGATAATTGCTCTTTTGGTTTATTTTCCTTTAGCTAAAACTTCCCGTTTATTAGAAATTATCGGAGTGGACGTCAATAAAATTCCATTAAGTTTTTACAGGAATTGCAGTTTTTATACAATGCGTACTGATGCTTTGGATAGGTTGGGTACTAGATTGGAGAAGCGATTTTCTAAAAGACAGATTCTGTCAATGATGGAAAAAGCAGGATTAGAACGTATAAAATTTTCTAAAAATATGCCTTATTGGTGCGCTGTGGGTTTTCGTAAGTAAATGTAGGTAATCTTTCAATAGGAGTTCTGCTTTATACGTCGCTTTTCTGGTTCAAGGTGAATTGAAAATTCTATATAAAAAAGTTTTATATGATAATGGGAGTTTGAATGGATAAAAGCCAAACAAATAGCAAACCAAAATTGCTATTTGTTGTTACCGAGGATTGGTATTTTGTCTCCCATCGATTACAACTTGCTATTGCTGCCTCTGAGGCTGGCTATGATGTTGCAGTGGCTACTCGGGTGGCGAAGCATTCAGATGTTATCCAAAAAGCCGGCATTCGTTTGATTCCATTTGAATTATCAAGGCGTGCTGGTAACCCCATGCTGGAATTTCTGGCTTTATTAAAACTCTATCGCCGAGAAAAACCAGATATTGTGCATCATGTTGCGCTGAAACTGGTGTTGTATGGGGCTTTAGCCGTTCGCTTTGCAAACATCCCGGCTCAGGTGAATGCGGTGACGGGGCTGGGTTGGCTTTTCATATCTAACAACCTTATTGTACGATTCGGACGCCCGTTGGTAACCTGGTTTCTTGCACGCCTACTAAACTCTCCGCATAGTAGAGTAATTGTTCAGAACCCTGATGATGAAGAATTGCTCACGAAGGCAGGTGTTTTGCAATCTCGAATTCGTATGGTGGAAGGGGCGGGAGTCGACACGGATAAATTTTTGCCTACCTCTGAAATTAAGGGCCCGGTATGCGTGGTCTTGGCTGCGCGGTTATTATGGGACAAAGGGGTAGGTGAGTTTGTTGCTGCGGCACGTGATTTAAAACAAAAAGTGAGCAATGTTCGTTTTGTTTTGGTTGGAAATCCTGATCTTGATAACCCCGCGTCTATCCCTGAAGAAACGATTCGTACTTGGGAAAAAGAAAATATTGTTGAATGGTGGGGGCATCAAAAGGACATGGTTCCCATTTTCCGCTCCACGCATATTGCCTGCCTTCCTTCTTACAGAGAGGGTTTGCCAAAAGTACTTATTGAAGCGGCCTCCTGCGGGCTTCCTATCGTTTCGACCGATGTTCCAGGTTGCCGGGAAATAGTTCGCGACGACTACAACGGAATTTTAGTGCCAAAATGTGACTCTTTTTCCTTATCTAATGCATTACTCCGTCTCATAGAAGACCCTGATTTGCGAGCCGAAATGGGAAAACACAGTCGAGAACTTGTTCTTGATAAGTTTTCCTCAAAGCATGTCATTGCTAAAACTTTGAATATTTACAAGGAATTCTTAAAATGAAGGTTTTAGTCACTGGAGCATCAGGTTTTGTGGGTAGTGAATTGTGCCGACATCTGATGGAGCAGGGCGTGACGACAACTGGCGTGGTAAGGCATTCCCCAACAAATCCTGTGCCGGGAGTCGATTACCAAGTTGTTTCGGATTTGAGAAAAAGCAAATTTTGGAAGGAGATTCTCGTTGGGGTGGATGTGGTCGTGCATTGTGCTGCTCGCGCGCATGTCATACGTGACTCAGAGAATGACCCCTTGGCAGTATATCGGGAAATTAATGTTGAAGGAACTCGTTGTCTGGTTGAGCAGGCTGTCAGTTACGGCATAAAGAGGTTTATATATATAAGTAGTGTAAAAGTAAATGGGGAAGGTACTAGTGACCATCCTTTTAAGGCGGATGATATCCCTGCTCCAGAAGACTCTTATGGTCTTAGCAAATGGGAAGCCGAGCAAGTATTGCAAAAAATTGCCTGCAACAGCAAGTTGGAAATAGTAATCATTAGGCCCCCCTTAGTTTACGGCCCCGCAGTGAGGGCGAATTTTCTCAAACTAATGAGACTTGTTAATTCGGGATTGCCATTACCCTTGGGGGCAATTCATAATAGTAGAAGTTTCGTTGCTTTGGATAACCTTGTGGATCTAATATTAACTTGTTTGCATCATCCCGCCGCAATCAATCAAACTTTTTTAGTCAGCGACGGAGATGATATGTCAACCCCGGAATTGTTGCGGCGGATGGCAAAGGCCTTTGGAAAATCTTCGCGACTGATTCCTATTCCAGCACTTTTACTGAGAACGGTTGCATTAATACTTGGAAAATCGGAATATTCTCAACGCTTATGTGGATCTCTGCAGGTGGACATTTTTAAGGCAAAACAGTTGCTCGGATGGACACCTAAAATATCGGTGGATACAGCACTGCTTAAAACAACGAAACATTTTCTGAAAAACTCTGAAAGACATTAGTATGAAACGTTGCTTTGACTTAGTGTTAGCCTTAATCGCATCTTTTTTTTTAATTCTTCCCATTACTGTAATAGCGCTGGTTTTAATGATAACTTCAAAAGGAACCATTATTTATTGGTCTGACAGAGTTGGGCAAAATAATAAAATCTTTAAAATGCCCAAATTTCGAACTATGAAGCGGAAAACTCCTGCTATCGCAACCCATTTATTAAATGATTCCAAACAATTTATTACTCCTGTGGGCTTATTTCTGAGAAAAACCAGTTTGGATGAGTTGCCCCAGTTATGGAGTATTCTAATCGGGCATATGAGTTTTGTAGGTCCTCGCCCGGCTATTTTCAATCAAGATGATTTGATCAGATTACGCACAGAAAAAGGAATCCACAAGCTTGTCCCCGGGTTAACCGGATGGGCGCAAGTGAATGGTCGTGATGAATTACCTATATCTTCTAAAGTCGATTTGGATTTCGAGTATGTTGAGCGCCAGTCTTTTTGTTTTGATATGTATGTTCTGTGGTTAACATTTATAAAGGTTGTGCGTTGTGAAGGTGTTTCGCATTAATTACATTACTTGAAAATTTTAAGATCTAAAAACAACTCTGATTAATATAAAGTCCAATTTTATGTTGCTTTTCTGTTTGTTCCCTTCCTGAGTTTTTGCTACAAACCAAAGTTATTAAGGTGTTAAATATAGAGAGAGGTTCTTCCAACGGAAAAAATATTATCTTAAAGTTATATTTTTGATTAGCCTTCTTCAAATGAAAAATATTGATAATTTAATTCTAAAACCTTTATTCCTTTGCTTTATTTGGTTGTTAGGGGTTTACATACTCATGTTTGTCCTCTGTCTATATGTTCACGTGAAAGAAAGTAATATTATTGCCAATAGAGCTGATAATTTGGTGAAAAAGCTAACCCATGGAAATAACTCTGATTGGAGCAAAATTGCCCGCGTTCAAAATATGGTAAGGAAAACTAAACCCGTTTTCTGGAAACTTTTGAAGGCTGATGATTCTCTTTTTGGGGAACGAGAATTTTATGGGCTTATAAATAAAAAGCTCGCAAAGGAAATTGAGAATAAAAAAAACCACTTAGGAGGTTTAATTTTAGGCCAGGTACATCTTGAAGGTGCAGATTTAGCTGAGGCTGATATGCATGGTACGTATCTTGAAAAAGCCAACTTGTCAGGAGCCGATTTAAGAGGGGCAAATCTTATTGCTGCAGAACTTGGTTCCGTAAATTTTAGTAATGCCAACCTTAAGAATGCGAAGCTATTTAGAGCAGATTTGAGTGGTGCTATTCTTAAAGCAGCATATTTGGGGAATGTGGTTGGGCTAACTTGCAAGCAGATTAGGTCAGCTGTGATTGATGCAAAAACCCGATTGCCTGACTACATATTGTGGGAAGAATCTTCAGGCTCAGAATTCAATTGCAGAAACCTTAGTGAAGGAAAGGGGTTGAATCTCAGAAAAATAAACCTATCAAATGCCTATCTTCCGAATGTGGACCTTAGAAAGTCTGACCTTAGTCAGACAAACTTTCAAAATGTCAATCTCGGTTGGTCCCAACTTCAAAATTTAAATTTTAGTCACGCCAACTTGAAACAGGCTAATCTTGTTAATTCTCAATTAAATAATACCAATCTTAGCGAAGCAAACTTAAGCGGAGCTAATCTTAGTAGTGCCCAACTGCATAATGTTCGTATTCAAGGAGCGGATTTAAGAGGTGCGATTTTAAATCATGCTGAAGGCCTCACTTGCAAGCAGATTAAGTCAGCTGTGATCGATGAAAAAACCCGATTGCCTGACTACATATTGTGGGAAGAGTCTTCAGACTTAGAATTCAAATGCAGAAATATCCGTGAAGGAAAGGGATTGAATCTCAGCAAAATTAACCTATCAAATGCCTTTCTTACGAATGCAGACCTTAGAAAGTCTGACCTCAGTCAGGCAAACTTGAACGGAGCAAATCTTAGTAGTGCCCAACTGCATAATGTTCGTATTCAAGGAGCAGATTTAAGAGGCGCGATTTTAAATCATGCTGAAGGCCTCACTTGCAAGCAGATTAAGTCAGCTGTGATCGATGAAAAAACCCGATTGCCTGACTACATATTGTGGGAAGAGTCTCCAGACTCAGAATTCAAATGCAGAGATCTTCGTGAAGGAAAAGGATTGAATCTCAGCAAAATTAACCTGTCCAATACCTATCTTTGGAATGCGGACCTTAGAAAGTCTGACCTCAGTCAGGCAAACTTAAACGGAGCAAATCTTAGTAGTGCCCAACTGGATAAGGCTCGTATTCAAGGAGCGGATTTAAGAGGCGCGATTTTAAATCATGCT
>Ga0114932_10001648_pt1 | contig 24954 bp, 24 predicted proteins | sample 2SBtaG_2_FD_87286 | JGI IMG/M metagenome (GOLD analysis project Ga0114932, IMG submission 87286) | Deep subsurface microbial communities from Kolumbo volcano to uncover new lineages of life (NeLLi) - 2SBTROV12_ACTIVE470 metaG | ecosystem: Environmental > Aquatic > Marine > Volcanic ...
ACTCCAAATAATCCGGCGACTCCTATCGCACTAGCAGATTGCATTGCACCGTACCCGGCCAATACAAAAAAGGCTATTATATGTAGGTTAGTAATTTGATTTGATATAGCTTGCGTAGCTCTTGATAGAAGCAACAGCCAAACCGTCGGTTCTTTTAAAGCATTGAACTTCTGGGGCTGCGGAAATGACTCCCTTGAATTCTGCTTGGATGCAATCAATTTTTCACTGAAGTCTGTTTCCTTAGTGAATATCTCCGCGTTTTCAGTGGTATTCGAATCAGCTCCATATCCAGGAGGTTTTCGTTGGAAGATGAAATTTAGAGGTGAAACAATTAGGAAAAATATTACGCCTAAAGCTTGGAACCCTGTTCTCCAACCATATGTGCTTATTATGAATTGCGCTAAAGGTGTCACAATCGCTTGACCCGCTGGATTTCCCGAGTCAGCTATCCCTAACATAACTCCTTTGGTTCTTGGGAACCAGGGAGCTAATACTGCTGTACCTGAAAAAGAACCAATCAAGGTCTGTCCTGTGGTAGCAAAGATGCTGTAGAAAATAAACAGTTGCCATATATGGTTGACGGTACTGCTCAGCCACCAGCCTAGCAAAATAACTATTCCTGCAATGAGAAACATGTACCGAGCACCAAACATATCTAGGAGCTTACCTAAAACAGGAGCGACAAATGCGCCAACAAGACCCGAAGCCGAGAAAATACCCGCCGTCATGGCAGCACTCCCACCAAAACCTTGCCTTAAAGCAGGCAGCAATACAGGTTGACTGTTTTTGACGCCTCCTTCAACAAATATATTTCCAAATGTTAAAACTAATATTATCCACCCATAATTAGGTTTGCGTTTTCGAGATGAAGTTTTATCCATATAAATGCTGTTAAATCTCTTGCCCAGTAGCTATTAATTCACTAGTCGGAGATTATACACTATGTATTGTCATTATCTTGACCCGCCGCAGCACGAATCCTATAATTGCGTGACGAAAGACGTAACATTCTTCAAAAAAAAATTAACGAGCATATATTGAATCCAACGTCATTAGAATCCATTCAAGAATTATCTGCTTCTGCAATCCAAGATCTCTCAAATATCAGCGACTTAGAAAAACTAGAAGAGTGGAGAGTATCTTACCTAGGACGCAGAGGAAAACTCACATCTATGTTGCGCGGATTATCTGAATTAGGTATAGAGGACAGAAAAACTGTCGGCAATCTGGCTAATCAAAGTAAAGCCCAACTCGAACAACTCTTTGAACAAAAACAACAAACCCTAGTATCTGGTAACGGATCAAACGCCATCAGAACATCCATAGATGTAACGTTACCAGGAAGACCAGTTCTTACCGGTAAGTTACACCCCACTACTAGTATTGTACTAGAGATCACACGAGCCTTCGAGAATATGGGGTTCTCGGTTGTCGAAGGACCTGAAGTTGAACTTGATCACTATAATTTTGAAATGCTCAACATACCATCGGGTCACCCCGCACGAGATATGTGGAACTCGCTTTGGATAAATCAGGAAGATGAAAACGGTAACAGACCTCTACTACTGCGTACACATACCTCTCCTATGCAAGCAAGAGTCATGGAATCAACTGAACCTCCCATAAGGGTAATCGTTCCAGGAAAATGTTACAGGTATGAAGCTACGGACGCGACCCACGAATGGCACTTCTATCAGATTGAAGGCTTAGCAATCGATCAGGGTATTACATTTGCCAATCTTAAAGGCACTTTATATGAATTCGCTCAAAGGATGTTTGGTGAGGATAGAAAAATAAGATTCAGATGTGATTATTTTCCTTTTGTCGAACCAGGAGTAGATGTATCTATAGATTGTTTTTCTTGTGATGGAACCAGTTCAGGCTGCAGAATTTGCAGAGATACAGGATGGATAGAAATAATGGGGGCCGGAATGGTCCATCCTAAAGTTCTCGCTGGGGCAGGATATGATACGAATAAATATACCGGCTTCGCTTTTGGAATGGGTCCTGAGCGCATTGCAATGTTGAAGTATGGAATAGACGACATTAGACACTTTTACTCCAATGACCTAAGATTTTTGCAACAGTTTTAGAGCATGGTCTGTAAAGCGTTAATTGGTATATCTACTACATAAACAAATACTACTATTAACTCAAGCTCGAGAAACATCATAGGATAATTATGCTGGTACCTCTAAGTTGGTTGAAAGAATATATAGATATAGAAGTAGACCCCACTATATTGGGGCAACGCTTAACAATGTCCGGAATAGAACTAGGAGAAATTATAGTACACGGCGGATGGGAAAACTGTTATGTCGGAAGAGTTATCTCCGTCAGCAAACATCCCAACGCTGATCGTTTGAACTTGTGCAAAGTTAGTACTAACGAGAAAGAAGTAGAAGTAGTTTGTGGAGCTCCTAATGTTGCCGCCGGCCAGAACATATGCTTTGCACAAATAGGTGCAACCCTGCACAATCCCAGGACTGGAAACACTGAAACATTAAAAGCAGCACAAATCCGAGGAATTACTTCCCAGGGGATGATATGTTCTGAGTTGGAACTTGGAATTGGTAACAGTCATGAGGGAATTGTAGTACTACCAAATGATGCCCCTATCGGAATGCCTCTTGACGATTACCTTGGGGACACCTTACTGGACCTCGAACTCACTCCAAACAGATCTGATTGTCTATCCATGCTAGGTGTAGCCCATGAAGTAGCTGCCATATTCAAATTATCTGTGAAAGAACCCAGCTTACAATATGAAGAATTTGAGCCTAATATCAGTGCAGTAATCAATGCGCAAGTTGAAGATCATGACTTATGCAAACGGTACACTGGAAATGTCATAACAAATATAAATATAGGAAGCTCTCCCGAGTGGATGCAAGACCGCTTGTCAAAGGTTGGAATAAGGTCCATTAACAACATAGTTGATATCACTAACTACGTAATGCTTGAATACAACCAACCACTGCATGCGTTTGATCTAGACAAGATTGAGAATGGAACGATAATAGTCAGACGAGCAAGACTGGGCGAAACGTTAGAAACTCTGGATGGTATAAATCGTACGCTCACTAAAGACAACTTGGTTATAGCTGATTCTAATAAGCCAATTGGACTGGGAGGCGTTATTGGAGGAGCTAATAGTGAGATAGATGAAAATACTACCTCCATATTCCTAGAGTCAGCCACTTTTGACAATTACAACAATAGAGCGACTGCTGAATCCTTCCAACTCAGAACCGAGGCTACCCTTAGGTTCGAGAAAGGATTGAGACCTGAGCTAGCTCCTATCGCACTTCGACGTGCATCTCAACTCATCCATGAACTAGCAGGCGGCAACGTATGCACTGGATCAGTAGACATCCAGTCAACCGACCTACAACTTGAGCCAACCATTAAGCTAAATCTGTCCAAATTAAATAGAATACTGGGAATGAATATTGACTCTAATACAGTTCTCTCTGTATTAGAGTCTCTAGGTATGAAAATTTCACTTGTTAGTACCGATGAAATGTTTGTAATACCACCCTATTGGCGAAACGATCTGCAGATAGAAGAAGATTTGGTCGAGGAAGTAATACGTATAATCGGATATGAAGAAGTACCTACGATACCTCTATCAACGCCAATACCTCATAAGATCAGAATCCCCTCAATAGATTTGCGGAACACACTCAGGGATTCATTTGCTTCCATTGGATTACAAGAAACAATCAGTTATCCGTTAATTACATTGGACTCATTGAAACAGTGTGTCCCACTAACAGACGAGCAGATACCACTAGAAGTCGCCAATCCAATGAATTCCGAGCAAGAATATCTGCGGACTAGCCTGAGGCCAAGCATATTGCAAACATTAAGCTATAACCAGACTCACACAGATCCTGATATGCCAATCAGATTGTTCGAAACTGGCAGGGTATTTATACCAAGAAAACCAAACCTGCCACTAGAAAAAGATATGATCGTCGGGGTCATATCAGGACCGCTCACTCCTCCTTCTTGGATTACTAGGAATGACAACACCGATTTTTATGATCTCAAAGGACTAGTTCATGCCGGACTACTCAAAACCGGCATCACTGCAACATACGAAGCACATACAGAAATGTGCTTTAACGAATCATCTTGTGCCCGCATTTTGGTAGGCAATTTAGAGATAGGCGTTATCGGTGAGTTGTCTCAAACAGTAATCAATGCATTTGATATTAGAAGTCCAAATGCCATAATGTTCGAGCTGGATCTGAACACAATCCTAGAGTCTCAGCAGACCTCAAAATGGGAATTTAACCCGCTATCTCGCTTTCCGACAGCTAAACGAGACCTTGCGTTAATGCTACCGCAACATATACCAGCCGAAAGTGTAATACAGGCATTAGTTAAAGATAAGCTAGTTACTAACGCCAACATCTTTGACGTATATTCAGGTGAAACACTACCTTCGGGCATGAAATCTTTGGGAGTACACATATATTTCCAAGCATCAGATCGGACTCTAACAAATAAAGACGTAGATAAAGCTCTTAGCACCCTTTTAAAAGCAATTGAAAAAGAACTGCAAGCAGTCTTACGCACTACCTAACGATGTTAACCTATAAACTAAAAAAGGATTACCACTAGATGGAATCTAATCATAGCCACGGACATAGGCATTCCAACGAAGACATGCTAAGCGTTGAACAAGCATTTGACCAGATACTCGAGGTTTTCGGGCCGCTCAACTCTGAAAGCAAGCCAATTCTGGACACTATAGGTCAAATACTATCCAGCGACGTTAAGTCTCCTATTGAGATACCGCCTCTCGACAATTCTGGCATGGACGGATATGCCGTAATATTTGACGATATAAAAGGCGCCAATGAAGCGAGTCCTATAACACTAGACATCATAGATACTGTGCCTGCAGGACAAATTTCAGACAAACAAATCGTCAATGGGACTACTATCCGTATCATGACAGGAGCGCCAGTACCCAATGGCGCTGATACAGTTATACCATTTGAAGAAACTGACGAGATGTCTCGTAGCGTAACATCGTCTCCCATATCCCAGGTGTCTATCCTGTCGGCATTACCAAAATACGCAAACATTAGGCCAGCTGGGGAAGATGTTAAGTGTGGTCAAATGGTTCTCGAATCCGGTACCGAGATTAGGCCAGCTGAGGTCGGAGTATTAGCTTCGCTAGGAGTATCTAATACACACGTTATCAGGAGGCCAATAGTCTCTGTATTATCAACTGGAGACGAGCTAGAGGCATTAAACCAAGAATTACGCGAAGGGCACATCTACGACAGCAATACATATAGCATAGCATCATCTATTTCCGCTGCAGGCGGGATACCGAATATTTTAGGTATAGCTAGAGATAATATACAAGACTTAGAATCCAAGCTATCTTTAGCTGCATCGTCAGACTTGATAATTACTTCTGCTGGAGTCTCAAAAGGTGACTACGACCTAGTTAAAGACGTCCTTATGAACAACGGTGACATGAACTTTTGGTCTGTCCGCATGAGACCTGCCAAGCCACTAGCATTCGGCATATTACGACCTATAGATAATCACAGCCTGCCTCTAATTGGTTTACCTGGAAACCCTGTAAGCGCAATGGTCGCATTTGAAATGTTCGCTAGACCTGCAATCAGAAAGATGCTCGGCTTTACAAAACTACACCGACCAAAGATAAACGGCATTCTCACATCCCCGATATACAACCATGATGGTCGAAGAGTATATGCTAGGGTAGAGGTAACATCTAAAGAAGGTATATACTATGCTAATCCCACAGGACCGCAAGGTTCAAACATATTAACATCAATGACCAGGGCTAATGGATTAGCTATATGCCCTGAAGATATAGATATGAAAAATAGTGGCGAAGTCGTAGAGATCATAATGATAGATCGTAATGAAGAAGGAGACTAATGACTACAGAGGAACAAAGCACTTTAGAAGAACAGACAAAGGAGATGCTTTACAAGGTCAGTTTTGACAAGTTGGAGGCACTAGGCCGATCAGCTATTTACGTGTTAGCGTCAAGATTGCCAGAATCGGCTCCATCAATAAATAGCCCGAATTACACAGAGTTAAAACCCCAGAAACTCGTCGATGAGATAGCCAAACATTCGAAAGGCCAAGATAGTTATATCACTACAGATATGCCTATCCAGGAGATGGTGTTTAGAATAATATTGGGAAAACGTAACCGACCAATATCACTGAATGACATACACCACGAACTAACAGAGAAATGGTCTACCCCGATCAGACCTATAACAATATCCAAGACCGGACTTATGAGGATATTAGATTCCGATACGTACTATGGCTTCGTCGAAGCGTGATTTCTAGATACTATTGAATCGCGGCTGAGTAGGTTAGTTAGTCGGGCTAGTATCCTTAGCAATATGACTATTAGCTAGCTCTACTATCTTCTCAAACGCCGCGGGATCATTGACCGCCAAATCAGCCAAGTTCTTACGATCTACTTCCACACCTGCTAGTTTCAGACCGTGCATGAACTGACTATACGTCAGACCAAGCGCTCTAGACCCGGCCCCTATCCTAACTATCCAGAGCCTACGGTAGTCATGTTTGCGGTCTCGTCGATCTCGGTAAGAGTGTGACCACGCGTGCAACAGAGCTTCTTTAGCTCTTCTATATTGTCTATGAGAAGATCCATGGAACCCTCTGGCCGCTGACAGGACCTTCTTATGTCTTCTTCTAGAGGTGAATCCCCCTTTTACTCTCGGCACTATATCTCTCCACTGGCAATACGTCTCATCGGTTTAACCATATGGCAATAACCGCTTAAATCGTTTCACATCTTTAGAATTTACTGGCAACTTACTAGCATACTTGCGAGTGACTTTCGTAGGTTTTTTCCGTCTTAGGTGGCTGCTCATACGCTTCATTCGCATTAGCTTGCCAGTACCAGTTACATGTAGCCGTGCTTTAGCACCTTTGTGGGTTTTAAGTTTTGGCATCTGCTAAATCTTCATCTTTCTTTTCAGTCTTAGTAGTGTTGGGTATAAGAATCATCGACAGAGCTCTGCCTTCCATAGAAGGAGGTTTTTCGAGCCTTATCTCATCTTTGAGATCTTCTGCAACCCGCTTCAACAGGCCAAGCCCTACCTGTTGATGGACACTTTCTCTGCCCCTAAATCTAACCGTCAATTTTACTTTTGCTCCGTCTCCAATGAATTCCTTGACCTTACGGAGCTTAGACTCCAGATCGTGCTGTCCTATATTAGGCCTAAACCTAACTTCGCGAAGTTCTGTGCTTTTTTGGCTTTTCCTGGATTCACGTTCTTTCTTTGAGTAGAGGTACCGAAGCTTTCCGTAATCCAACATCCTAGCCACAGGAGGATCTGCGTTCGGTGCTACCTCTACCAAATCCAGTTCCTGTTGACGCGCCATTTGGATCGCATCACCAAGAGTCATTACGCCTAACTGTTCCCCGGACTCACCGATAACTCGTACCTTTGGGGCCCGAATGCTTTCGTTCGACTTATACTCTCTAGCTATATTATTACCTCCGCAATACCCACTAACGCTTATTTTTAGTTGAGCAAACAATTTATCACACGGGTTTTACTCAGTCAATGCAAATCCTGCCTGTGATAGCGAAATATTGGTATTATCTTTAAGTGGAAAACACCTATTTAAATATCTTCTCCAAGTTCTTTTAAAAAATCCTCTATATCAGGAGACAACTGGATAGGGGAATTAGATTCATCGGTTAGTGAATTGTCATATCGTTCTTCTAACTTTTCCATCAATTCCGGCATGCCTTCCGTAGTTGCGATAGTATCCTGTAATTTAGCGTACTGATCTGACCCTTTTTGTTTATCTATAAGATGTTCGGGTAGTTCATATAAATTGCATAGAATTTCAACAAGCTTAGCAGTACCTACGAAATCATCTTCAATATCTAAATATTGTGGCAAGTGTGCTACGAATGTCCTCGTTTCTATACCCATCCGCTCCGCTTCTTGTGATACCAGATAAGTTATTGTGGTTGGGCCCTCGTATGTGCTTTGCTGGACGCCCATTTTTAACTGCTCCTCTTTAACAGTTCCTCCATTCCCTAACCCCGACACAATGATGGGACGCGTGTGCGGCACCATATCGTACATACCGCCTATTAGGCAGTATCGTTCAACATTGAACCATTTAATAAGCTCTATAACACTATCGGTAAATTCTTCACCATATAAATGAGGTTCAAGCAAATGAATGGTTATTAAACTTGGGCTATTATTTACCGTAGAACACCTAATTGTCGTATTTGGAACATTTACCTGGCGAATCCCTTCATTAAAATATGACCTTGGTCGATATCTAGTAAAATCATAGAATGTTCCAGGTGCTGTCAATCGACCTATCTCCTCGGATTTAAGATGTCTCTCGATTCTACTCAGTGCCAACGTTCCTATATTACCAACATCAATCCATGGTCTTAAGACAATTATGGCGTGAGGTCTATCGATATCCGGCAGGGTATCATTGATATTAAATGCACCAATATTCATCTTGAGTATCTCCTGGTTTTACTGAACGCCTGGCAATAGTCCAGAGTGTATCGGACCAATGGGAACCACTGTATTAGCATTCCCCCATATCCTGCATATCTTCACTTTTCCAGACCACATTACCGTTTATTACAGTCAAAAGCGTGTCGAATCTAACATTCCCATCAACATTATGATTTGCCATATCATGCCAGACAAACCGACCTTCCCGTAAGTTAAAAACTGCAGCATCCCCTCTCATACCAATTTTCAAAGATCCAATTTCTTCGTCCATACCAATCACCGATGCCGGCTTGTTGGTGCTCGCTGAGACTACATCTTCCATCGACAATCCCATAGCGTGGAATTTACTTAATAAGTCATTCATTAAATAAACAGTCCTACCAGCAGGGGCCACATGAATATCAGTACTTATAGTATCAGGGGGCATTCCTTGGCTGAGAGCATGTTTAACAACGTCCACATCGCAGTGTATTCCTGCATGGCCTACGTCCATTATTACTCCGCGATCTACTGCTTCTCTTACCTCTGCACGTATTTTATTATTATTATCCAATATCGACTCATGGTCTCCGTTGAAAGCGTGAGTTGATATATCTCCAGGCCCCAAGAATTCAAGAACGTTCGGCAAGGGTATGGGAGTACCACTAACATGTACCATCAATTTTGTTCCTGATTTATCAGCTGCCTCCCTAGCAGCTATCATGGCTTTCTCTGCATTCCATCGAGCAACAGCATCGTAATGCATCCTGACTTTAACGCCAAATATACTGTTCGGATTAGATTTAATAGTGTCTACAGTCTGATCAACATCTATGATGCGCAAATCGTGGAGTCCACCGCCGAGGACTCTGTTTGCAGCTAACCCTACTGCTCCGATATGTAAAAATGCTACAAGTCTCGTTTTATGTGCGGGAAAAACGTAATCTCTCATCGCTCCATAATTCAAAAACCCTGAACTACCGGCATCTACCCCAGTTGTAACTCCGGATGACAAACACGTTTGATCTGCATGAACAGCGCTTCCAGTACCCCCATGGTAAAAATGGCCATGCAAATCAATTAGACCAGGAGTTACTAACTTACCGGATACATCCACGGTAATGCTAGATAATTCGGATGAAATATCCATTGAGACATCCGAAACTACTCCATCCTTAAATGCTATATCTCTCTTATCATAAATATTCTGCCCAGGGTCCAGTAACATCCCATTCTTCAGGAGCAAGTCATGCTGTTTATTTCCAGTAGTCATTACGTTATATACCTACTCTTTACTTAGTTACTCTATATTCTAGGTCGTTGAAATTATATATGTTGGAGCATTCAGAAAATCTAAGAGTTTTCTTGGGTCACTCAATATAAAAATCATCGTCTTCTGCGTCCCCGTATTCCAGACGCCTCAATCGAGGGTAAACTTTTTCCTTAGGGCTCCGGAGATCTTTATCTGAAATATCAGGGGCTTCCAATACTGGTTTCGCCTCCCATTTTTCAACTGCTTCTTTTATTAACCGGTTAACTATCTGAGGAGACCTACCCTCAAGCCTACCTACTTGATAAGCGAGTGTAACAGCTAATTGATTAACTGTAATAAGGTCGAATGCATCTGAGTCTCTAAGGTCTTCCGGCATACCTCCCGCTTGGTCAATAAAATCATCTAACACTTGTCCAATAATGTCAGGAAGACTGTCCAATTCTATCTCTGTCATATATTCAGTAAGGCAATCAGTCAGCTCAACCACGCCTGCGTCGGGAAGCACTAATCCCAGAAAGTCATCTTGTTGCTTGTCAGAAGCCATTATCGAATATCTCCTACATGGGTTATGAACGGTTGTGATTGCACTTACTAAACGTTTATTTCGCTAGTATATTCTAACATCTTATAAGCAATATTATGCATCCACTATCACTTGTTGAAGGGTCCACATAGCCATGCTATTATGACCGTATCGAATAAATTCTGTTCTCTGAACGGAGGCTTACCAACCCATGACGTCAGACCGAATGGATATAGACGTTTCGGTGACAGATGAATTCTCCGATCTCGTATCAGAGGCATGGTTAATAGAGGTGGCAACCACTTCTCTTCAAACCGCATTCCCCGACACTCTACCCGGCCATGTAAGTATATTGATAACCGACGATGCCTACATACAACATCTTAACTCTACTTATAGAGGCTTGGATGAGATAACCGATGTGCTAGCATTCTCAAGCCAACATAACGGACATTGGGAAGGCGTAATTAACGATAAACCACTGCTAGAAGACTCCTCACAGCATTTCGTGTTTCCTCCAGGAATGACCCAGCCACTCGGAGAAATAGTAATATCCTACCCACAAATTGAGAGGCAGGCGCGTGAAAGCAATAATTCAATCTCAAAAGAGCTATCATTTATCACAGGACATGGTATTCTGCATTTAGCTGGTTATGATCACGAAGAACCAGATGACGCCGCAAGTATGAGATCTAAGGAACTAGAGATACTGTCATTAATAAATTTCGAGGGTTACCATGACATCTGAAGTTTATGCAAGAAAATGGCGTCCCTCTGTTTTTGCTGATTTAGTTGGGCAAGAGCATATAACTTCCGTATTGCAGAACTCTCTCCGAACCAGCAGGCTTGCTCACTCATATATTTTCTGTGGCCCGAGAGGCACAGGCAAAACAACAACAGCGAGGATACTAGCAAAAGCTGCTAACTGCTTAGCACTTGAGAATGGCGATCCCTGTAATTCTTGCACCATATGCTTATCAGCAAACTCTAATACCCTGTTAGACGTAATAGAACTAGATGCGGCCAGTAATAGGGGCATAGATGAAATTAGAGATATACGAGATAAGGTTAATTTCGCCGCCACAGAAGGAAAATACAAAATATATATTATTGATGAAGCTCACATGCTAACAGACCAGGCTTCGAATGCTTTCCTTAAAACTCTAGAGGAACCCCCAGCTCACGTTATTTTCATCTTATGTACAACAGAATCTCACAGGATTTTGCCCACGATTCTATCACGATGCCAACGCCATGATTTTAGGCGATTACAAAACGCAGATATGATCAATCAGCTTTCCTCTATAGCCTCGAAAGAAAATTTCTCGATTGACAACGAAGCTTTAAAAACTATATCGCGTCAGTCCTTCGGGAGCCTTCGAGATGCAGAAAATTTATTGGAACAAATAGTAATATCATATGGAAATAATATTACGAATGATCATGTGGCTGATATGCTGGGCATAATAACTACAGAGACCCCTCTCAATATCGTCACAGCATTATTGGGAAAACAGACAACTCAATGCCTCACTTTGATTAACGAAGCATCTTGGGAGGGTTTTGAGCCGAATCGCATACACAAAGCAACCCGCGACCTACTTCGCGCCGCTATGTTAATAGAATGGGGTGTCATTGGAAACTTAGATTTACCAGAAAGCACGATCAACCAGATAACCACTTCAGTCAACAAAACACCCTCACACAATATTGGTCAAGTCTTAAAAATATGGAGCAATATTGTTATCAGCTCAGACTCATCCTCGACTCTACCCCTAGAGCTAGCTGCGATCGAAATATGTGGTACCTCAGATGAATCATCCATTGAAATGCAACCACCGACCAATAAAGCAAAAATGCCCATTATTGGAAGGGATGCCGGCCAGACTCAGCAGACACCTACTACGCAAACTCCGAAACTTGAACGTCCAAAAAATACCGAGAACTCCGCACAACCTGAGGATATTAGTGAGACAGATATTCAGGAAGTGCAAGAACCACAAATCGAAAACTCAACGAATGTTAGTAATCCTTCACAACCTGAGGACATTAGGAGTACACACACTCAAGAAATCCCAATAGATAACTCAGCCACAGACCTAGATTCAACATCAGAAAGTACCGTTTCCGATGAATTCAGAAATAACTGGATGGAATGCCTCAAGATTCTTAGCCGCCGTAAGGGCATAAAATATACATTGGGAGCTCTTCTTCGAGATTGTAGCGTTAACGACATACAAATCACCGAAGACAAAATGGATTTGCCCTTTAGGAATCAAGCCAACCTTGACCGAATGAAAGAGGAAATTGAAGACCCAAATAGTCGTAAAATGGTCGACGAGGCTATCTATGAGTGCTTTGGGCATAAGTACAATTATTCACTAACGTTATGCAACACACAGGAAGATCAGATTTCCAGACGTGCTATTCAAGATAGCCCACTAGTAAGAGCAGCCCTAGGAATGGGAGCCAGAATTATAGAGGAGACTAAAGAATGAATAAGAACATGATGCGCCAAGCACAAAAACTTCAAGCAGAATTACAGAAAGTCCAAGAAGAATTGGAAAGTTCCACCGTAGAAGGAAGTGCCGGCGGAGGGGTCATTAAAGTTATAATGACTGGAAAACAAACCATAGAATCTATCACAATAGACCCGGAAACCGTCGATGACATAGAGTTGCTTCAGGATCTTGTAGTAGCAGCTGTTAATGATGCGTTCAATAAGACTCAGGAATTGGCAGCTACTAAGATGGGAGCAATTACCGGAGGGATGAATATTCCAGGCCTCGGATTCTAGATAAGTTAATTGCTATTCAATAGTCTATACAATACAAGAACTCCTGTAGACGATATGTTGACGTGTCCATATCAATCCAATCACATTTAGGAATAGGTCAATATGGCTACAGATCCAATACCATCAGCGGCGCCCGCTTTAGCTAAACTCATTCAGGAACTCAACAAATTGCCCGGAATAGGCCCGAAAAGTGCACAGCGTTTAGCATTTCATATAATAAGGCTGCCCGCACCCGAAGCTGAAGAGCTATCACGTGCTATCAGCATAGTTAAAACAAACATAACACTATGCGACCAATGTCAAAACCTAACAGAGGCAACCCCATGTAATATTTGCGCCAATACGAATAGAAACGTCACCCAGCTATGTGTTGTGGAAGACCCTATGGATGTTTTGGCATTAGAACGCACTCATTCATACCAAGGACTTTATCACGTGTTACATGGCTCGTTGTCTCCTCTAAACGGCATCGGGCCAGACCAGCTGAAAATCAGAGAGCTTTTTCAAAGACTGTCAAACGCCAACATTGAAGAGCTCATCATCGCTACTAATCCTACTCTTGAAGGCGAAGCCACTGCAATGTATATCTCAAGACATTTGTCGGGACAACAATTGAAAATAACATTCCTAGCAAGAGGCCTGCCAGTTGGCGGATCATTAGAGTATTCGGACGATATAACCTTGAGTAGAGCTCTACAAGGTCGTCAGGAAATGTAAGTATGCCCAATCCAAGAACATATTTGGCAACCGGCATAATACTCAAGAAAACGCCATTTGCAGAAGCCGACCTTTTAATAAACATGTTTAGCCGAGAGCATGGCAAATTACGTGGTGTAGTAAAAGGCGCACAAAAGTCCACAAGCAGGATGGTCGGTCATTTTGAACCATTGACTATAGTCGAGATATCCGCCACAAAAGGGCGAACCTTAGACACCATAAACCAAGCCCAAATAATTAATAACTTGTCGGATCTTAAATCCAATCTTTCACTTATCAGCCAAGGTCTCTATGTAGCTGAACTACTAGATGGATTCGGGAATGAATCAAACGCTAATCCACACTTGTACAATGTAGCGGTCGACACATTGGTAAATCTTAATACAAATCCGAATCAGCTCTTAAATCTACGATGGTTTGAGATTCATCTGCTGAAAAGCAGCGGCTTCGGAATTGAGCTTGAATCATGTACATCATGTAACAATGATATCCAACCTGATCACCACAGATACAGTCCCAGTTACGGCGGACTCGTATGCCTCGAATGCAATCTATCAACACAATATTCCTATCCAATCTCCCTACAAGCTTTAAAAGTGTTCCGCTTAATAGATCGAACAAACTTACTATCTCTACCATACTTGAATGTTTCCAATGTACTACTACAAGAAATGAAAACTTTGTTAGGAACTACCGTACGATATTGGGTAGATAAAGAAATACGCACTAATACGTTCATGGAACGCCTTGAACGATTAGACTAGCAAGCGGTACTCTCCTGTGCGGTTATCATAATTAATACAGAAGTATTTCGGTTTTGTCGTATCAAAATCGAGAAAGAGAATCCATGTTCAAGAAAATACTAATCGCAAATCGTGGCGAGATTGCATGCCGAATTATAAAAACATGTAAGAAACTGGGTATAGAAACAGTTTCTATATACTCAGATGCAGACTCCCAGTCAAAGCACGTAAAACTATCAGACGAAACGTATAGTTTAGGCCAATCAGATGCTAGCAACAGTTATCTGAACATTCAGAAGATCATAGGCGCGGCTAAGCATCACAAAGTGGATGCTATACACCCCGGATATGGTTTTTTATCAGAAAATGCGGAATTTGCAGAGCGTTGTATTGAATCTGGATTATCCTTTATAGGCCCTAGTCCAGAACTTATTAAAGAAATGGGAGACAAATTAGCTGCCCGAAGCCTAGCTCAAAAAGCAGGCCTTCCAATATTACCAGGCACTGACGAAGCCGTCTCAGACACCCAAGCAGTAGATGAGGCTTGGAGATTAGGATTTCCTCTAATGGTTAAAGCAGCAGACGGAGGCGGTGGCATTGGCATACATACCGTAGAGTCTATTGATGAGTTAATCCCAATAGTTGAACGCACCCGAAAAATATCTGAAAGCTCTTTCGGAAGCACCCGATTGTTTTACGAAAGATATCTAAAAAACGCTTCTCATATTGAAGTCCAAATTCTAGGTGATACCCATGGCAATCTAATACATCTGTATGAGCGCGATTGTTCGCTCCAAAGACGGAACCAAAAAGTAATTGAAGAGACACCTTGTACAAAACTTAGCGCAGAGGTACAGGCAAAAGTACATAGTCTAGCAATCAAACTTGGGAAAGCTATAAATTATACAAACGCTGGCACAGTAGAATTTTTAGTAACTGAACAAGGTCAAGTATATTTTCTGGAAATGAACACTAGGTTACAAGTGGAACACGGTGTTACAGAACTGGTAACTGGATTAGATTTGGTCGAACTACAAATAAAGATAGCGTACGGTCAAGCCCTGACAATATCTCAAGACGACATATCCGTTCGCGGGCATGCAATTGAGGCACGAGTATACCCCGAGGATCCAGATACATTTATGCCAAATATAGGGAAGGTTTCTGGCCTGCATATCCCAAATTGCCGATTGTCACGAATAGATACGGCTCTTTGCAAAGGATATGAAGTTACGCTACACTACGAACCTCTGATGGCCAAAGTAATGGCGTGGGGGAAAAATAGAGAAGAGGCGATTAACCGCCTGAGCAAGACCCTATTAGCACTGAGAATAGACGGGGTGAAAACCAACATACCCCTACTGCGGGATATCCTAACAGATAGGGGTTTTCTAGAGTCTACTCATCACACCGGCTCACTTCCTAAAATCATCGACACGATAATACTAAATAGGCAGAGGAAAAAATCTAACGGTAGCATGGACAACAAAAATCAAAATAACAAAGAGATAGCAGCGACCATTGGAGTAGCCTTAGCTATAGCTATGAATAAAGCTGCATATCCTTCATTGTCTGCCACTCTGGACCAGCCATGGCGAAACATAGCCAGGAGAGAACAATTGATTTCCCGTAATACGGGGCGAATGGGTTGGCATTAACCACATTTCGAATCAAGGTTGGCGGCGAGTGGTACTCCATACAGATTGGTGACATAACACAACCCGCAGTCGAAGTAACAGTAAATGGCGAATCCTTCCTAGTAGAAATTGATCCAGAGTTACTCCACAGAAATACTCGGCGACCTCCCCACCGGCGTCAGTCTGAAACAAACCCTGACCAAAGTCCTCAATCCGACGATGACTCGTTGAAAATTCTCAGATCTCCTATGCCAGGTAAAGTTATGTCTATATCTGTCAGACCAGGAGAATCAGTCATGTCAGGGCAAGAGTTATGCGTCGTAGAGGCTATGAAAATGGAACAGAGCATCTGCTCACCGACAGACGGCATTATCAAAACAATCCATGTCCAACCTTTGGATAGTGTAAACGCTGGGGACTCTTTAATAGAATTAGAATAAACCTACTTTATAAACCTTCCAAATGTTAAAATTGCTTATCATTGTTAGCAAATCTTGCTTTGGAATAGTGTTATGCCACAAGAATTTATTCATGTAAAAGGAGCCAAGGAGCATAACCTCAAAAGTGTTGAAGTAAACATACCCCGGGAAAAACTAGTAGTTATAACCGGCGTTTCAGGTTCGGGTAAAAGCTCTCTAGCCTTTGACACTATATATGCAGAGGGACAGCGTAGATACGTTGAGTCATTATCTGCGTATGCCAGACAATTTCTGGGCAGAATGGATAAGCCAGACGTAGACTACATTGAAGGTCTATCTCCCGCGATATCCATTGACCAGAAAGGGGTGTCTCACAACCCTAGATCTACGGTAGGCACAGTTACCGAAATTTATGATTACCTCAGACTTTTATTTGCGCGAGTTGGAAGACCCCATTGTCCCAAATGCGGCCTCCCTGTGGAGCGACAAACAATTGAACAAATAGTCGACGCATTGCTCAATCTATCTGAGGATAGCCGCATAACTCTACTAGCACCCAAGATTCGCCGCAAAAAGGGTGAACATAAAGAAATCTTTGAATCTGCTAGAAAATCCGGGTTTACTCGAGTCCGTGTCAATAACGAAATACTAACGCTGGATGAAGCCGACGCCATTACCTTGAATAAACAAAAATGGCATTACATAGACATAGTGGTAGACCGTTTGATCATACGACCTGAAATAGAAACATCCCGTGTAGCTGAATCCGTTGAAACTGCCCTCAGAGAAGGAAACGGACTATTGCAAATATTTCAGGAAGGCAAGGACGACATAATATTTTCAGAAGAGTTTGCCTGTGTCTCATGCGGGACCAGCCTCCCTGAAATTGAGCCGCGCACATTCAGTTTTAACAGCCCTCACGGAGCCTGCAATATTTGTACAGGACTGGGGTACAAACTAGAAGTGGATCCTCAATTAATCATACCCAACAAGGATTTGTCCCTTTCTGAGGGCGCTATATCACCGTGGAACCGATCTGGAACATCAAGCACATGGTACCTAAGCATGGTCGAATCTGTCGCCAGCAGCCACGGATTTTCTGCAAAGACACCAGTGAAAGACCTAAAACCATCCAGCCTAGCCTTGATATTGAACGGCGACCCTGACAAGAAAGTCACTATGAAACACAGAACCCGCCGTGGCCAAGTATACAGTTGGGATACAACTTTTGAAGGAGTTATACCAAACTTAGAAAGAAGATATCAAAAAACTGAGTCCGATTATGTTAGACACGAAATAGAAAGATATATGTCGGCCAGGCCTTGCCAAGCTTGCGAAGGCAGACGCCTCCGCCCGGAAGCTTTGGCAGTACAAGTCTGTGGGATCAACATTGTAGATGTCACCTGTATGAGCATCAGTGATGGCTTGGTATGGATTTCAGAAATAGACCCAGTAATTAATCCAGAAACAACAGGAGCAATGCTTACAGAGAGAGAACGTACAATTGGAGCGCAAATATTAAAAGAAATAGAGGGGCGCCTCAAGTTCTTAGACAACATCGGACTCGGCTACCTTACCATGGATCGTACAGCACGAACTTTATCAGGCGGAGAAGCACAAAGAGTGCGATTAGCTACACAAATAGGCTCTGGGCTAACCGGTGTTCTATATGTCTGTGATGAACCGACAATTGGGTTACACCCACATGATGACCATATGTTGATAACCACTTTATCCGACCTAAGAGATATGGGAAACACAGTAATCGTGGTAGAACATGACGAGGCCATGATGAGATCTGCAGATCATATTATAGATATGGGACCGGGTGCAGGAGAACATGGTGGAAACGTTGTAGCTACAGGAACCATAACCCAAATAATGGACAATCCTAGATCTCTGACCGGCCAATATTTGAGTGGAACAAAAATCATCCCTTTACCTGCATCTCGTCGTTCTGGCAATGGCTTAAACATAACTATTACAGGTGCAACAGAAAACAATCTCAAAAATGTCAGTACAGATATTCCCCTCGGGTGCTTAGTGTGCGTCACAGGAGTATCAGGGTCAGGAAAAAGTACCTTAATCTATGATGTCCTTTATAAAAAACTAGCCCAAGTACTCAACAATGCTCGGGAGTTCCCAGGATCACATAAATCAATATCGGGGATAGAACATATCGACAAAGTCGTAAATATAGATCAGTCACCTATTGGGAGAACTCCGCGAAGCAACCCAACTACCTACACAGGCGCTTTCACTCCGATACGAGAACTCTTCGCCAACCTACCTGAGGCTCGTGTCAGAGGTTATAAACCCGGCAGGTTTTCATTCAACGTAAAGGGAGGTCGTTGCGAGGCATGCCAAGGGGAAGGATATATCCAAATAGAAATGCAGTTTCTGCCTGACGTAACTGTTCCTTGTGAGATCTGTGAAGGCCGGCGATATAACCGAGAAGCTTTAGACGTAACCTTAAGAGATAAAAGCATCGCTGATGTATTGCAAATGACTGTGGATCAAGCTCTCGATTTCTTCTGGAACTTCCCGAGAATTAGACCTAAACTTGAGACTCTGAGAGATGTAGGCTTGGGATACATAAAATTGGGACAGCCGGCTACAACTCTATCCGGTGGCGAAGCTCAAAGGGTCAAGCTCGCTACCGAACTGTCCAAACGCGCTACCGGTAAAACATTGTATCTACTTGACGAACCGACAACTGGACTATCTTTTGAGGACTGTGCCGCTCTATTAAGAGTGTTACACAGGTTAGTCGATAACGGTAACACTATAGTTATGATCGAACACAACTTAGATCTAATCAAGAATGCTGATTGGGTAATTGATTTAGGGCCTGAAGCAGGACACAATGGCGGTAAAATAATCGCTACAGGAACACCTGAGCAACTGACTAAGAAAAAACGCTCTCACACTGGCAAATATATTAAAAATCTCGTGAAGACACGTTCCAATGCCACCAAAAACGAACTAGCCACGGTCGGAGATTAAACATAAAACATCTGGAGATTATATCGAGTACAAACCCCAAAGGACTCATATATTTCTCTGTATCACCCTTCTGTCTTTACTAAATAATTGGTCTTTGATACGATCCATTCATACATACCAAAACCTCTGGAGGTATAATATGCCCCTTCACTACGATGATGAAATCAAAATAACAAAAATTAATATGGGTCCATATAATAACAATGGATACATTGTAGTATGTCCGGATACAAACCAAGGCGTCATAATAGATACTCCTGCTGAGCCGGAAAAACTATTGAGCGAATTACAGAATATAGATATAAAGGCCATCCTTATAACACATGGACACCAAGATCATTTATTAGGATTCGCTGAAATAACATCTCAGGTGGATGCTCCAGTCGGGGTAGGTAATGACGATACCAACCTATTGCCGTCCGAACCCGCATTTTTGATAAACGATGGCGATACTATTAAATTTGGGAATCAAGAGATACAGGCCATATCCACGCCTGGGCACACAGACGGCTCTACATGCTATCTAGTTGGGAAACATTTGTTTTCAGGAGATACACTATTCCCAGGAGGTCCAGGAAAATCTCGTAGTCCTGAAGCCTTCGAACAAGAGTTAGAAAGCATAACTTCAAAATTGCTAACTCTACCATCTGAAACAAATGTATATCCCGGGCATGGTGACGATACGAGTATTTTGAACGCGAAGGACCAATATGAAGTGTTTAGAGCCAAGTCTCATCCCTCAGATTTGCACGGCGATGTTTCCTGGTTGGAAAGTTAAAAACCTACTTTACGGCTGATTAAGTGATTGAGCACCAAGATGAGGGAGTTAAACTCCCTCATCTTGGTGAACGGGAGCATTTTACAGGAGACTACATGTACCAAAAAACCATTCTTGATAATGGGCTTAGGATCCTAACATCGAACATAAATTATTCACAGTCAGTGTCAATGCTCATATCAGTAGGAGCCGGCTCTCGTTACGAACCTCCCGAACTTGCAGGATTATCGCATTTTCTAGAACATCTCCCTTTCAAGGGCACTACGAAATGGCCTACAGCCCGAATAATAAGTGAAGCCATTGAAGGTGTTGGCGGAATAATGAACGCAAGCACCGACCGTGAAATGACAGTGTTTTGGTGCAAAGTCGCAAAACCTCATTACAAACAAGCTTTAGCCGTGTTATTAGACATGATCTTGAATCCTATTTTAGATCCCCAAGAAATGGAAAAGGAACGAGAAGTAATTCAAGAAGAACTTCGAATGACTTACGATTATCCAAGTCAACTAGTGGACCTACTTATAGACGATATCTTATGGCCAGATCAGGCTATGGGGCGTGATGTAGGTGGGTCTATTGACACTGTGAAGAGCATATCGCTGAGCGACGTTCGAAGTTATATGGAACATCAATACAATCCACACAATACGGTGATATCAATAGCAGGAGATATCGAGCATGCAGCAGTCGTTGAGCAAATTAACGACGACTCGCACAACTGGACATACCAAGAAACTCTGGACTGGGAGAGAGTGTCATACAATAATCCAGCACCTAAGGTGAAGATAGACAACCGAGCAACTGATCAATCGCACCTCTGCATAGGATTACCAGGACTTTCATTAGATGATCCGGACCGATTTACTCTATCCATTATGAATTGCATTCTTGGTGATGGAATGAGTAGCAGATTATTTCAAAACCTTAGAGAAACACAGGGTTTAGTTTACGATGTGTCAAGTTCCACAAGTAATTATAAAGATTGTGGGTCACTCGTAATTTATTGCGGCACAGAACCCAATAAAGTCCAAGACTCCGTCCGTAGTATCGTCTCCGATCTCAAAAACCTACTAGACCCCATATCAAATTCGGAGATATCGAAAGCAAAAGAATACACAAAAGGACGATTATTGCTTCGTATGGAAGACACTAGAAGCATTGCCTCATGGGCAGGCACACAGGAATTGCTTACAGAGCACATCCTAGATGTAGACCAGGTTGTATCAATTATAGATAAAGTTAACGCAGACGATCTCAAACGTGTTGCCGAAAAAATCATATCTGAAGATAACTGCAAGCTAGCAATAGTTGGGCCTCACCCTAGTGCAGATGTATTCGAACAATTATTGAGTTTCTAAATAGATTGAATTGACCATCTTATTAAAGATAAATCCAACTCTCAAAACACATTACCTTATGATACAATCGGCACCGCAGCATAAAAGGAATATGGAGGCTACATGGATATAACGGATCCAGTATCGGTCAACAATCTTGAAGACGCCCATGAGCTTATGTATGACTTGGGATGGACTGACGGACTTCCTGTAATCCCACCTACCACCAAACTAGTGAATGCTGTATTAGAACATCTAAACAGAGATCCACAAGAAATCATCGGGATAGTTCCTCCGAAAAACAGAATCGCCTCAATCGAGAAGATCGCCATTAACTGTGTGATGGCTGGATGTAAGCCACAACACGTACCAGTCGTCATAGCAGCTTTAGAAGGATTACTAGAGGATTCTTTCAACCTAAACGGCGTTCAGGCAACAACTAACTGCGTGGCCCCTCTCACTATAGTAAGCGGGCCAATAGTCGACGAACTAAACTTTAATTACGGTGATAACGTCTTCGGTGGAGGTTCGCGCTCCAGTGCAGTAGTCGGCAGAGCTGTACGTCTAATATTATGGAACTTAGGCGGTGGATACCCTGGAGAAATTGATAGAGCTACAATTGGGCACCCAGGCAAGTACACCTTTTGCATAGCTGAAGACCCCCACAATAACCCTTGGGAATCAATACATGAAGAGATGGGATTTAGCAAAGACACATCCTGTGCTTCTGTATTCGCATGCGAAGCTCCACACCACATTGCAACCGGATCTGGCTACATATTGTCTGCAACTGACATACTTAAAGTCATCGCAGATAGCACTGCTACCGCCGGAAGTTCGACTATGAATGGCGGAGGACAGATACTCCTAGTCATAGGCCCAATGACCGCACAAAAACTATCTTCGGAAGGGTATAATAAAGAACGAATCCGCAAAGAGCTAGCACAATTAGCTGTGAAACCAGTAGGGTTAATGAAATCCAATCAATTTTTAAATCCTGGGCATCCATTCCACTGGGCAAGCATTGTTGACGCCAATGACGATAAAGCGATGGTACCTGCTTTACGAGAACCCGAAAAGCTGTTGATAGCGGTAGCTGGAGGATGGGGGTCTGGATCTGGATTTTGTGCTGTTACACACGGTTGGATGGAAGCAGGAGGCCACTTACAGACCAGAGAAATAAAAAACCCGTAGTCTATGGGTTTTGGGAGGTATATTTTATGTCCGAAATAATATTACACAGTCCTATAGGCAAGGAATCATACTTTGATCCAGACATCACACCTATATCAACTCCCAGGGGAGGCAAAGTCGCCTTTCTGTTTAACGGGCACGTATCTGTTTTACCATTCTGGAATAATCTCGAATCACAAATCAAATCTGTACTAGAACCCACTGAAACTATGCAAATTGTAAAGCCGAACACATTTGCACCGGCATCATCTGAGGCTATAGAAAGCCTGTCATCAGCAGATTTAGCTATTGTCGGAGTATGCGCTTGAGGTTCATGTACATCCGGCTCCGTGAGAGACGGTATAAACCTAGAGAGAACTGGAGTGCCCGCAATAGTAATATCACATAACGTATTTGAAAAAGCAGCACGTGCTCAATGCAATGCGTTAGGAGTTCCAGACTTACGGATACTGGTTTACTCTCAACCCAAAGGTGAAGAGGAAGAAGTGGAGGGCGCCAAAGCAGCAACAGATATATCCAATCAGCTAATTGAAATGATTGCCTCCGAAGATAAATGATTTTAGTAACATGTTATGTCAACTAACGCAGGTATGAGTCTTTCTGAACGAAAGATCAAAGTTTTGGAAAATCTAGACAGGGGCCACAAAGCCCTTCACGAAGCCTTATCAGGTCTGGACCCTGAAGACGCTTTTCTGGGCACTAGGTGGTCCGTATGGGATGTAATAAAACACTTAGATTCAGAAGGCTTTGTAGATACCTTAGAGACCCTATCTAAAGGTGCTGCCCACCTATTCCCGCCATTTACGAGCCGTGCAGAAAAATTAAAGTCTGATATATCTCACCTAGACCAAACATTTGCGCGCTTTAGGAAATTAATAGAGTCATTATCTGAAGAACAACTACTCAGGGAAGCAACACCGGAAAATACATATAATACGTTCCCTGCATTGAATATGATCGAGCTTCTCGAAAGATTCTCAAATCACGAATCCAATCATGCCATACAAATCGAAAAAACTCTGACATATATTGCGGCGTTTAATGCTCGGGAAAAGGCCGTAACAATCATCACATTAAACATAGATACACCTTCCCAAATCCCCGATAATATCTTAGGAATGCTTAAACACGCTGATTATCTAGCAGCCACTGCCCCAATCCTGAGCAATTTAGAAGGAAAGTTTGCTGGATTACCTATCGAGTTGCTGGATAAGAACTACCAAGAAGTTGTAGCAAGGCTAAGTAGAGAATCCAAATCTGGGCTCTGGGTAGTTCTATGTGTTTCAAGTCAGCCTTCACAATTAGAGAGTGATTGCATAACCCTTGCAACACAACAATGCGAGAAAATAATTCATTTCAACCCGCATATTGATTCCAATGAAGCCGGCTTATAAATCACACTAATGTTTTGAGTCAAATTCTAATTCGACACTATTTTCCAGAACGCCTATACCAGGTATATCTACTTCAACTTTATCCCCTGGCCTAATAGCAACAGTAACTCCTGTAGCTCCCGAAAACACCAAATCACCCGGTCTTAATGTAACTTGCTGACTAATGCAACTCACTATTTCAGGAAAAGTAAAAAGCATATCTCTCGTATTACAAATCTGGACTTGATCTGAATTGATCCTAACTACTAAATCTAATTCGCTAGGATCGATATCGGTTTCTATCCATGGGCCTACAGGAGCGAACGTGTCGGCGCCCTTAGCTCTCCAAAATGACCAATCTTTCCCTTGCCATGTCCTGTCACTAACATCATTGCCACACGTATATCCAAGGATATATTTACTTGCTTCTGCTGGAGTCACCCTCCGACAGTTCTTTGATATTACAGCAACGGCTTCGCCCTCGTAATGGACATCCCCTTCAGAATCTTTTGGAATAATTATGGGGTCATTAGGTCCTGTCAGAGCATTCCTTCCTTTCCGCCATGGTTGAGGTTGCGTAGGTACGGGTGGTGTATCTTGGCCCAGTACCTGACCAGCAAATTCCAGAT
>Ga0114932_10001650_pt1 | contig 24933 bp, 20 predicted proteins | sample 2SBtaG_2_FD_87286 | JGI IMG/M metagenome (GOLD analysis project Ga0114932, IMG submission 87286) | Deep subsurface microbial communities from Kolumbo volcano to uncover new lineages of life (NeLLi) - 2SBTROV12_ACTIVE470 metaG | ecosystem: Environmental > Aquatic > Marine > Volcanic ...
CCAGCGGATACTTGACCAACGGATTATTGAGCGATGCAACCGGCGTCCACTGATAACGCAACGCATGACTGACGGGATGCAGCTGGAATGTATCGGTAGCGCATACAACGGTATCAGGTCTCAGCTGTACCGTGATATAAGATAACACGTTCACGGTAACGGTATCGGTATTGATGCAACTGCCATCGTTTAAACTTACAATATACCGGGTAGTGTCTTGCGGGAATACAAGCGGGTTAGCTGTATTGGCATTGAGGATGTTTTTGTTGGGAAGCCAGGAAAAATTGCCTTTGCCTTTTACGTTAATGGGAAGCGTATCGATGCTGCAAATCAGCGTATCATGAAAAGGGACGGCAATGAACGGTTTGTCTCTCACGATCAATGTTTGAAATGCAGTGTCAACACATCCTTTATTGCTACTTACAATGAGGCGTATATTGCTGGTATCGGGTTGTTTATATGTATAAGAAGGGTATTGCCGGTGAGAAGTGTCCTTACCATCGGTAGCCGCATCATTGAAATACCAGAACCAACTGTTGATTACGCCGTACCTGGCAAAGCTTGCATCGGTGAACTGGTAAGGTTTGAAATAACAACTGCCCTTTATGGTAAATGCAGGTTTGAATCCCGGGTATACCATTACTTTGGTGCTATCGCTTCCAGTACAACCTTTAGGTCCTTTGATGAATAGATGCACGGTATAAGTGCCGGTATCTGTATAAACATGGGTGGGAGTAGGTGTTGAGTCTATAGCCGGACTCCGTGGGTCGCCAAAATCCCATCGATAGCTTGTGATGGCCGATGAAACTGAAAGATTTTCAAACTTCACGAGGTTGGTATCACAACGAACGATCCTGGAAGGAAGAACAGCTTCCGCAATATCACAGTTCTGCACTTTGAGAATAAAATCTTTTCTGTGTTCGGAAATAGGATTTCCGTTGCGCCATTCCGTAACGCATACATTCACCACGTACTGTCCTTCCGGCGGGGCAACTCCTTGAATCATGCCTGTTTTTTCATCGATGCTAACGCCTGGCCCCAAAGGTTGTGCACCGCTGTATGGATATGCATAAGGAATAGGGATCAATGAAAGGACAGCAGCCGGCGGTTGGTTGTTGGAACCGCTCCTTGAAGTATAAGCATTGCAGAAGGCATAACTGAGCGAATCGTTGTCGGCATCAGTGGCGCCGAAATCGAGTGAGAATTTACGGTTGGCACATACGAGTGCGGTGTCTTTGATGTTGAAAGTGGGACTGCTGTTGTGGCCTATCGGCAGTGTATTTCTTCCGGGTATATGCGTTACATAATTGCTGCCCACAGAACTGGGTTGTGACAAGCCCGAGATATTATCGATCCGGCAACAACCGGTGCGCGACAGTGTATATCCGCCGGTATTATCGGGCAAGGTTACGGTATTGGTGTACAAAGCCACCTGGTAACAAACATTTACATTTCCCACCAGGCAAGGGAAAGCGCCGGTATTGAGTATGAGCGTGCTGACGGCTCCTGAAATAGGCAGTATAACAGTTCTAATGAGGTTGTTGTTTTCATCATAGACGCCCACGTTTACCTGTTCCCTTTCGAGGAGCGGGCCTGTAGAAAAGCAATCCCTGAAAAGCCGTAAAGTGAGGAGATAATTGCTGTTGCCTCCACCGGCATCACCCAGGTATTGATACATCAATTCACCTCCGGCAATATGCTTGGCAATAGCAGGCAAAGAAAATAGTAAGATGCTTATTATGAAGAGCAGTTTCTTCATAAGCGGTACAGCTAACTTTTGATAAAAACGAGCAGGTGTTGGTTTAATAATATCGGCGCCTCCCACATACTCATGTGGCCTATGCCCTCGAGTACATGAATGTATGATTTTAAAGGTAAATGCGTTTGTTTTAAAACATCGTTCATGGGAGCAGCTACGTCTTCTGTTCCTATAACGAATAAAACAGGTAATGGGTTGCTTTTCAATACATGGGTCCTGTCGGGCCGGTCACGCATGGCTGCATAATACTGCTGCAATGCATGAGTAGAAAAACCTGAAGCAGCTGCGATGAGGTTTTCTATTTGTGCGGGATGTGTTTGTTTGAATGCCGGTCCGAATAAATTGGGAATGGTTGTTTTCAGGAATTGCTGGCCGCCATATGTTTCCATGAGTTCAATACCCCGTGTGCGGTTTTGTTTTTTCTCGGCACTATCCGCAAATGCAGTGGAGTGCACCAATCCGATGCCCGTTAACAGCGCAGGATACTTTTCTGCAAAAGCCAGCATGATATATCCTCCCATGCTGTGCCCCAGCATGATGCAGGAAGTTATTTTTTCATGTTCCAGCAATGCATGGATACAATCGGCATAATCTTCAATGGAAATGGCAGATGATGTTGAAGAGAGTATTTGCGAAGAACCGCTTCCGGGAAGGTCGGGAACAATGAGCTGGCAATGTGCTTTCAGGTAAGCAATTTGCTGGTCCCAGATATGACCGTCTTCCCCGAAGCCATGCAGCAATATTACTGGTTTGCCTTCGCCTTCGATGCGATAGGAGATGCTTTGGTGCCGGTATGAGAAAAAACGTTGCATGATTATTTACTCCACTTTCTTTTAACCCAGATCAATAAATGCCAGGCAAGCAATAACAAAGCAAGCAGTGATATGGTTTTGTAGATATAATCGCCATAGCGCACATAAAAAGTCAGGGTATCGGTTGTGGGGATATTGTATTTAATAACAGCTGCCCGGTCCCACGGTTGAGTTTCATGAATATTTCCCGACGGATCGATCACAGCCGAGATACCGGTATTAGCGCTACGGGCCACCCATCTGCGTGTTTCAATAGCACGTAAGCGTGCATATTGCAGGTGCTGCCGGTGCCCTGGCGTATTGCCCCACCATCCGTCGTTGGTCATGATGGTTAACAGGTTGGCGCCTTTTTGTACATAGGTGCCAACATATTCACCATAAACACTTTCGTAGCATATAATGGGAGCAGTAATATAGGGATTGCCTTTTACCTGGAATGCCGCAGATTCATTGGAACGTCCGTAACCACCGGTGGTGCCGCCGAATTTTTCAAAGACCGGCGCCATGAAATGCAGAAAGTCGGGTAGTGATTCTACCCCGGGAACCAATTTGCTTTTATCATAGAATTGAAGCGGTTCTCTGTCTTTGATCGCCACTGCGGCATTCATTGCATCGTAATAAGTGCCATCGGGTGCTTGTCGCGCGGTGAGGGTTGATGGGGTAGTCCCATAACTTTTATAACTGTCGATGCCCGAAAGAATAGTGAGTTGAGGATGACGGGCTGCTAATGCAAAAACAGGTTGATAAAAAGAATTATCCCTGATACGGTGTTGCCATTCCTGTGCGCTCATGGCCGTTTCGGGCCAGAGCAGTAATCGTGTAGCTGTATCGATGGCGGATTCGGAAAGCTGCACCAGTTGTGCTACCTGCGCCGCTTCATTGCCTGCTGCATATTTACCATAAGGATCTACATTGGGTTGAACAATGACAACATTGCCGGGCGCAACTGTTTTATTTTCTGCAGGCTGCGATAACCAGGATGCATTCAGCGAAATAGTGAATAAAGTAATAAGGAGTACGGAAAGCCTGATGGTTCTTTGTCTGTTATTGCGTAGTGAAAGGAATAATTCAAAGCATAAGATATTAGCGATCAACACCCACAAAGTTCCTCCCGCCACGCCGGTATATTCATACCATTGTATCCATCCCGGATGCAACGCAAATGCATTTCCCAACGTTAACCATGGCCAGCTCAATTGCCAGTTGAAATGAATGTATTCAAACAACATCCAAAAACAAACCAATGCTGTATAGCCCAAACGGCGACCGTATTTTTTTTTGAAAATGTGATAACCCCACCAGGGCAAACACATGAGCAATGTATTGGTAAGGATAGCGGCGATGGTACCCACATCTGTTGAATTCCATATCCACCAGGTGGTGCCGGTATTCCATAAAAGAACAGTGAGAAAAGTATAACCGAAGAAAGGATTGCGTTTGATGTCCTGATCAGCAATACCCAACAAGGGTGCCCAGGCAATAAAGATCAGAGGTGTTAGGGGAGATACCGGCCAGGCAGCTATCAGCAGCATGCCCGATAACAGCGCCAGCGAGAGCAAACGGAGTCTTTTCAAAACAACAGATTTAAAGGCAATTTCGGTAAAACACTCAAGAAATAAAAACGGCCTTGTTTGCCGGACTACCGGTATTGTTCATCCGGGCATATACATCCAGTAATGTTTGTACCGCCTGCTTGCCATCGGTTCCCAGGTAGAGTGAATAGTTGTTCACATAGAGATCGATGTGCTGGCGCATCACTTTCTCGCTCATTTCCTGTGCCTGTTGTTTGATATAATCAGATAAATGCGGATAATGTGCAAAGGCATAATCAATGCTCTTGCGAATGAGCCTGTCGATTTTTTCTGCGAGCGCGGTTTCCATATTGCGCTTCACTACGATGCCGCCCAATGGTATGGGTACTTTTGTGTGCCGCTCCCAATATTCACCCAGGTCCATCAGTTTATGCAATCCCTTTTGCTGGTAAGTAAATCTGTTCTCGTGGATGATCACGCCCAGGTCAACCGTTCCATTGAGTACCAGTTGCTCGATTTCATGGAATACCCGGAAAGATTTGTTTTGGGCTTTGGGGAATGCCTGTGAGAATAAAATATGTGCAGTGGTATTGATGCCTGGTATAGCTACAGTCAGTTGGTCTACATTGGCCATATCAATGGCTTTTTTGGCAATCAGTAATGGTCCTACGCCTACGCCCAATGCGCCACCGCTGTTCAGCACCACATATTGTTCCAGCACCAGGGGCAGTACGCCGTAACTGATCTTGGAAATATCCAGCTTTCCCTGCAAGGCCCATTCGTTGAGGGTTTGCACGTCTTCCAACACTACTTCAAAATCGAGTCCTTCTGTGTCGATCTTGTGATTGACCAGGGCATCGAAAATAAAAGTGTCATTAGGACAGGGAGAAAAACCGAGTGTCATACGATTATGGTTTGCATTGAGTCATTTGATTTTATAAAGCTTCTCTACATACTTCAACAAATGTTCATTCAGGCTATCGATGGCTTCTTTAATCTTCCAGTGCTCTTTGTTACGCTCGCCTACATAATTGGAAATAGCCCTTACCTGTATGAACGGGATATTCGCTTCCCTGCATACATAATGCAGTGCGGCGCCTTCCATACTTTCGGTATGCGGATTGTATTTTTTTACTAACTGTTCCATCCTGTCGGCACGTGTGGTAACCTCATTCACTGTAATGGCGCTGACCTCCGGTAATTTCAGCAGGTTGAACTGTGCCAGCCAGGGATTGGGCAGTCTTCTTTTTTCAAAAGGATGATAGCTGCTTTTTTCGAGCCTGAGATCGAAAATATCTTTCCATCGGCCATCTTCTTCCACACCCATATCACCCAATGTTTCGTCTTTTACAACCACCAGTTTGCCCAACGGGGTTTTAGGATCGAAAGTGCCGGCAATACCTGCCTGTATGATCAGATCGGGTTTTTCTTCGGCGATTAGTCGAGATAAGGATACCGCTGTTGCCAGCATACCCACACCACACTGGTGAAAGCTGAGTTTCAGCCGGTGGCTTTGCCCGGTATAAAGGGTATTGACCTGGAGAAAGGAGGGCATCCATTCCCCAACGGTAGCGGAAGTGATGGTGATGCGCATGTATGCAAAGGTTAGGAAAACCGGCCAACTTTCCGACTTCGTGAGTTTTCTTAACTTTGCCCAAATTTTTAGCGAAGAATGGTGTACTTAACAAGGCTGGAACATTTTAATGCGGCCCATAAACTCTTTAATCCGGCCTGGAGCAGAGAAAAGAACGAAGCGGTATTCGGTGTTTGTGCCAACGAGAACTGGCATGGGCATAATTATGAATTATTTGTTACCATCAAGGGCCATCCTGACCCTGATACCGGTTTTTTGTACGATGTAAAGAAACTGAGTGTGATCATCAAGGAACATGTGATTGACAAACTGGATCACAAGAACCTGAACATGGATGTTGATTTTATGGCCGGACAGTTGTGCAGTACCGAAAATTTGGCCATTGGCATCTGGAAACAGTTGGAACCGCATTTACCGGAGCAGGTAAAGCTGCATTGTATTAAATTGTATGAAACTTCACGCATTTACGTGGAATATTTTGGCGAATAACCTAAACAACAGGTGATGAACCATAAAGTAGCCGTTTTTAGAAAAGAGCATTTCAACGCAGCGCACCGGTTACATAATCCTGCCTGGAGTGAGGAAAAGAACAATGCGGAGTTCGGCCTCTGCAACAATGAGCATTACCACGGGCATAATTATGAACTGGTGGTGAAACTGGTAGGTGTACCTGATCCGGCAACGGGTTATGTCATGAACCTGAAAGATCTCAGTGAGATCATACGTGAAGAAGTGCATACCCGGTTTGATCACAAAAACCTCAATCTCGATGCGGTAGAATTTGCCAACCTGAACCCCACAGCAGAGAATATTGCAGTGGTGATCTACCAACTCTTGCGTAAGCGAATACCTGAACACCTCGAGCTAACGGTCAGGTTGTATGAAACCAAAAGAAATTTCGTGGAATATCCCGCATGAAGCCTTAATCTTACCATATGGCCTACTCAAAAAAAGAGCATTACGACGAACATACTACCGAGAAACTGATCAAACATTATCATGGCGTACTGGAACACCTGGGAGAAGATCCTGAGCGGGAAGGGTTGCTGAAAACACCCGAGCGGGTGGCCAAGGCCATGCAGTTCCTTACCCAGGGATATCACCTCGATGCCAGGAGTATCATTCATTCTGCCCGCTTTAAGGAGGAAGTGAATGAAATGATCATTGTAAAAGACATTGAACTCTATTCCATGTGTGAACATCACATGCTGCCCTTTTTCGGTAAAGCGCATATTGCTTATATACCCAATGGATGGATTACCGGCCTGAGCAAGCTGGCCAGGGTAGTAGATGTGTATTCCCGCCGTTTGCAGGTACAGGAACGACTTACCACGCAGATACTCGAGGCGATCAAAGAATCATTGAACCCGTTGGGTGTGGCAGTTGTAATTGAAGCCAAACATTTGTGTATGATGATGCGTGGCGTGCAGAAACAGAATTCGGTAACCACTACTTCCGCTTTCGATGGAGAAATCATGAAGAATCCCACAAGAAGTGAGTTCCTGAAACTCATCAGCACAAAGCTGGATTAAACAATAAAAATCAAAAAGTAAGGATATGAAGCATGCTTATGTTTTTCCAGGTCAGGGTTCCCAATTTTCAGGAATGGGAAAAAATTTATACGAGAGCAATGCTGTTGCAAAAGATTTATTTGAACAGGCGAATGCCATTCTGGGCTTTCGCATCAGCGATATCATGTTCACCGGCACCGATGAAGCATTGAAGCAGACCAATGTTACACAACCGGCGGTATTCCTGCATTCGGTGATCGCTTACCGTGCAATTGAAAATGCGCGTCCCGATATGGTAGCGGGTCATTCACTCGGAGAATTTTCTGCATTGGTTGCCAACGGTGTATTACAGTTTGAAGATGCATTGAAATTGGTGAGCATCCGAGCACAGGCCATGCAGAAAGCCTGCGCGTTAACACCTTCTACGATGGCGGCTGTACTGGCGCTTGATGACGCCAAAGTAGAAGAGATCTGCGCCGCTGTACAGGCAGAAACCGGTGAAGTAGTGGTGGCTGCGAATTACAACTGCCCCGGCCAGTTGGTCATCAGCGGTTCCATAAAAGGTATCGACATTGCTTGTGAACGTATGAAGGCTGCAGGTGCCAAGCGTGCACTTGTATTGCCGGTAGGCGGCGCTTTCCATAGTCCGTTGATGCTCCCCGCCAAAGAAGAACTGGCTGCTGCCATAGAATCAACGGTTTTCCATACAGCTAACTGCCCGGTTTACCAGAATGTGGTAGCCAGGGCCGTAACTGATACGGCTGAGATCAAAAAGAACCTGATTGATCAATTAACAGGCGCTGTTCGCTGGACACAAAGTGTACAGTCCATGGTAGCCGATGGAGCTGTGCGTTTCACAGAAGTTGGACCAGGAAAAGTATTGCAGGGATTGGTACAAAAAATACACAAAGAAGCGCAGGTAGACGGGGTGAATTAATTACTTTGATCGTCATTCCGAGCGAGCGAAGCGAGTCGAGGGATCTGACCGAAGATTCAGCAGGTCCTTCGACTCGCTTCGCTCGCTCAGGATGACGTACGGAATAAAAATCAGAAATCCAATATCCCGTTCAACCATTCTCCGTCTAAAGTAACAGGATATTTCTTATAAAAATTGATTGCCGGTTCATTCCATTCCAGCACTTGCCATACCATCCTGCTGAAACCTTTTTCTTTGGCTTCGGCAATGACGCGATCGAACAGCAGGGTGCCGGCGCCGAGTCCGCGCAGTTTTTCTGTCACTAAAAAATCCTCGAGGTAAAGGCATTGCCCTTTCCAGGTGCTGAAGCGTATATAATAAAGTGCGAATCCTTCCACTTTGCCGTTGATCTCGGCTACAAAGGCCCACCATACGGGCTTTTTACCAAAACCGCTTTCTTCGAAATGTTCCAGTGTAACAGTTACTTCCTGCGGCGCTTTCTCGTACACGGCAAGCTCACTCACCAGTTCCAATAATCTTTTACAATCCGATCTTTCCGCTCTTCTGATATGAATAGCTGCCATGTTAGTGAAGTTTTAAAGCCTGGTCGAGGTCGTTGAGAATATCTGCTATGTTTTCAATGCCCACGCTCATGCGTATCAATCCATCGGTGATGCCATATTTAAGACGTTCTTCTCTTGCAACACCTACATGGCTCATGCTGGCAGGATGCGATATCAATGTATCAACAGTTCCCAATGAAACAGCGCGCACACACATTTGCAAACGATCGATAAATTGCTTTCCTGCTTCGATGCCGCCCTTCAATTCATAACTCATGAGGGCGCCGGGATGTTTCATTTGTTTTTGAGAAACGGCATGGTCGGGATGTGAAGTAAATCCTGTGTAGTTCACATGTGCTACCGCCGGATGAGCAGCCAGAAAACGCGCCACTTCCATAGCATTGGCACAATGCCTTTCCATGCGTAACTCCAGGGTCTTGAGTCCCTGGCTCAGCAGGAATGCATCGAATGGGTTGCTGTTGCCGCCCAACAATACATGCCATTTCCATACGTTTGTTTTCATCTTTTCCAGGTCCTTCCCCAACAAAACCCCGCCAATAGCAGTGCCATGGCCATTGAGGAATTTGGTGGTGGAATGAAATACAAAATCTACTCCGTATTTGAAAGGTTGCTGAAGATAAGGAGACGCAAAAGTATTGTCAACCGAAACCAGCAGGTTCTTTTCTTTGGCGATGCGTGTTACGGCTTCAATATCTACACACTGTATGGTTGGGTTGGCGGGTGTTTCAATATGCACCAGCTTGATGGTATTATCTTTTTTGATCGTATCTGCCACTTCGTTGAGATCGCGCATATCTACGATGCGGATGTTAACGCCGGTTTGTCCCAATACCTTATGCATCAACTCATAAGTGCCCCCATATAAAGAATAATGCGATAAAACAGTGTCGCCTGCTTTGAGATTGCTTAGGAACAGGGTAGCCATAGCAGCTTGTCCGCTCGCATGCAGCAAAGCTTTCAATTGCAAGGAATTCCCTTGTTCATCCTTCAATCCGAATGCTTCCAGGGCTGCAATGGTTTCTTCTGCTGCCGTAAACGTAGGGTTACCCCAACGGCTGTAGATCCTCGTCTTATCACTGCCCAGGAAACGTTCCATCCCTTCCTGCGCCGTATCGAAAGTAAAAGTAGAAGTGGCGTAAATAGGAGTAAGGTGGGCATGCTCCGCATTGTTGTGCCCGGCAGTGTGCATGGCAACGGAACTGATGCCTGTGAGGTTAAATGTTTCACTCATGACGCAATTCTTTAAGAGGGTGTATTATAAGCCCATTTTATGAGGGTGGCTCCCCAGGTAAATCCACCACCAAATGCTGCCAATACAACATTGTCGCCTTTTTTGAGGCGGCTTTCCCATTCCCATAAACAGAGCGGGATAGTGGCAGCGGTGGTATTACCATAGCGCTGGATATTGATCATTACTTTTTCCTTAGGTAATCCCATGCGGTTGGCCGTTGCATCGATGATGCGCAGGTTGGCCTGGTGAGGTACCAGCCAGGCAACATCGTCGCCGGTCAGTTGGTTACGTTCCATCAGTTCGGCGCTCACATCGGCCATGCCTTTAACGGCGAATTTGAAAACGGCCTGTCCTTCCTGGTAAGCGAAATGTTCTTTGGCCAGCACGGTTTCTACGGTGGCTGGTTTTACCGATCCGCCTGCTTTCATGTGCAGGTGATGACGACCGCTGCCATCACTCCTGAGGATGCTGTCTTTGACGCCGTTCTCATCTGTGGCAGGCTCCAGCAATACAGCGCCGGCTCCATCGCCAAAAATAATGCAGGTGGCACGGTCGGTATAATCGATGATGGCACTCATTTTGTCTACCCCCACCACGATCACTTTCTTAAAACGACCACTTTCTATGTACATGGCACCGGTGGTAAGGGCATAGATGAACCCGCTGCAGGCGGCGCTCATATCGTAGCCCCAGGCATTCACAGCGCCTATCTTGTCACAAATGATATTGGCAGTAGCCGGGAATACCATATCGGGCGTTACGGTGGCGCAGATTACACAATCGATCTCTTTGGGGTCGAGGTTCTTTTTACGCAATATCTCTTCAATGGCGGGAACGGCCATATCACTGCTGCCTTTGCCGGGCTCTTTTAAAATCCTTCTTTCTTCAATACCGGTACGGGTACGGATCCATTCATCATTGGTTTCCACCATTTTCTCCAGGTCGAAATTGGTGAGCTTGTCTTTGGGAACATAACCGCCTACTGCGGTAATAGCTGCTGTAGTCTTCATCTTAATCGTACGCTAATAATCAAAGAATTAATAATCTGAACGACTGCAAATATCCATAAATCATTTTATACCCCCTTTTTAATTAAGTCTGAATCCTATATTTTTGGTTGGAATAATATATGATAGCTTTTGTAAGAGGACAGTTTGTGGTAAAAACACCTGCCAGGATAGTGGTGGATGTGAATGGCGTAGGATATGACCTGCAGGTGAGCCTCAATACTTATGCGGCCATCAGCAATAAGGAGAGCGGCCTGCTGTTTACTTACCTGCATATTACCGAAAATGCCCATACTTTGTTTGGTTTCGCCGAACTGGCAGAGAAGGAATTGTTCCTGCAACTCATCAGTGTGTCGGGCGTGGGAGCTACTACGGCCAGGATGATGTTATCGGGCATGAAACCCGAGGAGATCACCCGGGCCATTGTTCAAGGCAACACCCGGCAGTTGGAAAGTATCAAAGGGATAGGAAAGAAGTCGGCAGAAAGGCTGATCGTGGAGTTGAAAGATAAATTGGGCAAACAAGCCCTGCAAGGGCCTGCTATGGCAGGTATGCCTCATTCCGTTGATGCGGATGCGGTGCATGCACTGGTAGCCCTGGGTATCGGAAGACCGATGGCGGAACAAGCAGTTAAAAAAACAATGGGTTCTCTGGCGGCTGATGCATCCCTGGAAACCATCATCAAAGAAGCACTCAAAAACCTATAGATATCGCAAACATTTCTACTTAACCAAGCAACCAGCTTTGAGGCAAATCAGCTGCTTTCATATCTGCGTCATCCTTATCCTGTTAGCCGGCCCCCTTATTACAAAGGCCCAGCGAACGGATTCTTTGCGTTATCCTATCACAGACCGTCGCGGTGACGCGTTTTCTGCCCAGAGCCGGAACCCTTTTGATCTGCGCGATACCTCACTCATCAAACGACGGATTGAATACGATCCCAAAACAAAACAGTATTATATCATTGAAAAAATAGGCAAAGGTTATTATCGAACCCCTACTTATCTCAGTTTTGATGAATACTGGCGTCTAAGCGGACAGCAAGCAGAAGCAGATTATTTCAAACAAAGGGCCGATGCGCTGACCTTGCTGAATAAGAAAGCGCAGCGGCCGAAAATGCGTGTATACAATAAATTGTTCGACCGGATATTCGGTATCAATAACCTGATAGGCGGGTCTGATAATAAATTGAAAGTAGACATTCGTCCCAGTGGAGAAGTGAACATCATGGCCGGCTACCAGGGACAAAAAATAGAAAACCCCACGCTGCCGGAAAGGGCGAGAAAGAACGGCGGGTTCGATTTCGATATGAATGCGAACCTGAACGTGAACGCCAATATTGGCGACAAGCTGAAATTTCCCATCAATTACAATACCCTCTCAAACCTCAGCTTCGATAACCTGCTGAAGCTCGATTACAGGGGCATGGATGATGAGCTCATCAAAAGTATTGAAGCAGGTAATATTTCTTTCCAGTCCAAAGGAACCCTGATTCCCAGCGTACAGAACCTGTTCGGTCTCAAAACCAAACTGCAGTTCGGTAAACTCTTTGTTACAGCCGCGGTTGCCAACCAGCGTTCATCGCGTCAATCGGTGATGTTACAGGGTGGTACGGCTACGCAGAGCTTCCAGAAAACGCTGGATAATTATGAAGAGAACAGGCATTTCTTACTCGGACAATATTTCCGCAAGCAATACAATACGGTGATGAAGAACCTGCCGGTGGTGAATTCACAGGTGCAGATACAACGGATGGAAGTATGGGTGACCAACCGTACGGGTGCCACTACCGATGCAAGGGATATCGTTGGGTTGATGGACCTGGGTGAGCAGACGCCGTATAACCCGTCAATTATTTCGCAAAGTGGCAGTCCACTTCCTTTTAATGGCGCCAACAACCTGTACAACTCGCTGGCCAGCAATCCCAGTGCACGCAACCCTGCCATCATCAATGGCTTGTTGCAGGCAAGAGGGTTGCATGCAGTGGACGATTACGAAAAGACTTTTGCACGTAAGCTGAATACAACGGAATATTATTTTAACCCGCAAGTAGGTTTTCTCTCACTGAACCTTCAATTGCAGCCCGATGAAGTGCTGGCAGTGGCTTACCAGTATACTTATAACGGAAGGGTATACCAGGTGGGAGAATTTTCGCAGGATGTGGCGCTGGATTCTTCCAAAGGTGTGCAGAAAGTATTGTTCCTGAAATTGCTGAAAGCCACTTCGCAAAGAACACAATTACCTATCTGGGGATGGATGATGAAGAACGTGTACTCGCTGGATGTGTTCGGCGGTATCCAGCGTGAAGATTTTAAGTTGAATGTACTTTACCAGGAGCCCAGCGGAGGCCTCAAAAGATACCTGCCCGAAACTTCACAGGCGGTAGACGGTCAGCCTTTATTGCGCATACTGAACCTCGACCGGCTCAACAGCCGTAACGACCCGCAGCCGGATGGTGTGTTCGATTATGTGGAAGGATTCACGGTATTGCCGCAGTCGGGCCGCATTGTGTTTCCTGTACTGGAGCCATTTGGCCGCGACCTGGACACACTTGCATTTGCAGGCATGTCTCCTGCCATCAAGAAAAAATATCTGTATTATCAATTGTACGATTCGATCAAAGCCATTGCACAAACCTATGCTAACCTGAATCGCTTTGTGATGCAGGGGCAGGTAAGAGGCAGTGGCGGCGGCGGCTCCGATATCCTGCTCAATGCGTTCAATATTCCGCCGGGGTCGGTGTCGGTAACGGCAGGGGGACAAAAACTGCGGGAAGGAGCGGATTTTACAGTGGACTATAACCTGGGCTCGGTGAAGATCCTCAACCAGGCCATCATCAATTCCAATGTGCCGGTGAATGTATCGTTCGAGAACAATGCTACGTTCGGCATGCAACAGCGGGGATTTTCTGCATTGCGACTGGATTATATCGCCAATAAAAAATTAGCGGTAGGTGCTATGGTGGAGCACCTGGGTGAAAGGCCTTTCTTTACCAAGATGGATTATGGAAATGACCCCATCAGTAATACCATGTATGGGGTAGATTTCAGCTACCAGTCGGAATGGCCGGGACTCACCCGTATGCTGAACAAACTGCCTTTTTATTCTACGAAAGCAAAGTCAGCCATCAGTGCTTACGGTGAAGCGGCGGTACTTAAGCCCGGTCACCCGCAACAGATAGGCAAGGGAAGCCAGGGGTTGATCTATATTGATGACTTTGAAGGAACACGTACCAACATTGATCTGCGTTTTCCCTTTGTATCCTGGGCATTGGCTTCAACGCCGGCAGGCAATCCCAAATTTCCTGAAGCTACTTTAACCGATTCAATTGATTACAATTTTAACAGGGCCAAACTCGCCTGGTATAATATTGAACCCAACCTGCAGGACAAAAATAGTCCCAATAACCCTTTGCGCAGAAACCTCGATGAACTGAGCGACCCCCGGGTGCGGCAGGTATTCACCAAAGAACTTTTCCCACAGCGCACAACCAATATTACGGATGTGCAAACGCCTACGTTTGACCTGGCTTTTTATCCTACTGAAAAAGGGCCGTATAATTTCGAAACACGCTCAACAGAACTAACGGCTGCGGGTAAACTTACCAGACCCTCGAGCCGCTGGGGAGGCCTGATGCGTGCGCTCGACCAGACCGATTTTGAAACGGGTAATATTGAATTTGTAGAAGCCTGGGTACAGGACCCTTTCATCAAAAATCCCGGCAGTAAAGGAGGTAAACTGTTTTTGAACTTTGGTGATGTGAGCGAAGATATCCTGAAAGACGGCAAACGTTTTTATGAGAACGGGATGAACACACCTAATATTCCTGCGGCGGTAGACAGCAGCAATACCTGGGGAAAAACACCAGTGAATCCCATACAGGTTACGCAGGCTTTCAGCAATAATCCGGATGACAGGCCTTACCAGGATGTGGGTTTCGACGGGTTGGATGATGCAGGAGAGCGAAGAAAGAAATCGTATGTGCTGGACAGGCTTGCCAATAATTTTGGTACGGGTTCTGAAGTGTATAAGAAAACTTATGATGACCCTGCAAGCGATAATTACAAATGGTATCGCGATGCTACGTTCGACCAGGCCGGTACAGGTATTTTGGGCAGGTACAAGAATTATAACAACCCGCAGGGTAATTCACCGGTGGCTACAACAAACGGGCAATTCACTTCTGCCGCCACTTTGTACCCCGATAATGAAGACCTCAACCGCGATAATACGCTGAACGAAAATGAATCGTATTACGAATACGAGATACCGATAGCTCCAGGTATGGATGTAGGCACTTCTCCTTATATCACCGATAAAAGACGGGTAACCGTGAACGCTGCCGATGGTTCCACGCACGTGGAGAACTGGTTCTTATTCCGCATACCCATCAGATCATACACAAGGAAAATAGGGAATATACCCGATTTCAAATCGATCCGTTTCATGCGCATGTACCTGACGGGCTTTGATGATTCTGTGGTGTTGCGTTTTGCAAAGCTCGACCTGGTACGTAATGTGTGGAGGCAGTTCGCTTTCCAGATAGATACTACCGGTTCTTATGTACCAGTGAATAACAATTCAGGCACCAGTTTTAATACACTGGCTGTTAACCTGGAAGAAAACAGCAGCCGCCAGCCGGTGAATTATATTATGCCACCCGATGTACAACGGATGCAGATACTCAGCAATAACGGCGTGAACCTGCAGCAGAACGAACAGGCGATGAGCTTGCGCATCGGCAACCTGGCGAGTGGAGATTCCAGGGGCGTGTTCAAAACGCTGAACATGGATATCAGGCAATACGGCAAGCTGTCTATGTATATACACGCAGAATCTGTAACAGGACAACGCGTGGTGAAAGACGGCGAACTGAATGCCATCATACGTATTGGCCAGGATTTCCTGAACAACTACTATGAGATCAAGATACCACTGAGGATCACACCACCGGGTAATTACCCGGTTGGACAGGAAGAAAAAGTATGGCCCACCGATAACAACCTCGATTTCAGCCTGCGGGAACTGATTGATATGAAAATGCGCAGGAATAGCAAAGGCGCTTCGCCCGCTACTATTTATCGCGAAAGAGTAGGCAATAAAACCTTTTCCATTTTGGGTAATCCCAACCTGGGAGAATTGAGGGGTATGCTGGTAGGGGTTGAGAATCCATATAAAGTAGATGGCCCCATGCTGAGCACTGAAGTGTGGGTGAATGAGCTTCGTTTATCGGAGTTGGACGAACATGGCGGATGGGCCGCACTGGGCAGGGTAGATGTGCAGATGGCAGACCTGGGTACTTTGTCGGTATCAGCCAATACGCATACACAAGGTTTTGGTTCTATTGAACAGCGGGTGAACGAAAGAGCGCGGGATAACCTGGTGCAATTTGATGTGGCCACCAATATCGATGCAGGTAAACTGGTTCCCAAAGGAGCACGGTTGTCGGTACCGGTATATGCGAGCATCAACCGTACGGTGTACACACCTGAGTATGATCCTTATGATATGGATATCCGTTACAAGGATAAACTCAATGCGGCTAAGACACAAGCGCAACGGGATTCCATACGTAATGCGGCGATTAACCAGACCACCATCAAAACATTGAACTTTACCAATGTGCGGATGTTGCCGGGCAAAAAACCGGGCCTGTTGAAGCTGAGCAATTTTGATTTCAGTTATTCTTATACAGAGATGCAACAAAGCAGCCCCATTGTGCAACAGAACACGGTTGTGAGACACCGTGGAGGGTTGGGTTATACTTATAACAGATCGAGCCGTTTTGTGGAGCCATTCAAAAAGCTGGTGCGCAGCCGTTCGCCCTGGCTGTCGCTCCTGCGGGATTTCAACTTCAGCCCCATGCCTTCCTATCTTAGTTTCAGGGCCGATGTGAACCGGCAGTTTGGCGAATTCATTCCGCGGATTGTGAATACGATCGACAGTAAGGTAGATCGTGTGGACACTACCTACGATAAATATTTTACGTTCGACCGTTATTATAATATGCGTTGGGATCTGACCCATTCGCTCAACTTTGATTTTTCTGCTACTAATAATGCGCGTGTGGATGAGCCTTATGGCCGGATCGATACCAAAGTGAAGAAAGATTCGGTGCGGAATAATTTTTTCAAAGGCGGAAGGAATACGCTCTACCAGCAAAAAGCCATACTCGGGTATAACATTCCGCTAAACAAGATTCCGCTGACAGACTGGATTACTGCTCGTTACAGTTATGGTACTTCGTATAACTGGATTGGGGGAAGCCTGCTGGCGCCCGGTTTGGGAAATGCCATTGAGAACTCGCAGGAAAACAATATGAATGCGCAGTTTAATTTTGCCAGCCTGTATGCAAAATCGAGGTGGTTGCGGGCATTGGACAACATACCACCGCCCAAGCCCAAAACTGGAGGGCCGGCCAAACCGAACAACAACCTGTTGGGGTCTACGCTTCCCACTAAAGAAGAAGCTTTGCGTGGTCTTACGGGAAAGCCGCGGGCAGATGCATTGCGTAAATGGAGAGAGCGAAAGCGTGATGAACGGATTGCGCAACGTTTATTGAAAGCCAGTCAGCTACCGGAATTGAATGGATTGGAAAGAACTGCGGGCCGGTTACTCACTATGATTAAGGGGGTGACGGTGAATTATGCGGAGAATTATCACAGCCGGGTACCCGGTTATATGAATAAGACCAAACTACTGGGGCAGGATTGGAATACGATGGCACCGGGACTGGATTATGTTTTCGGGCGGCAGCCTGATACTACTTGGCTGAACGAAAAAGCAGCGAAAGGATTGTTGAGCAGGGATAGTACGTTCAATTTCCTGTACCGGCAGAATTTTGAACAGCGGCTCAACATAACAGCGCAGATAGAACCGATACGCGACCTGGTGATCGACCTCAACCTTGAAAAAAGTTTTTCCAAAGACTATTCAGAATTGTTCAAGGATACTTTGGGTAATGGTACGATGAGGCATCTCAATCCCCTGGCTACTGGCGGGTTCAGTGTATCCTACATTGCACTCAATACTTTGTTCCAGAAGGGAAATCCGAATGAAATATCTGATCTGTTCAAAACGTTCGAGAACAATCGTATCATCGTGTCGCGCCGTGTGGCTGCCGCGAACCCTTATTGGCAGGCGTTGCCCGGAACACAGAAATTCGGGGCTGATGGGTTTGCTACGGGTTATGGGCGCTATTCACAGGATGTGCTGGTGCCTGCATTCCTGGCCGCATATACCGGCAAAGACCCTAACAGTATTGCTTTGATCAACCAGTCGAATGGAAAAATCTCTTCTAATCCGTTCAAAGGCATTATGCCTAAGCCGAACTGGCGTGTCACGTATACAGGTTTGAGTAAGATACCCGCCCTGGCTTCGGTGTTCAGTGGCATTACGCTTACACATGCGTATAGTGGCCAGTTGAGCATGAATAGTTTCAATAGTGCATTGTTGTACCGTGATCCTTTCCGTTTCAATGCGCCCGGATTTATTGATACGGTAAGCGGTAACTATATTCCTTTCTTCCTGGTACCCAATATGACCATGCAGGAGAAATTTGAGCCTCTGATCGGAGTGGATGTGACTACGATCAAACAACTCAACCTTAAATTTGAATACCGGAAGAGCAGGCAATTAAGTCTTAGCCTGATTGACTATCAACTGACCGAAAGCCGTGCTACGGAATGGATCTTTGGGTTCAGCTGGCGCAAACGTGGGGTGAACCTGCCTTTCAAGATACCAGGCGCCAACAGCAAAAAACTGGTGAATGATTTGAACCTGAAGCTTGATCTGTCGATGCGTGACGTATCTAACAGCAACAGCAGGCTCGACCAGAGTAATGCTTATGGTACGGGGGGACAAAAAGAAATTACGATCTCTCCTGCCGTTGATTATGTGTTGAACAGCAGGATCAATATCAAATTCTTCTACGATCAGCGAAAAACGATCCCTTATATTTCTACATCGGCGCCCAGCACTCAAACACGTGCCGGTGTGAGTGTGCGGATCGCTTTGCAATAAATTAATTCTTCCGGAATGCCCATTTCCACATTTCTTTCCAGGTAACTTTTTTGCCGTACATGAGAATACCTGTGCGGTAGATTTTGCCCGCCAGCCAGGTAGTGCAGAGAAAACCTGCCACCAGCAATGCTATACTCACCAGCAACTGGATCAATGTAACGCCATCGGGAATACCGTGCGCGATACGGGCCATCATTACGATGGGTGATGTGAAGGGAAACAGGCTTCCAAATACTGCCAGGCTGCTGTTGGGGTCGTTGACGGCCTTGGTCATGATTACCAACGCAAATATTACCGGCATCATAATGGGCAGTAGCAGGCTTTGTGCATCCTGCGGGTCTTCGTTCACCGCACTGCCCACCGCAGCAAAGAGCGATGAATAGAGGAAATATCCTCCCATGAAATAAAAAATAAAACAGCCAATGATCAGCGGGAAATTGATGTCGCTGAGTCCGCTCATGAGGCCATCCATCGCCCCACTGTCTTTCATAGCTTGCGCTGCACCCATACCACCGGGCTGTACCGGTTGCGCATGTATTTGTGTTGCAAGATCGGGGAAGATCATGGGCAGGATCAATTGAAGGCCAAATACCAGCAATATCCAGATAACAAATTGAACCAATCCAACAGAACCAATGCCCAGTATTTTACCCATCATCAATTGAAAAGGCCTTACGCTGCTCACGATCACTTCGGCAATGCGGTTGACTTTTTCTTCCATCACTCCACGCATCACCATGGTGCCATAGAGGAACAGGATGATGTAAATGAGGAAACCTGAAATCATCCCTACAGCATAGCTTATACCTACTTTGGAATCGTTGTTTGTTTTACCGGCAGCATTGGAAAAACGGATATAATCTTTTTCGGCCCTGGCGCTGTCGAGCTGCTGCTTGGAAATATTCATCGACAAAAGCCGCTTCTCTTCCAGTGCACCACTGATGCGTTTCTGGATGGTTTCACGGGTTAGCAGGCCGATGGCTTTGCCGGAGCGCAATTGGAGCGAATCGGAAGGCGAGCTGATTGAAAAGCCTGCAGGTACATACAGGTAGGCATCATAAGTATGATTGTCGAGTTGCTTTTGAACAGACGCAGTATCATCGTTTACAAAATTGAAGATGAGCTCGGTTGTTTTTTTGTCATCGATACTGCCATTGAAAAGATGGGCTTTGTCGATCACCGCTACTTTGAAATGATCGGTTGATTTGACCGAAAAATAGATAATGCCTGCATAAAGACTGAAAATGAGCAGGGGGAGACCGATAGTCGAAAGCAGGAAAGTTTTTTTCTGCACCCGTGTAAGAAATTCACGTTGGGCAACAAGTAAAGTCTTATTCATGGAGATGGTGGTTGATAGTTGTCAGAATATCATTGAGTAATTGCGCTATTGAGCCATTGAGTCATTAAATTGTCTTGTCTTTGCTTTACTACCTTCTACGAGGTGAATGAAAATATCATTGAGCGAAGGCAGTATCTCATGGAAAGCTTCGATGGTACATTGTTGCTGCAGAAAGAATTGCAGCACGTCGTTGCTTTTATGGCCTTCGTTGATTTTTACAGTGAAAGCATTCGCCTGCTGATCAATTACATTGAAAGCCGGACTACTGGTGTGTGCAGGCAACTCTTGTAACTTGATGCTGAATTTATTTTCTTTGAATTGTTGTTTCACATCGCCAACTGTTCCATCCAGTATTTTTTTGCCCAGGTTCATTAATACAATATGGTCGCAGATCTCTTCCACCTGCTCCATGCGATGGGTGCTGAAAATAACCGTGCTGCCACGCTGGGCAAGGCCATAGATCTCGTCTTTGATGAGGTTGGCATTGAGCGGGTCGAGGCCGCTGAAAGGCTCATCCAGTATAATCAGTTGCGGTTCGTGGAGTACGGTAGTAACAAATTGCAGTTTCTGGCTCATGCCCTTACTCAGGTCTTCTACTTTCTTGGTCCACCAGCTTTCCATTTCCAGCCTTTTGAACCAGAATTTGATTTGCTTTAATGCATCTTGCCGGCTAAGTCCCTTCAACTGCGCCAGGTACATGACCTGGTCGCCAATTTTCATTTTTTTATACAGTCCTCTTTCTTCCGGCATATACCCGATCTTGAGTACGTCTTCGATGGGGTTGAAAGTTCTGCCGTCGAATTGTATATGACCGCTGTCGGGATAGAAAATACCCGTGATCATGCGCAGCAGCGTGGTTTTGCCGGCGCCATTGGGACCGAGTAGCCCGAATATGCTGCCTTTTTCGATGGAGAAACTGATATCGTCCACCGCTTTCTGGGTGGCGTAATATTTCCTGAGGTTGGTTAGTTCCAGTATGTTCTGCATGGTAGAAAGATGATTGAATTCAAATTTAATCATTCAGCGTACTGATCGGTGAAATATTTACACCAGCGGAAACATTCCTGAAAAATGGGTGAAAAAACGGTTGCGGGGTCTCCGCCGTTGTTTATTTTTACCGATCAACCCAAAACTCTATACCATGAATAAAGCTAAAGGCAAACATGTACCGGCCTCCGAAGCGAGGCAAGGTATTGATGCATACCGCAAACAGTTTGCGGGAACACCATATTACCGGGAATCGATTAGTTATACCATTGCAGAACTCAGGGCTTTTCTGGATATTGCGGAAAAGGAATTGATAGGCATGAATATCACCGATCCCGATGACCGGTGTATCAGTTTTCTGCCTTATATGAACCAGGGAGATCACAAGTTGAGTGTATTAATGACGCCCAGTGTATATAAAGCGGATTCTACTACAAGTAACGGAAAACACAAGCATCAATTCAACAAGGATATTGGCGAAGGTTATGGTAGAGAAGGAGCTAAAAGCGATGCTACACCTGCTCCGGATCCTACGAATCCTTATGGTGGTATTGCAGCTCCTACCCCCCCTTATAATTATGGGCAGAGTGAACCATGATGATGTCATTAATGTATTATTTTAAAATAATTAAGACTGGATGCGTTAATAATGGAAAGCTCATCCAGCTTTTCCTATAATATGCGGATAGAATTGAATCATATTGTGGAATTTATAAGTCTTTTAGCGGCGATATGGAACTATAAATTTCTTAAGGGAACGATATATGAATATTTTGTTTGGTATATTGGATTTATTTTATACGCGGAATTGGGGGCCAGTTATTTCAAGTATGCATTAAATCATACTTATAATATGCATATTTACCTTTGGGTAGGTATTGTGGATATATCCTTTAAAAGCTATTTTCTGTATTCATTTATTCGAAGCAGAATATTTAAGAGAATTATCATTGTTTGTGCTTCTGTTATTGTGTGTTATTTTTTATTTCTTTTCTTTTTTTTCCAGCGCTTTACCGAATTATTCTACTATGGAATGAGTGTTGGTAGTTACTATTTGACCTTATTATGTTGTGTTTATTTCTTTGAATTATTCGTCAATTCAGAAGAAGAAATATTATGGTCGCTGCCATCTTTCTGGATAGTAGCAGGTACTTTTATTTTCTTCACTGGGATAAGTTTGTCTTTTGTGATGCATAAAATATTGGCTAAACCGAGTGTGCGAATATTTAATTTACCACTTTATAATTTTATTCCGCAGCTATTAAGTGTCATTTTATATGGCGCTTATGTGGTCGCCTTTGTATTAGTAAAAAAGAAAAAACAGGCTCAATTATTGAGCTCGGAGTTTCTCCGGACCTGATTATAATATGCGGATAGAAATGAATCATATTGCTGAATTGATCTGCCTCCTGGCGGCGTTGTGGAATTATAAGTATCTGAAAGGGACGATCTATTTCTATTTCATCTACTACCTGGCATTTGTCCTTTATGGAGAATTGGGAGCTAGTTACTTTAAATATGTTTTGTCACTTACATTGAAGCCGGAAGACCGGAACAACATGCATATTTATTTGTGGGTATGGGCGGTGATGGACGCATTCCTGAGTTATTTCCTTTATACAGAGATTCGAAATGTGTTTGTCAGGAAACTAATCACCGTATTTACTTCTTTGCTGGTCTGCTACTTCTTGTTCCTGTTTTTCTTTTTCAAACATTATGTAGAGCCATGTTATTATGGATTTGTGGTAGAAACATTTTATCTCATCATTTTATGCTGCATTTATTTTTATGAGCTATTCCTGCATTCAGAAGAAGGGGATTCAATATGGACATTGCCTGCATTTTGGGTTATAGCCGGCATATTTATTTTCTTTACTGGTACCAGTATTTCTTCGGTGATGCATGGCGTATTAAAAAATTTCAGTACACAGATAATGGGATTACCGCTTTATAGCTTTATAGCTCAAGTATTATGTGTGTTTTTATATGGTTGCCCCGTGGTTGCCTTTATATTACTGAGAAAGGAAAAACAGGCTCGATTATTTAATTAGAAGATGCAAAAAAACGACCATTAAATGAGCATGCACTTTAGCATTATAATGGAATTCTTAAGTTTATTGGTTGCACTTTTTCATTATAAACGACTGAAAGAAACTTTTTATGTGTATGCTATCCCTTTCTTGTTTTTTGTTTTGTATGCTGAAATAGGAGCTGCCTATTATAGGTCTAACCATCTTGTGAAAACAAACCATACGGGAAATACACATATCTATTTGTGGATTAGCATCGCAGAAACCATTTTTTACAGCTGGTTTTTTTACCAGGTGGCGGCAGGTTATGTTTTTAAAAGATTGGTAAAAATATTGGCTACTATGTTGGTATTGACTTATCTTTTTCTATTCTTTTTTTACTTTTCGTATGTGGGGGCTTATTATATTATAATGACAGTTACCGGTATTTATTTCACGATCATGTCCTGCATTTATTTCTATAAACTTTTCATTAATGCAGGAGAAGAGAATATAATCAACCTGGCAAGTTTCTGGATGGCAATTGGCATATTTGTTTTCTATTCCGGTATCTCTCTTGTGATGGTTTTGCACGAGATGCTGATGCGTCAAAACGTAACGATATTTGGCGAATCACTTTATAATGTTATCCCCCAGGTATTAAGTATAATTTTATATGGCTGTTTCATAGCAGCTTTCATATTATGCAGGAAGAAAAAAACAATCTGATCATAGCGGTACTCACCGGCAGCTTTTTTGTATTGCTGTTTGGTTTCATGATGCTGTTGGTGGTGCTTAATTTTTTGAGGAGTAAAAAGAAAATGTTGCTGGAGAAAAAAGTCAGGGAGGCACAGGTACAACAAGAGTTGTTGCAGGCACAGCTGGAAATGCAGGAACAGACGTTCAAAACAGTGAGCCAGGAAATACACGATAATGTAGGGCAGATACTGAGCCTTGCCAAAGTAAACCTGAGCATCCTGGCCATGGAAGTGGGCGGCAATGAAAAACTGAATGATATCTCTGAACTGGTGGGTAAAGCCATCCGTGAACTGAGGGCGTTGAGTGCCGGGTATTATGCCGACAGGTTATTGGAAGAAGGTCTGATCATAGCCATCAGGCATGAATTGGAGCAGTTGGAAAAAACAGGATTGTTCACTACCACTTTCAGTACGCAGGTAGAGCCATTGGTGGTAGATAAAAACAAAACCATTTTCCTGTTCCGTATGATACAGGAGGCGTTGAACAATATGGTGAAACATTCGGGCGCCACCCATGTAAGTATCAATATTTTTAAACAGGAAGAGGATATCCAGATCATGATCAAAGACAATGGCAAAGGTTTTGATCGGAAAAAAGAAGGGTTCAAACCCGGTATCGGATTGCTCAGTATTGAACAGCGGGCAAAAATAATAGGCGCCCAGGCCACCGTTCATAGCGAAGAGGACAGAGGTACCATCGTTAACCTTTTATTTAAAGCACATAATTATGATTAAGATTGCATTGGTAGATGATCATGTGGTACTACGCAAAAGCCTGGCCGTACTGATCAATATGTTACAGGATTTCAAGGTAACCATAGAGGCAGGCAATGGCGGGAGTTCATTGAACAGCTTAAAGAAAAGGGATTGCC
>Ga0114932_10001651_pt1 | contig 24930 bp, 16 predicted proteins | sample 2SBtaG_2_FD_87286 | JGI IMG/M metagenome (GOLD analysis project Ga0114932, IMG submission 87286) | Deep subsurface microbial communities from Kolumbo volcano to uncover new lineages of life (NeLLi) - 2SBTROV12_ACTIVE470 metaG | ecosystem: Environmental > Aquatic > Marine > Volcanic ...
AGTACTTTCTTTTGGCTTGGCCTTACCCATACTTATTGTCGCCAGCTTCATATGGAGTGACTGGTCTGCAATACCTTGGCAAGGCTGGGCAGCGGTAAGCTACGTAGGCCTGTTCGAAATGGGAATAACCTTTCTATTCTGGTTAAAAGCCATGAAAACAGCCACCAATACAGCACTTATCAGCAACTTAATTTTTATTTCGCCCTTTATCTCGCTGTTGCTGCTCTCAGTCGTGATTGGCGAAACCATTTATCCAAGTACGCTGGTTGGGCTTATGCTTATTATTTTCGGGCTGTTAGTTCAACGTATTCACTTTCGGCGTAAGCTTAAGCCATAGCCTTATTAACAATCTCATCAGCAGCTTCCTTATCATCTTCATCTGGTGACGGACCATCATCCACACCATTTTCTCCCGGTGCTAAAGCAAGTTCCGTCAGTAATGGAAAATGATCTGACCCAAAACCCGGTAAACGTGTCATTGAAACCAGAGCAAAATGGTGGCTGTGAAATATATGATCCAGCGGCCAGCGGGCAAACCAGTACTCCGCGTGGAAAGTATTAAACATACCACGCCCGATACGGGGGTCTAACAAGCCACTAAGCTTGCGGAAAAGAAGCGTCGTGCGCGACCAGGCAACATCGTTCAAATCTCCAGTGACTATAGTCGGATATTTCTCCGGCTCAACCCGACGAGCAACCAGCACCAGTTCAGCATCCCGCTCTGCCGACTCTTCATTTTCAGAAGGGCTGGGTGGCGCAGGGTGCACAAAATGCGCTTTTACTTTCTGTCCACAAGGCAGCTCAATAAAACAATGTACCGACGGTTTATCGTCTTCAACCAGATATTCAACACTGACATCAGACAAAGCATAACGAGAATACACATGCATGCCGTAGAGGTTATCTAAAGGTACCTTTACCGTATGCGGATAATCCGATTCAATCGCATCCAGCTTCTCCTGCCACCAGTCATCAGACTCAAGTGTGACCAGCACATCTGGCGTAAAATCATGAACAAGCTTTAGCAAGCCATCACTATTATGGTTAGGAGTAAGAACATTCGCGGTCATAATGCGCAAGCGCCCGTTAGCATTACCCGGCCGGACAGCTTCAACTTCCTTAGGAAAGAAAAAGGTATAAGGCACAACCCACCAGAGCTGACAGACCAGACAACCAATAATCAGACCCAGCGTTACCGCGTTAATTGAATTCCAGTCGCGTATAACAACCAACCCTACTATGAGAAGGGCAGCTAATAACACCGACAGCTGCAAACGCGGAAAATCCAAACCACGTATCCACCAAACTTGCGCTCGGGACAATGGCGCCAGGGTAAGCACCAACAGTAATACCGCTAAGGAAAGATAAATGACTTCAAACATGCTGACTCTCAATACTTCTCAGATAAGAAAACAATAGCACAGCTGCAAAGGATAAGGTGAAAGGAAGTGTTAACGCTCCTACGGATAGAGCGCTCCGCTTGGAGTCAAAACCCTCTGCTCATTACAGCTCCCGGCGGGACTTAGTGAAGCGGTAAGAGTTAAGGCCCTCTATTACAGGAGTGTCGAAGGCCATGGATGGCCTTCGTCAAGCCCTCATGGATGAGCTCGTCGCGTCTCCTGTAGTAGAGGGTCTTAACTCCTAGCGAAACTAAAAGTCCCCCGGGAGCTGTGTGACGCCAAGGATGGCGTCACCCAAGCCCCCAAGGATGGGTTTACGGCGTGTTCCGAAGCTTTATCTAACTCTTTGTTTCTGACTAGACCATGTTAACCAGCATGCTGGTTGGGTCTTCGAGGTATTCCTGCCAGAGTTTGTTGAAACGGGCAATGGTGCCGCCATCGATAATACGATGGTCGCCTGACCAGCTTACCGTCATTATTTTACGGGCTACCACGTTACCGTTGGCATCAAAGCGCGGCAGTTCCTGCACCTTACCTAAAGCGACAATCGCGGCTTCAGGTTTATTGATGATAGGAGTTGCCACCGTACCGCCAATAACACCAATGTTTGAAATGCTGATGGTACCGCCTTTCATATCGGCTTGTGGCAACTTACCTTCACGCGATGCCTGAGTCAGACGAGTGACCTCATTGGCTACATCAATGATGCTTTTGTTTTGTACCTGTTTTACGTTAGGTACTAACAGGCCAATCTTGGTGTCAACGGCCATGCCAATGTTGTGATCATCAAAATAAGTGATCTCAGTACAGTCTTCATTCACCTGTGCATTCATCACAGGGAATTCTTTCAGTGCCAGCGAAAGAGCTTTGATAAAGAATGGCATAACAGTTAAACGAATACCCTTCTCTTTGTATTGCTCTTTTAGCTTTTCACGCAATGCGATTAAGTCAGTAACATCGAACTCATCGGCGTAAGTGAAATGTGGAATCGTACTGACCGAGCTCATCATCTGCTTAGCCATAGCCGCTTTCACACCACGGATAGCTTCAGTACGAGTACCACCGCTAGTAGCCGCGGCTTTCTGCGGTTGCTGGCTATCGCTTGATGCGGCTGACTTCTGCTCACCCGATTTAAAGGCTTCAATATCTTTCTTCAGAACCCGGCCTTTTTTACCTGAACCTGGTACTTCAGCAATGTTAATATCGCTCTCACGTGCCAGACGACGCACAGCCGGGCTGGCAATAGCTTTGCCCTGACGCGCCTTCGCGGGTGGCTCCGCTTCTGCTTTGGAATCCGATGGCGAAGTCTTAGCGTCGGGGTCAACATGGCTCTGTGGAGCATTTGAACCAGATGACTGAACGCCACCCGCTGGCTGCAGTGCAAACAGCGGTTTATGTACTTCCGCGATATCACCTTTTTTGTGATACAACTTAACCACGGTACCGTCGTCTTTAGCGGGAATTTCAACCGTTGCTTTGTCCGTCATGACTTCAACAACCGGCTGATCTTCTTTCACTTCGTCGCCTTCAGACACCAGCCATTCAACAATTTCGCATTCAACAATACCTTCACCGATATCCGGTAAAATAAAGTCGGTGGTATCGCCGCTGCTTGAGGTTTGTTTTTCCTCTGTTTTCGCTTCTTCTTTTTTAGCAGGCGCGCTGTCTTTTTCCTTGGCAGGTGCCTCGTCAGAAGATCCGTCAGCTGGCTTAATGGCAAATAACGGTTCGTGAACCTTGGCAATATCACCTTTTTGGTAATACAGTTTTTCCACAATGCCGTCGTCTTTGGCCGGGATCTCAACCATAGCTTTGTCAGTCATGACCTCAACTACGGGTTGGTCTTCTTTAACTTCGTCACCTTCGGCAACCAGCCACTCAACGATTTCGCACTCTACGATCCCTTCGCCGATATCGGGCAGAATAAAGTCTTTACTCATGTCGATGGGTCCTTAGTAGTTCATTGAGCGTTTGATCGCTTCATAAATCTTCAAGTGATCAGCCATGTACTCTTTTTCGTGACACAGCGGATACGGTACGTCGATACCGCACACTCGGCCAATTGGTGATTCCAGGTACAGGAAGCATTTGTCCTGAACGGTTGCCGCAATTTCGCTGGCGAAGCCACCGGTAATCGGTGCTTCCTGAGTGATCACCAAACGACCGGTTTTTAAAACAGATTCTGTAACAGTTTCAACATCCCATGGAGAAATAGTACGCAAGTCAATGACTTCGCATGAAACGCCGTCTTCTTCAGACTTTTCCACCGCTTTTTCAATCATTTCCATCTGCGCGCCCCAGCCAAGAACGGTAATATCTTTACCTTCTTTAACTACCTCGGCTTTGCCTAATGGAATAGTATATTCTTCTTCCGGAACATCGCCTGTCGACGCGCGGTACAACCGCTTCGGTTCCATAAATAACACCGGGTTTTTATCAAAAATAGCGCTCAGCAATAACCCTTTTGCTTCGTACGGGTTACGCGGGGTCACTATTTTAATACCCGGCGTATGCGCAAAGTAAGCTTCCGGAGACTGCGAGTGGTAATGACCACCGGCGATACCACCACCGTACGGGGTACGAATAGTTAAACCACCAACGTTAAATTCATTACCTGAACGATAACGGAACTTGGCCGTTTCATTCACAATTTGGTCAAACGCCGGGAAGATGTAGTCGCCGAACTGAATTTCGGCAATGGCATAGCTGCCTTGTGACGCCAGGCCATTGGCAAAACCAATAATCCCCTGCTCTACCAGTGGAGTATTAAAGTTACGGTGCTTGCCGTATTTTTCAGTCAAGCCTGAAGTGGCGCGGAATACACCACCAAAGCCACCGGTATCTTCACCAAAACTGTATACGTTGTCATGCTTAGCCATCGCCAGGTCTAGCGCGCTGTTGATGGCCTGTAGTAAATTCATTTTAGCCATTAGTCCAGTCTCCCCGACGTTTTACTATAGGCATCCGGGTATTTACGGATGTGCTCTTTCAACTCGTCTAACTGCTCTTTCAGCATGTCAGTCGGTTCGTCGTAAACATCATTGATCAGCTCATCAATGTGCGGGACCGGCACTTTTTCTGACTCTTTTAACGCCGCCAGAACTTTCGCCTTAACTTCAGCATGATGTTCTTCAACGTGGTCTTTATCCAACCAGCCTTCGTTCATCATCCACTTTTGTAAACGCTCAAGCGGATCTTTCGCCTGCCAACCCGCTTCTTCATCACGCGTACGGTAACCAGTAGGGTCATCCGAGGTCGAGTGACCAGACATGCGGTAAGACATGGCTTCAATTAAAACAGGTTCGTTTTCTTCTACAGCCAGACGACGAGCTTCCTGTGTCGCTTTGAGTACAGCGAAAACATCGTTACCGTCTATGCGTATGGTTTTCATGCCATAGCCTATACCACGCGGGGCAATACCGTCACCGGCATACTGTTCGCCTTGCGCCGGTGTAGAAATAGCGTAACCATTATTACGGCAGAAGAAGATGACTGGCACTTTATAAACCGATGCCATATTCAGAGCCGCGTGGAAATCACCTTCAGAGGCAGCACCTTCACCGAAGTAACAGATAGTGCACTTCTCGGTTTTATCCATTTTCTGACCAAACGCATAACCTGTTGCCTGTGGAATTTGTGTTCCCAACGGCGAAGAAATAGTCATAAAGTTTAAGTCAGCACAACCGTAGTGAACCGGCATTTGGCGACCTTTACCTAAGTCTTTTTCGTTCGAAAACAGCTGATTCATAAACTGTTCAACGGTAAAGCCACGGTAAGCTAATGCGCCCTGCTCACGATATTGGCCCATGATCATATCACCAGCATCCAGCGCGGCGGCAGACGCCACACTCTCGGCTTCCTCACCTCGTGAAGCCAGGTAAAAACTGATACGGCCCTGACGCTGTGCGGCAATCATGCGTTCATCAAGAATACGGATAAATTGCATGGTGTCGTGAATTTTCACGATCAGCTCTTTATCGTACTCCGGCATGTCCGCATCTTTATGAAAACTGCCATCTTCTTTTAAGATTTGCAGCATTGGAATTGTGACTGAGTCTTTATCAAACCATTTCGGTTTCGTCACAATTTCTGTGTCGTGTTTTTTATCCTTGACCATAACCTTCTCTTTCGGTTTTAAGCTGGGTTGGAAATTGCCGCTACTTTACCTTTACGTAAAGTGACATGCAAACCACTCCCTAATGAAAACTGAGTGCGCTAAGTGTAAATAGAAACGAACAGTCTTAACAAAGTTCGGTAACTTAGGCTCAATAATTTCAGACTAAATCGAGCGACTCTGTGGGTACTCTAACCACAGTTAACAACGCCCGGTGCCCCAGCGCCACTTTGGCATTAGGGAAAATAATATGTTCGCCGTCATGCTGCGCGTAACATGCCTTGTCACCGTCTCTGGCCAGTAGCTCCCCTTTATTAAAAGAGGTGAAGTTAGCCACATCATCCGCAAAGTTTAGCTCAAAGTCAGGTTGTGTGCGGTTTATGGTTTGAGCTTCCTTAAACACATAGTGTTGTTCTGGTTCAAAGGGACCAAAATCCAGCTCAGTTTGCGAAATTAAGTCGCGCAAGGTGGTTTCCGCTGCGGCAAACTTAGCCCTGTCATTTTCGCCAAATGGACGGACTTTACCCAGCTCAACGGTAAATGCATGAGCATTAAACTGACGTGCGCTAAAATACGAAAATGTCGTTGTCGGTGCCTGGTTCAATAATACCGTATCCACACCACAAGCCAGCAAAAACTGAAGCTGTTGGCGACTGTAAGGTGCGCCGTGAGTAAACGGATAAACGGCAAATTTCTCGCGTTTAGAGTCACGGATGGCAGTATGTAAGTCGTAATGAAAACGTTCGCGGGAACCTTCCGGAGCCGATTGGTAGAAGCGCTCTACATAGTTTTCCATCTTTGCTGCACGCTCGCGTTCTTTATTTTGCGTACTGCCTTTACCATGCTCGCCACTAAACAGGCGGTTCATATTTTCTTCAACAAACCGCTCGCCTTTGTTTATTGAGGCCGGATTTGCAATTAAAAACAGCGTTCGGTGCGTTACTGTCTGCTTTTCATCAATAATGTCATTAATGATATCCCGGCATATTTCAATAGGAGCCGTTTCATTGCCATGCACTGCACAGGATAACACAACATCCTTGTGTCCCGGGCTAGCCGGTGAAACTTCTAACACACCGCTATCCCAGACCGACAGTTTTGTGCCATTGCTCAATGTTAAGTTATAACTCTCGTCACAACCCCACTCATGTTCACGAGTCCAGGCCAGAAAATCAGAAAATACCTTATTCACAACCTTCTCCTATTATTTTTTTCCCGGCACATAGCCTTTCGTTGCCAACAATTCACGTAACACCCGTGAACGATATTCACGACGATAAAGCACGGCGACGACCACAGCGCTTGAAGCAATTAAGATGACGGGATGCAGAAACCAGGATAAATATGCCAAAGCAAAATAATATGTACGCAGACCCTTATTGTACTCATGTCCGGACTGATCCAGTACTTTTGCCGCGTGCATAGCAAAACGCCGACGCTCTTCTTCTGGTTTATTGCCCTGATGATACTCAACAGAAGCTCCCAGAAGAACAGACACAAAACCGAACTGACGAATAGACCAGGTAAACTTAAAAAAGGCGTAGATAAAGATAATGGCTAACACCGACAGCTTGAACTGCACCAAAATAGAACTGGTATCTGGACTCATCGGAATTTCATTTAGCACTAACACCACTTCATCGGCATGCGCTAAGACCGTAATAACACCAGCCAGAACTAAAATGGTAGAGGAAGCAAAGAAGGTTACAGTACGCTCGACATTACCAATAAGTGACGCGTCAGCAACTTGATTCTCTTTGTGCATGACAGTGGTAAACCAGTCAATTCTTAACGAGCACAAAATACTCGACAGACAATGCGTGGTTCGGGCTCGCTTGCGGGCAAACAATGAATAGCCTATCCAGCAGAAAAAGAAAAATAGCAATGCGGCAAGATCAAGAAGCGACAGCAACATGTCAGCGTTTCCTCTGGAGTTTTCGGTTATTAATAATTTAACAGTTTAGAATAGTTAGTTTACCAGTTTATGACGAACCATACGATAAAGCCGGAGACTTAGCTCCGGCTTTCTTTCATTTGCTCAGACACTTAGTAGTGTTCCAGTGCCTCTTTAGTACTCATGTCTTTAGGTTCAGGCGGTGTTGCCAGCCCATACCAGGACAACATGGTGCGCAGCCCTCGCTTAGTATCAGCCAAAATCAAGTACAGGCAAGGTATTAACAGCAAGGTAATAATCGTTGCGAAAATAATACCGAAGGCCAGCGATATTGCCATTGGTATCACTATCTTAGCCTGCAGACTCTTCTCCAGCACTATCGGAAGCAAACCGAAGAAAGTCGTTAACGAGGTTAAGGTTATTGCGCGGAAGCGGCGACAACCGGCATCCAGCACCGCTTTACGCAAATCCGTCCCCATCTCCCGGGCTCGGTTAACGTAATCAACCATGACCAGACTGTCGTTCACCACAACCCCGGCTAACGCGATAATACCAAACAAGCTCAAAATGCTGACCGGCATACCAATAACCCAGTGGCCAATAACCGCACCAATCATACCGAAAGGTATCACCGACATAATAATTAATGGCTGGCTATAGGATTTCAGCGGAATAGCCATTAACGCATAGACAGCAAACATTGCCAGCAGACCACCAATTGCCAGCGAGCCCGTTGCTTCAGCTTCGTCCTGAGTAGCGCCCTGCAATTGAAAGCTAACGCTTGGGTACTTATCCAGAATTGGCTGAATTTTCTCTTCACGCACCTCTTTGACGACCCGGAAAGGCTCGACTTTGTCTTTGTCGGCACGCGCACGAACATTCACAGAGCGCTGGCGGTCAATACGGGTAATGGTGCTGTAGCCTTCGGCAAATTCAATATCTGCCAACTCAGTAAACGGAATTTCAGAACCATCCGCTGCGCGCAGCTTCATATCCTGTAAATTGCCAACCGACTCACGCTGGTCACGAGGATAGCGAACCATCACTTTAATTTCCTCGTCGCCTCGTTGTATACGCTGTGCCTCGGCACCGTAAAATGCGTAGCGTACCTGCGTTGCCAATTCAGCCAGATTAATCCCCATAGCTGTCGCTAAAGGCTTAGTCTGCAGCAAAATCTCTTCTTTACCGTCACCAAAGGTATCTTCAATATCGAACACACCGTCGTAGTCAGCCAGTTCCAATTTCAACTCATCAGCTGCGGCTTTCAGTTCGTCCAGGTCTTCACCCACTAACTGAAATTCAATATCAAAGCCACTACCGCCGCTCATGCTTCCCTGAAAATTAAGAGCTCGCACTCCGGCCAGTTCAGGAACAGCTTCACGCCACTGGTTCACAATTTCAAACCCGTCTATCTGGCGATCTTCACCTTTTTTCAATTCAACAAAAACAGTACCAGCAGTATTACCGTCCATCCAGATATTGGTATGGCGGACAACAGCTTCGCCATCCTCTTCTTTTATTCTACTGTTTACTGCGTTGAGTGATTTTTCAACACTGTTCAGAACTTCAATGGTACGAGTTTCTGACGTTCCGGGCTGCATCTCAACGTTAGCCTGCACAAAGTCACTGGGAATATCGGGAAAGAATACCCAGCGCACAATACCGCCACTCATCAACCCAGCCATTAGTATCAGTAATGCAACGAAACTGGCTAAAGTCGTATAGCGATAATGCAGACACTTCTTAAGAAATGGTCGATAGTAATTATCTACGAAAGACTTAATTGCATTCGCGAATTTATTGCGAAAACGTTGGAAAGCGTTGGCTTTTTCACCTTTCTGTTTGGAATACTTCATATTAGCGATGTGCGCTGGCAATATGAGTTTTGACTCCACTAAGGAAAAGGCCAAACAAAGAATAACGACCCAGGCAATAGACTCCCAAATAGCACCCATACCTCCTTCAACCGTCAACATGGGCACAAAGGCAACCATAGTTGTTAGTACGCCAAAGGTGGCCGGCATTGCCACACGCTTAGCTCCGGCAATAACGTTATCGATACTTTTACCGTTTTCCTCTATTTCGGTATAGGCACTTTCCCCTATGACTATCGCGTCATCCACCACTATCCCTAACACGAGTATAAAGCCGAACAGCGATATCATATTAATTGAGATATCAAACATCGGCAGCGGCATTAACGCAATGGTGCCTAAAAAGCACACCGGAATACCTATCATGACCCAGAACGCCAAACGCAGTTGTAAGAATAACGACAACATAAGGAAGACCAACAGCCCGCCCATCCACATATTATTCATCATTAAGTCTAAGCGGCCTTGCAGGTAATAAGACGAATCGCCCCACTGTGCTACCTGAACGCCGTCGGGCAGCTCTTCATTTTTTCTTTCCGTATAGCCCCGGACGTACTCTGCTATTTTAAGATCGTTCTGATCGCCCACTGACTGTACGCGGACAAAAGTTGCCGGCTTACCGTCAAAGCGGGTATACGACTCTTCTTCAATAAAACCGTCTTCTACTTTGGCTATATCACCCAGAGTTAAACGCGTACCGTCAGCACGGCTTAATAAAACAATTTTCTCAAACTCACCGCCAACATAGGCCTGGTTATTGGCACGCAGTAAAATGTCACCGTTAGGGGTCTTTATTGAACCACCAGCAACATCAATTGAGGTTCCGCGAACCGCGTCAACAATTTGTGAGAAGGTCAGTCCGTAGCGTTCAAGATCCTGCTGAGATATCTCAACCGAAATTTCATAATCACGGTCACCAACCACATCAACTTTGGTTATGCCGCCGACAGTCTTGAGCTCATCTCTGACTTCCTTCGCCAGCTCTTTACGGGAGCGCTCATCCAGGTCGCCATAAACCGACATCCAGATAACTTGTCGCTGTGGTCTTACCCGATAGATATTCGGCTTCTCGATTTGCTGAGGGAAGTTAGGAATGGCATCTACCAGCATTTTCACCTCGTCCATGACAACTTGCACGTCATAGTCAGGTTCAACTTCCAAGGTGACACTACCGCCGCCTTCCCGCGACTGAGAGGTCATCTCTTCGATACCATCAACATCCTCAATGGCATCTTCTATCAGCATAATAACGCCCTGCTCCACTTCCTGTGGTGCAGCACCGGGGAAAGGTACCTGGATACTGATAATATTCAGTTCAATTTCAGGAAACATTTGCTTGCGCACAGTAAATACTGACAGTGCGCCTGCAACCAGAATAATGATCATCAATAAATTTGCGGCTACCGAGTTGCGTGCAAACCACGCAATCAGACCGGTTTGTTTTTCAGTCGTCATGATGTTTACCCGCCTACATTTTCAGAGTCTTCGGCTTTTTTCTCACCGTTTTCATCTGTTTTAGCCGTTGTTTCCATTTGCTCTGGCAGTGGATCGCCGGGCAAACGTACCTTCATACCCGGTAACGCATTCTTCAGCTGCGTCAGCACCACTTTATCTCCACTTTCCAGTCCGGAGCTTATAAGGCTTGTATTGCCCTGAGTTCGCACAACCTCAACATCACGTTTTTCCAGCTCGCGACTCTCAGGAACAATCCAGACAGACCCATCAGGATTCAGTGCATAGGTAGGAATTTCCATAACTCCCTGAGCCACAGTGCCCTCAACTTTAGCCTGCACGAAACGCCCATAGCGCAAAGGAATAGGATGTGTCTCTTCACCCAGGTTGTAAGGGTCAGAAACTTCTACAACACCATAGATAACCCGGCTGTTTTCATCTAAAACGCCTTCTGTCCGAACCAGACGTCCCTGCCAGGTTGCCGACTCACCGGAAACCATAGATTCTAACTGCACTCGGGGCGCTTCTTCAGCAAGAGCCGGATCTAGAATATAAGTCATATCAAGGTCACTTAATGGCAACCGAACTTCTGCCGTACGGGTATCAAATACCAAGGCTATCTGGCTACCCGTTGAAACAAACTGCCCCAAATTGGCTTCTTTACTACGAAGTACGCTATCGTAAGGCGCTTTTATGGTGGTTCGCTCTAAATCACGCTCGGCTTTAGCCAGGTTCGCTTCGGCTGACTCTACCGCGGCAATGGCACTGGCAAGCTGCGGTTTGCGCAAGCCCAGTTCAGGTGCTTTCCCTTCTTTGAAGGCCGACCATTCTTCTTCAGCAACGCGGGCACGTGCTTTCTCTTGTTCTAACTCGGACTGGGCCTGCAACAAGTTAGCCCGGGCCTGTTGGACCGCAACTTCATAGTCAGACGGATCGACCTGAACCAGCATATCGCCTTTTTTGAAGAAACCACCGGCATGGTAATTCGCAGCGACATCAACAATTTGCCCGGTCACTTCTGCAACCAGAGTAGTGGAATGCTTTGGTTTTACCGTGCCCTGAGAATCAACAATAAACGTCATGTCACGAGGGCTGACTTCCAGAACTTCAACCATCGCAGCAGGCTTACTTCGCTCTTTTTGTTTTGGCGGCTCCGCAGACATGCTTGCAAGTATCGATAAAACGATAGCTCCAACAATAATTAACGGCGGAATAAAGGCTCGTTTTTTAAATTTCATTTTTTATTGTTCTCATAATTGGTTAACTCACAGCATTATTATTACTGTTAATAATGTAAAATGTTAGGCGTTAACTGTTGCCAGTTGTGTGATTCCGGCACTAAGTTGTAACTGACTGTTTCAGCCTTCCAGTAACCAACGTTCCGCGGCCTCAACATAACGCGGTTTACCCACCAGCAAGACCACGTCCTGCGGTTGTAACTCGGTATCACCATCGGGCTCCTGAATTTCCTCGTCGTCACGCCTTAAAGCTTTTAACTGTACCTGATGTTTTTCCCAGTCTAATTCATCAATGCGTTTGCCCGTCGCCCAGGCACCTTCAGGTAAGGTTAAAGCACGTAAAAACTCAAGTTTGTCAGCAAGTTCTGGCGTAATCTCAGTTTCATCCCCTTGAAAGAAGCCATGCATTTCACCGTAATGGTTGCGTCTTTCTTTATCCAGCCGCGCAAGAATACGGCGTATTGGAATACCACTGCGGCTGAGCACATGAGAAATCAGCATTAAGCTCGCTTCCAGTGTGTCTGGAACCACCTGAGACGCTCCGGCTTCCTGTAACTGAGTCAGTCTTGTATCGTCACGACTCCGTACAATAATGTAGGCATCGGGGTTTAACTGGCGAAGCTCTTTTAGTACTTCGAGAGCGCGCAGGTCATCGGCGAAACTGATAATAATCAGATCGACACTCTCGGCTCCTACCGCACGTAAAATATCTTTTCTGGCACTGTCACCAAAGTAGACCCGGGCACCACCGGCAACGGCTTCCTGAACTCGCATGGGGTCATTATCGACAGCTATATGAGTAATTCCCTCTGCGTCTAAAAATCGACTCATGGTTTGCCCAACCCGTCCAAAGCCGCAAATCAGTACCTGGTTCTCCAGCCCTTCACTACCGGTTGTTCGTTGCTGTTCAATATCGACCAGAGGATCAGGGTGGCGAACAACCAGATTCACTAAAGGTTTCAAACGGTGGATAACAATAGGTGTTATCGCCATACTCAATACACCAATACCTATCATACTGGTGACAATCTCTTTGCTCAGTAATCCATGGCTGCTAGCCAAGGCGACAATTACAAAGCCAAACTCCCCCATTTGAAATAGTGAAATACCACTGCCCCAGGCATCCTCATCCCGCTCGCCCATAAAACGTGCTACTGAGCTAATTAACGCAATTTTAATCACGGCCATTACAATTAAAGCGAGGAGTATCCAATGAAAATTCTGGACAAACCCATAAAGCTGAAGCTGCATGCCTATGGTCGTAAAGAACAAGCCCATTAAAATATCGCGAAACGGGCGAATATCGGCTTCCAGCTGATGTTTATACTGGCTTTCCCCTAGCATCATTCCGGCTAAAAAAGCACCTAACGCCATAGAAAGACCAAAAACATGAGTCATACCACCGGCAACCAGTGCGACCAGAAGCGTCGCCAGAACAAACAGCTCATCGGTTCTTTGCTTGGCTATTTCTTTGAATAAATAGGGTAAGACCCATTTTCCTATTGTCATTAGTACAGCAATAACGGCGGCACCTTTCGCCAGAGCCAGTAATAAGGTGTAGCCAATATTACCGTTATCGGAGGCCAGCAAAGGAATAATAATTAGCAGTGGCACCACCGCTATATCCTGGAATAGCAAAATGGCGACACTCATCTGCCCGCGACGGGTTGACGTCTGTGCGCTTTCCTTTAGTTGCTTGATAACAACCGCAGTAGAGGACAAGGCCAGCGCTCCGGCAATAGCCAAAGATGCAGCCCATTCATCCAGCCAGATAAAGCCGATAAGCAAAAAGATTAACAAGGAACCAAGAACCTGAGCCGCGCCTAACCCGAATACCCATCGCCGCATGGCGATCATCTTAGGTAAAGAGAATTCAAGCCCCAGCGAAAACAGGAGCAAGACAATACCCAGCTCAGCAACCAGATGATAATCATCCGGGTCAGCTATCCAGCCCATAACGTCGGGGCCGGCAATAATACCGGCAACCAGGTAGGCTAAAATTGCCGGCAATTTCACCCTTCTGAAGAGCCAGACAAGAATAACGGCAACCGCTAATAAAAGCAGAAGGCTGGAAAATGTACCGTTCATTCATAAACTCCTGGATTTCTGTGTTTTTATGAGTGTCAAAATAGTAACACTCTTTTGTTTCAGAAAAACTATCTCTTATAACGTTTTGTAAAATATAGCTTTTCTATTCTTGGCCTAATATTTGCAGATAAATTTTCAATTATCAAATTCAGGCAAAAAGGTTTGTCATGCTAAACAGAGCTGTAGCAAAAACTGAGAGTAAGGCAACTGAGAACAAAACTCAGGCAATTATCAGTCAATTAACCTCATCGGCTGACTTGCAAAGCAAATCAACCCCGTTAACTGAACGGTTGCAGACATCTCTCGATTTGCATCAGGTATTATCTATTTACGCAGATTACATGGTTCAGCGTTTACCGGTAAGTGCCCTGCAATTTATCTCTGATGACCAAATTATTAATTTAATTGGTGACTACGAAAGCCTTGAGAGCGAATACTCGGTAATGCTTTATGCCGATAAAGAATACTTAGGACAAATGGTTTACCAATTCAAACGTCAACCATCCTATGTGAATAAAGTGCGCCTGGAGCAAATGCACCGACAGCTGACTTTCCCTTTGCGTAACGCTATGCATTTCTCACGTTTAAGAAAAGTTGCAATACGAGACCATTTAACCGGCCTTGGCAACAGAGCCTTACTGGACGAAACGCTTGAGCACATCAGTGCCCGTTTAAAGCGCGATAACAAACAGTCTCATATTGTCATGTTATTGGATATGGATGGATTTAAAAACGTCAACGACCGTCATGGGCACCAACAAGGCGATGAAGTACTGAAGCTGTTCGGCAATTTATTGCAACAGCAATTGCGCGATACGGATCGGGTATTTCGCTATGGTGGCGATGAATTCGTATTAATACTGGAAAACACGCGACCAGCACAAGCGGAGGACGTTTTTCGGCGTATTCGGGATGCGCTCGATAACGATATTAGTCTTGCCACTTTCAATATTGGCGTTAGCGCCGGTAGCCTGGTTATGGAAAGTTTTCATAGCCCCCAGGATATTATTGATGAAGCCGACAGACGCCTTTACGCCGCTAAAGTTGCCGGTAAGAATCAGCACCTGAGCTAACCCAGTCTGGCTCAGGTAACTGAAGGCTGTCGAATTCTGTTTTCTCAATAACCTGGTAGCTGAACCAGCCAAGTCCGGCTACCCACACGTACTTACCGTTCAGCTCAAGTATCGGCCGCCTGGCTCTCAACCACGGCGGAATTCCCGCCTGCTTCAGCCAGTCTTTCAGTTTTTTGCGCCCCTGACGCCCAGGCTTTGCCAGTTTTTCTGAGGTTAACGAAAAGGTTAATCTCAACTCATTATTATTCGTCAGCAATGCATCTGGCACGCTTAATGTGCCCCACTCCCCCAAATTGACATTAGCCTCAGCTAACCAACAATCTGCCGGTAATTGCCCGGTATTGTTGTCACACCATAGTGCGTATTGAAAGTAGCGCACACTGTAGCCATCACACTGAACCTGCATTTGGCTGTCGTCTGTTGCGCTTTGAGCTTGTAAGCGAATTTGCTCCAGTTGCTCGTAACTGGGCAACGAATATTTTTGTTCTTGTAGCCAGACTCGCAGTAACGCTCGCTGCATAGCCGCAGAATGCTCACTCAGTAAACTGAGGGGAAAGTGACTTTTGTGCTTCTGCGCCTTATACAGCTTTTCCTGCAAGAGTTCATCCATCACCTGCTGTTGCTCGGCACAAAGTTTTGCTGACCTCAGCACGCTATTCCCAAACTGAGGCCAACGCTGCTCTAATAACGGCACCACTTTATGCCGCAAAAAATTCCGCTCAATACGGGTATCGTAGTTCGTATCGTCTTCAATCCAGGTTAATTTCTGTTGCTGCGCGTAGCTTAAAATGTCTTCTTTACTCACACTAAGCAAAGGCCGGCAGAGACGACGGCTGCCAACCCAAGGCTGAATAGCAGCCATTGAGGATAAGCCTTTTGGCCCGCTGCCGCGTTTTAATTGCAGAAAAAAGGTCTCGATCTGATCATTGCGGTGTTGCCCTAACAGCAATACCGCATCATCCTCAGTCAGCTCGGCCATTCTCCGGTAACGGCTTTCACGCCCTGCGGCCTCTTTGCTTTGGCGGTTTTCTATGGGGACATTAAGCGGTTCAAAAACCGTTTTTACACCATAGGACTTAGCAGCATGCTCAATAGTCGACGACCAGTCAGCTGAACTGGGGTGAAAACTATGATCTAAATGAATGGCTAAATACTGATACTGAGGATTCTGCTGACGAAAGCGCATCAGTAAATCGAGGATAGTTTGCGAGTCAGCCCCGCCACCAAGGGCAGCAACTAATTGCTGCCCCGGCTTTAATGCAAGAGACTCTAAGCTTTCACAAAACAGGTCGTAAAGACCATCTTTCATCATTGGTAATTAGCAGTAACCAAAAGACATGAGTTTACGATAACGCTGGTCCAGCAATTCCTCATGGCTTAAGCCCTGTAAGCTTCCTAAATCAGCAATCAGCTGACGCTTAAGGCGTACCGCCATTTCTTCCTGATGGCGGTGCGCGCCGCCTAAAGGTTCAGGTATCACAGAATCAACCAGACCCAGCTCTTTACTCCGCTCTGCGGTTACGCCCATAGCTTCTGCCGCTAATGGCGCTTTGCTGGCACTTTTCCACAAAATAGAAGCACAACCTTCCGGAGAAATAACCGAGTACGTACTGTATTGCAGCATGTTAACGCGGTCACCGACACCAATAGCCAGAGCACCACCAGAACCACCTTCTCCAATAACAGTACAAACAATAGGAACGGTTAAACGAGCCATAACTTTCAAATTGCGCGCAATGGCTTCACTCTGACCGCGCTCTTCCGCACCAATTCCCGGATAAGCTCCCGGTGTATCAATGAAAGTAACAATTGGCATTTTAAACCGTTCTGCAGTTTGCATCAGGCGTAGCGCCTTACGATAACCTTCGGGCTTTGGCATACCAAAGTTCCGACGGATCTTCTCCTTGGTTTCACGGCCTTTCTGTTGGCCTATAACCATAACCGGAGTGCCGTCTAAACGCGCAATACCACCAACAATCGCCTCGTCATTAGCAAAAGAGCGATCACCCGCCATTTCGTCAAACTCGGTGAATATCATGCGAATATAGTCAAGCGTGTAAGGACGCAACGGATGACGCGCCAGCTGTGCTACCTGCCACGCACCTAAATCAGAAAAGATTTTCTCTGTCAGTTCCTGACTCTTTGTCGTCAGTCGCTGCACTTCCTCTTCTAAGTTAAGATCCAGTTGCCCGCGGTTGCCAACAGACTTCAGTTCCTCGATTTGCGCTTCAAGTTCCGCAATAGGTTGTTCAAAATCCAGAAAATTAAGGCTCATTCGCTGTCATTTCCTTTAAAATTCAAGTGAAACTTGCTGAGTTCCCAGCAAATTCTGTAATTCGTATATTAGTTCATCAGACGGATTCACATACCATTGTGCGCCAACATTTAAAGTGGCTTCAACACGTTCCGACTGATACCGCATTTTTATCGGACAAGTCCCTTCAGCAAAGGGCTGTAATAGCTTTTCCAGTTTTCCGGCAAGACCTTTAGCAAGCTGCTCATCCGTTACTGTAATTGCTAAATGCCGGAGATAAGTTTCCCGAGCCTGCTCAATTGCCATCACTTCTCTGGCAGTCATTGTATTGCTATTACTGAAGTTATCAAATCTGACCTCACCTTTTATCCACAAAATTCGGTCTTTTTCGAGCAATTCCTGATAACTTTCGTATTCGTTACTAAATAAGCGTACATCCATGCGCGCTGTTTTGTCATCTAAAGTCACTATAGCAAAACGCTGACCTCTTTTATTGGTCAGTACTCTCACATCAATCACCAGCCCGGCAATGGCAATACTCTCATCTTTACGGGTAGGAGTAACATTGGACAATGTACTATTAATGTAATGCTTGAGCTCTGCACGAAAACGGTTAATGGGGTGACCAGTCAAATAAAGACCCAGGGTGTCACGCTCTCCTTCTAACCAGACCGCTTCCGACCATTTACGTACGCTGACAAACTCTTGTTCAACCGCTTCAGGTTCGGTGGTAAGTACCCCAAACATATCCGACTGACCAATTTTTTCTGCATTCAGATGCTGTTCGGCCTGACGAATGGCTTTTTCCAGCGTCGCCATTAAAGAAGCACGGTGAGGTCCTAAGTTGTCCATTGCGCCAGCACGAATTAAGCGCTGCAAAATGCGCTTATTCATTCGCTTCAGGTCAACCCGGCAACAAAAGTCGAACAAATCACGGAACGGCCCACCCTCTTCCCGGGCTTTAATAATAGACTCAATTGGCGCTTCACCCACACCTTTTATAGCGCCTATACCGTAAACCACTCGTTGTTGTTCATCGACGGTGAACTTATATTCGCCTTTGTTCACATCCGGCGGCAGCAAGTCCAGCCCCATACGTTCACATTCGTCCGCCAAAGTGACAATTTTGTCGGTGTTATCCATATCGGCGGACATCACCGCGGCCATAAATTCTGCCGGAAAGTGGGTTTTCATCCATAAGGTCTGGTATGAAACTAAAGCGTAAGCAGCCGAGTGCGACTTGTTAAAGCCATAACCGGCAAATTTCTCTACCAAGTCGAAGATTTTCGTCGCCAGTTCAGGGTCGATATTATTTTGCGCCGCACCCTTAGCAAAAATTTCTCGTTGTTTAGCCATTTCCTCGGGCTTTTTCTTACCCATTGCACGGCGTAACAAATCTGCGCCACCCAAAGTGTAGCCAGCCAGAACCTGGGCAATTTGCATGACCTGTTCCTGGTAGAGGATGACACCGTAAGTCGGCTCCAGTATGGGTTGCAAACTCTCATGCTGATACTCAGCATCGGGGTAAGAGATTTCTTCCCTGCCGTGCTTCCGGTCAATAAAGTTATCAACCATGCCGGACTGCAGTGGCCCCGGCCGGAATAGCGCCACCAGGGCGATAATGTCTTCGAAAGAGTCTGGCAAAAGCTTTTTAATAAGCTCTTTCATGCCACGCGACTCTAACTGAAACACCGCCGTTGTTTCGGCTTTTTTCAACAGTTTAAAACACGCCGGATCAGTTAAATCAATCGACGTAATATCAATAGGATTTTTACCGCTCTTAGCATGCCGGCGGTTCACCATATCAACCGCCCACTGAATAATGGTCAGCGTTCTCAAACCCAAAAAGTCAAACTTAACCAGACCTGCCGACTCAACATCGTCTTTATCAAACTGAGTGACCGGGTTGTTACCTTCATCATCGCAATACAGTGGCGAGAAGTCGGTTATTTTGGTTGGAGAAATAACCACGCCACCAGCGTGTTTACCAGCATTACGAGTCACGCCTTCAAGAATACGAGCCATATCAATAATGGCCTTAACTTCTTCATCCTGGTCGTACGCGGCGCCAAGCTGGGGCTCAATTTCAAAGGCTTTGGCCAGAGTCATGCCCGGATCGCCCGGTATTAACTTGGAAATTCGGTCGACAAAACCATAGGGATGAGCCAGTACCCGTCCGACATCGCGTATCGCAGCCTTAGCCGCCATAGTACCGAAGGTAATAATTTGCGAAACCGCTTCACGACCATACAGGTCAGCAACGTGATCGATAACTTCATCCCGACGATCCATACAGAAGTCGACATCGAAATCTGGCATAGAAACCCGTTCAGGGTTAAGGAATCGCTCAAAAAGTAAGTCAAATTCAAGCGGATCCAAATCTGTTATTTTAAGTGCATAAGCCACCAGAGAGCCTGCACCTGAACCGCGCCCCGGGCCTACGGGTATGCCGTTATCTTTACTCCACTGAATGAACTCCATAACGATAAGGAAATACCCGGGGAAGCCCATATCGTTTATAACACCAAGCTCGCGCTTAAGTCGTTCGTCGTATTCTGGTCGTTTCTGCTCTCGCTCTTCCGCGTCAGGAAACAAAAACTCTAAACGTTCTTCCAGCCCTTCTTCCGAAACCTTAATTAAGAACTCTTCAGTCGTCAGGTCGCCAGTGGGAAACTTAGGCAGGAAGTATTCGCCCAAACGCACAGTGACATTACAGCGCTTGGCTATTTCAACAGTATTTTCTATTGCTTCAGGAATGTCAGAAAACAACTCTGTCATTTCTTCGCTGGAGCGCAAATATTGTTGTGGTGAATATTTTTTCGGCCGACGTTTGTCTTCCAACTGGTACCCGTCGTGAATAGCCACACGAATTTCGTGAGCATCAAAGTCTTCTTCTTTCAGGAAAACCACTTCATTAGTAGCGACAACGGGTAGGCCAGTTTCTCCGGCTAAAGCCACCGCTTTATGTAAATAGGTTTCTTCCTGAGGCCGACCGGTGCGCACCAGTTCCAGGTAATAGCGGTCAGGAAAATATTGCTGGTAGAAATCGAGGGCAGCATCCAGCTGGCTGTCGTGGCCTTTAATTAAAGCCTGTCCTACATCACCCTGACGGCTTCCGGACAACAAAATAATGCCCTCGTTATGCTCCTTCAACCAGTCTTTATCGATAACCGGCTTGCCTTTAATATTACCGCGCAAATAAGCTTTTGAAATAAGCTGAGTTATCTGCTGATAACCTTCATTATCCATTGCCAATGCAGTCAGGCGGAAAATTTCAGATTCAGGATAGTCAGCCTGCACCCAGAAATCGCACCCTATTAAAGGCTTTAAACCCAATTGGTGCGCTTTTCCATAGTAGCGAACCAGACCACAAAAGTTCATTTGGTCGGTAATGGCTAAAGCAGGCATACCCGCTTCAGCAACAGCCTCACAAATTGGACCAACTTTCGCCAGCCCATCTATCATGGAAAAGTCGCTATGAACTCTTAAGTGAACAAAATTTGGTGCAGTCATTTTACGGATACAGTCTGGCTTTTTTCATTATCATTTTAGGGTCGTTATTGTGCCTTAAGCAGCCTCTGAAGTATATCGTCAGTGTAACTTCAGTCGCGGTTTTACAACATGGTTAAGTTTGTCCACCATTAACAACAAAAACATCTTCCACCAGCCGTGTAAGGCTCTTTGGTGCATCCGGTATAAACTGGCGTAAGCCCAACGCGCTAAAGTGCCTTCAAGCGACATTGACAGACTTTTACTTTGCATTAAATTACCCACCGCCGAAAAACGACTCAGTGAGACGAGTGAACCCCGGTCTTTATATTTGAAGGCTTTTGCCGGTTTGTTGCGGTACTCACGTACAATATTCTGATACAAACATTCAGCCATCTGATGTGCGGACTGGGCCCTTGGTGGTACCCAACGTTCGTCATCTATGCGGCAACCCGCACAGTCACCAATAGCATAAATGCTTTCGTCAGATACTGACTGGAGATACTCATTTACCTCAATTTGATTGTTTTTGCGCACTTTCAGACCCCATTCACTGACGAAGTCAGGAGCCCGGACACCAGCTGCCCAAACCATTAAATTGGCGTTGATATTCTCTCCTTCAGACAACACCAGAGTGTTTTCTTTTACTTCAGTAACCGGGTTACCCAATATGACTTCGACCCCTAACGATTTCAGTTTCTTCTCTACCGATGCTGACAAACGCTCAGGTAACGCAGGCAGTAATCGTTTACCGGCTTCGACCAAACGAACTTCAAAATGCTTTTGGTCAAGGAAAGAAAGACCATAAATAGACAACAATGACACTGAGTGAATGAGTTCAGCAGCCAGCTCAACTCCGGTCGCCCCGCCGCCTACAATAGCCAGTGACAATTTCGTATTTTCGCCGTCCTCAATCGACTGGTTTACTCGTAAAAATTCATTTAATAAATGTTCATGGAATTCATCCGCCTGACGTAATGAGTCCAGAAAGTAGCAATGCTCGCTAACTCCGGGGGTTCCAAAATCTGCGGTAACACTGCCAATGGAAAGAATTAATCTATCGTATTGAATACTGCGCGGCGCCAACACTTCATTACCCTGCTCATCTTTTATTGCCGCTAATTGAATCGACTTTTCGTCTTTATTCACAGCCTCTAAAGTGCCAACCAGAAACTGAAAACCCTCGCGGGCACTTTGTCCGCGATAATCCAGTTCAGCCAGCCGCGAGTCCAGAGCACCTGAGGCAACTTCGTGCAACAACGGCTTCCACAAGTGGGTACTGTTTCTGTCAATTAGCATTATCTTTGCTTTCTTCTTGCGACCCAGCTTTCTTCCCAGCATAGTCGCCAATTCTAATCCGCCTGCACCGCCACCAACTATTACAATCCGTTCTTGCATTTGTGCCTCGCCTATCTGCAGATAATAAAAAAGCCACTGACGATGATAACGCCAGTGGCTTTAGATAACGACTGTTCAGTCGAAATTATTTCAGTATGACTTAGTCAATACTAGGATTCGTTAGTCCGCGACGCTCAAGTAAGGCTTCAACAGTTGGCTCCTGACCACGCCAGTCGATGTACTGTTGCATAGGATCTTTACTGCTGCCTTTGGACAGAATTTCTTTACGGAAAGCCTGGCCATTTTCAAGGCTCAAACCACCATTATTGCCCATGTGTTTAAACGCATCGGCTGCCAGCACTTCACTCCACATGTAAGCGTAGTAACCTGCTGAGTAGCCGCCCGCAAATACGTGAGCAAAGTAAGTTGAACGGTAGCGTGGCGGTACAGCTTCAATCGCTACACCGTTTTTCTCCAGCGCGTCCTGCTCAAACTTCTCAATGTCGCTAATTTCTGTACCCGGCTCCACTGTATGATACTCAAGATCCAGTAACGCAGCGGAAATATACTCTAAAGTATCAAAGCCCTGGTTAAAGTTACGTGCATCCAGTACTTTTTGCAGTAACTCGTCAGGAATCTGTTCACCCGTTTCGTAATGCTTTGCATAATTTGCAATAACTTTCGGGTTCAGCGTCCAGTCTTCCTGGAAAGTTGAAGGGAACTCAACGTAGTCACGCGGCACAGACGTACCTGCCTGAGATGGATATTTCACGTCAGAGAACATGCCGTGCAACGCATGGCCCATTTCATGGAACATGGTTGAAACTTCATCAAAGCTTAACAAGGTTGGTTCACCCTCAGGCGCTTTAGTGATGTTCATGTTATTCAAAATGACCGGCTTCTGGTTCATCAATTCAGACTGAGTACGGAACGAGCTCATCCAGGCTCCACCGCGTTTGCTGTCGCGAGCATAATAGTCCGCATAGAACAAACCTAAACTTGAGCCATCTACGTCTTTCACTTCATAAACAACAACATCATCCTGATAAACAGGGATATCGTTACGCTCTTCAAAAGTGATGCCAAACAATTGGTTCATTGCATAGAACACGCCGTCTTCCAGAACACGATTAAATTCGAAGTATTTTTTCACTTCGTCAGAGTCAATCGCGTATTTTTCTTCGCGAACTTTCTCTGCGTAGTAGAACCAGTCCCAAGGTTTCAGTTCATGCTGTTCGCCTTCAGCCTCAATCATCGCACGAATCTCTTCGGCTTCGCTTTCAACGTTGCTTACAACTGCAGGAACCAGATCACGCAACATTTTTTGAGCGGCTTCTGGATTACCGGCCATGTTTTCTTCAAGAACGTAATCACCCCAGGTGTCATAACCTAATAGATTCGCCTTTTCTGCACGCAACTGAGTTAGCTTTGCAACCATTGGGCGAGTATCGGTTTCGGTATTCCCTGTGCCACGGTTTGAGGACGCTTCCCAAATGCGCTGACGCAATTCGCGGTTTTCAAGATCCGTCAAAATAGACTGACGTGTTGTGTTAGTTAAAGTAATGGCGTATTTACCCGGCATATCACGGCTTTCAGCCGCACTCGCCAAGCTACTGATTTGACTATCACTTAAGCCGGCTAATTCTTCTTTAGAATCAACGACAATCACGTTTTCCTTGGTCAACTTCATTAAGCTGTTGCGAAATTCTGTGGTCAGGCTGGAAAGTTGCGAATTAACATCGCGAATCTGTTGTTGCTCATCTTCATTTAGTTCAGCACCAGCACGGACAAAACCTTTGTAGGTGTCTTCTAATAAACGTTCTGACGCAGTATCCAGCTCTAATTCGTCGCGTTTGTCATGAAGTGACTTAATTCGGGCAAACAATTTAGCGTTCAGACGAATATTATCGCTATGAGCCGCTAACTTAGGAGCTAACTTACCCTGCAACTCGCGAATTTGTTCATTACTATTGGACGATGACAGGTTGTAGAAAACTGATGAAACACGGCCAAGGATCGCACCCGATTTTTCCATCGCTACAATGGTATTCTCAAATGTTGGCTCTGCTGAGTTATTTGCAATGGCTTCAATTTCAGCCATGTGCTCTTCCATACCCTTTTCAAACGCAGGCTCAAAATGTTTGAACTCAATGGCATCGAAGTCAGGTGCCTGATACAGCAGAGGACTGGGTTTGTAGAATGGGTTGGTTTCTTTTGCTTGTTGACTGCTGTCTTTAGAAGCTTCAGTTGAAGCCGTTTTGTTCTCAGTTGTCGATGAGTCATTTGCATCACTGCAAGCTCCCAACGATACTGCCGCACTCACAGCTACAGCCAGTAAAGTTTTCCGCATGGGTATCTCCCGTTGTCTATGTTTATCATTGTGATTTTGGTGACAATACTCTAGCCCTGTGGAGGCTCAGGCTCAAGAGCTAAACGGCAAAAAGCATGATCTTCGGGGTAAAACTTAAGATGGATAAAAAATACAACAAACGAAAGAAAATAAAAAAGATAATTAATTTAGATTTTACAGGGGGGATTACTAAGAGAGAGAATAATGGCGGAGTGGACGGGACTCGAACCCGCGACCTCCGGCGTGACAGGCCGGCATTCTAACCAACTGAACTACCACTCCGCAAAAATTCTTTGGGGCGTACAAAATGGCGGAGTGGACGGGACTCGAACCCGCGACCTCCGGCGTGACAGGCCGGCATTCTAA
>Ga0114932_10001657_pt1 | contig 24865 bp, 19 predicted proteins | sample 2SBtaG_2_FD_87286 | JGI IMG/M metagenome (GOLD analysis project Ga0114932, IMG submission 87286) | Deep subsurface microbial communities from Kolumbo volcano to uncover new lineages of life (NeLLi) - 2SBTROV12_ACTIVE470 metaG | ecosystem: Environmental > Aquatic > Marine > Volcanic ...
GACTAGCGTTGATCAGTCGCTCTGGGGCTCTGCCCGGAGCGCCGGGCTGTCGCTGGCGTAGTTCCACTGAGACAGCACCCGGTCGCCGTCGGCGACCAGCCAGTCGGTGGCCCCGTGGCGCAGACCGTTGAGGCCGTTGACGTCTTCCAGGTGCCAGGCCGCGTAGATGACCACGGGCACGTCGGCGTCGTCGGGGTGGGGGCGGGCCAGGATCAGCCGGGGGCGCTCGGCTTCGAAGGACTCGCCGCCGATGACCACGCCGGTCTCGGTCAGGGCCACCCCGTAGTGCGCCAGCCGGGCGGCCAGCAGGGGACTGGAGGACGGGGTGCCGTAGTGGACCTCGGCCACCGTGGCCTGCCCGGGCTGCCAGCGCGTGTCGACCCGCGCCAGGCCCCGCTGGGCGAAGAAGCGTGCGTGCATCGCGTCGGCATAGGCCAGCTCGGCGGGCGCGATCAGCACGGCGCCGGCGCCCAGCAGGTCGAAGGCTGCGTTGATCGGCCCGCGGAAGCCCTGGGGCCAGTCGGGCGCCGCGGCCCACGCCGCCAGGAGCGCCGCCAGCTCGGCCACGTGAGCCTGCAGGTCCAGGGCCTGGCCGTGGCGGTGTGCGTCCATCCAGGCCACGACGTCGTCGACCCAGCCGAAGCCCTTGCCGAGCTCCTCGTCGAGCCGAGCCCGCGCCTGGTCCTCGCCGCGGGTGTCCAGGGCGTAGAGCACGGTCAGGGCGCGCACGCCGGACTCGTTGACCACCGTGTTCCATGTCTTGTAGGCCTGGGAGGCCATCCGGCTCGCGACGTGGGCGTGCACGGCTCGGCCCGGCTCCTCCAGGATCGCGCGCTGGGCGTCCAGCGCGGGGTTCACGTAGGCGTGGCCGAATTCGTGCACCAGCAGGTCCTCGAGGTGTCGCCCGGGCGACGGCTGGGGGCCCACCACGGGCGACATCACCAGCTTGCCGTCCACGCGGGCGCTGACCCCATAGGCGTGGCGCCCCGCCAGCAGGCCGGGATGGAGCGCGTAGTGCGCTCCCTCGACCGGCCCGAAGGTGCGATCGAGCCAGGCCACCACCCGGCCGGCCCCGGCGTCGACGTAGCGGGCCTCGACCTGGGCCCGGTACGGTGCCTGGGCAGCCCAGAAAGCGTCCCAGTCCGTGGCTCGGGCGAACCGCCGGAGCTGCTTCAGGAAGGCGCCCGACGCGTCGGGGGTCCAGCGGGCGTCCAGGCGGTCCGAGCCGGGCTGCAGCCGCAGGTCCTCGTCCAGGTGCACGCCCAGGCTCACGACGGCGTCGAAGCCCACGCCGTGCTCGGCCCGTAACGGCGCCACCATCTGAACCACCGGGTGTGCCCGATGGGGTCCAAACCAGCTGTCGATCGCGTCGGCGTAGGCGGGCTCGGCCTGGGCGTATTCCTGGGTGCCGGCCAGGTGGAAGACCAGGCTGACGAGCTCCACCTCGCGGTCGACTTGGACGGGCAGCTCCCCCGCTCGGGCAGCGGTCAGGCCCAGCACGGCCCAGGTCAGCATCACCCCGCCGACTCGGCCTTGGGCACCTTCTTGGACTTCACCGCCGCCTGCCACAGCACCAGCCAGGTGATCGCCGCAAACAACCCGATCCCCAGCGAGATCGCCTGGGCGTTGCTGAGCACCGGGCCGATCAGGTCCTCGAACACATACCCCCGGGCCGAGTCCCCGCGTAAGACCTCGTTGATCGAGCGAAGCACCGGGTAGATCGACAGGTACGCCAGCATGATCTGGCCGTTGAAGCGCTTGCGGCCCCGCAGCCACACCAGGAACAGGACCAGCGCACACAGGTAGGTCGCGGCGTAGAGCTGGGTCGGGTGCAGCGCCACGTTGAGCGGGGCCACGCTCATCGGGTCGCTGAAGGTCACCCCCCAGGCGTGTCCGGTGGGCTCGCCGTAGCAGCAGCCCGCCGCGAAGCAGCCCGTGCGGCCGAACATGTGCATGATCGGGATCGCCGGTGCGATGGCATCGAGCACGCGGGGTAGGTTCTGACCCCGCTTCATGGTCAGGATGACCAGGGTCGGCAGCGCGGCGAGCAGTGCGCCGTAGAACACCAGTCCACCGTCGCGCAGGGCGAAGATCCGGGTCGTGTCCTCGGCAAAGGTCGCCCAGTTCACCCGCACGTACTCGCCCCGGGCACCGATCACCCCAGCGATGAGCACCCAGAATCCGACCTCCTTGAAGAAGCCCTCGGGCAGCCCGTCCTGCTCGCCCCACCAGTCCGCGGCGTAGGACGCCGACAGCACGCCGATGGCGACCATCACCCCATAGGTGTGGATGGCGAAGTCGTTGGGAAAGGTGAACAGGATCGGGTGCATCAGACGCCCTCGGCGGCTGTGGGACCGTCCCCGATCAGGTCGGCTTCGCCCTTGCGGTCCTCGAAGAAGAGGTAGTGGACCAGGAACAGGATCACGCCCACCACGATGCAAGCGTCTGCCACGTTCCAGCTGGGGTACTCGCAGGTGTTGAAGCGGCTCGCGAGCCACGCACAGGCGTCGGTCCCCCGGGCCACGTAGAAGCGCATGAAGTCGGTCACGCCCTGGTACGCGGCCCGGTCGATGGCGTTGCCCACGGCTCCGGCGGTGATCATGCCCAGGGTAAAGGTGAGCAGCCGGTCGTGCTCGAGCTGGTGGACCTGCCAGATGATCAGCCCCAGCACCACCGCGGTGAAGCCCAGGAACATCATCATGCGGCTGTTCACGTCGCCCATGTCGCCGAAGCTGCCGAACGCGGCACCCCGGTTGGTCACGTGGACGATCTGGAAGAAGCCGTCGATCACGTCGATGGCGTCGCGGCGGCCGTGGATGTTGTCGCGGATCCAGATCTTGGACCACTGATCGGCGCCGATCAGGACCGCGTTCGTGATCACGAAGAGCAGCCACTTGCGGCGGGTGTCACTCATGGCGAACCCCTCAGAGAGGCCTGTTTGTAGCCCCGTGGGTGACCCCCGGCCAATGACGGCGCCCCGTTGGGCGGATACCCGGCACGTCCACGCTGTCGAGGAGCCCGAGAGATGTCCGTCGAACGCGAAGCGATGCCCGTCGATGTCCTGTTCGTGGGCGGTGGCCCCGCGGGACTGGCAGGCGCCATCCGGCTCATGAACCTGATCGAGGCCCACAACGAAGGCGTGGCCGACGGCTCGATCCAGGGCGACGCCATGGACGAGCCGATGATCGCGCTCATCGAGAAGGGCAGCGAGATCGGCTCCCACGCCATCAGCGGCGCGGTGCTCGACCCCCGGGCCCTGGACGAGCTGGTGCCCGACTGGCGGGAGCGCGACGACTTTCCCCTGGAGCGATGGGTCGAAAAGGAAGCCCTGTTCTTCCTGACCGAGCAGCTGGCCTTCAAGGCCCCCATGCTGCCGCCCGAATTCCACGACGCCGGTCTGCCCATCGTCTCGATCGCCAAGTTCCAGCTGTGGCTGGCCGGCATCGCCGAGGAAAAGGGCGTGATGATCTTCCCCGGGTTCGCCGGGTGGGACCTGCTGGGGCTCGAGGACGGCACGGTCACGGGGGTTCGCTGTGGGGACAAGGGTGTCGACGCAGACGGCAACCCCAAGGACAACTTCGAGCCCGGCATGGACCTCGAGGCCAAGGTCACCATCATCGGGGAAGGCCCGCGCGGTCACCTGACCCGCATCTTGATGAATCACTTCCAGCTCGACGCGGACAGCAACCCCCAGGCCTACGAGCTCGGCTGCAAGGAGGTCCTGGAGTTCCCCGAGGGCACGGTCACCGAGGGCGAGGTCTGGCTCACCGCCGGCTGGCCCCTGTCCCTGGACGCGTTCGGCGGCGCCTTCATCTACTCGATGGGCGGCGACCGCATGTGCATCGGCCTGTTGGTCGCGCTGGACCACAAGGACCCGGCGCTGGACGTCCACTACCTGCTGCAGAAGGTCAAGAACCACCCCAAGATCCGCGAGAAGCTCGGTGCGGGCAAGGTCATCAAGTACGGCGCCAAGACCGTCACCATCGGGGGCTGGAGCAGCATCCCCAAGCTCTATGCACCGGGCGCCCTCATCGTGGGGGACTCGGCCAGCTTCCTGAACGCGTCACGGCTCAAGGGCATCCACCTGGCGATGAAGTCCGGCATGCTCGCGGCCGAGACCGCCATGGACGCCCTGGTCCAGGACGACGCCAGCGAACAGGTCATGGCCACCTACAAGACCCGGGTCGACAACTCCTGGATCCGCGAGGAGATGGAGCCCGCCAAGAACTTCCACGCCGGCTTCGCCAACTACGGCTTCCTGGGCGGCGGCGTGCGCTTCGGCATGCAAAAGGTCTTCGGACCCGGCAAGACCATGGCCTACCACGCCGACCACGAGGGCATGAAGCGGCTGAGCCACGTGCACAACAGCAACGCCATGCCTGCCCGGGACGACCTCAAGTACGACGGCACCTACCTGGTCGACAAGCTGACCGACGTCTACCTGTCCGGCACCAAGCACGACGAGCACCAGCCGTGCCACCTCAAGATCGAGGACACCGAGATCTGCGCCACCCGCTGCGCCGAGGAGTACGGCAACCCCTGCGAGCGCTTCTGCCCGGCCCAGGTCTACAACATGGTGATGAACGAGGACTCCGGTCGCAAGGAGATGCAGGTGGACTTCTCCAACTGCGTGCACTGCAAGACCTGCGACATCCGCGACCCCTACCAGATCATCCAGTGGGTCCCCCCAGAGGGCGGCGACGGGCCGGAGTACGGGTTCTTGTAGGGCGCTGCGATCAGTCGCAGGCCCCAGTGCCGTCGTAGGTGATGTTCACCGTGTCGCCGCCCTCGGGGATGTCGCTGGCGATCACGACGGAGTTGCGGGCGCTGTCGTAGGTCCAGTCGCTGTGGGTGCTGCCGTTGACAGTGACCACGATGGTCGACTCCACGGGCGTGCCGCTGAGCTGGTAGGTGTCCCGGGTGACGCTGGCGTCGGCGAGCAAGGCCATGTTGGCCGGGGTCGCCCAGTCCGAGCAGATGGACAGGAACACGCCGCCGCTGCCGTTGACAGCCTGCCAGTAGCCATAGCCCTCGTCGGCGGTAGCGCAGCCCCCGGGGTAGTCGCCGGCGATCGCCGAGAACTTGACCATCGACGGGTCGCCCTTCTTGGCGTTGATGTTCGCGACCCGGCCGGCCCAGTCGACGCCGGTCTCCTCGAGGGACTGCTCGGGCTCGTCGGACACGCTGATCACGTGCAGGATCGCGTCGGGCCGCAGGAAGCCGTAGTTGCACTCGGTGGCATCGGTTGCCTCGACGGCGGCGTCGGCGATGCTGAGCAGGGCTTCCGTCAGATCCGCCAACAGGCCAGCCCAGAACACCGCGTCTTCGAAGGTCTTCTGGTAGTTCGCGGTCGATGCGGTCAGGATGCCGCCGGCGTTGCAGCCGTTGTCGTCGCTGGACACCATGATCTGCCAGTCGCTGGCGTAGCTGTCCAGGGAGTTGATGAAGTTGCTGGCCTGGCCGACCAAGGCCCACTTGTCCTCGCTCATGGAGCAGCTCTGGTCCACCGAGAAGACGATGTCGCTCTTCTGGGCCGTGGGCAGGATCCACTCGTCCTCCATCGCCACGCCGTCGCTGGTGGTGCCGGACCACAGGCCCAGCAGGTCGCCGCCCGGGTCGTCGGAGGTGACCAGCAGATCGCCGGTGAACGTGCCGATCTCGGGGCTCAGGAAGGTGCCGTCGATCCAGGTGCTCTGGCCCGGTGTGAGGGTGAAGGGCAGGCTGTGGGGCACGGGCAGCTCGAAAGCGACGCCGTCCAGGCTCAGGCCGTCGACGCTGATGTCGCTGCTGCCGTCGTTGGTCAGGGTGACGCCGTTGTCCCGGGTGCACAGGAGCGGTGTGGCGCCGAAGTCCAGGGGGTTGGGGTCCAGGGTCAGGGAGCCCTCGAGCCCGCTGCCCACCAGCTGCACCGTGATCAGGCTGTCGACCTCGTCGCTGGAAGACACGAGCACGTTGGCGGTGACCTCGCTGGTAGCGGAGGGTGTGAACACCACCGGGATCTCCAGCTCCTCGCCGGGCTGCAGGCCGATGGGCGAGGGGTCCTCGAGCAGGGTGAAGTCCCCGAACACGTCGCCGCGGATCTCGAGGGCCTCGAGCTCGACCGGAAGCGTGCCAATGCTGCGCACGGTGAAGGTCTCCGACGCGGCGCCGCCGTTGGCCCGCACGGTGCCGAAGTCCAGGGTGGACGGCGTGACCTCGATGCGGGCGCCGTTGACCCCGGGGTCGTCGGGCAGGTTGGTGAAGCTGTTGTCGATGCAGGCGAGCATCGTCAGGGAGGCGAGGACCATGGGGTCTCCAGGGGCACGCGCGCGCAGACAGGGCGCGCCGAGGCGCGAGGGCGGTGCCGGACGGGCGCAATCTGCCACAGGTGTGCGGTTCCAGGGGGGAGGAATCGAGGGGACGTTGCGTTAGCCGGGGGCGATGCCCGAACTGTTCCAGCCCCTGCCCGACGGTCCCCTGGACCTGATCGGGGACATCCACGGGGAGCTGGAGGCGCTGGATCGCCTGTTGGCCAAGCTCGGTTGCGACCCGGCAGCGGGTGTGGCCGAGCGGCCCCTGGTGTTCGTGGGCGATCTGATCGACCGGGGGCCGGACAGTCCCGGGGTGGTGCGCCGGGTGCGGCAGCTGGTCGACGCCGGGCTGGCGTGGTGCGTGGCGGGCAACCACGAGCTGAACCTGCTGGCCGACGACCCCAAGGAGGGCAGCGGCTGGTTCTTCGGGCACCTGGACACCTTTGCCTGGCGGCACCCAGGCGGGATCGACCTGAAGAGGTTTCCAAGCGCACCCCTGGAGGACCCGGCGGAGCGCCGGGAGCTGGTGGCGTTCCTGGCTGGGTTGCCGTTGGTGTTGGAGCGGCCGGACCTGCGCGTGGTGCACGCCTGCTGGGACGCGGACTCCCTGGCTGAGCTCCCCGAGTCCGGGGACATCGCCGCGCTGGACGACGGGTTCTACGATGCCCTGCAGGCCCAGCTGCGCCAGAACGGCGACATGGCCCGGGCCCAGGCCGAGAAGCAGCGCTTTCGTCAGCTGACGGACCGCACATGCAAGCCCGATGTGCCGCTGCCGGGGCTGCTGGCGCTGTCGCTGGCGGAGCAGGCGGGCAACCCGATCAAGGTGCTCACGTCGGGCACCGAGGAGGCCATCGACATCGCCGACACCTTCTACGTGGGCGGCAAGTGGCGAGTGGTCCAGCGCAGTCGGTGGTGGGACCGCTACACCGACGACCCGGCCGTGGTGGTGGGCCACTACTGGCGCCGCCGGGGCGCGCCGGACCCGGGCAAGCACGACCTGTGGGACCAGGTGCCCCCATTCGGTTGGGCCGGGCCCCGGGGCAACGTCTTCTGTGTGGACTACAGCGTGGGCCGGCGCTTCGTGGAGCGGTGGGCGGGCAAGTCGGACTTCGCGGGGGGGTTGGCAGCGCTGCGGTGGCCGGAGCGCACCTTGGTCTTCGACGACTGGGACGGGGTCGTGGAGACGGTGGGGTTCGGGGGGTGAGTTGGGAGGGACGAACGTCCGAAGTACGGACGTTTGTCGGGCTGAGGCTGAGTTGGCGGGGACGAACGTCCGAAGTACGGACGTTTGTCGCGTTGGGGCCGAGGTGGCGGGGACGAACGTCCGAAGTACGGACGTTTGTCGCGTTGGGGCCGAGGTGGCGGGGACGAACGTCCGTACTTCGGACTTTGAAAGCCTCCAACTGAGTTGGGAGGCACAAACGTCCGAAGTACGGACCTTTGTCGCGTCGGGGCCGAGGTGGCGGGGACGAACGTCCGTACTTCGGACCTTCGTCACCTCCGAGTCGTCCGCCGTCAGCGCGTCAGTGTCACCTGGCCGGACTGGACCCTTCCCTGCCACCACGGGCCGTCCTCCTGGACCTCGTAGATGACCGTCACGGCATGGGCCCCGTCAGGCAGCGGTGCGCCACCGTTGACCGGCTGGGTCGACCAGTGGGCCAGGTCCACGGTCTGGGTCGTGCGCTCGCCTGGCGCAAGCGCGACCTGGACCCGGCCCGCGCGGTCCCGGGGACCGGTGAGCCGGAGAGACCGGGAGGCTCCGGCGGCGTCGACCACCGCGACCCGCGTCCAGTCCAAGTGTCTCTCTCCCCCAGCGGAGACGTGGCTCAACACCGTGAGAGGGCTGGTGCCCGCGTTCTCGAGGTGGAGGGCCAGGATCGGCCCCGTGGCTTCTGTGCCCAAGCGCAGACCGCGCACGGTCTCGCCCCAAGCCACGGTGTCCGGAGGCGACGCAGCGGAAGAAGTCTCTGCACACGATGTGGGCATCAGGCTCGCCAGGAGGAAGAAGGAGGAGGGAGCGACCACCCGGACCTCAGCGCTTGAACTGCACGGTGACGTCGTAGCTCGCGCCATCCGCTGTGCTGCTGTTGCTGGCGGCCGCGTAGGGCGAGGCCCAGGCCATGTTCACCAGCTCGTCGTCGCCGTCGGGCCAGTCCCCGTCGAAGACCTTGACGGTGATGGGGCCTCGAATGGGCAGGATGGTCGCGAGCTCGATGTCGAAGGAGTGGCTGTCTCCGTCGTTCAGGGAGACCTCGGACGAGGACTTGGACCCGCCGGAGCCGGTGAGCTGGACGTAGGCCTCGTCGGCCCCGGTCCAGTCCTCGGTGCTGTTGACCTTGACGTCGACCTGGGCCTTGCGCTTGCCCAGCTCGGTCTCCAGCGCCAGCTTCTCGAACTGCTTGTTGGTCTTGTCGGCGCCGGCTGCCAGGGCCGCGATCTCGGTGTCCACCACCGGAATCCTGGCGATGATGTCCGCGGTCGACATGGCGCTCGCCGCCTGGGCACCCGATGAGACCGAGGTGATGGGCAGATCCACGGTGGCGTGGGCGCCACCTGTCGAGTCGAGCAGGGTGTGGTTGTTCCACTTGGTGGCCGCGTCCATGAAGTCAGAGGTCGGGGCCCCCGGGCTCACCATGCGGATGGGCGTTGGGTTCAGGGTGCAGACACCGGCCGCGTCTACCTTCCAGCCCCACTCGACCGTGCCCAGATAGGCGTCCTTGAGTGGGCCGTCGAGCACCAGGGCCGCCGCTTCGAAGGTCTGCGTCCACTCCTCTCCGACAAAGGCCAGGCTCCGGTTGGGGGTGTCGTCGAGCTTCGCGTCCTTGACGTCGAAGCCGCCCCCGGGCTTGGCCTTGCGGTGGCCGTGTTGGCCGAAGCCCGGGTCCGTCGGGCCGTCGGTGAGGGCTCCAGCGTCCCGGCCCGGGCCGTCCTCGACCGCGTAGAGCGGGGAGGTGTTGGGGTCGGCGCCGTCGCCTTGATCGATGGCGCGGCCCTTGTCGCTCTCGCCTGGCGAGACCCCGTCGAGCCCGAAGTTCGCCTTGTTGCCCGCGGGGAAGCTGGTCTGATCGACCGGGCCGCCCGGGGCGCTGCTGTGCAGGGTCTTCACGGTCTGGGTCAGGCCGATGTGGTCCGCCAGGACCGGATCCGCTGGGGTGAACTCCAGCGAGATGTGGGCGCCGACACCCTTGCCCACCCCCGCGCCGGTGTTGGTGGCGGTGTAGGAGCTGGTGTCCCACGAGCCGCCGTTGGTGTCCACCGCCAGGTGGATGTCTCCCGCCGCCGCGCCTCCGACGTCGGGGACCGGCCGGCCACTGGTGACCGCCGCGGCCGCAGCATCGGCTCGCTGTTCGGCGCCACCCGCCGACGAGACTCCGGTCGGCTTGCGCTGCACCCCCCCGCCCCCGCCCTGTTGCTGGACGACATGGGCGAGCTCATGGGCCACGAGGGACTTGGACGGGTTGGCATCGCCGAACGCCACGCTGGATCCGTGGGCAGCAGCCTGGGCGCCCAGGCCTCCCAGGCCCTCTTTGGCTGCGGGCCCACCCAGGTACGCGCTCACGCCCCCGAAGTCGGTGCCAAAAGCCGACTCCATCTCGTCGCGGTAGGGAACCGGGGACCCCGAGCCCTCGGTGGCCTGGGCGAAGTGGTCGGCTGGCTCGGCGCCCTGGAGCTGGTCCTGGGCAAAAGCGTTGCCGCGACCGCCGGGGCCCGCCCCCCGCATCATCGGAGCCTGTGGCCCCTGGTCAGGTCCGCTTGAAGCCGACTCCGGCGCCTGTTGGCGACCCTGGGCCATGGTGCACTCCTGCTCTGTGCCCGCAAAGGATAGCGCCGGGATCCCGGTCCCGCGCAGCGGGCGGCCGGGCCGGGTTGCGGGAGGCCATGGCGACGAACGTCCGTACTTCGGACGTTGAGGGCCTCCAACTGAGTTGGGGGGGACGAACGTCCGAAGTACGGACGTTTGTCGCATTGTCGCATTGTCGCGGAGTTGCGGGGGACGAACGTCCGTACTTCGGACGTTGAGGGCCTCCAACTGAGTTGCGGGGGACGAACGTCCGTACTTCGGACGTTGAGGGCCTCCAACTGAGTTGGCGGGGACGAACGTCCGTACTTCGGACGATCGTCGCCCAGGCGGTTGAGGCCCCCTCACTCACCCCTCAGCAGCTCCGGCAGCAGCTCGCCCGACGGCCCCTGGAGCCAGTGATCCGCGTGCTCCGTGACCTGGCTGGGGTTCGGGTTCACGTCGATCAGCGTGGCCCCGCACTCCTTGGCTCGCAGCGCGACGGCGATTGGCGGCCAGACCATGCCGCTGGTGCCCACCACCAGGCATGCATCGGCCCGCTGGGCGTGGTGGATGCACAGCTCCAGAACCCCGCTCCAGTAGGACTCGCCGAACCACAGGATGTGGGGCCGCAGCGCCGCCCCGCAGTCGGTACATGCGGGCACCGGAGCAGCAGGCACCCGGGGGTCCTCGGCCAACGGCCCGATGGCCCCGCAGCCGGTGCAGCGCCCGAGGTCGATGTTGCCGTGCATCTCGATGAGCACGCGGCTCCCGGCCCTCCGGTGCAGTCCGTCGACGTTCTGGGACGCCAGGAGCACTGGGGCATCCGCGAAGCCCACCTCCGAAGTCCAGCCGTGGGCAGCCAGCTCCCGGGCCTCGTGGGCTGCCAGGGCTTGGTGCCCGGGGTTGGGCAGCGCGTCGTTGCAGATCGTCCGCCGCCAGCGGTACCAGCGCCAGATCTTGGCCGGGTCCCTGCGGAAGGCCTCGAGGTTCGCGAGCTCCTCTGCGCGGTGGCCCTCCCACAAGCCGCCTTCGCCGCGGAAGGTGGGGATGCCCGACTCGGCCGAGATGCCGGCCCCCGTGACCACCAGGATCCGGCGGGCATCAGCCAAGGCGCGGCGGGCGGCATCCAGGGACATCGGGCCGATGCTATCGTGCCCGGCGATGACGACCCTGACCCTGCTCTTGCTCCTCCCCAGCTGCAGTGACGGTGACGACGGCTTCGGCGGCACCGGTGAGCGCCAGGACCCGCCGGCGGACACGGCTCCCCTCAACCAGGACGCCGACACCGACACCGACACCGACACCGACTCGGACTCCGACACCGACTCCGACACCGACTCCGACTCCGACACGGACTCTGGCGCTAGCGACTCGGGCGACTCGGGCGACACGGGACTGGACATCGAGGGCACCGGCTACAGCGCCGGCGACGTGGCCTACAACCTCAAGGCCCCGAACCAGAACGACGTCGACTGGGCGCTGTACAAGCAGTACGGCTCGGTGGTCATCTTGACCTTTGGCGATGGCACGGATCCCAAGTTCCAGGACATCAGTGGCTGGGCCCAGGGCCTGGCCGACAAGCACGGTGCGGTGGCTGCGGCGCTGTTGTTGACCGACGGAACCTCCACCCAGGCCGACGTCTCCGACGCCGCGGCATGGGCGTCGACCTATGGACTGGACACCGTGCTCTACAAGCCGCTGGACGGGTCGGTGAGCACGGCCTCCTGGGCCTCTCTCCCGCCGATGACGTACGTGATCGACCAGGAGATGGGGATCTACTGGACCAACCAGGGCAACACCGAAGAAGGCCAGGTCGAAGACAAGGTCAAGGACCTGGTGCTCGCCAAGTAGGTCACTCCTGGGCCCGGTCCAAGGCGTGCCGGATCTGCTGGGCCGTGGTCCGGCCGATGCCTGGAACCTGGGTCAGCTCGATGACCGTGGCGCCGGCCAGGGCGCGAGCGCTCCCGAAGTGACGCAGCAGCGCCACCCGCCGCGCCGGCCCGACCCCAGGGATCTCCTCGAGCACCGACTGCAGCGTGCTCTTGCGTCGGACCTGACGGTGGAAGCGGATGGCGAACCGGTGGGACTCGTCGCGCAGGTGCCGCAACAGGTTCAGGGTCGGGTGGTGGTCCGGCAGCCGTATCGGCTCGGCCCGGCCCGGCACGATGAGCTTGTCGACGGGGTCAGGGTCACCGCGCTTCTTCTCGGTGCGGGGCTTGGCCAGCCCGATCACGGGTTGCTCGCTCAGCCCCAGCTCTTCGAGCACCCGCAGGGCCACGTTGAGCTGGCCCTTGCCCCCGTCGACCACCAACAGGTCGGGGAAGAGACCCTCTTCGGTGGCGCGGCGGAAGCGCCGTCCCAACACTTCAGCCATCGTGGCGTAGTCGTCGGACCCCACCACGGTGCGGATCTTGTAGGTCCGATACTCCTTCTTGGCGGGCTCTCCATCCAGGAAGACCACCTGGCTCGACACGGGATGGTCGCCCTGGAAGTTGGAGTTGTCGAAGCACTCAATGCGGCTGGGGATGCCCGGTAGCGCCAGCAGGTCCCGGAGCTCGACCAGCGCACGTCCCAGGCGCTCGCTCCGGGCATGGGCCCGCTGGTAGCGGTCCCTCGCGTTGCGCTCAGCCAGGCGCAGCAGCCGGACCTTGTCCCCCCGCTGGGGCTGGTGCAGGCGGACCCTGCGACCCGCAGCTTCCGTCAGGAGCTCGGCCAGCGCGTCGGCGTCGGCCGGCAGGGTCGGCACCAGGATCTCCGGGGGAATGGTGCCGTCGCCGTACCAGGTGTTGAGCAGGCTGCTCAGCAGCTCGGGGAGCTCTTCGAGCAGGCCCTCGAAGGGCAGTGCCGCCGGCTCGAGCATCATGCCGGCGCGCACGGGCACAACCACCGCCACGCCGCGGTCCAGCTCCTGGAACACCCCCCAGACGTCCCGGTCCCCGAGCGCCCGGTCCACCACCCGCTGGCGCTCGAGCGTCCGAGTGACCGTCTGGAGGAGGTCCCGCAACCGGGCCGCTTCTTCGAAGTCTTCGCGCTCGGCCGCGGCCGTCATGCGCCGGCGCAGGCGCTCCAGGACTTCGTTGTTGCGACCGTCCAGGAACAGCATCGAGTCGCGCACCAGCTCGCCATAGGCCTGGGGCGTCGTGTAGCCGTCGACGCACGGCGCCACGCAGCGGCCCATCTGGTGGAGCATGCAGGGTCGCTTGCGGCTCTTCAGCACCGCGTCCGTGCAGGTCCTGAGCTGAAAGGTGCGGTGCACGAAGTCCAGGGTTCGACGGGCCCGTTGGGCCGAGCTGTAGGGGCCAAAGGTCCTGCTGCCGTCGTCCCGGATCTGGCGGACCAGGGTGTAGCGGGGCCAGCTGGCGCGGGGGTGGAGCCGCAGGTGGAGGAAGTTCTTGTCGTCCCGGAGCTTCACGTTGTAGCGGGGGTTGTGCCGCTTGATCAGCGTGTTCTCGAGGATCAGGGCGTCCTTTTCGCTGTCGGTGAGGACCACCTCGACGTCCTGGGCCTGGGCGACCAGGAAGCGGACCATGAAGCGCTCGTCCTGTCCGGCCAGGTACTGGCGCACCCGGGCACGCAGGTTCTTGGCCTTGCCGACGTAGAGCACCTTGCCCTTGTCGTCCTTGAACAGGTAGACCCCGCTCGACGTCGGGAGGCCGGCCGCGGTCTTCGCCAGCTTGGACATCAGGGCGCCGCGGTGAGGTCCAGCAGGTAGGGGTCCTCGGCCAGGAGTTGCTCGGCGGTCAGGGTGCGGCAGGCGTTGAGCGTGTCCTTGACCGCGCAGAGCTGATGGGGCTCCGCGTCGTCCGGTACCGGGACGCCGATCGGCGCGCGTCCGACGGTCTGGTCGTCCAGGGTCAACAGCGCCCCGGGCGGCTCGGTCGTCACGGTGACCTGGGCACCGGCGGCGGCGGCCTTGACCCGGGTGGGCAGGGTCTGGGGTGGGCGCTGGCTGGCGGCCGGAGCGGGGTTGTGGACCGGCTCCGGTGGACGCGACGACCACCAGGCCACGGCCAGGAAGACCAAGGCGGCCACGAACAGGATGCGACCCCAGGGCGGGCCGCCCCCTTCGATGGTGAGCTCCCGGATCGGCGTGTTGGGCAGGCTCTTGGCGAGCTCCTCGAAGGACCGGGCGCCGGTCTCGGTCCACTTGCCCGCCCCGAGCTCGGCTTCGCGGCTGGTGTCGTTGGTGACCCCGATCGAGCCTGGAAGGCCCAGGTCCGAGCGGGCCTCGCGGGAGAGGATGCTTCCTGGGGCCTGACCGGGCCGCGGGGGGGGCGGATCGGCGGTGGCCGGCACCACCACGGCGGGTGGGTCGGTGCTGCCACTCTCGGCGGGGGTGACCTGGAGCCCGGGCTCGGCCACGGGCACCACCGGCGTCGCGGGGTCGGGCAGTGGGGGCAGGAGAGGGGGTGGGGCCTCGTCATGGGAGAGCGCCAGCGACACCGCAAGTGCGGCGTCGGCGTCGGGCAGGGCGTGGGTCGCGTCTGCGGTCTCCAGGACCAGCGCGGCTTCGGCGGTGACGGCCTCGACGAGGGGCGGGGGCGCGACCGGCTCGGGCTCGGGCTCGGGCTCGGGTGCGGCAGGGATGGGCTTGGGCTCGGGCTCGACGGGGATGGGCTCGGGCTCGACGGGGATGGGCTCGGGCTCGGGCTCGGTCGGGATTGGCTCGAGTTCCTGCACGTGCTCGTGCTCGTGCCCCTCTTCGTTCTCGAGTTCCTGCACGTGCTCGTGCTCGTGCCCCTCTTCGGGCTCAGGAGCCTCTTCAGGCCCGGGCTCTACCACCGGCTCGGCCTCTGCCACTGGCTCGGCCTCGGGCTCTACAACCGGCTTGGCCTCTGCCACTGGCTCGGCCTCGGGCTCTACCAGCGGCTCGGGCTCCGCCTCCTGGTCCAACTCAGACGCCACCGCTGGCTCGGCCTCTACCACCGGCTCGGGCTCTACCACCGGCTCGGGCTCCGCCTCCTGGTCCAACTCAGACGCCACCACCGGCTCGGGCTCGGGCTCCACCACCGGCTCGGGCTCGGGCTCCACCACCGGCTCGGGCTCGGGCTCGGGCTCGGGCTCCACCACCGCTTCGGGCTCCGGCTCCGGGTCCGGCTCGGCCTCGACCCGCGCAGGGCCCAGGTCCGCTCGGGTGACCACATCGGAGATCTCGTCCTCGATGTCGGCGGCGAATTCGTATTCCCCGTCGAGCTCTCCCAGGTCACCGGCGCCGTTGGAGACCGGCCTGGGGGCGTCGAAGTCCGGGATCACGATCGCCCTGCGCAGCTGCATGGGGCGCTCGTCGATGCCGTCGTCTGGCTCGATCGGCGAGATCGGGTCCAGGCCCCCGTGAAAGGACCCGAGCAGGGCCACACCACGGCCTGTGCGCGGGGGCAGGGTGACGTCGCCAGTGTGCCGCAGGGTCTGACCCAGTCCCGCCAGGTCCAGGAGCTCCTTGAGGTCCTCTTCGGCGTCCGCGCGGCCCTGGAAGACCGCGACGAGGGCCTGTCGGGCGGCCTTGGCAGGGGTCAGGCGGAACAATGGGCGCGTGCGGCACAGACCCCCGAGCAGCAGGCGGCCCCGGGCGTCGTCCATGCCCTCGAGGGACAGTCCCGATGGCACACCCGCGGCCGCGGGAGAGTCCTGGCCCAGCAGGTAGATCATGATGCTGGCCACGAGCCAGCAGTCCAGGGCCGGTGACGGTGCCTCGCCCGAAGGATCGGCGATGCGTTCGCCGTGCAGGCTGGGCAGGATGCGCAGGCGGCCCTCGCGGTCGAAGCCGATCCCCGACGGGTCCAGGCGCCCGTGCCAGCCGGCCTGTTCGTGCAGAGGCTCCAGAGCCTCGAGCAGCAATTGGCCGATGGCAAAGGCCACGGATGGCTGGGCGTTGTGGCGCATGGTGGGCAGGGCGATCTGCCGGTCTTCAGGGATGAGCACCCAGGCGCCGTGCCGCCCGTGGCCCCAGATCAGTTCTGCCCAGGCCCCGCCGCGAGGCAGGCTGGCGGCCTCGCGCAGCAGGTCTGGCCCGCCCAGGACCACCTGGGCTGCGCGGCCGTCCGGGTGCCGGGCTGATCGTCGGGCCCGCTCGCCGTCTCCGGACGGCAGCTCGCCGACCACGTGGAATCCACCGATGGGGCCCATTGCCATCCAGCGGACATATAGGGGCGCGCCCCGAAATCAAGCGTTAGGGGGCGGATTCCTTGCCGGAGGGCCTGCGCACACGGTCCGTCAGCATGTGGGAGGTTGTGATGCAGCGCATTCTGGGCGCCCTCCGCGAGGGCCGCTGCGCGATCGCTGTCGGCGGTCGGGCATGGAAGGACCCGGGCTTCGTGGCTGGAGTCGCCGAGCGCACCGGTCTGCCGGTCATGGCCCTGGGCGGCACCACGGCCGCCGAAGTCCCCGAGGCCACCGCCGACGCCGTGGGCGCCGCGGTGGGCCGCGAAGGCGGCGTGCTGGTGCTGGTCGAGCCGGATCCCCTGGCCGATGGCGCCGCTCTGAAGGCCCTGAACAGCGGCATCGGCAGCTGGTCCCACAAGCCACGCCTGGTGGTGGTGGGCAAGCAATTCAACCCCTTCCTGTTCCCTCAGCCCCTGCGCTCGCTCAAGTGCGAGCAGGTGAAGAAGAAGTCCAAGGACTTCCTGGCCAGCCTGCCGCTGCCGCCGGATCCGTCTGCCCCCAAGACCCAGAAGTCCAAGCGCAAGGCGTCGGGCCGGGCACCCCAGCTCAGCTTCCTGGGTCGCGAAGACGAGACCGCTCTGTTGCTGCCGCTGATCCAGGCTGGCGGCCCGGTGGTGGTGACCGGCTCGTCCGGCATCGGCCGCATGTGGGTGATCGACCGCGCCGTCTCCCAGGACGACACCCTCACCCGGATGCCCGATCTGGATCTGGCCCGGGGAGTGGGCTTCGCGACCCTGGCCTCTCGACTGGTCGAGCTGACAGGCAACGAGGAGCACCGCAAGCTGCTGGTGCCCGACTCGCGTCCGAGCCCCGCCGACGCGGTGGGTGCGCTGATCGCCCTGCTCCAGGACGAGTCGCTCAAGGGCCGGGTCTTCGTGATCAGCGGGCTGGAGTTCCAGCTCGGTCGCGACGGCTCGATCTGGCGAGAGGACCGGCTGGGCATGCTGATCGAGGCGCTGCTCAAGTCCAGTTACGCCCCGACGCTGGTGTTCCGCTCGACGCGAACCCCTGTGTTCTTCAAGGAAGGCGAGGCCGCTGATCTCAAGGTCCTGCCGATCGAGGGCCTGAAGGGCCGCGAGCTCTACGACCTGTTCGCCAACTACGACGCCAGCGAGATCCCACGGGACCGCATGGGCATGGTTCACGACCGGACCTTCGGGCACCCGATCGCCACCCGCCTCTTCGCGATCACGTGGCGTGACGCCGACAACCGCGAGAAGCTCCTCGAGGACCCCAAGTTCTTCAAGCTCAAGGGCCTGGACGACATGGAGTCCCTGCGGCGTCGCCTGCAGAAGCGTCTGGACAAGCTCTCCGAGGACCAGCGAAAGGCCCTGGCCACCCTGGCCCACCTGCCGGTCCCGGTGCCCGCCACCGTGATCAGTGCGCTGGGCATCAACCGGGCGACCCGCCTGGAGCTCCTGCGCTTGGGTCTGCTCGACGGGCTCTCCGAGCGCAGCCCCAAGGAATTCCACGTGCACCCCATGGTGCGCAACCTGATGGGCCGTCGGGAGACCTCGGACTTCGACACCCTGGAGCACGTGGCCCACATGCTGCTCGAGTCGTCGGGCCAGGTGGAAAAGGGCCTGGCCCAGCTCCACCTGATCCAGCTCGGCAACCGGCTCCTGGCCGAGGCCCGTCGGGATCGGAGCCAGTGGGGCATGCCCTGGCCGGACCACGATGCCCGGCTGCACAGCATCCGAGGCATGCTCCAGGCCCGACAGCCTCGGGTCGACCTGGCCGAACAATTCACCCGTCAGCTGCTGAACCAGGACCCGGGCAACCCCGAGACCCACATGCTGCTGGCCGATGTCCTGCACGCCAAGAAGGCCGACGCCAAGACCATCGCCGGGGTCTACGCCATCGCTCAGCAGACCTGCCCCACCCCCGAGCTCTTCCACGCCGAGACCGGCTGGCAGCTCTCCACCAAGGGCGGCGTCAGCCGTGCGATCCAGGTGCTGGAGCGGGCCGTCGAGGCCTTTCCCGACAACGCGCGCCTGAAGCGCCGGCTGGCAAACCTGCTCTTGGACCAGGGCCGCCCGACCGACGCCGAGGCCCTGCTCCAGGCGGCTCTGGACCTGCAGCCCATGATGCCCGACACCTACTCCCTGCTGGGCAAGCTCGCCCTGATGCAGGGGGCCGGGTCCTGGGACAAGGCCGAGGAGCTCCTGCGCGAGGCCGTCCGGCTGGACCCGGACGGCAATGCCCACCAGGACCGCCTGGGCCACCTGCTTCGGCAGCGCGGGCTGGCCGCTGGCGCCGACGAGCGGGCCAAGTACTGGGACGAGGCCAAGGAGCTGCTCGAGACCGCAGTCAAGGGCAACAATCGCAACGGCAGGGCCTACCTGGTCCTGGCCCAATTGCACCTCGATCGGCTGGCGGTCGGGCTCGAAGCCGACATGGAGCGGGCCGAGTGGCTGCTGCGCAAGGCGAACAAGATGGGCCAGGCCCGGACCGAGGTCCAGCTCGCCCTGGCCCGGGTCCAGGCCCGCACTGGCAAGAGCAAGCAGGCCGAGGCGACCTTGGACCGGCTCCAGCAGAAGCTCGGTGCCACCCACACCGTGCTGGCTGCTCGCGGCGAGCTCGAGGCCTTCGCTGGTCAGATCTTCAAGGCCGAGCAAGCGTTCAACGCCGCTTGGCTGGCGGCGCCCGAGGGCTCACCCGAGAAGGCGATGATCCTGGCCGAGCTCACGCGGCTGCGGGCGCTGATCGAGTCCGGGGCTGCCCTGGACATCGTGAAGCAGGCCGAGGCCCGGGCCGCGGGCGCGGTCGAGGAAGAGGTGGTCGAGAGCGCGGCGGGTCCCCGGCGCGACGCGGGCACCACGACCAAGCGCCGGCGGGGCAAGGGACGGAAGAAGAAGGAGGCGGTCGAGCCCGCTCCTGCCATCGAGGCTGCGGGCGACGAGTCTGAGGCCGCGGCGGTAGAAGAGCCCGCTCCGGTGGAAGAGCCCGCACCGGTAGAAGAGCCTGCACCGGTAGAAGAGCCCGCTCCGGTAGAAGAGCCCGCTCCGGTGGAAGAGCCCGCACCGGTAGAAGAGCCCGCCACGACCGACGAGCCCTGAAGCGCCAAAGCCCCTTCCCTCTTCCGGCTCGGCGCCGGGAGAGGTCGTGGACCCGGGGATTCGCCTCCAATTACGGCCTGAGAGCCGGCTGGACCCGCCAGGGCGGAAGAAAGTCCGGGCTCTGGTGACCGGGGCGGAAGTTTCTGAGGGCTCTGCCGCTGGCGGGGGCACTGTGGTTCCCGGGTGCCCCAGGTCCGCTACGGATCGCAGCTCTCGTACCAGGTGGGGTCGTCCGGCAGCGGCTGCTCGGTGTCCGGCACCGTGCAGTCGCTGTTGTAGTCCTTGGTCCAGTCGCGCACGTCCCAGCGGCTCACCGGGGCCCTGTCGTCGGCGCAGATCCAGTACTCGGAGTCTTCCCACGCCGCCATGCGCTCGTCGACGCAGGCGTCGACGTCGCCCGGCCGCACGCACGTGCAGTCGGCCTTGGCCAGGTCTTCCCACCACTTCTCCACGTCGTAGGCGCAGCCGGTGGAGAGCAGGATGAGTGCGAACACGGTTCCTCCAGGAGCGGCCCGATAACCCGCTGTCTCGCCTGGAGAGTCCGGCCTTGCCTCGCCTCGCCGGTCCGGGCATGCTCGGCCCATGCTCCTGGTCCTGGCCCTCAACATCGCCTGTGACGACACGAACAACCTGTCGATCGACCCGACCGACTCGGGCACCGCCACCGGATCCACAGCCGACTCCGGCACGACCTCCGCCCAGGACGAGCGACCCATCGTGGAGCAGGGGACCATCAGCTGCACCGAGGGCAGCAACAGCAGCGGCGACATCTTCTACGTGGAGCTGGTGGCCACGGATCCCCAGGGCCCGGACACACTCGCCTCGTTCGGCAGCATGGTCACGGCCTACGACGCGGCCGACGCCTTCGTCTACGAGGACGCCATCCTGGTCTGCGACACCCGGGGCCAGTGCACCGGGTCCTTCCGGGACGGCACCTTTGGCGCGGTGACCTGCGTGACCTACGACCTGTACAGCTACGAGGCCACCGTGGTCGACGAGGACGACAACTGGTCCAAGGCCTTCGGCCTGACCTGGATCGCGGGCTGAGGCGGCCATGGAGCGGCGCACCTTCCTGCACGTGGGCACTCTGGGCGTCGCCGGCGCCGGGTCCGCGGCCTTCGCCGGTCGGCCACCCGACGTCATCTGGCAGGCCAAGCGCAGCCGCTTTCGGTCGCGCCAGTGGCTGGAGGGCCTTTTTGGCGACGCGCGAGAGCACGCGGGCTGGACCGAGCTCCTGGACACGGTGACGGTCGGCCTGGACGGGCTGATCGGCTACGCCCACGTCAGCGGGCTCACCGAAGAGGAGCAGCGGCACCCGCTGGTCCAGGGGCTGATCCAGGACGCCTTGGCCGACATCGGCCGCGCGGGTCAAGGCCTCGCCGGCCTGTTCCGGGGCCTCCCGGCAGCGAGCCGGGATGTGCTGGACCAAGGCTTCCGGCGCCCCAAGGACGTCGGCGAGCCCCCTGAGGCGCTGCTGGAGCGGTGCCTGGAAGACGCGGGGGCGCCCCCGGCCAGCGCGCGTCGCCTGGTCCGGCGGGCCAGAGCACTCACATGGCAGCTCAGGAATCGGCCGCTGGATCTGCAGCTGGACGGGGCCGTCCGGCGCTGGGACCGTCTGGTCGAGCGCGGTCGGCGGGACCAGGCGGCGAGTCTGCCGTTCCAGGGACCCGACTCGCCGCCGCAGGAGTACTGGGACGAGCCCCGGACCTGGATGGTCATCCTGGGTGGCCTGTCGATGATGGCTGGCCTGGTGGGCGGCGGCGCCTACGTGGTTGCCGGCGTGATCGAGCTCTCGAGCTGCTTCTGTGCCGGCGTCATCATGATCCTGCTCGGCCTGTTCATCCTGAGCCAGGGCATGGTCGGGGGCTACCTGCTGCTCCACTTCGCCTGAGCGGCGCCCTCAAGGCCGCAGCCGCTCCGCCATCAGCCCGGACAGCGCGTGGTCCGCAGTGTCCTCGGACAGCTCCCAGAACATGATGCCGCCCAGGTCCTCGTCCAGGATGTAGTCCAGCTTGTGGCCCAGGGACTCGGTGTCGTCGTAGGTGATGAAGATGCCGCGGTCGGCGTTGTAGAGCCATGGCACCAGCGACTCCTCGTGCCATGACCGGGTCCAGCCGGGCTGGCCGATGTAGTTGTCGACCAGGTCCTGGTAGCTCCAGCTGCCGGCCTCCCAGGTGCCCATCGGCGATCCGGTCGCGGACTGGAACAGCCCGTCGGCTGCGCTGCCCACGCCGGACCAGCCCCGGCCATAGGTGGGCGCCCCCATCACGAGCTTGTCCGACGGCACGCCCGCAGCGAGCCAGGCCTGCATCGCGGCGTCGGAGTTGGCTTCGTCTTCGGTGCTGAAGACCGAGTCCGACGCCGGGTAGAGCGGTGCGTTGAAGCCGGTCGTGAGCTCCCAGCCCCCGTGGAAGTCGTAGGCCATGACGTTGATCCAGTCCACGACCGCGCCGACCTCGGCCACCTGGATGTTGGCGATCTTGGAGGCACCGCCGGGCCCGGCGATGGTGAGCAGAGCCGACGGGCCGACCACGCTGTCCAGCTCGTCCCGCAGGGCCTGGAGCAGCAGGGTGAAGTTCTCGGTGTCGTCTGGGCTCGCTGCGTTGCCGTCCAGTCCACCGCCGCCCGGGTACTCCCAGTCCACGTCGATGCCGTCGAAGCCATGGGTGACCATGAAGTCCACGCAGTCGGCGGCGAAGCGGTTCCGGCCCTGGGCTGTGGCGGCGATGTCCGAGAACTCGCCGGACAGGGTCCAGCCGCCCAGGCTGATCAGGGTCTTCAGGTGCGGGTTGGCGTCCCGCAGGTCGGACAGCAGCTGGAAATTGCCGCCGTCCTTGTCCAGGGCCGCCCAGGAGTCGTAGATCTCGCAGCCACCGCTGACCGTCGCGTCGGCAAAGGCGTAGTTCAGGTGGGTCAGGTTGGCGACAGGGATGTCCCACACGTGGTAGTCGCGGTCATAGACCGCCCACTCGGCGAAGTACCCGATGACGCGCTTGTCAACCGGGGTGTCGGTGTCTGCGTCGGTGTCGGTGTCGGTGTCGGTGTCGGTCTCGGTGTCGCTCTCCAGTGGCGTGGTCACGGCGTCGGCGACACACTCGTCTCCGGCCTGGTGGGTGCCGTCCCCACAGGACAGCTCGCTGCTGCAGCCCAGGGTCAAGAAGGAAGACAGGGACAACAGGAGAGGGGACATGGAGGCCTCGGTGCGGGAGTCATGGGGTCATGTCCCAGGCACCCGTGGACTTACCGGCGCGATGAAGAAAGATCCGAGGACCTGGTCACGTTCTGGAGCGACTGCAAGCGGCTGTAGACTCCGGGGGTGGGACTGGTCCGGTGGACACTGCACGGGGGGGTGGCGCTGCTGATGTGCAGCTGCACGGTCACCCGCTGGATCGAGGATGCCCCCGACGGTACCGAGACCGGCGAGCCCACCGAGACCGCCGCGCCCACCGAGACCGGGGACACACAGACCGGAGACTCTGGAGGGGCCCCCTGTCCTCTGCCGGTCCCCGACCACGTGACCTTGGAGAGCCCGGTCTACGGCTCCAACAACGTGCGCTTCTACGTGCCCCACAGCGGGTGGGCCCTGGCGAGCCTGCACGCGTCGCGGCAGCTCGCGGGGCTGGCGCGAGAGGACATCGATCTCAGGCTGAGTCCGGCGTGGTTCTTTGCGGTCGCCCTGGAGACCAGCTTCATGGGCTGCTCGGACCAGACCCCGGCCGACCCCCTCGACGCGAGCAATACCTACCCGCGTCGGACCGACAGCGACCTCAACGGCTGCCTGGGCCTGGCCGAGGATCTGCACCTGTTCGATCTCTGCCGGCTGTACCCCGAGACGCTCGCTTGTACCGACGACACCCACGCCCAGGTGATCAGCAGCGACCTCCAGGCCACGACCGGGCGGGACAACATCGAGCCGGGCATCCTGGCCACCGGGTTCTACGCCCTGTTCTCCTACGCGATGCTCCAGTGGTCGTCGGGGGCTGGGCTGGCGGATCCGGACGCCTGGCTGGCCGCGGCGGCGGATCCCTACGCCGTGGAGAAGTTGATGGCCCTCGCCCACCGGGAGAGCGCCTACTCCAGCCTGGTGAGGCTGTCCGTCCAAGGCTGCCAGGACCAGGCCATCGAGGCGTGCTGGGAGACTCGGGCGCCGAGTCGTGCCGCCCTGGCCCAGGGCGTCGCCAGCCACGTGGCGGTGCTCGACGCCGGCGTGGCCGCCGGCAGTTGCTATGACCGGGACCTGAGCGCTGCGGAGATCGAGGCCTATGTCGCCGCGATCGCTCCCCTGTTTCCGGACCTGGACGCCGCCGCCGCGGCTGCTGCAGGGCTCGCAGCCCTGGAGACCGCGGTGCCGGGCGCCGAACAGGTCCCCTTCCAGCAAGTGGCCGACGCGGTGCTCGACGGCATCGACACAGCGCTCCCGTGGACCCTGCGCTGCCCCGGTAGCGAGCTGACCACCGCATTTGGCATGGGGTGTCCCCCTTGACCGGGTTGCTGTGGGGCCTGGGACTGACCGCGGCCTGGGCCTTGGATCCTGCGCTGGTGATCCTCCAGGGTCCGGAACCGGCGACGGAGCCCCTGGTCGATGCGCTGCTGATCACCCTGGTGCGCCCCCCCGCGATCCTGCGAGAGCACCCGGTCGACGCTCTGTTGGCCCAGGACAGCTCGGCCCAGCTGGCCAGCCTGCGCCCGCTGCTCCAGGAGCCAGAGGTCCTGGCCACCGCGTGGGTGGACCCGCGGGATCCGGCGGTGGTGCGGCTGGTGGTCGTGTTCGCGTCAGAGGGCCGCGGGGTGGTGCACGTGGTCGAGGAACCGGCGGGGCCGGGGGCCGAGCAGGCCGTGGCCCTGGCGACCCGCGAGCTGCTGAGCGCAGTGGTGTTGGTGGCGGAGCCGGGGCCGGAGCCGGAGCCGGAATCCGAACCCGAGCCGCGGCCGGAGTCCGTCGAGGCCGCGCGGTCGCCCGTCGAGCCCCAGGTCGCGTCGAGCCCTCCTCGGGGGCGGTGGGCCCGACTCGGTGCGTCTGGGGGCCTCTCCCCTGGGGGCTCGGGAGCCCCGGCCTGGGGGTGCCTGACGGCCGGGTACGGTCTGGGCCCGACCCAGCTGTCTGGCCTGGAGCTGGGTGTGAGCCTGCGCCGTGGCCAGGACGCCACCTGGGCCAGCACGGGGGCCAGCCTGTTCCTGGCCGGGACGGTGCGCTTCGCCTTGGGCCCGCTGCTCGTGGCGCCGGACCTGCGGGTCGACGTGGGCGTACTGGCCGTCGATGACCGGGCTGGGCACTCGTCGGTGACCCGATACTGGCTGCCGCAGGTGCGGGCCGGTGCCGGGCTGGGGGGATTCGTCACCCGGGGCCGGACGTGGGTGGGGCCTGACCTGCGGGTACAGGCGCTGCTGGTCGAGGGCGAGGTTCGGCATCGCTCGAGCGGCCAGGTGGGCTTCTCGACGGGTCGGGTCGAGGGGCAGGCCGGCCTGCAGATCGGTCGATGGCTGTAAGTCTTGGGGCCGCGACGGCATGAGGGGGCATGGTGGGACAAGCCAGCGCCACGGCTGACATCTCCGACGCGGGGCTGATGGCCCGCCTC
>Ga0114932_10001660_pt1 | contig 24826 bp, 16 predicted proteins | sample 2SBtaG_2_FD_87286 | JGI IMG/M metagenome (GOLD analysis project Ga0114932, IMG submission 87286) | Deep subsurface microbial communities from Kolumbo volcano to uncover new lineages of life (NeLLi) - 2SBTROV12_ACTIVE470 metaG | ecosystem: Environmental > Aquatic > Marine > Volcanic ...
AACCCATGAAGGAGCCGACTCGCCTGGAGGGTCGCCACGCGCGGCGTCAGGGAGAGAGCGCAGCGAACGGAGCCGCTGCGGGGCGAGCCCTCCAGGTTCGAGAGGAGGCGTTCTTCAGCAGCCCGCTAGGACTTCGGGCCGGGCGTACTGGTCAGCCATCCGATGGCCGAATCGATCGCGCGCCGCGAGGCGCCGCGGCCGACTTCGCCCAAGGAACGCGGAGCGTTCCCTCAGTCGTCGGCGCGCGCCGCCGACTCTTCGGCCGTGGCCGCCACGCCCGTCATCAGCCCCGACACCGTGTAGACGCGCCACAGCCCGTCCTCGGTCTGCTTGAGCGTGATCGGTCGCGGGCGCGAGGCGCCCTCGTTGTTGAGGAAGTACTTCGCGCGGCCGCTCTTGGGGCCCTGCATCCTCGCGGAGTAGTCGCTCGCGATCGTGGGCGTGCAGTTCGCGAAGTCGTGGTCCCGGTAGTTGCCCGAGGGCGTCCCGCCGCAGTAGGCGAAGAGGATCCGCGGCTTGCGATCGGGCTCGGCGAGCTCCTCCTGGAAGACCTTGTTGATGCGGAAGCCGCTCTCGGAGCCGTCGTCCTTGATGCGGTAGGAGCTGCGGGGATCGTCCCAGACGACATAGCCCATCATGGCTTCGCCCAGGGTCTTGTCGTACGTGCGCGCGACCATGGCCTGGACGAAGAGCACGGCGAGCGCGCTGGGGTCGCCCTCGTTCTTCATCGCCGCGTCGGCGGCGGGCTGGAACGCCGCCCAGCTCTTGTAGGGCTGACCCTCGGTGACGGCTTCGAGGACGGTCGGACCCGCGGGAGCGGCTTCGGCCTTCTTCTTCTTCGCCATGCCGGTGGCCGGCAGGAGGGCGACCGCCGTGATGAGAGAGAGAGAGACGAAGAGGGAGGGGCGGGCGCGCATGAACGACTCCGAGATGACTGAGAAGGGTGCCTCGACCGCGCCGCGGTAGGGACCGCGAGAGCCTAGCAAAACGGCACTCCGTAGGACCGGGGGGAGGGCGTGGGGCGGTCAGTCCCGACGGCGGCGCAGGCGGGCCGCGGGGACCGCGAGGAGGAGCGCGAAGGCGGCCGCGACGGCCGTGTCCTCGCCCGAGCAGGCCGAACACGCGTTGTACTCGCCGCCCCCACGTCGCTCGAACGGGGTCTCGTCGTCGTCGTCGAAGGGTCCGGCGTCATCGTCGTCCGTCGCGTCGTCGTCGTCCGTCGCGTCGTCGTCGTCCGCCGCGTCGTCGTCGTCCTCGCAGCCCTCGTCGATCACGCCGTCGCAGTTGTCGTCGACGCCGTTGCAGTCCTCTTCGGCGCCCGGGTTCACGAACGGGTTGTCGTCGTCGCAGTCGACGTCGTTCAAGTACCCGTCGTTGTCGCCGTCGATCGGGGGACCGACCTCGCCGAACAGGTTCACCCACAGGGGGCTGTTGTGTGGGGCGAACGACACGCCGCTGTCCGTGAGGCAGCTGCTCACGAAGCCGTCCGCGTCGGCGAACGCCACCACGTCGCCCGCCTCCTGACCGCCGGGCCGCCACACCGCGCCGAGGGTCGCCGTGGAGCCGTTGTCCGAGCGGGTGAACGTGATGAGCGGCGTGCCCCCGGTCACCTCGCCCACGCGCGCGAAGTCCCAGGAGCCGAGCCCGGTCGTGAGGTCGTCGGTGGCGATCTGCCCCCCGGTGGCCGAGTTGCCGGTGCAGCCGAGGTTCGTGTCGATGCTCCCGAGCCGCAGCGGGTTGTCGGGGATCGAAGACAGCACCTCGTCCAGGTGGCTGTTCGAGCCCGCGGGATCGCCCGTGCCGTGCTCCCCCAGCACGACGATCCGGCCCCCGTCGGCGAGGAACCCCGGGATGTAGCCGGTGATGGTCGGCGGGTCGTACCCGGTGGTCGGCGCGAAGAGGAAGAGGAGCCGGGTGTCGCCGTTGTTGATGTCCGAGGGGACCTCGTTCGAGACGGTGACCAGCGCGCCCGCGGCCTGGAGGGTCGTCTTGAGCTGATCGAACTCGCCCGCGTCGTCTTCGGGGCAGCTCGTCTCGCCGTAGCGGCAGTTGATGACGACCTGGTTGCCCAGCGCCCAGGCCGACGGAGCCGGCAGCACGAAGAGGACGAGCAGGGCCGCGCGCAGCATCAGAATCGGACCCCGACGCCCGCCCAGACACGCGCGCTCACGTGGGCCCCGAGGTTCCCGATCTCGCCCTGGGCCCGGAACAGGAACGGCGAGCCGACGGGCGAGAGGTCCACACCGCCCTGGACCACGACGCCCCCGAGGAACAGCTGATCGTCGCCGCCGTCGCGGTTGAGGGCGACCTGGCCGCCCACCCGCACGTAGGGGGAGATCGCGCCCGGCTTCTGGATGCCCGCGGAGCCGCCGAACGGCACCAGGAACACCGGGCCTTCGAGGGTGCCGAGGACGGGGTCGTCGTAGGAGGCGAGGCCCGCGTACCCGGGGCGGACGAACGCGGCGATGCTCACCGGGCCCACCGGGCGCCCGGAGATGTCCACCGCGAGCACGCCGTAGTGGAACGGCATGGCGAACTGGTAGCCGCCGCCCACGGCGATCCGCACGCGCCGGGGCTCGCCGTCGTCGGTGGCCGGGGTGGAGGCCGCCTCCGCGCGACGGGTGCGGGCGCGCGGAGGCGGGGACTCGCGCTCGGCTCGCTTGCGAGGCTCGCGCTCGGTTCGCTTGCGAGGCTCGCGCTCGGTTCGCTTGCGAGGCTCGCGCTCGGCCTCCTCCTCGGCGGCCGGCCGGCCCGACCAGTCCACGAGGCCCGCCTGCCCCGCGGGGAAGGTCGCGCCCCGGTGCTTGCGGCCGTGGAAGTGGATCACGTGCACGTCCGCGTCCGCGCCGAACTCGTCCGTGAGCAGCATGCGCAGCGCCGGGGTGCCGCCGGGGGACCGACCGCCGTCGGCCCAGATCCTGCGGCCCGCGCCGGGGTGTACGATCGTCGCCGCCTTGGCCGACGTGCGGACCCACATGCCGCGGGTGCCGCCCTCATCGCGGATCTGCACGAGGTGGCGGCCGGGCCGGACCATCACGCCCTTGGTGTCGGCGTCCTCGATCTCGTCCCCGTCCACGAACACAGCCCCGCCGCCGCGGCCGAGCCACACCGACAAGCGGGCCGACGTCGCGCGTGACTCCGACTGCTTGGCCAGGAGATCGAGGTGCGGCTGGGGGAACCCGCGCTCGCCCGAGTACTCCGGGTCGAAGGCCAGGGCGTCCGCCATCGCCTCGGCGGCGAACCCCTCCTCGCCGAGGTCGAGCAGCGCCGCTCCGCGCAGGAAGGCCATCCTCGCGAGGTTGCTCCGGGGGATGACCGTCTCCCCGCACGGGAACAGCGTGTCGAGGACGCCGAGGGACTCGATGGCGGCCTCGAGATCGTACGACAGCACCTGATCGACGACGGTGTCGAGCTTGCGGTCGGGGTCGAGGCGGATCGAGCCGCCTTCGCATCGCTCGATGCTCGCGTTGGCGGTCAACATGTGGGACGGGCCGGCGAGCACGTCGGCCGACATGACCAGCTCGGGGGCCTTGCGCGTGCGGGCGCGCACCAGGGCGGTGGCGTCCGAGTCCTTGCTCACCCCCCCGTCGTGCACCAACACGTCGGCCCGCGCCGTCGACACGAACAAGAGGGCCGTCGCAGCCACGAGGGCCGCGGGATGAAAGACACCCATCGAGCTCACTGAGACTCGTTCAGCTCGAAGAAGTTCGCCTTGAAGCGCTTGGCCTCCCCGGCCTTCACCTTCAGCGTCTTCTTCGCTCCCTTCCGCTCAAGCTTCGCACATTCTGCGTCGAGCCTTTCGTCGCAGCGGAAGCGAACGACGTAGCTGCCCGGCTTCACGGCGACGCCCTTGCGGGTTTCGTCCGACGTTCCGACCTCTTGGCCGTTGATCTCGATGCGGCAGCGAGGAATCGCGGCGAGGTGCAGGGTGCCCGTGGTGGCCGTGGGCCGGGCCCCGATCGTGAACTGCGCAGGCTCGTCCGCCTTCGCGGGGGCGGGGGTGGGCTTCGGTTCGACGGCGACCGGCCTGGGCTTCGGCGTGGGCGCGGGCTCGGTCTTCACGACGGGCGCGGGGGTGGGCGCGGAGGCGGCGGGGGACTCCTCGGTCGCGGCGTCGGCGGCCGCCTCCGGGGTGGGCTCATCGGCGGCGGACGGGCTGGGCTCGGCCGCGGGGGTGGCCTCTGGGGCTGGGGTGGCCTGCAGCGCCGCCTGGAACGCGTCGGGGGCGGGCGCGGGGGCGGCGGCGGTGTCGGTCGCGTCGCCGCCGCGGTTGAGAACGACGATCACGAGGACCGTCAAGAGAAGCAGCAGGACGCCGACGACGCCCGCCACCACCTTGCGATCCGGGCCGCTCGCCGGGGCGCGGGCCGGGGACCGGACGCCGCCCTGCCGGCTGCGGACGGTCTTCGCTTCGGCCAGCGCGCGCGCGGCGCTGCGGGCTTCACGCTTCGCCTCGGCCTTGGCCTCGACGGCGAGGTCGTCTCGGGATCGGGCCGAGGACGCGGGGGGCGCCTTGACGCCCTCGGTCTCGACCGTGGTGGGTCGGTTGCGCTTCGGCTTCGGCTTCGGCTTCGGCTTCGCGGTGGGCAGGCCCCCGGCGGACGCCTCGGGATCCGGCACCACCTTGATCGAGCTGCGCGACGTGATGTCGATCTCCTTGAGCAGCTCGGGGAGGGGGCCGATCTCCTGGACGTGCGTGGACCCGAAGGTCCGCACCGTGCCTCGCACGACGGACATCTGCCGGGTCACGGGGACCTCCACGGGGCCGTGCCCGGGGCCGGAGTCGTCGTCGTCGTACTGGCCCTCGGCCTGCATGCCGAAGAACTCGTGAGTGCTCGAACCGAGCACGGCGTAGGCCCCCGACGTGGGCTCCTCGACCAGCTCCACGTCCTCCGGTCGCTCCTGGGCCACGGTGGGATCGTCGAGCGAGTCCGTGGTCGCGCGCGCCTGGGCCACGCGGGACACCGTCCGCGGCCAGTAGTCGCGCTGCTGGTCCGTGGGGTGACGCCCGCGGAGCCACTCGAGCTGCTCGCTGAGCATGCGCGCCGAATCGGGGCGGTAGCGGGGGTCCTTGTGCAGGGCCGCGCGCAGCAACCCGAGCCACCCCTCGATCGCCTCGTCGCCCAGGGCGCCGTTGTTGCCCGCCACGAGGTGCTTCCGCAGCAGCTCCAAGCGGGTGTCGGTGTCCAGCTCGAAGGCCATGTGCATGGCCCGCGCGAGGTCCGCGGGGGTGGCGACCTCCACGTCCAGCAGCCGATGGCCGAGCAACATCTCGAAGAGGATCGTGCCCATCGAGTACAGGTCCGAGCGCGCGTCGAGCTCCTCGCCCGCGAGCTGCTCCGGACTCATGTAGAAGACCGTGCCCTTGGTCTGACCCTCCTGGGTCCGCTGGGCCATGCGCCGGTCCTTCGCCTTCGCGATGCCGAAGTCGAGGATCTTCACCTGACCGCGGAAGTTCACCATCAGGTTCTGGGGCTTGAGGTCTCGGTGGACGAGCTGCAGGGGGTTGCCGTCGCGCGATACGAACTCGTGGGCGTGCACCAGGGCGTCCGCCGCCATGAGCCCCAGGTGCAGGACCTTCGTGGCGGGGATCATCTCGCCGCCCTCGTCCTCCAGGAACTCGAGCACCTGGCTCACGTCCACCCCGCGGACGTACTCCATCACCATGAAGTAGATGTCGCCCAGCAGCGAGTGATCGACGTGCTTGAAGTCGATCACCTTGACGATGTTGGGGTGGTCGAGCTGCGACAGGATGCGCGCCTCGTCGGCCATCTGGTGGGCGACGTTGGGGTTGGAGGCCACCACGTTCGCGTCGAGCACCTTCACGGCGACCTCGGTCACGAACCCCATGTCTCCGCGCACCTCGGCCCGATACACGCGCCCGAAGGCGCCCGCGCCGATCATCTCCACCAGGGTGTAGCGGTCGAGCTGGAACGGAAGCCTCATGCGGAGGGCCTCCGTCGGCGGGCCGCGAGGGGCAGCAGGGCGAGGGCCCAGAGGCCGGAGCCGGGGGTCTCCGCCGCGTTGCACGCCAGCAGACAGCCGTAGGGGACGTCGACCTGGAGGCCGCCGCCGCCGGGACGCCCGCAGTTCGGGTTGTCGTCGATCGTGCCGTTGCAGTCGTTGTCGACCCCGTCGCACTGCTCGGCGGCGCCCGGGAGGATCAGGGCCTCGTCGTCGTCGCAGTCCCCGCTGCAGGAGTCCACGCCGTCGTTGTCCGCGTCCGCCGGGTTCGCCGCCTCGGAGTTGTCGTCGCAGTCCCCGCGGCAGGGGGAGAACCCGTCGCGGTCTACGTCCCGCTCGCTGGGCGGCAGCGTGTCGTTGCAGTCGTCGTCGACGCCGTTGCAGACCTCCTCCGCGCCGGAGTGGCGGCTCGCGTCGCCGTCGTCGCAGTCGCCCTCGCAGGCCATCTCCTCGTCGCCGTCCACGTCCTGCTCGCCCGCGGGGAGCGCGCCGTCGCAGTCGTTGTCCAGCCCGTCGCACAGCTCGGGGGCCCCGGGGTACCGGGTGGCGTCGTCGTCGTCGCAGTCCACGTCTTCGGGGTCCGGACCCGGGGGAGGACAGAAATCGTCCCCGTCCACGTCGTCGCAGGGCGGGAAGAACGTCACGACGTACTCGTCTTCGGGGGTGCCCGGGTCCGACAGGGCCGCCTCGTCGCACGAGAACAGCAGGGCCGTGCTCGAGTCGGTGATGCCCACCGCGGCGGTCGCGCCGTTGTTGAGGGCCCCGTCGTCCACCTTCACGTCCCGGTAGTGCAGCTCCACGCGGCCGTCCGCCTCGAAGAGCTTCACCTGAAAGCTCATGGTGCCGCCCACGTCGTAGATCGGCATGCGATCCCACTCGGCCACGAAGCGGCGGTTCGGGGCCGATCCGAAGGTGCTGTAGAAGATCCCCGCGCCCGACGGCGCCTGCTGCGGCGCCATGTCCGCCCAGTGCACGAAGATCGCCGGGGCGTCGATCTCGCCCAGCAGGTTCCCGCACTCGTGGCTGAAGTTCAGGCGGCGCGTGAGGCCGAAGGAGATCCCGCCGTTGTCGTGCACCTCGACCGAGTTGTGGTCGCTCCCGTAGAAGGAGAAGGTGAAGGGGAGCGACACCGTCTGGAACGAGTCGTCCGCGAGCGGCATCGGGATCAGCGCGGTCTCGTAGTCGTAGGCGTTGCCCCCGTCGTCCGACCCGCGAACGATGTACCCGAAGGCATCCGAGTCACCGGACGCGGCGAGCGCAGGGCCGCTCACGACGCCCGCGCCCACGGCGACGAGGCCGGCGAGTCGGAGCGCCGAGGAGATCGGCATGCGTCGCACGTGAAAAGGCACCAGTCCAAATATACTTCAGCGCTGCTCGGGGGTCGTTTCGAGGGGGGTCGCCTGCTTTAGGGCGAGGCTTTGTACAAGCCGCCGGGGAGGCGGTCAAGGAGTAATTCAAGATGCGCGCGCGTGAGAGAGACCGTTTCCGCACCCCCCCGCTCCGCGCGATCGCGGCGTGGGTTGTACCCCTCCTGTTGTGGGGGGGCGAGGGCCGCGCCGACAATGACGACGCGTGGGACGTTTCCGAGCCCCACGGACCGTCGACCAAGGCCGAGTTCACGGTGTCCGAGGGCACTTGGATGGGCGTGGATCTCCACCCCGACGGGGATCGTTTCGTGTTCTCGCTGCTGGGCGACCTCTACGTCCTGCCGATCGCGGGCGGCGTGGCCGAGCGGATCACGTCCGGCGGGGCCTGGGACTGGGACCCGCGCTGGTCGCCGGACGGCTCCACGCTGGCGTTCACGTCGGACCGCGGGGGCAACTTCAACCTCTGGCTCGCGGACGCGGACGGGAGCAAGCCCCGGGCCCTGACGACCGAGACCGGGGTGCGGATCCTCGATCCCGCGTGGGCCCCCGACGGCCGGTGGATCGTGGCGCGCAAGCGGATCACGGACACCTCCTCCATCGGCACGAACGAGCTGTGGATGTACTCGCTGCGCGGCGGGGCGGGGGTGCAGCTGACCAAGAAGGAGCAGTGGGGCGGGGTGGCCGAGGCCGCCGTGTCCGACGACGGCCGGTGGATCTGGTTCGCGGGGCGCCGCGGTCGGTTCTCCTACAACGCGGATCCCAACCAAGGCATCTGGCAGATCGTCCGCCTCGACCGGGAGACGGGGCGGCTGCGGCCCCTCACCGGCGAGGACGGCGGAGCGATCCGTCCCACGCCGTCGCCCGACGGCCGAACGTTGGCGATCGTCCGCCGGGTGCGCGACGCGACGGTGCTGGAGCTGCTGGACCTCGCGTCCGGACACCGTCGCCCGATCGCGGACTGGCTCGACCGCGACGAGCAGGAGGGGTTCGCCAACGGCGGCCTGTATCCCCGCATCGACTGGTTCCCCGACGGGCGGCGGCTGCTCGTCCCCGCGGGGGGGCGGTTCTGGATCCTCGACACGGCGACCGGGGAGCGCACCGAGATCCCGTTCACGGCCGACGTGTCCCTGGACGTCGTGGATGCCGTGCGCCCCGAGCGGTCCCCGGTGTCGGACGAGGTCGAGGCCAGGATCCTCCAGCGGCCCGTCCTGTCGCCGGACGGCGGGCGGGTGGTCTTCTCGGGCCTGGGTCGCCTCTGGGTCGCCGACCTCGCGAGCGACGACGACGTGACCACCGTGACCCCGCGGCGCCTCACGAAGGACGACGTGCGGGAGTACGGCCCCGCCTTCTCCGCGGACGGCCGGTCGGTCGTCTACACCACCTGGGACGACCGCGAGGGCGGCGGCGTGCGCATCGTCGCCTCCCGCGGCGGACGGTCCCGCGCGGTCACGACCACCGGGGCCAAGTACACCCACCCGTCGTTCTCCCCGGACGGGGCGTCGATCGTGGCTCTGCGGGGCAGCGGCGCGCACCGGCGCGGGGGGGATCTCGCCTACGAGCTCTGGAGCGACGTGGTGCGGATCGACGTGCGCACCGGCCGCGAGGAGCTCGTCACCGAGGCCTCCGGCTTCCTCCAGGCCGTCCGCCCGCGCTTCTCCGCCGACGGTCGAAGGGTCCTCTTCCACGAGCACGAGTCGCCGGTGCCCTTGGCCGCTCAGGCGGGGGTGCTGGTGTCCGTGAACCTCGACGGCACCGACCGCCGGAAGGTGCTCGACGTGGGCAACGCCACCGAGATCAACCCGTCGCCGGACGGGCGCTGGGTGGCGTTCCAGGAGGATCACCACGCGTGGATCGCCGAGTGGCCCTCGGCGGGGGCGCCCCTGCCGATCCTCAAGACGGGGGGCGGCGGGCCGGTGTGGCGACTGTCCGAGACGGCGGGCGGCTGGACGGAGTTCTCGGCGGACGGCGAGACGGTGTCGTGGATCCACGGCCGTGAGCTGCGCACGCTGCGCCTCGACGAGCTGCTCGACTGGGACGACGAGCGACGCGAGGCGGCCCGCGAAGAGGCCGAGGCCGCCGAGGCCGCCGCGGAGCTCGAAGACGAGGCCCCCACGCCCGTGGAGGAGCCCGAGGGCGACGACGACGAGGCGGAGGACGAGCTCCCGCCGTCCCAGGCCTGGATCCTGGATCTCCGGGCCCCTCGGGCGGTGCCGTCGGGCGTGGTGGCGTTCACCGGCGCGCGGGTCGTCACCATGAACGGCGACGAGGTCCTCGAGGCCGCGACCGTGCTCGTGCGCGACGACCGGATCGAGGCCGTGGGGGTCGACGTGGTGGTCCCCGCGGGCGCGGAGGTCGTGGACGCCGGCGGCACGACGATCATCCCGGGCCTCGTGGACGTGCACGCCCACCTGCACTTCAGCGCCTGGGGCACGCTGCCGGAGCAACCGTGGCGCTACCTCGCCAACCTCGCCTACGGCGTGACGACCGTCCACGACCCGTCCGCCTTCTCCCAGACCGTGTTCGGGCAGGCCGAGCTGGTCGAAGCGGGCGAGATGGTGGGCCCGCGCGTGTTCTCCACCGGCACGATCCTCTACGGCGCGTCCGGGGCGTTCCGCAGCGACGTGCAGACCCGCGACGACGCAGACCGCCACGTCCGTCGGATGAAGGAGCTGGGGGCGATCTCCGTGAAGTCGTACCAGCAGCCGCGCCGGGACCAGCGGCAGTGGATCGTCGAGGCGTGCCGGGAGCAGGGGCTGCTCGACGTGCCCGAGGGCGGCGGCGACCTGTGGAATGACCTGACGATGGTGGTGGACGGGCACACGTCCATCGAACACGCCATCCCGATCGCGCCGCTGTACGACGACGTGATCCAGCTCATGGCCGCGTCGAAGACCGCGTACAGCCCGACGCTGCTCGTCTCCTACGGGGGGCCGTTCGGCGAGCTGTATTGGTACGCCCGGGACCCCGTGTGGGCGAACGAGAAGCTGCTGACGTTCACCCCCCGCGGCGTGATCGACCGCCGCGCTCGCCGCCCCCAAGGGCTGTGGCCCGAGGAGGACTGGTTCTTCAAGGACGTCGCCCGCGCCGCCGCCGCGCTCCAGGACGCGGGCACCTGGGTGACCCTCGGCGGCCACGGGCAGGTCCAGGGCCTCGGGTCGCACTGGGAGCTGTGGTCCCTGGCGTCGGAGGGCGCGATGACGCCCCACGAGGCGCTGCGGGCGGCCACGATCGACGGGGCCCGCTACCTGGGCATGGACGCGCACCTCGGGTCGATCGAGGCGGGCAAGCTCGCGGACTTCGTCGTCCTCACGGCCGATCCGCTCGAGGACATCGAGCACAGCGACGACATCCGCTGGGTGGTGAAGAACGGCGTGGTCTACGACGCCGCGACGATGGATCGCGTGTACCCCGACCCGGCCCCCCGGGAGCCCTTGATCTGGGAGAACGCCGAGACGTTCCGCCCGGAGTGAGGCCCGCGGAGGGGGTGCTCAGCCCCCGCGGCCGAAGTTCATGCCGCCGGGGTACAGGTAGCTCGTGTAGCTGGCGTACCCGTAGGTGGTGATGCCGAAGCGCTCGCCGCCCGCGCTGTGGATCTCGTGGGATCCGGGGGACACCGACACGCGCGCGACGTCGAAGCCGGCGCCGAACACCGGGGACCAGCCGGTCACGGGCGCGCCGTCGAGGAGGATCTCGGCGCCCGACGGGGCGACGACGTTGAGCCAGTTGGCGGTGTACGTGTCCGGGGTCAAGAAGTCGTAGGCGTCCCGGAACTGCGACCGCGGGATGCCCGAGCCCATGGCGGGATCCCCCGAGTCGGCGCCCAGCTCGTCCTCGCCCAGGAGCGTCTGCACGACGTAGATCTTCCCGGAGCCCTGGACCGTGAAGTCCTGGTTGGATCGGAACTGGTGGTACTCGCCCGCGTTCAGCGTCGGCGGGGCCTCGATCGCGGGCGTGAACGTCAGGTCCGTGCCGTCGTCCAGCGCCACCACCCGGTACAGCGTGTCGGCGACGCCGCTGCCCGAGGGGTGCGTGGGCGCCGTCATCACCACGAGCGTGCCCCACGTCTCGGTGGGGAACATCATCTCCTCGATGTGGTCGCAGGCCCACGACGAGTGCGGCATGAACGTGCACATGTGGCCCGCGAACACGGCCACGGGCGCGTCGGCCGAGATGACCGAGCCCGTGAGATCGCCGGGCAGGAACGAGCAGTAGCCCTCGCAGTCGGCGCCGAAGCCCTGGGGCGGACACGTGCCCACGTCGGTCTGGTCGCCGCCGGAGTCCCGGCACCAGTCGGGATCGCTCGAACCGGAGGGCGCCTGGGAGAAGATCTGCACGACGTCGCCGCGGTTGAGCGTGATCGGGGTCGTGTCGCCCGGGCGCAGGGTGCCGGGGTTGCCGCCCCCGGTCGTCGTGGACGAGGTGAAGCTCACGGCCGTCCCGTCGGTCGTCCCCACGATCGTCACGAAACCCGGGTACATCGTGTCCCACTCGCCCTGCACGGACCCGAAGAAGTCCGACCACTCGCCCTTCCCCCAGCTCGGCCAGGTGCCGACCATGTAGCTGCCGGTGAGGGTGTGCTCGGGCAGCAGCAGGCTCGCGTCGTTGGTGTATGAGGGGGCCCCGCCGAGGTTGAAGTGCAGGGGGTTGTACTGGTAGGCGGCCACCGGCTGGGTCGACGTGATCTCGTAGGCCCCCGCGGCCACGGTCACGGACTCGGTCGCGTTCTTGAGCTCCGAGACGTACGGCAGGGTGATGGCGGAGGTGGTGCCCGCGGGCACGGTGGCGGTGGTGACGACGGAGCCGCCGCGCGAGACCGTCACCTCGGCCGCCCCCAGGTTGGCCGCCGGGTTGCCGATCACGACGCCGAAGTCGCCGGCGAAGTCGCCGGGCAGCAACGAGTTCGAGGTGGTGGCGGCCATGAAGTCGCAGCCGAGGTACGACAGGCGCTGGGCGGCCAGGTCGCAGGCGTCGACGCAGTCGCCCGCCAGGCAGGTGGTCCCGGGCTCGCAGGTGCGGACGAACTCGAAGGACATCCCGTCGTCGTCGCAGGCCACGACGTCGTTGCCGTCGCAGGTGTTGCGTCCGGGGTTGCAGACGAGGCAGCCGAGGTCGGGGTCGCACACGGTCGTCTCGCCGCCGCAGGTCTCGGTCTCGGACCAGTTGCCGTCTTCGCAGGTGACGAACGTGTTGGCGAAGCAGGTGGTCGCGCCCTCGGGCTCGCAGTCGAGGGTGCCGTCGGTGTCGTCGTCGTCGAGGCCCCCGTCGTCGTCGTCGTCCGTCTCGTCGTCGTCCGCGGGGCGACGGTCGCGGGCGTTGTTGTAACAACCGGCGACGAAGAGGGCGGCGAGCAGGAGGCAGAGTCGGGATCGCGTCATGGGGCCGGAGATATACCCCAACGCGGGGGCCGCACCGTCGAGGAACCTGCGACGATGATCGCCATGCGTTGCCCGGCCCTCCTCCTGAGCTGCCTCATCCTCTCGTCCTGCGCCGTCCTCGAAGACGAGGCGACGCCCCCGGAGCCCACGCCCTCGATCGTCGTCACCGGCGAGTTCGTGCGGGACCTGGACTTCGGGGAGGTCTCGGTCGGGGACTCCGAGCTGCGCGGGATCGTGATCACGAACGAGGGCCCGGACGCGCACACCCTGCTCGCCGTCACCGTGTTCCCGGAGCAGGACATGGAGCTCGACGGCGTCGACGGACTGCCCCGCTCCCTCGCGCCCGGCGAGGCGGTCGACGTGGTCCTCGCGTTCCGCCCCGCGCGGGACGGGGACGTGCAGGGAGTCCTGACGGTCGTGAGCGACGACTTCGTGGACCCGCGCATCGAGATCGGCGTCGTGGGATCGGGGTTGGGCCCGGAGGTCCGCCTCGATCCGGAGAGCTGGGAGTTCGGCGACCTCGCCCTGGGCTGCGAGGCCGACGTGGAGGTGGGGATCCGGAACGTCGGCCGGGCTCCGCTGGTGCTGAACCAGTGGAGGTTCGAGGACCTGGCCGGGAACGGCGAGATGACCGTGGAGGGGGACATTCCCCCGGGGACCGTCCTGCCGCCGGGGGACCAGGCGGCGGTGACGATCCGGTATCTGCCCACGGACGTCGCGCCGGACACCGGGATCCTCACGCTCGAGTCCTCGGACCCCCAGCGCCCCGCGGCGACCGTCACGGCGACCGGGCTCGGGCACTACGGCGACGCGCACACCGACACGTGGACCGTGGCGTCTCCGGCGCTGGACCTCGTATTCGTGCTCGACACGACGGACGGCTGGACCGGGCTCGACTTCGGGCCGTTCGTCGACGCGATCCTCGACACGGGGTTGGACCTCCGGCTCGCGATGATCACGACGGACCTCGGCGCGGGCGTGAGCCTGCTGGGCCCGGTGGCGACCCACACGTCGCTGGACCTCGGCGGGGAGCTGACGGCCGGGGTCGCGGCGGCGGCGGGCGCCACCTTCTCCAACCGGGGGTTCGACACCGCCTACCAGCTCTACGCGACCGGGGCGTCGTCCGAGTTCGATCGCGCGGACGACGCGGGCCTGCACCTCGTGTTCGTCTCCACGCGCCAGGAGACCTCGAACCAGCTGGGCACGGTCGCCGACTACGTGAACTTCTTCTACAGCCTGCGCAGCGACCCGGACACCGTCGTCATCTCCGAGATGACCGGCGGTCTGAGCGGCTGCTCGGGGGACGTCTCCGCCGGATCGGGGAGCGACTACGTGGCCGCCGCGGTGGCCACCGGCGGGGTCAGCACGTCGATCTGCGACCCCGCTCGGAGCGCGAACCTCGCCCAGTACGCCTTGGCCGAAGCCTTCGAGCGCCGCGCCTTCCTGCTCTCCGAGCCCGCCATCGTCGACAGCATCGAGGTCCGCGTGAACGGCGGCCCGGTGGTCGTCTGGACCTGGGACGCCGAGCGGAACGCCGTCGTCTTCCCGACCCCCCTCCCGGAGGGCGCCGTGGTGACGGTCGACTACTCCGAGCAGGAAGACTGCAGCGACTGAGCCGCCGCGGCCCGCGCCGCCTCGACGCAGTCGGAGATGCCGGCTCCCGTCAGGAAGTTCCCCGCCACGCCGAGGCCCGGCAGCCGCTGCTCCGCCGCGTGGATCGCTCCCACGCGGCCGCGGTGGCCGACGTTCAGCTGCGGGAATCGGTCCGCCCACCGGACGAGGTGGGCGCGGACCGGGGTCGCGTCGAGCCCGAGAAGGCGCTGAAGATCGGCGCGCGCGGCGGCGATCAGGGCGTCGTCGTCCCGGGCGTAGGCGGCCTCGCCGAGGGCCCCGCCCACGAAGGCGCGGAGCACCACGGTGTCTTCCCCGGCGCGCCCGGCGTACTTGCGGGTGGTGAAGGTGCAGGCCATCAGGGAGAGCCCCTCGGCGGCGGGCACCACGAAGCCGAAGGCGGCGAGCGGGTGGCGGACGTCGGCCGCGCGGTAGACCAGGTTCAGGGTGGCGGTGGAGGTGCTCGGGATGCCGGACAGCGCGTCGTCCAGGCCCCCGTCGAGGCCCCTCAGGACGGCCTCCGCGCTACGGATAGGCAGGGCCGCGACCACCGCGTCGAACGCCTCGTCGTTCACCCGCCATCCGCCGTCCCGGGTCAGGCTGCGGACGGGCGCCTCGAGCCGGAGGTCGGCGCCGTCCAGGGCCGCCTCCAGGGCCTCGATCAGGGCCGCCATGCCCTCTTTCGGCGTGCGGAAGAGACCGTAGCGGGCGCCCGACGCCTCCCGGTCCCCCGCCATCGCGGCGCGCTGGGCCCGACGACGGCGCTGCATCCCGATCACGATCGATCGGTCGCGGGCCTCCATGTCCACGAGCATCGGCATGACGGAGCGCGCCGAGAGGGCCTCGGGATCGCCCGCGACCACCCCCCCCAGCATCGGCTGGGCCAGCCGCGCCAGCGCCTCGGCGCCGAGGCGACGTCGCACGAAGTCGGCGAGCGTCTCGTCCTCCGCGCCGCCCCGGGGCAGCAAGAGGTCGAGGGCCATGCGCGCCTTCCCGGGCCACGAGAAGATCGGCGAACGCAGCAGGGGCCCCCAGCGCGTGGGGGCCAGCAGCACGAACCCCTCGGGGACCCGCTCGAGCCGCCCGGCCCGCACCACCATCGAGCGCGCGTGGGCCTCGGAGGTGCCGATCAGGGGCACCCCGAGGTCCTCGCACAGGGCGATGGCGGAGGGCTTCGTGGCGACCAGCGAGTCCGGCCCCTCCTCCAGCAGCAGGCCGTCCTCGCGGACGCTCTGGAGGACGCCCCCGAGCCGGGGCCCGGCCTCGAAGATCGTCGGGCGGGCGCCCCGCGCGAGCAGGGAGCGGGCCGCCACCAAGCCCGAGATCCCGCCCCCGAGGACGGCGACGCGGCTCACGCGGCCGCCCGGATGCGCGCGGCGAGGGCGGCGACGAGGGCCGGGTGGGCGCCCGGCGGCGGTACGAGCGTGAACCCGGCGTCCGCGGCCGCGCGGGCTTCGACCCCGAGGTCGTAGGCGATCTCGACGTTCGGCAGCACGAAGCCGATCGGCGCGACGGTCACGTCGCCGGACACCCGGGTGCAGACGTCCGGCTCGAGCCAGGGATCCGAGGGTCGCCCCGACCGGCTCTGCCAAGCGAGCTCCCAGTCCGCGAGCCCCGCCGCCGCCGCGACCCGGGAGGCCAGGTCGCGCACCCGGCCCGCGTACGGCTCGGCGGCCGCCACCGGCACCGAGTGAGCGGTCATGACCACGCGCCCGGAGCCCCCCAAGCGCTCCGCCCACGCGTGGACCAGGCCGGGCTCGTCGTGCCACCCGTCGATCCAGCGGGCGTCGATCCCGAGCGCCTCCACCGCGCGGCGGTTCGCGTCGCCCCCCGGGCCCCCCCCGAAGGGCGTGAGGGACACGGCCGTGTCCCCGTCCTCGAGCGCGTCGGCGATGCGCGGCTCGGCGTGGCGGAAGGCGACCTGCACGTCCGCCCCCAGCGCTTCGCCCAGGCGGGCGGCGAGGGCGGCTGCGGCGTCGTTGTAGGGCGATCGCCCCCCCACCGCGTCGTAGTGGGCGGCGACGGCCTCGACGCGACCCGGAGGCGCCGGGCGACCGGCGAGCACGCTGCGGATGAAGGGACGCACCCGGTCCGGGGACTCGGGCCCCCCGAACCCCACGAGCACGATCCTCATGAAGTGGCGCGGTGCACGTAGTCGATGAGCCGGACCACGTGGTCGACCGGGGTCTGGGGGAGGATCCCGTGCCCGAGGTTGAAGACGAAGCCCGGGCGGCCGGCGTTCTGGTCGAGCACGCGCTGGGCCCGGGCCTCCACGTACGCGGGCGGCGCGTACAGCACGAGGGGGTCGAGGTTGCCCTGCACCGGCTGGTCGTCGCCGAGGCGGGCGCGCGCGTCGTCGAGCCGCGTCTGGAAGTCGACGCCGACGACGTCTCCGCCCGCGTCCCGCATCTGCTCCAGGAGCTGGCCGGACCCCGTCCCGAAGTGGATCAGGGGCACGTCCGGACGGGCCGCCTTCACGCCCGCGATGAGCCGCGCCGAGTGGGGCTGCGCGAACTCGGCGTAGTCCTCCGGTCCGAGGGCGCCCACCCACGAGTCGAACACCTGCACGACCTGGCAGCCCGCGTCGATCTGCGCCACGAGGTACCCGGTGAGGGAGTCCACGAGCTTGCCCATGAAGGCGTGCCACGCCCCGGGATCGCGGTACATGAGGCTCTTCGTGTGGATGTACTGCTTCGCCCCGGCGCCCTCGCAGGCGTACGACGCGAGGGTGAACGGGGCGCCGCAGAACCCGATGAGCGGCACGTCCGGCTTCAGCCCGGCGCGGGTCGCGGCCACGCCCTCGTACACGTAGGAGAGGGACTCGGGCTCCGCGACGCGCACGCGGTCCACGTCCTCGGCGGTGCGGATCGCGCCCGTGAGCTGCGGGCCCTTGCCCTTGATGTAGTCGAGCCCCAGGCCCATGGGCATCAGGATCAGCAGCAGGTCCGAGAACACGATCGCCGCGTCCGCGCCGATGCGCTCCTGGGCGAAGACCGTGGTCTCGGCGACGAGGGCCGGATCCTTGCACAGCTCGATGAAGGAGACGCGGGCCCGGAGGTCGCGGTACTCCTGCATGTACCGGCCCGCCTGGCGCATGAGCCAGACCGGGACGTAGGGGACCGGGAGGCCACGGCAAGCGCGGACGAACACCGACTGGTCGGAGGGGTGGGTCAACGGGATCTCCGGGCGATCAGTGCGGCCGGCAAGCGCCCCGGGGGGGCATCAGTGGTCGAAGCCGTAGAGGTCGGAGGCGGAGAGCACTGCGGCGATGTCTCCGCCCTTGGCGAGGTCGAGCTCGAGCTCGAAGGCCGGGGTGTTGCCCTCGCGGGTGCGGATCATGAGGCAGAGCGGCTGCGCCCAGGTCTCCGGGCTTCGGCATCCGCTGATCACGGTCACCCACGACCCGCCCGCCATCTCGAGGATCGAGCCCGGCGGGAACTGGCCCACGGCGTTGATGAAGACCTGGAGCAGGTCGGGGTCGTACAGCGTGCCCGCCGCCGCGTACATGCGGGCGAGGGCGTACGGCGGGGTCTCGAACGGGCCCGTCGACCGATAGCGGGTCATCGTGTCGTAGTCGTCCGCGATGCGGATGATGCGCGCGAAGAGGCTCGGCTTCGGCACGTGGGCGAACGGCTGGTGGTGCTGGAGGCACGCGAGCATGCGGCGGATGCGGGCCTCGTGGAAGCCGCGCTGCTCCAGCATGAGGCGCACACCGGCGGTGCCGTGACGCTCGAAGGGGGGCGGGAACCCGTGCTCGTCCACGCCGTAGCCGGCGTCGTGGAAGGAGGCCGTGACCCCGAGGTCCGACAGCGCCGCTTCGGACAGGCCGATCTCGCGGCCGATGAGCAGCGCCAACGTGGCGACCTGCACCGAGTGGCGCACCATCGCCGGGCGCTTGATGTCCTTGGCGTTCTCGGCGATCCCCTTGGCCGTCTCGCCGCGGTCCATGTCGGCGAGCTCGCTCATGGCCTTGCGGACCGGCAGCGGGTTGAGCGATCGCCCGGCCGCGAGGTCGTCCCACACGGAGCCGACGGCGCCGGAGGACATCGAATAGGCCTTCTTCGCGTCGGCCCCGATCTTGGTGCCTCGCTCCCACTGCTCTCGGAACCGGTACATGGGCTGGAGCTGGAGCATGCTCAGCCCGGCCTGGTTGAACTTCGACTGGAGGATCGTGCGCGCTCCGTCCTCGGCGGGATCCGAGGAGACGAGCTTCACGAGGAGGCGGATCTGCTCTTCGCTGATCGGCTCGTGGAACATCAGCCCGCCCACGTTGTGCTGGGCCCAGATGCGACCGAGGTTCACGCCCGCGTCGCTCCCGACGCCGAAGCGGATCCGGATGTCGTTCACGTACACCTGATCCTCGACCATGATCAGGGTCACCGGCCCGAGCAGGTCGTGCATGGTCTCGATCGCGCTGCAGAGATCGGAGACGGGCTGGTCGAACGCGCGGTTGCGGAGGTCGTGGATCCGGCTCAGGGAGATCGTTCCGGAGAGGACGCGCACGAAGCGGTCGCCCTTGTCGCGCACCATCTGCGCGAGCTCCTTCGACTCGCCCGCCTTGGCGGCGTCCATGGCCTCGCCCAGCTGCTTCTGGGCGGCCGCGATCGTGGGGATCGCCTGGGTCGATAGATCGAGTTCTTCCTCATCCATCATGACGGGCTCTCGGAGGGCTGGACCAGCGGGTGCGCGAGGGTCCCGCGCTTGCGCAGGGTGTCGCGGGCGAGGCGGGCCACGTCGTCGTCGCGGCTGGTGGCGACCTTGCGCAGGACGCTGTCGACCTCTTCGCCGTCGAGCTCCACGAGCCCGGCGACGGCGACCCGGCGGAGGCCCTGGGTGTGGCCCCGCATCTTGTTCAGGAACCCCTGGGGCAGCGCCCACATGGCGAGGTCGTCGCGGCCTCGCTTGGGGTTGACCTTGATCATGGCCTTGCCGATGGCCTCGAGCTCGCGCTCCTCGCCGCCGGCCTTCGCGAGGGCCTCGGCGAGGCGCGTGAACTTCGGGTAGGCGCCGCCTTCGCCCGCGTTGGCGATCACCTCGATCGTCTTCATGCGGACCATGATCTCGTCGTCGTCGAGCAGCATCGTGAGGAAGAGGCGCAGCCCGGTGCCGAGCTCGGCGCCGTCGGCCTGGCTGAGGAACTCGAGCTTCTCCGCCCGACTGCCGTCGTGGACGAGCTCGTTGAACAGCTCCTTCACCGTCTCCGGGGCCTTGTAGGCGAGGATCCGCAGGAGGTCGGCGGCGATGTCGTCGGTCGTCTTCTTGTACCGCTCGACGACCGTCTCCACGCGCTCGGGCAGGTAGCTCTCCACGAGGATTCTCGCCATCCGACGGGGCTGGCCGGTCCGCTCGATCTCGAGGACGTCGAGCAGGCCCGGCAGCGGGTCGGTGGGGTGCATGGCGAGGAGGTCGTAGATGACCTTGGGCGGCGTGTTCGCGTTGCGGTCGATGGAGCCGAGCAGCTTGTGCATCGCGCGCTCGTCCGTGAACCCCTCCATGAGTCGCCTGAGGGCCTCGGCCTCCTGCTCCTCCAGGGTCGCCCGCGCGGCGTAGGAGTGGAGGAGCCCGTTGAGCGCGATCAGCTGCTCGAGGTCGTCCTCGGAGAGCAGGAACTCGCGTGTCTCCCGCAGGAAGTGACCCAAGTCGTGGAACGACATCATGTCGACGGGGTCGGCCGCCGCCTCGATCAGCTCGCCGCACAGCTCCAGCACCTCGTCGGCCACGTTGGTGGACAGGTACTCGTCCCGCAGAGCCGCCTTGATCTCTTCGTCCACGAGACGGCGGAAGGTCTCGACGCCCTCCGGCAGCTCGGGCGGCGGCAGATCGAAGTCGGACGGGGCCTTGAGCGCGCCGGTCCCCTCCGAGCCCCCGGAGGTCATCACCCCCAGGCCGGCGAGCGCGGCCCCGGAGGCCTCCGCCTGGACCTCGTCCTCATCGTCCACCGGGACGAAGCCCTCCACGGCCTCGATCTGGATGTTGCCGAACGACGCCTTCCACAGCAGGGTGAGGACGTCGTCCTCCTGGAGGCGCACGCCGACGAAGCGGATCGAGAGGATCTGGAGCAGGCGAGTCAGCTCTTCCCAGGTGACGCCCGCCTGGACGATCACGCGGCGGACACCGTCCCGGAACAGCTTGAACGCGAGCGACCGCTCCCAGTCACGCTCGAGGTAGATGACCTCGCCGTCGAGCACCAGCTCGAACGGGCGGACCTGCAGCTCCATGTCGCCGTAGTGCTTGCTGAACGCCTCGAACGACTGCTGGACGCGGAGCAGGAACTTGCGGATGACGTTGTTGCGGGGGTCGTAGATCAGGTACGAGCGAGAGGCCCGGGCCAGGGCCAGCATGCAGTCGTTGGCCATCTTGGTGCGGTCGGTGGTCCCGAGATCCACCTCCGGCCGCATCAGCTCGGCTTCGAGGTCGACCTTCTCGCCGCCGTCCGGGCCGCCCGCGATGTCGAGGTCGGTGAGCGCCTCCATCACCTGCTGGGTGGTGGTTTGGGCCTCTTCCTGCGCTTCGGTGGACACCCCCAAAAACTACCACGCCCAAGACGTCGCGCGCTCCCACCGGACGGTCGTCGTTCGCGCCCCGCGCGCCGCCCGGAAGCCCCCGTCGAACCGGGTCTCGGCGTCGCCCCGGGGCACGGCCTCGAGGAGCGCATCGCGGAGGCGGGCGGGGTCGTGGGGCGGGAGCTCTCCGAGGGTCGCCAACCCCGCGGCGAGCACCTCGGCGCCGACCCGGTGGCCCGCCGCGTTCCACGCCGGGAAGTCGAGGTGGTGGACCGGCTCGCCCGCGCCCCGGAGGGCGTCGAGGGGGTCGATCCAGGGGACGTCGCGTGCCTTCGCCAGGGCGCGGAGCCGGGTCGCGGGGAGCCCCGGCACCAGGGGGCGGGCGGGGCTGCCGTCGTCGAGCGGCGTCACCCCGCCGTCTCGGGCCGCGGCGAACGCCTGGGGGTCGACGTCGATGCGCCCCGGGACGCCCAGGATCACCAGGCGCGCCCCGCGGTCCGCGCACGCCCGGGCCAGCCGCTCGAGGACGTCCCCCACGAGCTCCCAGGCCAGCTCCACCGGGTCGGGCGGAGGCTCCATCCACAGCCACGCCCAGCCGCCGACGACCGCCGCGTCGAACGGATCCATCCCCGGGGGGACCTGCAGGAGCGAGCCCGCGAGGTCGCGCGCCAGGGTGCGCTGGAGCGCCGAGTCGATGCGCAGGGGGCCGATCTCGAGGCCTGCCCGCAGGAACGTCGCGCGTTCGTCCTCGTACGGGGCCGACGCGAACGGGGTCCACGGCCCGGAGACGAGCTCGCCGTCCACGACCCGTCGCGCGCCGGGCCCCAGCAGGGTGCGCATCGGGGTGTCCGCGAGGTCGAAGGCCCAGACCACGACGTCGGGCTGGACGGTCTCCCAGTCGGCCTCGAGGCGGAGCAGCGCCTGCTCGGCCCCGTACCCCGGCACCGCGAGGTTCCAGACCTCCACGCCGCGGGGGGTGGACCCGTCGTCCGGGGGGGCCGCCGCGGCGGGGAAGGCGTCCTCGAGCAGCCGGGCGAAGGTGTGCGCGTCGGCGACCCCCCGACCTGCGCCGGTGGTCCCCCCGATCACGGCGACGCGGGTCATCCACGGGGCCGGCTCTCCGGCCTCGCGGGGGCGGTCGCGGTGACCGAAGGTGTTGGTGGCGAAGCGCTCCGACGGGATCCACGCGTGCTTCGCCAGCGCGACGCCGGCGTCGGGGTCGGCCCGGAACATGCCGAAGGGGAACGCGCGCTCGGCGGGGGAGGGGAGCGCCGGGTGGGCCTCGGCCAGGCGGGTCGCGGCCTCGCCCAGCGAGAGGACGAGCGCGAGCACGACGACGGCCACCGCGGCGCCTCGGGCGAGGCCTCCCGCTAGGATCATCGAGATCGCCTCATGCAGACATCGTCCGAACCACCATCCGTCGCTCAGTCTACCGTTCACGAGCGATGGGCCACGGCGGCGGCGGCGGTGCCGACGGCGATCGTCCTCGCGGACGTCTACGGGGGCTGGTTCCACGGCCTCGCCGCGCGCATCGAACACCTCGTGGTGCAATCGCTCCTGACCCCCGCGATCCAGGTGGATCGCCTCGGGGGCCTCGAACACGATCCGACGCTGCTTCAGGTCCAGGCCGCGGCGGTCGCCGTCGTCGTGGCCCTGGGGTGGCGCGCGACGGCCCCTCGGCCCCGGGCTCGGATCGCCCTCCGTTGGCTGCTCGGCCTGCCCGCGCTGGGGGCCCTGGTCGGGGTCGCGGGGGTGGGGGCGGGGCTGGCGCCGGGGGTCTTCCTCCTCGCGGTGGTGGCGACGGTCGCGGGGGCGACGCGGGGGGCTCGGGGCGCGGTCCACTCCGCGGCCGGCGCGGCGATCGCGCTGGTGGTGGGGACGGCGATGGTGGCGAACGGGGCGACGATGCTCGCGTCGGGGCCCGGCGACGCCCCGACCCCCCTCGGCCTCGCGGTCGCGCTCGATCGCCTGGGGGCGGCGGGCTCCCCCGGAGTGACGGGCGCGCTGGTCCTCGTCGGGGCGTTCGCGGCGGGCTTCGTCGTCGGGCGCCTGGGCGGAGCGCCGGTGCCGCGGGTGGCGCTCGAGCCCTTGGAGACGGCCCGCCGCGGCGTGGTCCTCGCCGTCGCGGGCGGGGCGGCGCTGGTCCACGTCGCCCTCACGGGCTTCCTCGGCTGCGACGACGTGCTCGCTCACGAGGCCGTGGAGTCGCTCCTGGAGAGCTCCGGCGCGTTCGCCGTGGAGACGGTCTCCGGGCCGCCCGAGGACGCCGCCTTCGTCGCCTTCCGAGAGAAGGGCGTGGTGGCCCGGATCGGCCTGCACACGCGCGCGAGCACCTTCCTCGACGTGCGCGATCTGCCCCTGGACGCGTACGACGGCCAGGCGGCCGAGGAGGGGCTGCGGATCGGCTTCCCCGAGGAGCTCGGCACGCGCCCGGACGGCCCCGTGCATGCGTTCGTGGAGATCCCCCGGGAGGAGGCGGTGACGGCGTTGCTGCACCTCGATCCGGCGACCGGCGACGTCCTCCGCACGTGGGAGCGCGCGGGGGCCTGCTTCGTCTCGTCGTGGGCGTGGGACGCGGGTCGCGGCGCGGGGGTCGCGGGGTGCGAGTGGTGGGGCGACCTCATGGAGACGGATCCGGCCCGCGACCGAGTCCTCGAGCGACGCACCATCGAGGGGGCGGGGGAGATGGAGGAGCTGCTCGTCGCCCCCGACGGCACCTACCTCGCGGTCTCGCTGTGGACGTCGCCGCACCTCGTGCGCATCGACCCGGACGCGAGCCGCGTCGTGGACCGTCGCTACGTCGGCGGCTTCAACTGGGCGCTGCAGCCGTCGACGGCGTGGGATCGCCTCTACCTCGGGCGGTTCCACGCGCGGCAGATCCTCGAGCTCGACGCGGAGACCCTCGCGCCCGTGCGGACCCACCGCGTCGGGTACGGGGTGCGCTCCCTGGTCGTGGACGACCGCCACCGACGGGTGCTCGCGGCGTCCACGTACGACGGTCGGCTCTACGCCGTGGACCCCGCGGGCGAGCGCGACCGGCGCGTCTTGCGGCTCGGCGGCTGGGTGCGCGACATGGCCCTCGCCGAGGGCGGACGGTCGCTCATCGCGGGGGGGATCTGCGGCGTGATGCGGGTCGATCTCGACGCCTGGCTCGGGGCGCCGCAGGTGCCCTGAGGCATGGCACGGTGGCGGGGAGCGGGGTGGTTGTGCGCGGCGGTGCTTCTCGGCGCCCCCCCGCGAGCCCGCGCGCCCAGGCTCGGGAGGACGTCTTCCACCCCTCGGCCGGAGGGTTGTTCGGGGGCGCGATCGGGTTCCAAAGTCGTCGACGTGTTCGTCCACCTCGTCCACATCGGGGTCACCGCGAGGGGGGGGCGAGGGCGGCACCCAGGGGATCGTGATCCTCGCCGACATCGGGACGGCGGTGTACGCGCCCTTCGGAATCAGGGGCTTCATGCACCTTCACGACGACGGAACGAAGGGCAGTCGCGCGGTGGGGCGCGGGATCGGGATGCTCGAGGGCGGGATCTTCTCCCTGTCGGTGGCGGGGCTCGTGGGCCTCTCGGCCGCCGCGGGGCCCACCTGCCACGGGCTCTGCGAGTCGGCCGTGGGCCCCGCGACGGCGGGGAACGCGATCGCCCACCTCGTGGTGGGCAGCGTGTTGGTGACTGCGGGGATCACCTCCATGGAGTGGGGCCGAGGGCGCTGGGACGACGACTGGGATCGGTTGGAGGAGGCGCGGCGGAGCGCCGCGTTCGTCGTGCCGTTCGCGGTTCCTTCGCCGACCTCGATGGTCGTGGGGCGTCGCCGGCCGCTGGTGAGCGGCCCTGCGGGGGCGGACCTCCGGGAGGAGCGGCACGAGTCGCCCGGGATCGACGATCCACCCCGGGTTCTCGCGCCCCCCCCACAAGTCGGGGTGAACGCGCCGTTCCCCCCGAGTTGTGGGTGGTCCCTGCCCCACAAGTCGGGGTGAACGCGCCGTTCCCCCCGAGTTGTGGGTTGTTCCTGC
>Ga0114932_10001662_pt1 | contig 24817 bp, 25 predicted proteins | sample 2SBtaG_2_FD_87286 | JGI IMG/M metagenome (GOLD analysis project Ga0114932, IMG submission 87286) | Deep subsurface microbial communities from Kolumbo volcano to uncover new lineages of life (NeLLi) - 2SBTROV12_ACTIVE470 metaG | ecosystem: Environmental > Aquatic > Marine > Volcanic ...
CGTTCCCCAGGCGTCTTCCTCGTCCAGGGTCGTGCCCGCCACGCCCCCGCCGCTCTCGTAGACGTAGACCGCGCCCGACTTCAGCCCCAGCTCCCCCACCGTCGCGTCGGGCGCACCGATCGCGAGCTCGGGCACGCCGTCCCCGCTCATGTCGGGCACCAGCGCGAGCGAGGCGCCGAAGCGCTCCTCCGGTGGCCCGGTGATCGATCCTTGCGAGAGCGACAACACGTCCTGCGAGGGCTGCTCTTCGTCCAGCACCGTGAAGCCGTGCACCGCGTCGCCGCCCGGCATGCCGGCCACCACGCCCCCCGCGAAGATCAAGGGTCGCCACATCGGACCATAGGTCGCGCTGCCTCTCACCGTGAGCAGACCTTCCGTGGCATCGAAGGCTCCGGCTGCAGCATCCGGGCCTCCATCGTGCACCACCAGCAGCGAAGCGTCGTACACAGCGTCGCAGCCCGCCCCCTCGCAGGTGCCCGTGCAGCCCGCTCCGATCGGGACTCCGTGCGCCACCAACACCAGGATGCCTGCGAGCATGCGAGCATCCTAGCCTGGAGCGACGGTATGCGACGTGTGGTCAGCGTGGTCCTCGGCGGCGGAAGAGGAAGCCGGCTCATGCCGCTCACCACCCACCGCGCCAAGCCCGCGGTGCCCCTCGCCGGCCGCTACCGGCTGATCGACATTCCCCTGTCGAACTGCATCAACAGCGGCATGAAGGACATCTGCGTGCTCACGCAGTTCATGTCGGCTTCGCTCAACCAGCACATCGCCACCACCTACCGCTTCGACCGCTTCACCAAGGGGCGGCTGGAGGTCCTCGCGGCCGAGCAGGTCCACGCGCACGCGGAGAAGGACTGGTACCAGGGCACGGCGGACGCGGTGCGGAAGCAGCTCCACCGCATCGCGCGCCCCGACGTGGACGGTGTGCTCATCCTCGGCGGCGACCACCTCTACCGGATGGACTACCGGGACCTGGTCCAGACGCACCGGCTGAGCGGCGCCGACGTCACCATCGCGGGGATCGGGCTCGCTCGGCAGGAGCTGACCGGCTTCGGCGTGATCGGCGTCGGGGAGGACCGGCTGGTCACCGGGTTCACCGAGAAGCCCGGCCCCGAGGTGGACCTGGATCACCTGCGCATGCCGGACGCGCTGCGCACCGGCGACGGCAAGGACTTCCTCGCGTCCATGGGCGTCTACCTCTTCAGCTCCAAGGCGCTCATCCAGGCGCTCGAGGGCCCGGGCATCGACTTCGGCTCCGACATCCTGCCGGCGATGCTCTCGACCCACCGCGTCGCAGCGCACCGCTTCGACGGCTACTGGGAGGACATCGGCACGATCTCGGCCTTCTACGAGGCCAACCTGGCCCTGGCCACCGGCCCCTCGCCGTTCCGTTTCTACGAGCCGAGCGCCCCGGTCTACACCCGCGCGCGCTTCCTGCCGCCGAGCGTGATCCGCGACGCCACGATGAGCGACGTGCTGCTCTCCGAGGGCTGCCTGGTCTACGGCTCCGACGTGCGGCACAGCGTGGTCGGCATCCGGAGCGTGCTCTCCGACGGCGTCACCGTCCTCGACAGCGTGGTCATGGGTGCCGACTTCTTCGAGGACCGTCGGCTCCGGGCCGAGAACCAACGCATCGGACGCATCGACATCGGCTTGGGCAAGGGCACCGTGGTGGAGCGCGCGATCATCGACAAGAACGCTCGGATCGGCGCGGGCTGCGTCATCCGGGGCGAGGCGGGACGCGCGGACGAGCACCACGCCAACTGGTCGATGGTGGATGGCATCGCCATCGTGCCGAAGAACGCCGTGCTCCCCCCGGGCACGGTGATCTGAACGGGGCCTACAGCCCGGAGACCGAGCTGAGCTCCTTGATGACCTCGTGCGTCACCGCGGACTTGCCCTCGTCCTCGGTCGTGTAGGTGTGCTCTTCCTTCACCAGGCCGATGCCCTCCGCGTAGTACTGCGTGAGGGTGCCGGAGCGCGTGAACGCGCCGTAGACGCTGCCCGTGCCCATGTCGATGCCGTCGAACTCGATGTCGTAGGAGTTGGTCAGCGCGTAGGCGTTGTAGTTGCCCGCGGCGGTCGAGATGTTCTCGAAACCGCCCGAGACCGCCTCGTAGTACTGGCCATCGACGTCCATCTCCATCGTGACCGGCTGGTGGCTGTCGTTGTTCTCGACGATGAGCGTGTAGCTGTAGTTCCAGCTCACGTTGCCCCCCATGATCGCCGGGTCCGGCAGGTACTGACGCGGGGGGTCGTCGTGGGCTTCGAGCGTGTAGCTCGAGCCGGCGGTCGACGCGTCGGAGTAGGCCTCGTACCAGCCGAGCATGTAGAAGGCGTTGTCGTCGGTGTCGCACTTCGTGTACACGGAGCCCGTGTAGTTCACGCTGCCGTCGTTCATCGAGAGCTGGTTGACGTACTTGTACGCGTCCTGGCCGTCGAAGCTCGAGGTGCCGACACCGCTCAGGGTCTCGCTACCCGAGGAGCCGTCGTAGGTGACGTTGTAGCTCTTGGTCCACCCGCTGACTTCGAGGGGTTCGTAGGGGTGGGTGCAGAGGTCCGTGTCGGCGTCCGTGTCGGTGTCCGTGTCGGTGTCCGTGTCGGTGTCCGTGTCGGTGTCCGTGTCGGTGTCCGTGTCGGTGTCCGTGTCACCCTCGGGCTTGGTGGCCGTGTCGTACGAGCTCGAGTCCGTGTCGTCGTACGACGTGGCGCCCTGGTCGTAGGTGTTGTCGCTGCAAGCAGCGAGGAGGGCAAAGCAAGGGAGGAGGATGCGGGTCACAGCGACGTCTCCGGGTCCGGTCAGGCCGCACGAGATAGCATGGCGCTTCGCGGAGCGGCAAGGAAGAACGACCGATGTCGAGGGAACGCCCAGAGTGCGTGGTCGTGGGGATCAGCGACCTCTGGACCTTCGACGACCGCCGTTCGGAGCCCCACGGGCGCCTCGATGACGCCGCCGTGGCCCTTCGCGACGGGCGCGTGTGTTGGGTCGGACCCTCCTCTCTGGCCCCCGAAGCGGACGCTGTCGTAGATGCGACAGGTACGATCGCTCTGCCCGGTCTGATCGATTGCCACACCCACAGCCTGTTCGCCGGCAGCCGGGCCGACGAGTTCGCGCGGCGTCTGGCCGGCGCCACCTACGCCGAGATCCTCGAAGCCGGGGGCGGCATCCTCTCAAGTGTCCGCGCCACGCGGGCTGCCAGCAGCGACACCCTCGCGGCCACCCTCCGTGCCCGGGTCGACGACATGCTGACCCGCGGGGTCACCACCGTGGAGGTGAAGACCGGCTACGGCCTGGACGAACGCCACGAGCTTCGCCTCCTGACGATCATCGCCGACCTCCGCGCTGGCCCTCGGCTCGTGCCCACCTTGCTGGGGGCACACGCGGTGCCGCTGGAACACCGCGGCCACCGCGAGGCGTACGTGGACCTGGTGGTCGAGCGCATGATCCCGGCGGCCGCCCCGCTCTCGCCCCACGTGGACGTCTACTGCGACCGCGGCGCCTACACCTTGGACGAGGCCCGGCGGATCCTGCAGGCCGCTCGTGACCATGGCTTGGTGATCAAGGCCCACGCCGAGCAGATCGAGCACACCGGCATCGCGCGGGTCGCCGCCGAGCTCGGAGCGGCGAGCGTCGACCACCTCGAGCGCGTGGACGCGGCCGGACTCGCCGCGATGGCGCGGGCAGGAACGGTCGCCGTGCTGCTCCCGGGAGCGCGCACGTACCTGCACGACCCGTCGCCTCCCGTCGCGGCGATGCGCGCCGCCGGCGTGCCGATGGCGGTCGCCACGGACTTCAACCCGGGGTCCAGCCCCGTGCGCGACCTGCTCACCTGCGCGACCCTGGCCTGCCTCGACATGGGCCTGACCATCCCCGAAGCCCTCCGTGGCATCACCCGGAACGCCGCTCGGGCACTGGCCAGACCGGACCTCGGCTGGCTTGGCCCGGGATCCGCGGGGGATCTCGCGCTCTTCCGCCCACCGCCCGGGGAGCCCGCGCGGGCCGAGAGCCTGATCCAGTACCTGGGCGGCCACCACGCCGCCGTGGTCCTCCGCGACGGCCACGTGGTCCACCGGGCATGAGCGCCTGCGCCATCCGCTGGCAGGACGGGCGCCTGGCCTTGCTCGACCAGCGGCGTCTGCCCCACGAGCAGGTGTGGCTGGACCTCACCACGGCGGCCGCGACGGCCCAGGCCATCCGGGACATGGTGGTCCGTGGCGCTCCCGCCATCGCCATCACGGCAGCCTACGGCCTCGCCCTCACCTTGCGGTCGGGGGAGGATCGGCACCAGGCTCGCTCCCAGCTGCTCGCTGCGCGTCCCACAGCGGTCAACCTCCGATGGGCGCTCGAGCGACTCGATCCAGTGCCCGACGACCAGCTGGAGGCGGAAGCGTGCGCCGTGCACGCCGAGGACGCAGCCCAGAACCGAGCGCTCGGCGAGCACGGCGCCGACCTCCTTCCCCACGGCGCCCTCTACACCCACTGCAACACCGGGGCCCTGGCGACCGGGGGTTGGGGGACGGCCCTCGGGGTGATCCGCAGCATCGCGTTGCGGCGGAGCGTGCACGTGTTCGCCGGCGAGACCAGGCCGTACCTGCAGGGCGCCCGCCTGACCGTCTGGGAGCTGATGCAGGACGACATCCCCTGCACCCTGGTGCCCGACAGCGCGGCCGCTGCCCTGATGGCAACGGGGCAACTCGCCGGCGTCGTGGTGGGCGCCGACCGTGTGGCCTGCAACGGCGACACCGCCAACAAGATCGGGACCTACGCCCTGGCTGTCCTGGCACGGCACCACGGCCTGCCCTTCTGGGTGGCCATGCCAACGTCCACGATCGACCCCCGCTGCCCGTCGGGTGCGGAGATCCCGATCGAAGAGCGCGGAGCCCAGGAAGTGCGGTGCATGAACGGCCACCCGGTGGCCCCTCACGACGTGGGCGTGTACAACCCCGCGTTCGACGTCACGCCGGCCGAGCTGATCACCGGCTGGATCACCGAGCATGGTGCGTGGCGGCCGTGAATGCAGGTTATAGAGTGGGCCTGTCTCGAGGTGACACGTGACCATCCCCCTGCTTCCTACCCTGGGCGTCTGGGAGCTCACGATCGTCCTGGTGCTCGTGATGATCTTCTTCGGCGTGGGCAAGCTCCCACAGGTGGGCGCGGCGCTGGGCAAGGGCATCAAGTCCTTCAAGGACGCTCAGAAGGGCGACGGCGACGGCGACGGCGACGGCGGGGGCGAGATCGACGTCACGCCGGAGGACGTGGACGAGGCCTGAACGATGCTCTTGTTGCTGGGCTGCCACCTCTTCAGTTCGCCGGACATCGCCACGTGCGATGACTTCGGAGGCTGCGACACCGGTTCCGCAGACGACACCGGGCACCCCACCGGCGGCGACGACACCGACGTCGACACCGGCGAAGCCGTGGACGTCGACGGCGATGGCGCGTACCGCTACGAAGACTGTGACGACGACAACGACCAGGTGTCGCCCTACCTCGACGAGGTCTGCGGCGACGGCCTCGACAACGACTGCGACGGCGGTCCGAACGACTGCCTGGTCGAAGGGGAGCTCACGGCCGAAGAAGCGGTGCTGTACGTCGAGCACACCAGCGGCGAAGGCGACGAAGGCGTGGGCATGGACGTGGCCATGCTCGGGGATGTCGACGGCGACGGAGTGGGCGAGATCGCTGTCGGTGTGCCCTACAGCGCGAACTTCAGCGGTGTGGTGTCGGTCTACGGCGTCGACCAGGGCGATGGTTCCTGGACCGAGGGCGAAGCGCGCCTCTACAGCGATCAGTCGGTCGGGATCGGCCAGGAGGTGGCCTCCGTCGGCGACCTCGACGGCGACGGGATCGACGACGTGGTCGTGGCGATGCCCTACTGGAGCGAGGCGGCGTCCTATGCGGGTGCCGTGGCGATCCTCTACGGCCCCGTGAGCGGCGACGTGGAGCTCTCCGGTGCCGTGCTCCTCGAACACGACGACGACTACGCGTACATGGGGGACGGGCTCACCGGGGGCGAGGTCACGGGCGACAGCGGCCGCGACCTGATCGTCGGTGGTCGGTCCCTGAACGGGGGCCTCGGGGGCTTCTACGTGGTCGAAGGCGACGACATCGCAGATCGGGCGTCGCCGGAGTCGGTCGCAAAGGCCAGCATCACCCACCCGGGCCCCTACAGCCTGTCCGCACAGGCCGGCAAGCCGGCCGACATCGACGGCGACGGCGTCGGCGATCTCGTGCTGTCCAGCCCCTACGACTCCGACGGCATCGGCATGGTCTATGTGCTGAAGGGACCGCTGAGCGGAGATCTCTCCACGAGCGATGCCGACGCCAGCTACAAGGGGCCCCAGTACGGCTACCTGGGCGACGGCGGCACCACCGTCGTGCCCGACACCAACGGCGACGGCCTGCCCGAGCTGGCCATCGGCGCGTACTACGCCACCGGCGACGGGATCAGCTACGCCGGGCGCGTGTACGTGCTCGCCGGCCTGCCGGGCTCGGGCGAAGCCGAGAAGGTGGCCTCGAGCTTCCTGCTCGGCGCCTCGCAGTACGGCCTCTTCGGCTTCCGGGTGGCCGGCGCCGAGCTCAACGGGGACGGCGTGGGCGACATCGCGGTCTCCGCCGTGCAGGACGGGGAGGTGTACGTCTTCTACGGGCCCCTCGAGGGCGCCGTGAGCACGTCCGAGGCCCCTGTGAGCATGGGCTTCGCCGGCGGCGACTCCAACTTCGGCATCGGCCTCGATGCCGCCGACAGCGACGGCGATGGCGTCGCCGAGATCCTGGTCGGCGCGCCCTATGCCTACAACGGGCGAGGCGCCGGGCTGATCTACGACCTGAACCCGCTCTGATCACCGTCCTCGTCCCGGCGTCGCTGTCCAACCTCGGCCCCGGCTTCGACGTGCTCGGCCTGGCGCTGGACGCACCCGAGGAGCGCCACACCGCGGAGCGCGCGGCGCGCACCACCGTGAGCTACGTCGACGGCTTCGTGCCCGACGATCCCGCCCGAGACCTGGCGGCGCTCGGCGTCGCCGAGGTGCTCCGCACCACCGGAGCGCCCGGCGGCGTGGCGCTCAGGGTGGCCAAGGGCTGGCCACCCGGTTCGGGCATGGGAAGCTCTGCTGCGAGCGCGGTCGGGGCCGTGGTCGCGACCAACGCCCTGCTCGGGGAGCCCCTCGACGCCGTCGCCTTGCTCGCGTGCGCCGGACGAGCCGAGCAACGAGGGACCGGCTCCACCGCACTGGACAACGTGGCCGCGTCTCTGATGGGCGGTCTCGTGTGCATCACCGGCCAGGACCCGCCCGCCGCCGTGTCCCTGCCGGCCCCACCGTGGCCGCTCGCCGTGGTGCTGCCGCAGGTCGTGGTGCGCACCGAGGCGGCGCGGGCGGTGTTGACGCAGCAGGTGGCTCTCCAGGACGCGCTGTCGAACCTGCGTGACCTGGCGGGCCTGCTCGCAGCCATCCAGCACAGCGACCTGCAGGCCTTCGCGCACCACCTGCGGGACCACCTCGCCGCACCCGCGCGCCGTCCGCTGTGGCCCTTCCTCGACGCAGCCAAGGAGGCCGCTGTGGCCGCCGGAGCCCCGACCCTCAGCATCTCCGGCTCGGGCCCGGCCCTGTTCGCCCCCTGCGCGGATCGAGCGACCGCAGACCGCGTGGTCTCCGCCACCGTCGAAGCCATCGGAGGGCGGGGCTGGGTCAGCACCGTCGCGGCGGCCGGCGCGCGCGTCGTCTGAGGCCGCTCGCGATCACAGCAGGCGGGCTGGGAGCGGCTGCTCGCCACCCTCGTCGACAGCGTAGGCGGTCGCGCCCGGTGTGGTGGTCACCACCTCGACCAGATCCTGGCCGTGGAACACCGCCGCAGCGCCATCGTCCACGCCCCAGCCCGCCGGCAAGGCGCCACCGACCCCCGCGTGGAAGCCCGCTCGACGTCCCACCGAGCCGTAGTGCGGGACCAGGCTGCCGCCGACGATGCCCGTGCAGCGGAGCGGGGCGAGCGTGCCCGGCACCACCGAGTCGGACACCGTGGCCTCGAACCAGCAGCATGCACCACAGCTCGGGCCCGCGAAGACCACCTCGCCGGCGTAGCGCTCAGCGAGCAGGGCCGGGAGCCCCCAGCACTCCCACACGGCCAACATGGACCGGGTCGCACCACCGCCGACGTAGACCACGTCGAGACCGGCGACCAGGCCGCGCAGATCCGCGGTTGGCGGCGGGAACAGGGAGATGCCCAGGGGCTCGCAGGGCAGCCGCGCAAAGGCCTGCTGGAAGCGGTCCGCGTAGTCGCTGGAGCTGTTCGGGGAGAGGAAGCCGACCCGTGGACGCGGCGCCGCCGACAGCGACAGCACGAAGCGGTCCATGCGCTGGTCGTCCGGCTCCATCGAGAAGCCCCCGCCCCCCATCGCGACGACGTGTCCCACGGCTACCTCCGAGCAAAGTCCAGGCAGCGTTGTCGCAGATCCCCGCGGTCCACGGTCTCGCAGATCCGGACCGCTTCAGCGGGGTCGAAGACCTTGGCGTGAGCGCTCACACCGAGCCTGCAGCTGTCCGCGTAGGGACCCGCTCGCGGGCAGCTGGACAGGGCACCGGACGCCTCCGTCTCCGCCATCGCCCAGCCCAGCCCATGGAAGCAGTTCTCCGGGTACAGCCGCTCGTGATCGGGCACCCGATCGCACACGGCGAAGGCACCCGCGACGTCCACGCGCCCGATGTACTTCCCGAGCCCGTGGAAGCAGGTCTTGCGACGGAGCAGGTCGCCCTGCTCCCGCTCGCAGAACGCCAGCGCCTCGTCGGGATCGACCTGCGCAATCTCGCCGTTGACGTCGTGGCGGCAGAAGTCCTCCCACATGCCCGACCGGCCGCACATGGCGCGCGCATACTCGTAGTCCTCCACCGACCAGGCCATCGCGATCCCGAAGAAGCACTGGTCCCGCCACTTCCGACGGGGGATGTCCGGGCAGAGGGCCTCCCCCCCCTCACGATCGACCTCGCTGTGCAGCTCCGCCACATCCGCGTGGCACTCCCAACGCAGGGCCTCGCGACCGAGCACCTGGCACGCCTGCAGGGCCCCCTCGGGGTCGCGAGCGGCCCGCTGGAGGGCGAGCGCGTGGAAGCACGCGTCGCCGGCGTCGCCGCTGTACCGACGGCAGACCTCCTCGGTGTAGCGCACGCCTTCACCTTCTCCCTCGCTCGCTGCACCGTCGGGCTTCGGCGGCACCGCGACGAAGCCCGAGACTTCTTGCGGCGTGTCCACCTCCACCTCCGGCAAGCCGGCGCGCGCCGTCCAGACGGCCGCGCCGCTCGCGAGCAGGCACGCCGCATAGGTCAGCGGAAAGCGCAGCCACTCGACCAGCCTATTGCTGGACATACCCGATGCTCCGCATGAGTTCTTCGCGCGCCTCCGCGGTCATGCCCGTGTCGCGGAAGCCGTGCTCGGCCACCGGCTCCGGCTCCGCCTCCGGCTCCGTCCACCAGGCGACGCCTCCCGCTACGGCCAGCACGACCAGGCCCAGGATCACGGCGAAGCGACGTTCCAGAAGGGCCTCCACCTTCGGATGATAGCCAGCACGGCGGGCGAGGGCCGTAGGGGTACGATGAAGCGGTGGAACCTGCGACCGACACCGAGCGCCTCGTGCACCTCGTCACCGAGGACTTCGAACGGGTCCATCGCGAGGCGCTGAAGCTCGCGAGGCGCGTGCACTCCGTGCAGTCTGGTCCCGGCTCGATGCGTCCTGCGGTGTTGCGCGAGGCCTTCCAGGACCTCGAGGACCCCATGCTGCTGGCGGTCCTGACCGACATCCTGAAGTCCGCGCGGGACGGGGAAGCACGCTGCCGCATGGTGGCCCAGGAGCTCGCGCTGAGCCCCGAGCTCATCACCGACATGCCCTACGAACGCATCCAGAGGCTCTACGAGCTGGCCCGCGACACCGGGCTGCGCGAGGTTCGCGCCCTCTTCATGTCGGGCCGGTCGACCCGCGGCTTGCCACCCTCCCACACCGAGAACGACCACCTGCAGATGCCCCTCGGCCTCCGACGACAGGCCGCCCGCGGCCAGGACCGCCAGCTGCTGGACCGCCTGGTGCGCGACCGGAACCACCGCGTGATCGCCTTGCTCCTCGACAACCCGCGCATCGTCGAGCGCGACGTGATCCGGATCGCGGCCTCACGCCCCACCACCGAGCTCATCCTGCGCACCGTGGCCGAGCATCGAAAGTGGAGCTCGCGCTACCGGGTGCGCAAGACCCTCGCCTGCAACCCGTACACGCCGACCCCCATCGCCATGAACCTGCTGAAGACCTTGATGGTGCAGGACCTGCGCTTCATCAAGTCGGCCGGTGTGCTGAGCGACACCCTGCTCGCGGAAGCCGAACGTCTGCTGCACGCCGCCAGCGGTGAGCCTCGGGTCGAGCACTGATCCTGCTCTTCTGGGCGTGCAGCGCCCAGCCCCCCGAGCCCGATCCGTCGGTCACCAGCCTGCTGTCCCGCGCGCGCAGCGTGGTGGACGGCGCCGCTGCCGAGCCGACACCGGGGGGCGTGGAGGCCCGGGTCTGTTCCTGGGGAAAGGGGCCCCGATGCTGCAGCACCGCAACCGGTGCGTCCGCGATCGACGCGGTCGAGAACGCAGCGCTGTCCCTCGATCCGGCGGGCTTGGACCGACTGGGGGTCGACTGGGTGCTCGGCGACACCGCGCTGCCCGACCGGCTCCCGCTGGCCGAGCGGGCGTACCGCGCCTGGCGCGTGGGGGGCCGCCTCCTGACCGCGGGCGAGGTGTTGCTCGAGCCGCCGGACGTCGCCTGGGGCCCGCCGCCCGGCGCGACCACGGAGGTGGAGGTGCGCAGTGCCATCGAGGACCAGGCAGGCACACCGACGGCCCTCACCGGAGCCTGGCCCGCCGGCCCACCGGTCGTGACGCGGGAGCTTGTCGAGGACCGAGCGCGGGCTGCCGCCGGCTGGCTGGCCGGCACCATCGACGAAGACGGGCACTTCCGCTACGAGCAGCACCCGGGCCAGCCCCCGACGCCCGACTACAACTGGCTGCGCCACGCTGGCGCCACCGCCGAGCTCTACCGGGCCGCACGCCTGCTGAGGAGCAACGGTTGGGCGCACGCCGCCAGGCCAGCCCTCCAGCTCCTGGTCGACCAGCTCCTGCACCGGGCCGACGGCACCGCGGTGCTCGTGGACAACGGCAAGGTGAAGCTCGGGGGCGGTGGGCTCACCTTGCTCGCGTTGGGGCGTCACCACCAGTGGTCGGGCGACGACGGCTACCTGCCGATCGCCCGTGGCGTCGGCCGTGGACTGATCGCCGCACAAGGCGACGACGGTGCGTTCCGGGCCTTCGAGACGCCCTCTGGTGAAGCGCTCGCGGGCACCTCGCTGTACTACCCGGGCGAAGCGATCCTCGGCCTCGTGACGCTGGCGGAGTGGGACCCCGACGGACCCTGGCTCGACGCAGCCATGCGCGGCGCCGACCACCTCCACGGGGCGCGCACAGCCGTCGCTACCGAAGAGCTCCCTGCGGACCACTGGCTGCTGGTGGCGCTCGATCGGCTCCACGCCGTGACCGGCGATCCGCGCTTCGAGGATCAACAGGTGCGTCTGGCCGTGGCGATCCAGCAGACCCCCCTGGTCGTGCCCGTCACCAGCGCGCAGGACCGGGAACTCCCGGCCGGGTGGGGATCGCCGCCGACCACGGGCGCCACCGCCACGCGCGCCGAGGGCCTGATGGCCCGGCTCGCCACGTGCAGCCGCTCCGGCACACCATGCCCGGAGGCCCTGGGACCAGCGCTGACCGCAACCGGGTTCCTCCTGACGCACCAACTGACCCGCGACAACGCCTGGTTCCTGCCAGACGACGGCCTCACGGGGGCGTTTCCCAAAGCACCCCACGACCTCACGTGCCGCATCGACACCACGCAGCATGCGCTCTCGGTGCTTCTCAGCGCCATCGATGTCGTGGCACCCTGAAGCATGCTTGTCTGGTTCCTGGCCTGCGCAGACGACAAGGTCCATGACTCGGGCCTCGTTCCGAGCCTGGAGGACTCCGCGGACAGCGCCGCCGCCGACAGCGCCGACAGCGCCCCTCCGTGCCTCGACGAGGACCTCGCCGACGCCGTGGTGGCCGACGAGACCTGCGCTGTGGCTGTGGCGGTCGGGAAGCTGTCGGTCAGCCAGGAGTGGGAGCAGCCCGTCTTCTTGGACTACGGCGAGTACAACAAGGTCCTGGTGCCCCCGATGGTCGGCGACATCAGCGGCGACGGCTACCCCGACCTCGTCTTCGCCGGCGACAACCTCGACGACACCCGCCACGGCGTGCTCCATGTGCTCGACGGCGGGGGCAAGGATCACCACTGGACCCTGAACCAGTCCATTGTCGATGGCGCCCAGGTCTACCCCTTCCGCTACACGGGGGTGGCGCTGGGGGACGTGGACGCCGATGGCGACGCCGAGCTCGCGCTGACCATGAGCGTGGCGCCGGAGGGCAAGGGCGGCACGATCGACGATCCCGAGGTCGGGCCCCCGCCACCCCCCGTCGGCACGCCGAGCGAGAGCTGGGCCAGCTGGTGCTACCCCGCGCTGGTCGACCACACAGGCACCCTGCTCTGGCTGAACTGGGACGTCGAGTTGATGTGCGGGGGCCACGCGCCGGCGCTCGCCGACCTCGAGGGCGACGGCGAGGTGGAGGTCGTGGTGGCCGGGTACGTGCTCGAAGGGGCCACGGGCCAGCTCCGGTCCACCCCCTCGACGGGCACGGGGGGCTACCCGGGCTACGAGGAAGCGGGCACCACGCCCGCCGTGGCGGACCTCGATGGCGATGGCCTGCAGGAGATCGCCGCCGGGACCACGCTCTATGACGACCAGGGTGCGTTCCGCTGCTCCGTGGTCGGCGCGAGCGACGGCTTCCCGGCCATCGCAGACGTGGACAGCGACGGCGATGGCGACGTGGTGAGCGTCGGCAACGGCGTGGTGACGGTGTACGACGGCGACTGCGTGGAGCTGGCTTCATGGACCCTGGACGGCTCGGGCATCGGCGGCCCGCCCGCGCTGGCCGACATCGATGACGATGGGCAGGTCGAGGTCTTCGTCGGCAACCGGAACGCGGTCGCCGCCTACACGTGGGCCGGCGAGAAGCTCTGGTCGAAGGCCACCGTGGACGAGAGCAGCCACGCCACGGGCGTGACGCTCTTCGACTTCGAGGGCGACGGCGTGCTCGAGCTGCTCTACATGGACGAGCAAGCGCTCTACGTGCTGGACGCCGCCACCGGCGACCTGTTGATCGACTGGCAGGACCACGAGTCGAAGACCCTGCACGAGTACGCGGTCGTGGCCGATGTGGACGCCGACGGCGAGGCGGAGATCGTGGTGCCCCAGGGCGGCACGCACTACGACGACGACCGCTACGGGCTGGTGGTGCTGGGATCGGGGGGGGATCCCTGGGTGAGCGGGCAGGACACCTGGAACCAGTACGCCTGGTCGATCACGAACATCGAGAGCAACCTCGCCGTCCCGGCGACGCCGGAGGCCAACTGGCCGACCTACAACAGCTTCCGGAGCGGCGCGGTCCCGGGCGCCCTCGCCGGCACGGCGCCTGATGCGGTGCTTCTGGTCGAGACCTGCGACGCGCTCTGCGACGAGGGCACGGCCGTGCTGCACGTCCGGGTCGGCAACGCCGGGACGGGGGACCTCGAGAGCGCGGTGCCGGTCACGCTCTTCGAGGACGAGGTCGCCGTCGAGACCCAGTACACGACCGCGACCCTGGCTCCGGGCGAGGTCTCGGCGACCCTGACCTTCCACGCGTCGCCGAGCGCCACGCTGCGGGTCACGCCCAACGACGACGGCTTCGGGCGCCTGGTCGACGAGTGCACCGAAGCCGACGACAGCTGGTCGGACGCCGGTGTGTGCGACTGATGGTCACAGGGCCGACGCGCTCTCCGCCACGATGGCCACCTGATCCACGCCAGCCTCCCGCGCCGTGAACACGAGCTTGCGCAACAAGCGGTACGGCACGTCCTCGTCCGCGCGGATCAGGATGCGGTGGACCGCGAGCTGCTGCAGCGCAGCGTAGAGCTCCACCACGAGGTCGTCGTCGCGCTCGAGGTAGTACGGCGCGCCCGCAACGCGGACCCCGCGCAGGAAGACCGCCTCGGCCGTGACATCGACCGCCACGGCAGGTGCGAGGTCTCCTTCGAGGGTCGTGGTGGGCAGCGCGAAGTCGGTGTCGTGCGGGCGCACCGGCGCGTCGGAGCTCCACGACTTCAACAAGAAGACGAGCAGGATGGTGAGGAGGTCCACGAACGGTGGCAGCCAGGCGGAGCCCGTGGAGAACGCGGACCTGCTCGTCAAGCGCCTCACTCGGGCACCCCCAACACCACCTCGTCGAAGAGGGCACCGTGGCTGTCGGAGCGCACCACGTCCATCAGGCGCACGAGCTCGGCCGCGGACACCGCATCGTCCGGCGCCAGCACCACGCGGCGCGCCAGCGGGTCGAGCTCCTTCAGGTCTCGGAGCACGCCCTGGAGGCCCCGCGCGTCGCCTCGTGCCAGCTCCCAGCTGCGAACTTCGACGTCCCCTGCCGAGGTGACCACGTCCGTGCGCCGCACGGAGGCGGTGACCTCCAGGTGCTCGTCCACGACAACGGTCACCGCCTCGACCGCGCCGGGGGGTGGTGGCGGCAGCTCCCCCGCACCCTGGGCCAGGGCCAGGTCGAGGCCCACCAGCTTGGAGACCGAGGTGGTCAAGAGCAGCATCGGCAACAGCAGGAACATCAGCGCCACCACGCTCAACAGCATGGGCCGGAGGTCCGCCCCGGCGCGCTGGCGCCCGGTCAGTCGCCGGATGAGGCCCTCCGCACGACCAGCGCGACCACTCCAGCGGCGGCCTCGATCTCGGCGAGGCGTTGCGTCACCACCCCCTCGAGCCAGGCGTGCACGGCCAGGGCCGGAATGCCCACACAGAGCCCGAACGCGGTCGTGGCCATGGCCGTGGAGATGCCCTCGGAGAGCCGAGTAGCTCGTTCCGCCGCTGCGGCGTCGCCCAGTGCGGAGAAGGCCAGGATGAGGCCGTAGACCGTGCCCAACAGGCCGAGCATGGTGGCGAGGTTCGCCACGGTGCCCACAGCCCCCACGCGTGTGCGGAGGCGCGCTTCCTGCACGGCAGCGCTCGCCCCCATCGCGTCCCAGGCCGCTTCAGCGGTGGTCTCGCCGGCTCCCGCGGCCACGACCTGCCCGAGCGGCGTGGTGCCACCCGCCTCCGCCGCCCGGTCGAGCGCTCCCTCGGCCAGCGCTCCCGACACGTCCGCCGACGGCCGCCAGCGCACGAGCAAGAGCCAGGTCCGCTCCAGCCACACGGCCATGCAGAACGCGCCCAGCGCCAGGATGGCGACCATGAAGCCCGCGCCCGGGCCGTCGAAGGCGCCCAGAAGGTAGTCCAACATCGGCACCATGTTGCACCAAGCGTGCCCGCGTGCAAGCTTGCCCCTCGTGCTCGCTCTCCTCCTCGCGGCCTGTGGCCCCTCGCTCGACCCCGCTGACTGGCACCAGGTGAGCGACTGCGGGGCGATCGAGGACACACGCTGGGCGGACGAGTGCTACGCGCACCTGGCGGTGGACGTGATGCGCGCGAGCGACGAAGCCGGCGAAGCGTTGATCGCCGCGATCACCGAACCCCTGGTGCGCGACTACGTGCTCTTGAAGGTCACCCGAGAGGTGCACCCGGGCACCCCCGCCTACTGCCGGCGCATCGAGCGCGCGGAGCTCAAGGGCCGGTGCGACCTGATCGTGCGCCGGCCGCACCTGCACCGGGAGCTGCTCGGCCTGCCCGACGATCCGCACCCGCCGCCCGACGGTCCACCCGCACCCGGCACGAGCGCCGAGGCGCCGGCCGATGCATCCGCGAGCGAAAGCCCCCTCCGCTGAAATCCCTCACCGCAAGAGATGGAGGAGACGCTAGACTGAAGAATATTGGGTCCGGCGAAGGGGGCCGCTCGCTGATGTTCGCCGCCATGGTGCCAACCGTGACCGCGACTCACCCCTACAGAATGGCCCCTGACAGGCCCTTCGACAAGATCATTTTATGTCAGGGACCCTACACAGGATCTACACGAGGCCGCGGGCCTGCCTTCCCACCTGAGCGATCGCGCCAGCGACGTTCCGCAAGCTGAAGGGCTTTCGGAGGATCCGGACCACGTTTCCCTGCCGGTAGGCGTCGGGAACCATGCCCTCGGTGTGCCCGGTGGCGATCACGCAGAGGGTGGCTGGCGACGCGTGGCGCATGTAGTCGATCACGTCCTTGCCGGAGATGCCGGCCATCGTCCAGTCCACCACCGCCACGTGGAAGGGTCGCGTGGCGTCGTCGACCCCGGCGATCGCAGCGTTGCCCGAGGGGGCCGCGAGCACCTGGTGGCCCTGGGCCTTCAGCACCTCGCTCAGCAGGTCGAGGGTCTCGGCATCGTCATCGACGACCAGCACCCGCAGCGGCGTTGCACCCATGCTCCTCCCTATCCCCTCACCGTTCCGGTGTCGTCGTCGCTTCCCGTGTCCCCCGTGTCGGTGCCCCCGAGGTTGGCCGGATCCGGCTGTGCGACGATCGTAAGCTCGTCGTAGGCCTCCCGACCGTCCTGGTCCACCACGAGCAGGCTCAGGGTGACGGGCTCGTCCGCGAGCAGCTCGAAGGGGTCGAGCTCCTGGGGGTTCGACGCGAGCTCGCTCACGTCGATGTAGCAGTACATGTCCCAGTAGCTGCAGTCGCAGGTGGCTTCACACACCGACAGCACCCGGTAGTAGCCGTAGCAGACCTCCTCGCCCGTGGCGCCCCAGACCCCGCGGAAGGTCAGCTCGACGATGTCGTCGAGGTTGTCGAGGTCGGCACCGCCCAGGAAGTGCCAGCCGCCCTGAGGCCCGTAGATCATCGTGTGATCGGAGCCGTCGTCGAGCGGAACGTACTCCGAGGTGCCCGTGCCCAGGGTGACGGTCGCTTCCTCCCCTTCGCAGAACCGAGGCCCCGTGTCGGTGTCCGGTTGCCCCGTCTCGCCGGAATCCCCCGTCTCGCCCGTCTCCGCCGGGGACCTCACGCACGCCGCGAACACCAGCAAGAGACCACCGAACACCAGACCGAGACGCACCATCGGCTGGACTATAGCCGCTGGTCGAGATCGGGCGACCAGTCGCCTGTCTGGCGCCGCGCGGCGAGCTCGGCCACCCCCGCGGCGAGCGCCGCGCGTCGCCCGGTGACGTTGGGGAGCATGGCGCCCGGATCGTCGAGGTCGAGGCCCTGTCCTGCGGCGTTCTCCACGGAGGCGTCGGTGTAGACGCTGTCCGGGTTGAGGCGGGTCCACGCCCCTGCCTCCGCCAACAGACCCGCCAACCCCACCACGTGCGGCGAGCCCTCGGCGTCGAGCGCGTGGTCGGTCTCGAAGCCGATCACGATGGCGGCCATGTCCGGCTGACGCGCCACGGCCGCAGCAGCCGCCCCCCCCGCATCGCGCCACTCGAACCACGCCAGCGACTCCTCCAAGGAGAGCGCGTCGTCGACCTCGCCGAGCGCCTCGCTCATCGGGGGGGAGTGCAGCCAGCGACCGTCGACCTCGAAGTTGTCGAACACAGGCTCGCCGTCGTCCACCTCCCCGTCCAGATCGATGTCCTGCCAGGTGACCCCGTCGTGGGTGAGGCCCGCATAGCTGACATCGCAGGTCAAGCTCTCCCACGCCTCGCTCCAGCCGCAGCTGAGCTCGTCCTGGCCGTCGATCTCCTTGAGCACGAACTGGGGGCCGGCCGGTGCCTCCCAGGTCACCAGGCCGGAGACGGTTGGCACGTCGAGGTCAGGGTCGGCCAGCGCGGGCAGGGCCAGGTTGCCGCCGTTGCTGGAGCCGACCACGGTCAACAGCTCCGGCACCAGCTCCGGCACGCGATCGGTGATGAGGCAGCCGGCGCGGTCCTCCACCTCGCCGCCCGCGTACCGAAGGACCTTCGCCACCGCTGCGCGAGCCTGCTGACCGTGTTGGTCGTCGTCGCCTTCGGTGTGAGGCCAGCCGATCGGGTTGTCCGGTCCCCCAGGGAGATCCAGGAACACCTCGACGAGCCCGAAGCCGTCGACGAGCCGATCGGCGTTGTCGGTCAACGGGATCCAGTCCACCTCCCATCCCCCGAGCACCATCACGACGGGGACCTCGGGTCCTTCCCAGGTGGGGTCGCGCAGGACCACCGCCGCCACACCGTCGACGTCCACGACGTGGTCCTCGGCGTTCGGGGAGCACGCTGACTCGCTGGCTGCGCCGGTGCAGGCGAACGAGGACAGCGCGATCACTCCGAACAGGGGACTGCCTGCACGTAGGTGACGTCGACCATGGCGCCCAGGCCGAAGGTCTCGCCCCCTACGACGGTGATCGTGACGCCGTCGGCGCCGAGCGACCAGTCGTCCAGGGGCTCGCCATCGAAGGAGACGACGATCGTCTCCGGCACGGGCGTGTAGCCGAGCTCGTGTTCGAAGCGCACCTCGGACGTGGCGCGCGAGATCGCGGCGAGCTCCGCGAAGTGGTGCAGGAACGAGCCCGTGCACAGGTCACCCACGTAGCCGCCGGTCCGCGACGACGCGGTGAGGGCCGCGGTCGCGGTTCCGCAACCCGCGCCGCCGTCCCCCGCAACCGACGAGACGACGAGCTCCGCGCCGTCCAGTCGGGACTCGAGGGCGTCGAGGTAGTCGTCGACGTCGCCGCCGGAGGCCTCCCCACGCGCGGTGACCAACACCACGTGGAGCTGGGCGCCGTGGCGCAGCAGGCCGTCGAGGCAGTCGAAGTCATCGGTGCGCTCCACCGCCGACTGGGCCAGCTCGAGCAGCTCGGTGCCGCCGTCGCCGACGTAGACGAAGGCCTCGGCCAGCTCGTCCGCCGAGTCGCTGCTCGTGACACCCAACCACGCGCTGTCGGTCGCCTGGCAGGCCACGTCGTGGTTCACCACGGCCTGGTGCCAGTCCACGAGGCCCTCGTCCAGGGCATCGAGCCAGACGTCCACCTGAGACGCGGCAGCGGACAACCGACCAGCCGTCGCGGCCCCCGAGTCGATCACCCACAGCACGTCGGCCTCGACCCGTGGCAGGTAGGCGAACTGCTCGTCGACGATGCCGCCCTCGTAGCCCAGACCCTCCACGCTCACGCTCACGATCGGCGACTCGGGATCGTTGCTCTCGACGGTCAGCGACGCCGCATGCTGGCCGCCGCTGGTCGGCTCGAAGCCGAGCGCGACCGAGGTGCTCGCACCCGGCTCGAGCACCCGCTCGGCGTCGTCGTGGAGCAGCAGGTCCTCGGAGCCCGCGAGCGCGATGTCGCTGATGACCAGGGTCTCCCGCCCCCCGTTCAAGAGCTCCAGGGTGGCCTCGTCCTCGCAGCCGACGGGGCTGTTGGCCAGGCTCAGGAGCTCCGAGCTCACCGACAGGGAGGGGGCCTCGCCGACGCCGGAGAGCTCGACGAGCGCCATGCCGTTCGGCAGCAGCTGGGCACTGAAGTCCGCGTCGCCACGCGGAGCGAAGGTCACGCTCACCAGGAGCTCCTCGCCGGGATCGAGGGTGACGATCGCGTCGGCGTCCGTGCTGAAGGCATCGTCGCCGACGACCTGGTGCAGCCCTGCCACGACGAGCGGGCTCTCGCCCAGGTTCTGTGCCGTGAACGTCCCGGTGGCGCGCTCGCCTTGCCCGGCCGACACCACGCCGAGATCCAGCGATGGGGCCGAGACGGAGAGCTCCCCCGCGCCCAGCGGCGTCTCGGGGTCTCCAGCGCCGGGCCCGAAGGGCTCGCAGCCTGCCAGCAACAACGCGATCACCGGCCCATTCTACTGGCCCCTCAGGGCCTCCGGGCGCCGAGTCCGATGGACAGCCCCTGCTCCAGGCCCGGAGTCCAGGCTCCGCCGTAGCTGAGCGACACCAACCGGGCGTCGTAGCGGAGCAGCAGATGCCGCCGGCCCAGCTCGGGCCTCACCGCCAGCCGGGCCGACGGCACCAACGACAGCGCCGCTTGACGGTGCACACCGTCGCGATCCTCGAAGCTGCGCCAGGGCACGGCGAGGTCGACCGACGGGCCCAGGCTCAGCGGCAAGGCTTCGGGAGCGAACGACACCGCCGTGCCGAGGGCCACCGTGCCACCGTCCACCAGGGTGGTCACGTCCTGGTCGGCCACGGTGCCACGCCAGCCCGAGCCCCGCAGGTGGACGTCCGTCGTCATCCAGCGCGGCCCACGCCAGGGCTCGAGCCACCCGACCTCGAGCTCTCCAGCGTAGGGGTGCACGACGGTCGAGACGTCGCCCGTGCGCAACACGGCGCCGCCGCTCACCTCGAGCCCCGGGCCGCGGCGCGCCACCAGATCCTCGAGCATCACGGTCTCACCCGCGCCGACCCGCAGGCTGCGTCTCACCAGGGTGCGCCCTGCGTCGTCCTGCAGCTCCAGTCGATGCACGCCGGGCTCCAGAGGCACCACGTCGGGCAAGACGCCACGCGGGATGCCGTCCACGAGCACCTGCGCCGACGCCAGCAGGCCGTCCGTGGCGGCGATCAGGGCCCGCTCGGCCTGTCCTCGGAGGCTCTCGTCGCCGGCGAGGAAGATCTCCTCCCGCCCGACGATGCGGTACTCCGCACGCGGAATCTGCATGCCGCCGGTGTGCGCGATGGTCCGGTCACGCGCCCAGTCGTGGGCTTCGGCCACGTCCACCAGCCCGTCGCCGCTCAGGTCTGCATCGCCGGCGGAGTCCGAGAGCGCATCGATCAGGAAGTGGGTGTACACCCCATTCTCGAGCGCCGGGTCCTCGAGGGCCGGCTGGTAGTACTGCGCCGCGAAGAGCCGTGCCTCGCTCTCCGAGACGTCCCTCGTCAGTCGCGGCGCCGGCGGTTCCCCGCGCATGCCCTCCAGCAGGCGCGCCGTCGTGGGGTCCAGCAGGCTCTTCTCCCGCCCGTTGTGGCAGGTGTCCATCACCAGGACCCGACGGCGCGCCGGCACGTTCGCGACGCGGGCCTCGATGTCCGCGACGGCGAGCCCGGTGGTCCGCACCGTGTCCAGGGTGCTGTCGGACGGCAGGAACCAGAGTTGGGTGCCCTCGCGCGCATCGAGGGTCAGCGTGCCGTGCCCGGACAGGTAGAGCAAGAAGGTGTCGTCGCGCTGGAGGTCGGAGGCCGCCAGATCGATGGCCTGTTGGATGGCGCTCGCCGAGGTGTCCTCGGGCGTGGTCAGCACGAGCACCCGGTCGAAGTTGCCGCGCCCCTCGAGCACGTCCGCCAGCTCGCCGGCGTCCTTGGCGGCGTAGCGCAAGGTGGGAAGGTCCCCGTCGGTGTAGGCATCGACGCCCACGAGCACCGCCACGCGACGCGGCGCGTAGGCCTCGTCCAAGCCTTGGCCGCTGGCGGTGCCGAGCGAACCGGCCCAGGCCATGGTGATGAGCGCGATCACGGTACGTCCACCCGCTGGAAGTCACAGCCCCAACCCCGCGACGATGCCGTGGCGCAGAGAGCCGCTCCATCCATCGTAGCCGCGTCGAGCCAGGCTTCCACGCCCGCGAGATCGGTGGCCGCGACGACGACGAACAGGCTGGCGGAGTCGCCCGCCTCGACCGTCCAGCTCAGCGGGTGGCCGTCCAGCGCGAGGTCGCCTTCGCCGGACACTCCGGCCTGGTGCAGCAACGCAGCGCCGTCGGAGCTCACACGGGCGAGGGCCACCTCGGACGGCAGATCCACCGAGACCCGGAAGAACAACTCCGACGAGGCACCGTACGCCTCACCGGCCCGCACGCGGCCGAGGGCGCCCCCGACGCCCGCCGCCATCTTCAGGTCGACGACCACGGGCCGGCTGTCGGCGCCACGCGGCACCATCTGGGCCAGGTCGCCCACGGGTTCCGGACGGGGACCCCACACCGCCAGCACGGCGGCCGCGGCCACACCGGCCGCGAGCCACCAGGGCCGACGCCGCTCCGCAACCCAGGCGCGCTCGACGGCTGCCAAGGTGGTCCGTTCCAGCTCGGGTGGCACGTCCACCGAAGGAAAGCCGAGCTCGTCCGGCGCGTCGCCGTCGCCCAGCAACCAGGCGAGCTCGGCGCTCACTCGGCCCCCAGCAGCGCGCGGAGCTGCTTTCGTGCCCGGGAGATCCGCGTGCGCGCGTTGTCGGCGGACACGCCCAGGGCGTCTGCCACCTCGTTGTGATCGAAGCCCATGACGGCGCCGAGCAGGAACGCCTGCCGGAGCTTGTCGGGGAGCTGCGCCACGGCCGCGTCCAAGGACATGCGCTTCACCGGTTCCGCCTGGGCCGGCGCCACGACCTGCGGGGCCGCCTCGAAGTCCACCGTGAGCACCCGGCGCCCACGCTTCCGGTGGCCGTCGCGCAAGGTGTTCTGAGCGACGCTGTAGAGCCAGGGTCGAAAGGGACGCCCCCGACGCCAGGTGCCCCGGAACCGGTGGACCTTGAGCCAGGTGTCCTGGAACGCCTCCGCCGCGATCTCCCGATCGGCGGTCCGACGGAGCAGGAAGCCGTACACGGGGCCCTGGTGGCGCTGGTAGAGCGCCCGGAAGGCCTCGCGATCGTCCTGCTGGACCCGTTGCATGAGTTCTTCGTCCGTCAGCGTTCGGAGATCCACCGTGGGTCTCGTTCTGGCTTACGACGGTGGAGCGTCGGGTGTGACACGTCGCGCGCAGAGCACCGCGATCAACACGCCCAGCGTGCACAGCCACGGGAACAGATCCCCGACGCGGCTGTAGATCGTCGGCACCCGGCCGTAAGGCACCTCCAGCACCCGGTTGACCTCCTCGTACACCCCCGTCTCGTGCTCGTAGCGCCCGTTGGGCAGGACCACGAAGCTCACGCCCGTGTACGCCAGCCGGAACATCGGGATGCCGAGCTCGGTGGAACGGACCGCAGAGAGCATGCCGTGCTGGTGCGGGGCGAAGGTGTCGCCGAACCACCCGTCGTTGGTCACCACTAGCAGCAGGTCCACGTCGCTCATCTTCTCGCGCACGAAGTCGGCGAGGATGGCCTCGTAGCAGATCGGCGTGGCGAAGCGCACCGAGCCGGACGCCGTCTCGGCTTCGAACACGACCGCCTCCGTGCCCGCCTTGAAGTTGCCCGGCCCCTGGATCAGCTCGCGCAGGATCGGGAAGGTGTCGGCAAAGGGCAGGTACTCCCCGAAGGCCAGGGGCACGTTCTTGTCGTAGCGGTCGACGATGATGCCGTTCGGCGCCATCAGGTAGACCGAGTTGCGCTGCTCGACGTACTCGCGCCCCGTCTCGGGGTCGGTGGTGGGCTCTGCGTAGCCGCCGCCGAACAGGATGGGCGCGTTCACCCGCCGCGCCACGTTCTTCATCAGCCGTCGCACCCCCGCACCACGAGGGTCGTAGGGGGTGGCACCCTCCGGCCACACCACCAGATCGGCGCCGTCCCGCGGCACCAGGTTGGAGACCCGGACCCAGTCCAGCATCGCCTGCCGGGCGGTGCCCCGCATGCGCTCTTCCATGGTGATCGACAGCTGCATCTGCGTGAGCCGCGCCGTGGGCCACGTGGCGACCTCCGCGTCCACCGCCGCGGTCCGCCAGACGCCGAAGCCCAGGTTGCCCAGCCCCACCGCGAAGCCCGCTGCGATCGCGCCCGGCGCGATCCCGCGCCCCTCACGCCAGCGGTACACCGCCTCGGCCGCGCAGGCGTTGGTGAACAACAGGAGGAAGCTCACGCCCTTGACGCCCGTCACGCTCGCCAGCTGGAAGGTCCAGGGGTTCTTGAACTGGGACACACCCTGGTAGTACGGGAACAGCTGCGGGCCCCAGTGCTCCACCGTCACGAGCAGCGCCGGCACCACCAGCACCCACCACGTGCCCAGCCGCCGTCGAAGCGGCTGCACCGCACCGAACACGATCGCGTAGGGCAGCCCCCACGCGAACGCGAAGAGGTGGATGATGACCAGCGCGATCGGCGACGGCAGGTTCGAGAACCTCACCACCGACTCGGCGATCCAGAAGAAGCAGGTCGACACCCCCGCGTAGCCCGCGATCCAGCCCAGCATCGCGTTCCGCCCGTGCTCCCCGGGACGCAGCGCCCAGAACAGGGGCACGAAGCTGAGCCAGTGCAGCCAGTGCAGGTTGATGGGCGCGGAGATGAGGGCCAGCAGCAGGCCGCTCGTCAGCGCCGCCAGGACGCGCGGGGTCACCGCCCCAGGCTAACGCTTGGCGTGGCGCTCCGAGCCGACGACGCCCTCAACGCGCGTCCAGCTCCGCGCAGCAGCGGAAGCCCGTGGAGTAGTCGTGGTAGCTGCGGCTGTGCGCGGTGGTCACGTACCCACAACCGTCCCCGTTGATGCTCCCGTCGGCGTAGAAGCCCCCACGGAAGGTGCCGTCGGCGTCGTCCACCCACTCGTGCAGGTTGCCGTGCAGGTCGTGCACGCCGAAGCTGGAGACGCAAGCGGTGAAGGCCCCACCGGCGGCCACCGTCCCGGACTGCTGGTTGATGCCGGGGTCGTTCATGTGCTCGGTGTCCCAGACGCCGCTCGACGTGCCGAAGTAGTCGGTGACCGGGTGGCCGCCCGCGTAGGCGTCGTTGCACGCACCGGCCACATACTCATCGCCGTACGGCCACGTCCACCCGTCCGGACCGCGACAGGCGAGGGTCCACTCCTCGCTGGAGCAGAGGCGCTTGTCCGCAGCCACACACGCGGCGCTGGCCTCGTCCCCCGACAGGTAGGCCTGCGGCACCAGGCCCTCGCCCGGCGCAGCCCGCACCGTCCTTTCGTCGACTTCCTCGTAGGGGCTCGACGCGCGCCACGCCCCGTCGACCCATTCCTCGAGCGTGGCTTCGAAGCGGTCGATGCAGAAGCCGACCACC
>Ga0114932_10001664_pt1 | contig 24814 bp, 34 predicted proteins | sample 2SBtaG_2_FD_87286 | JGI IMG/M metagenome (GOLD analysis project Ga0114932, IMG submission 87286) | Deep subsurface microbial communities from Kolumbo volcano to uncover new lineages of life (NeLLi) - 2SBTROV12_ACTIVE470 metaG | ecosystem: Environmental > Aquatic > Marine > Volcanic ...
CAAATAAAATCTCAAAAAGTATTAGCAAAGAGAATGTATGTGTAATAAAATAATTAACCACCCACAACAAAGCCTATTCTAGACGAACAGCTAATCAAAATCCACAACATCTTCATAAATCTCCATCTCCTTGCACGAAATGCCTAAACGAAGTCAGGCATTGAGCCCTCTCAACAATTTAAACCATATCAAACTCTAAAAATCATCTTCATCATTTTCCTTCTTTTTCTGAAGTTCCTTAATCCTCTTCAATGCAGCTCGAACATTCTTATTCAACTGAACAATGGAATCATCAAGCTGTGCTTTATTCTTAGTCCCAGTGCAAACCAACTTCCCATTAGAGAAAAGTAAGAAAGTCGCGGTAGGGTCATCTAACTTGTAAACAAGACCGGGGAATTGCTCAGGTTCATATTCTGTGTTTTCAAGTTCTAAAGATAAAGTATTCAAATTCAAATCAAGATTAATTGCACCCGAAGCCACAATATTCTGAACCGTAATTTTTGGCTTTATGGTAACCTTAACCCCAATTTTTTTCAATTGCTTGATTACTTGTTGAATTACTTCCTTTACCTGGGAAATAGATTTAGTCCCAGTACAAACCAAATTTCCAGAACTAAAAACAAGAACTGCAGATTTTGGTTTCTTAACCCTTAAAACCAATCCGGGAAAGGTGTCTGGGTTATATTCTGTATTAGGCTGAGTCCTCGCAAGTTTTGTAAGAGAAACATCTTTTTCAAGAGAGGTAGTCGCTACAATATTTTGGACCTTCAAAGAAGTATCCTTTTTTGAAGATTTTTTAGTAGATTTCGCCGCTGCCATAAAATAATATAGAAAATTCCTTTATAAAGGCTTTTGTTTTGGCGTCGGGAGTCAAACTCATCCCCCAACCTCTTCTTCAACTTCTTCCAACTGGACAATATCACTAACGCTCCTATCTTCTCGAAGCCGAACAATCCTAGGAAAACGAAGAGCATAACCTGAAGAGTAAGTAGGAGACTTTTGAATATTTTGATATTGGACAGTAACCACAATTTCAGGCCTAACCCGAATTTTGCGACCATGTTCTTCCACCATCAACTCTTTCAATTTCTCAGTCATCTCTCCATAACTTAATTCGTCCCCAGCCAACTCTTTCAACCCAGTAGACACTTTTCCTACCTCTAAAAGCTCTCCATCTGACCTACAAGAAACATCAAAACTAGTAAGCCATCCAGCCCTCTTTCCAGTCCCCCATTCTGCTCCTGTAATTACTAAATCAAAGTCTTTATCCTCAGGCTTTAACTTAACTGCATGACCTACCCGAGCCCCAGGTTTATAGGGTGCCTCCAAATTCTTCCCCATCAAACCCTCTTGTCCATCTCCAAGAGCCGCTTCATAAAACCTCCCAACTTCCTCTTCTTCCTCAGTGATTATCTGTTTAGCTAAAACAATCTTAAATGATTCCTCTTTAACAATTTTCTCAATTAACTTCCTCCGTTCAATAAAAGGAGTTTCAATAAGACTCTTCCCCTCAAAATAAATAATATCGAATATAGCCAACTCAATTGGCAACTCCTTCGCCATCCTCTCAATCCCATACTTTCTCCGAATCCTCTGGCTAATTGCTTGGAAATCAGTATACTTTTTAGTCTCAGCATCATAACCAACTGCTTCCGCATCCAAAATAAAATTCTTCCCCTTAACATGACTCTGAACATAAGAAACAATCTCAGGGAATTGAAGAGTCACTTCTTCCAAGCGTCTAGTAAAAATTTTCACATTCCCTTTAGAATCTTTATTCACCATAACTCTAAACCCATCATACTTATATTCAAAAGCAGCAGGACTTCCAACAATCCTAAACGCGTCCTCGACATTATGCGCTTTCGGAAACAACATCACCTTAACCGGCTTCCCTGGAGACAATTTAATCTCCTCCAATTTGTCAGAGCAAGCCTTCTCAAAGACTTCTGCAAAATCAGTCGCCTTATCATAAGCTTCTTGAACTTTAGCCACATATTTTTTCTTCTCTTCTAAATCTTTAGGCTTAAAACAATGAACTACAATAGAATCCCTTAAAATCCCAGAACCAACACCAATCTTCAAATCATTCAAAATCGTCCGAATAATATACTTAGCCTCCGAAGCCGAAGCAGAATGCAAAAGCTCAACAATAAGACCAATCTTTAAGTCGACAGTTCCTTTTCCTTCAAGTGTTGGAATCTTTCTCATGTTAGCCATAACCTTCTCAACGCTTAGCTTTTCAGAAAACAAAGACTTTTGCTGTTTCTTCTCACCTATCATTGACTCAGCGACCTTCCCCAAATCTCCAAGCTCTTTAAACTCTTCAACAACCTCTTCGTCCATTACCCCCACTGCCCGAGAAATAGCTCTTATAGCCAACTGATGAGAAATCCCAAGCTCCCGAGAATCAAAGTCCGCAAAAACAGAACCCTGAAGTAAGTAAATTAACTCTGGCTCTTCTTGAATCTCCCTCAAAAAATCCGCAAGTATCTCAGTCTTCAAAAGACCTTTAGTCGTAGATTCAAGTGAACTATAAACTTCACATAGTTTCGAATATTTCATAATAAGACAAAAGGTTGATGGGTTTTTATAATCTCCCAGTCAATCTCAAATAGGCATTAATCATTCAAACAATCTTTCGGAATAATAGGTTTTATCTCCATCAAAATAATACGTCGAAAGTTGCCAATCTCCTCCGTCCCCACGATTTTCCGTAGCAAGGAAAGTCCTATCATTAAAGATAAGCACATTAAAATTTTTAGGGCTAAACGGATACATTGCTTGAGGGTCATCAGAATCTTCTGAAGGGTTTCTTAATTTTTCATAAGGCACTCGCCTATGTTCAGAAACAACCTTTCCAACCAAATCCGTCAAAGAAAATCCCTCCCTATCTTCAGGATTAGCCCTGCCCAATCTTTCAACAATATCATTATCACTAAAAGTCATAAAAAAATAAAGGATACAATCTTTATAAAATTTCCCAGTCAACATTGCTAACTAACATTTATAAAACAAATCACCCTAAAACAAACATGGAAATAGAAGTAACAGATGCAACATTTGAAAAAGAAGTAATTGAAAAGTCCCGCGAGACTCCAGTCATTGTAGACTTCTGGGCAGATTGGTGCGGACCCTGCAAAATGCTAGGCCCAACATTAGAAAAAGTAGCAAAAGATTACGATGGGAAATTCATTTTAGCAAAAGCATTAACTGACGACAACCAGGCACAAGCCCAAAAGTATGGTGTAATGTCAATTCCAAGTGTAAAACTCTTCAAAAACGGAGAAGTTACAGCAGAATTTATCGGAGCTAAGTCAGAAGATGATGTTAAGAAGTGGCTTGATGAGAATTTATGATTATTCTAATTCAAAATAAGAAGAAATTTTATTAACAATATCTTTATAGAAATTATTCTTTATACTCCCTAATTTTTTAACAACGACTCTTTTGTCTATTGTAAAAATTCTATGGGGTTTGGCCCAACTTTTAAATGGCAAAGAACCCCCCACCATAAATGACTTCTTAATTTCAAATTCTTTCTGTTTTTTAGAAGTAATAAGACAACAAACAAAATCCTCTCCATTAAGTTTAGAATTTGAAATAATTAGTGCAGGACGTCTTTTAGCACCAGTTAAGTCAGAGTAAGGAAATGGAACTAAAACAATATCCTTTTGCCTATAAATTGTATCAGACATTGTCCCATCTCTCATCTTCCTTATTATCCCAATCTTTTTTCAAAACATTCTCAGAAGCAATCATAGTAAGTATTCCTTCCTTATTTTTATCTCCTTCAAGAGAATCAAGCTCTTCAATTCTTTGTTTTATAGCCTTTCTAACAAACTCACTCCATTTAACTTCAGAATATCCCTTCATAAGATCATAAACTTCCTTCTCAATAGATAGCGTTATATTTGTCATATAAGATTAAGTGAGCCCACTTATTTAAATCTTTCTAAAAATCTAATTACCCCTTCTTCTATTCGCCCTCAAACTAGGTCTAACCTTCGGAGCCTTAACTGGCGAATTCCTCAAACCTCTAGCCTTCCTACTAGTGCTTGTAATTGCTCGAAGAGCCCTTTTCTTAGGTGCTTTAACCAAAGGTCCAAGTTGCTTATCTTTCTGGATTCCTTTATCAGCTCGGTCAACTAAAATCACTTCATAGAAATAATGGATTCCATCTTTTCCAATTAAATAAGAATTCAAAACTTCCATGTTTGTATATTTTCGAGCAACCCTTGTTTCAGCAATCTCTTTATAATTCATCCTCAAATTCTTTCTAATATGAAGTCTCTTCGTCCTACGTGCCTTATTCGGACGAGACCTTTTATGTCCGCCTCGCTTAAGTCGAATACGAACCACAACAACACCCTTCTTAGCCTTATATCCGAGAGCTCGAGCCCTGTCAAGTCTAAGAGGCTTATCTACCTTAACAACTGCATTACCTTTTCGCCATTCAATCATTCTAGCTCGAAGAACTTTAATGTCTGGCTTCTTCCAAGCTTCTCTTAAAAACTTTGTAAGTCCCATGTTTTATGATAGAAAAAATTGCTTTAAAAAGCTTTGGAGTGAAAAAAGTTCTCATAAAAATATGAGCTCGCAGGCAATTCGCTCTTCACTATCAATAGAGATTCTAATGCTAAACCTTATAAATCAAATTTCTTCATTATAGATACCTGAGCTCGTGGGCAATTCGCCCTTCACTCTCAAAGATAAAGATTCTATTTATTGAGAGCAAAGAGCTCACATTCAGGAACAGCGCATCGCTCTTCGCGATGTAAAAAACCTGAGCTCGTGGCGCAGTCAGGTAGCGCATCGCTCTGATAAGGCGGGGGTCCTGGGTTCAAATCCCAGCGAGCTCATACACCCCTAGGATTTGAACAAGGGACATCTATAAAACTAACCCCTAACCCTCTAAGGCCCAACAACCAACTCATCTGAAGGATTATATCCCTTCATAACATCTACAAATTCCTCTAAAGATTCAAGTGTAGGCCCACTAGAAAAATAACCTCTTTGAAGATAGAATACTCCGGAGTTTTCAGGAATTTCTTTAGACAAATAATTTATTAAATCCCTATCAAAAGCCTTCTGATTTTTCGAAGTAATCCTATAGGTTTGTAGCAATTCCCCATGAACCTCTCGAATAGAGGGGGCAAAATCTCTAAAAGTTTGATTATCAGTATCTCCAGAATCCTCTTTAAAAGAGATATAACCTCCAAGACATCCAGCAACTACAAAAAATGGAAGAAGGTCGTTAATATTTCTCCTCACCAATTTTACAAGACTCATAAAAATCTAAATACTCTCCACTATAAAAATATTATTATCCTAAATCTAAGCTTTCAACTCAACATAAACTTTATTCTGTTTAACGAAATAGCCAACAATTTCAACAGTTAGTGGAATAAACCGAACATAACATTTATCTTTAGAATAAGCTTTAACCTCAATTCCAGTAGCAAGTTTTGTAAGAACAACATCTTTCTTAGATTTAACTCCTTGAGTTTCAATCTCATAAATAATTCGGTCCCCAAGCCGTCTAACCCTAGATTCCGCGTCCACCCGGGGCAACTTCATTCTTCTCTCAGATTCTTTAGGATTAATATTATCAGAGATAGAAACTTCAGGGGAAGCTTCCTTAACAACTTGCTTCATTTGAGGCATTCCAGTAGAAACTTTTATCTTAAATCCTTTTGGAGCACCTTCAATATTTTCTCCGAGGTTAGAATTATTCATTTGTTGCTCCAATTGCTTAACTAGAGAATTAACCATTTTTCCAAGACCAAAAGGCAATTTTAAATCCCCTGCTATATTTGGCATAGAATCGTTTTTCCCAAGCATCCCAAAGTCTTCAGACCTTCTAGTTCCATTAAAGGAGTTACCACAGCTAGGACAGAAATTAAATTTATCCTTAACTTTCTCATTGCAGGAGGAACATATTTTCTTTTTGAACATTATTTAGTTAATCCACTTTACTATTTAAATATAATGTTCTACTTTTTTGACAAGTCCATTCAAATGATGAACTTCTCTAACGATTCCCTTAACAGGCTCAAATTCCCGAATGAAAAATTCTGAAGAAAACTTCTTAACATGCCTAACTTCTCTCAAATATTTAAGACCAAACATTACAACTATTAATCTAGCAATACCCGAGACTAAGAAAGTAACCAAAATAGAATCCATAATGGAGAAGTCAATACCAACAATTAAAGAACCAATTCCTGCCCCTGCAAAAATTCCAAGACCAACAATCAAATTAAGATAAGATGAACCAAAACTTCTCTTCCTCGGACCAACAGAATCATAAATATAATTATTTGTAGCAAGGTTATATCCTGCCCAACCAAAACCACTAGTCAAAGAAGGGACCAATAATAAATAAATTTTAACCATTGCAGGGTCCATAATAAAAGAGGAGGCAAACCAAAGGAAAGGGTTTAGAACAATCAAAATAGAAGAAAGTCTCATCAATCGAACATTTCCAAACCTATCTGAGAATTTGCCAAGAAGGGGCAAAAATATTAATTGAAAAACAACTACAGAGACTGTAACAGACATAAACCAAACATATGAGAATCCCAAATTCCGAAGCATGTAAACTGCCCAAAAAGGACCAGAAATTCCAAGAGCTACACTAAATACTCCCCTAAATAGTGTAAATCTTCCAAAAGGAGTTTCAGGAGCTTTCTTAATAAAATCAAAAAACGAAAAGTTATCTTTTTTCCGAATTTTCAAACGAGGCTCATATTGTTTTTTTAAAAGCCTCAAAGACCAAATTCTAGATATAACAGCAAATAAAAACAAAATTCCAAAACCAAGAAGAGTAAATCCGAGTACATCTCCAAGAAGAGCTCCAACCCTCTTAGAAGCATCTAATATTATCGCTCCAAAAATTAAAGTTAAAACTCCTGAGAGAGAAACCAAACGATTCCTTCTAGAAAAATAAGAACCTCTCTCTTCCTTTGGAACAAGTGAACCCATCCAAGAAAACCAAACAGGAAAGGCAATAGCAGTTACCCCATAAGCAATCCCTATTAATATTATAGAAGTCCAAACCATTCCAGGAACTCCAAGATAAAAAAGAAAACCTGCTAATAAAATGGGAAACCATAAAAGAATTCTAAAGAAAAGACTTGTAGTAACTATTTTTTTCCTAGAATATTTCCCAAGAAGGCTTGGAGCTTTTAATTGTACAAGACTTGGGATAAGATTTGTAAGGGCATATAAAACTCCAATTTGACTAGAGGTAGCATTCATAGCCAAGACAAAAGGAGAAAAATAAGAGACTCCAGTACTAGAAGAAACAGACGCAATAGCTCCTTCCTTTACGCTATCATCTAAACTTTTACGAACTTTCTTTGCAACAATTGGGTGACTAGCCCGAAGCTTCTCAAAACTAGTTTTCTCTCTCTTCTTTTTCATACTAAATAATCTAAAATCTATTATAAAAATCTTCCCACATCACTTCCTAGAAACTCTCTTCTTAACCTTTCTAATATTCTTTTTGGTTTGTTTTACAACGGCTTTAACATCTTTCTTAGTCCTCTTGATATCTTTCTCAACTCTCTCAATAAACCAGAAGAGATTATCCCTAATTCTATGTCCCACAATCGAACCAATTCCTGCAGGAACTAAGATTAGCGGGTACCAAAAGAAACCAAACAAAATCATTACGTAACCAATCCAATTATGGTGAACTCTCATTTCGCCAAAAATAAACTTATAATATTCTTTCTTTTCAAGGTGCATCCCTCGTTGAACTCTTGCCCAAAAATAATCTAGGTAATACCCAATAAGAAAACCAACAATAATAATTATAGCATCCCTCTCCATAATAACTCATCCCAAATATATTATAAAAGTCTCCCCATCCAAAAAACCTATAAACTATTTTAAACTCCTAAAGACATGGCAGAAAAATTTTACGTAACGACGCCGATATACTACCCGAACGACATCCCCCACATCGGCCACGCTTACACAACTCTAGCAGCAGATGTCCTCTCTAGATGGAACTCCTTACAAGGAAAAGAAGTTTTTTTCCTAACTGGAACCGACGACCACGGAAAGAAAATAGCAAACACTGCAAAAGAAAAAGGACTCTCCCCTCAAGAATTCACAGACAAACTCGTCCCAAAATTCAAAGACGCTTGGAAAAATCTAAATATAAAATACGATAGATTCATAAGAACGACAGACAAAGACCACGAAAAAATTGTAGGCGAGGTTCTACAAAAATGTTACGACAAAGGAGACATCTACAAGGGAGAATATGAAGGGCTATATTGTACTGGGTGCGAAGCATACTTCACAGAGAAAGATTTAGAAGACGGAAAATGTCCAATCCACAAAAAGCCTGTAGAAAAATTAAAAGAAGAAACTTATTTTTTCAAATTATCTGAATATAAAGACAAGCTCTTAGACTTCTACAAAAAAAATCCAAAATTCTTATCTCCAAAAAATCGCTCAAAAGAAATAATCAACAGAGTAAGCGAAGGTCTAAATGATCTAAGCATTTCAAGGGCCTCTTTCGATTGGGGAATCCCTCTACCATTCGACAAAGAACATGTAACTTATGTTTGGTTTGATGCACTATTCAATTATTATTCTGCAACAAGAAAAAAAGGAAAAGAAAAATTCTGGCCTGCAGACGTTCACTTAATCGGAAAAGATATCTCTTGGTTCCATACGGTATACTGGCCTGCATTCCTAATATCCGCAGGAATAGAACTTCCAAAAGTAGTCTACTCCCATGGGTGGTGGACCTTCGACAAAGAAAAAATCTCAAAGTCAAGAGGGAAAATACTTCATGTTGACAAGCTAATCAAAATCGCAGGAGTAGACTCTGCAAGATATTTCTTATTCAGAGAAGCTTCTTTCGGAGAAGATGGAGATTTCTCCGAACAAGCCCTAATCGACAGACACAACAACGAACTCGCAAACAAACTCGGAAACCTCATCTCAAGAGTCTCGTCCCTAGCTGAAAAATATGGAATTGAGAAAGTTAAGGATAGGCCTCTAGATAAAAAATGGAAGAAAGTTTTAGAGGGTGGAGAAGCTACTTATGAGGAAATGGTGGGGAGTATAGGTTCTAATGATGAAGGTAGAGTTATACGTTTTTTGGAAATAAAACATGGGGGAGGGTCTGACGCCTTACTTCTTAGTTATCCCCAAGTTCTTAATGAAGTAACTCAATATTTTGTAAAGAAACATATGGAATCATTCCAGATAGATAAGGCATTAGCCACTATCTTTTCTTTTATTGATGGCTGTAATGAATTTATACAACTAAGAAAGCCTTGGGAAAGCTCGAAGAAGTTAGAGTATAGGAGATATGTGTTGGGAGAGGCAGTTAGAGCAATCAGAGAAATCACAACCCTTCTCTCCCCATTTATCCCAGAAACTTCAGAGAAAATCTCCAAGATATTCAAGACAGACAAAATAAAAAAATCCCCAATAATCTTTAAAAAGATAGAAGTACAATAAAAAATATGGAAGGAGTAGCCCTAATCAATTATGAAGATTTCTCAAAACTAGATATGCGAGTAGCCGAAGTCCAAAATGTGGAAGAAATAGAAGGTGCAGATAAACTTTTCAAATTAACTGTAAGCATCGGAGAAGAACTAAGAACTATCTGTGCAGGAATAAAAGAATTCTACTCAATGGAAGAATTAAGAGGAAAGAAAATAATTGTCCTAACCAATTTAGAGCCAAGAAAATTAAGGGGAATAGAAAGCCAAGGAATGCTTCTCGCAGCCTCCAACAGCGACCATACAAAAGTATCTCTCATAACACCCGACCAAGAAATAGCAGTGGGAAGTAGAGTTAGCTAATCTCATCTTGCACAAAATGCCTAAAAGAAGTCAGGCATGAAGCTCAAATATCCCTCAAATCAAAAACCACCTACAACCCAAACAACCGACCCAAAAATCCCTTTTCTATAGTGCCCTCTATTCCAGCAACCTTTCGAGAAATCTCCCCATACTTTTTAGAAACCTTACTTCTAGGATGGGTATGAACAACAGCATCCCTTAAATTCAATGCTTCCTTCACAGATTTGTCTTCCGGGATAACCCCAATAATTTGAGTTTCTAACATAGATTTTATAGAAGATAAGGGCATTTCATACCGCGCATCTTTATGACGTGTAACAATTACTCCATTAACATTCTTCCCCATCCCTCTAGCAACCTTAACAGCTTTCAAAGCGTCAGTTACAGCAGGCATCTCAGGATTTGTAACAATAATAATTTCATCAGCAACATCAAGAACAGCCATAACCTCTTCACTAAATCCAGCAGCAGAATCAATAATCACAAAATCACTAATTTTTTTTAATTTCTTAGTAATCTCTGGCAATTTTTTTGTATTAAATTTTGTAAGTTCTTTTATAGAAAGACTCGAAGGGATAATCTTCGTTCCGGAAGAATGTTCATAGATTGCTTCTTCAATATCTGCCTTCCCATTCAAAACATGGTTTAGGGTTACCGGGACAATAGGTGCACCAAGTTGCAAACCAACATTAGGAGTATTCAAATTCGCATCAATAATAATCACTTCCTTATTTAACTTATTCAATGAAGCTCCAAGGTTAATGGCAGTCGTGGTCTTACCAACACCGCCCTTCCCTGAATTTATCACAATTACTCTTGCCATTTTCTTGTTTTGGAGAACTTATTTAAAAAGAGTTCTCTTGCTCTTTGGATACCATTTTCTTATTTTAGAGAACTTATTTGAAAAGGGTTCTCGTGCCCTTTGGGTACCATTTTCTTGTTTTGGAGAACTTATTTAAAAAGAGTTCTCTTGCTCTTTAGGTATCATTTTATTTTCGTTAAATTATCAGAAAAACTCGGTTTATAAATCTTAGTTATTCAAACTATCAAAATCTTTTTTATAGCAGTAATAAAATTATCCACAATTTCAGAATATTCTCCCAGTTTTTCCATATTAATTTCAGTAGTTTTTGTTGGACTAATAACCTTCAAACAAACATTTTTCCTAAATTCCCCTTCCCTAGTTTTATTCATATCTGGAATTCTTTTAAAGAAGATATATAATGGAATAGCTTCTGTAATCTCAGGATACTTTTTAAAATATTTTTTCATAAATTCAATCCTTTGTTTAGGATTTGTAGGCATTGTAGGAATTTTACCCTCTTCAACCTTAGCCTCGAGAATAGCGTCAAAACTAAGCTCAATTAAACTCTTCCACCGAGCCAATAAATTCAATATCACGTCGCAGGTTTTAGTATATTTTAAACTAACATACAACAGATGGTCGGCACTCGTCTTTTCTTTTATAATCTCTTCAATCATTTACGCTGTTAACCATTTAGTGCAAGAAACTCTTAGTCAAACACCTTTTTATATTTGTCGGAAACTTCAGAAAATCTCCTAATTGCAAGTTCTGCAGAATTTAAAAACTCTTTGAATCTTTCAGCCTTCAAAAATCTATATTCACCTTCAACTAATAAAATAATCTTATCTTTTTTTGAAAATTCAATAGGAGAGAGTCTCTGAGCCTTTTCAATTTCCAAAACTTTCCGAAGGTTATCAACAATAATTTCATCAAAATATTTTGGTGCAATTTCCGAAATAAAAATCTGAAGGTTCTTCTTAGAATTTCGGCCACCCTTACCCTCAAGAATCAAATATCCCCTAACCAAAGCCCCAACAGCAAGAGCAGACTCATTAATCACACCTACAAGAAATCGCTTCTCTTCATAATTTGCATAATTCTCAAATAATCTCTGAGCAATAGCCAAATGGTATTTCGCATTGATTAGATTCTCATCAAAATTTCTCATACAAAAGAAAATGATTAAAGCTTTTTATGAATTGTTGTGGTAAATTTACTCTTTCAACCCAACAATCGCCTCAGCAATGTCCCCATCACTTTTTTCTAAAGCCGCACGAACTTCTTCCTCAGATTTTCCAGTCTTCTCCATGACCATGGCAACATCCTCTTTAGAAAATGATTCACTAGATTCTTCTCGGGCTTCCCCAGAAACTTGATAAGTTTCCTGTCCCTGCATCATAACTTTTAGAACTGAAGGTTCATCAATGACCAACCTCTCATCACCCATTTCAAAAATAACTCGGTGAACATTCAAAGGAGTCTGAGAGATTCCCATCTTCTTCATCATACCTTGCATTTTCGCAGGATTAATTCCTCCTAACATCTAATAGAATAACCTCAACCCTATAACAAAGGCGATAACAAAAATAATCATTGCTACAACTGCCCCTGGGCCAAATTTAAACTTAGAATCATATTCTTCCTTATATCTCATTAACCCACCGAATCCAGCGGGCATTGCTGATTGTTCTGCCATGTTTTAGAAAACTAAGATGAGTTTATAAGATTTTCTAAAATCTAAAAATGGAAAATGTTTATTAATAAATCCATCTTATAGGGATTATGGTTTTGGAGAAAATAAAGAAAATATTGGACGAAGATTCTTCGCTGACATTAGAATCCTTCCAAAAATTACAAGAAGAATACGATAGGATTTTTGTTGATGACGAATTTAAAGAATTTGATAAGGTTAGACATACTTATGCACATATGGGGAAATTATTGGGAAGGTTAGCAGAATATGTACAAATGGTAGAAGATGGACACCCAGATTTTTCTACGAAAGATATTAAAGAAAAGGTAATCCCAGATTTATTAGTCTATTCTGTCTGGCTCTCAAAAGAGTTTGATGTTAATATTGAAGAAGAGTACCTAAAAAGAATTGTAGGGAATATAGAAAGACTACACAAAGACAAGGTATCCTCCGAAGAGCTTCAAGAATTAAAGGAATATATTGGAAAAGAAACTCCTAAAAGTGATTAGTCTTCTTCCCGAGGTCTCCACTTATAAACATAGTCATGATGGTCAAAATAAAAAATCGTCACTTCTTCATTAAAGTGCGTTATCTTAAACACCAAAACAAAATGTTTGTCAATATGAACTCTATTAAATGTCTGAAGAGGTTTCCTTAAGAATTTGTAAGTATGCTTTGGATTTTTTCTAATCCCTTCGATTTTTTTCCAAATTATCCTTAACTGTTTTGGGTTTTTCTTTGATAATTTCCTAAATATTTTATCTGCTTCTTCTTTTATAATTAAAGAATACATCTTAATTTAATCCATATCTTTTTGAAAAATCTTCAACCCTCACACCTTTCTGTTTCTCTATGTTCCTAATTTTCTTAATAAACCCTACTTGAAGTTCAGGCTCATTCTCAATTTCAATAAATTTACTTACAATAAACTCTACAGCCTCCCCCTTATCCTTAAGCCCCTGCCTTGCTTTCACTATGTTCAAAACCTTATTAGTATTCTCATCAAGTTTTATTAGTGCGTTTACCATTTTTCCTTAGTTAAACTAAGTTTAACTTATTTTTAAACTTTTCCTTTTAATTTTCTCAAAACCTCATCTTCCTTTCTCCGACTCAACCCATAACTTTTCCCGAACCGGACCAAAATTTCGTTAATCTTTCCCCAATATCTCTTTGGAAAAAGTGCCTCCAAATCTTTTTCAATTTTATCGGGATTTAAATTTTTAGTCCAACCAAGTTTATTTGAAATCCTTGCGACATGTGTATCAACTCCAATAACATCTCTTTTATGAGCCTCACTCAGATAAACATTCGCAACCTTCCTCCCAACTCCAGGAAGCTTAATCAATTCAGATAAAGTCTCAGGAACCTTGCCCCCGCTAGAAGTAATCATTTTAGCCGTCTCAATTATCCTAAAAGATTTAGTGGGAGCATAATTAACAGAAGAAATAATTTTTTTAACCAAACTAAGGCGAGCCTTAGCCAAATCTCTCATCTTAGGATATTTAACAAACAAAACATCACAAACTTGAATCGTCACCTCGTCGCGAGTTTGTGCAGATAAAATAGTAGCGATAAGCATTTGATATTTCTCAGGCCATTGAGCAGCCAACCTCATTTCATTAACTCCCTTCCGTTTAGAATTAAGTTTTAAAATAGCCCGAAGTTGTTTAACTGCCAGTTTTGATTTCATCTACTTCCTCACTATTTTTTTTAGCCCACTCATATATCCTTGCAAGGCCTTAGGAATATTAATAGAGCCGTCCTTGTTCTGATTATTCTCCATCAGAGCAATAAGTGCTCGAGGACTAGCCACAACAGTATTATTCAAAGTATGTGCAAAATAATTCCCCTGACCCCCATTAATCCGAATCCCAAGTCGACGAGCCTGAGCGTCTGTCAAATTAGAACAACTTCCAACTTCAAAATATTTTTTCTGTCGAGGGCTCCATGCCTCAACATCACAAGATTTAGCCTTTAAGTCTCCCAAATCTCCAGAACAACACTCAAGAGTCCTCACAGGAACTTTCAACTTCTTAAAAAATTCAACAGTATACGATAGCATCTCATCATAAAATTTATATGAATCTTCAGGCTCAGAAATTATAATCATCTCCTGTTTCTCAAATTGATGAACTCTATAAAGCCCCTTCTCTTCAATCCCATGAGCCCCTTTCTCCTTCCTAAAACAAGGAGAATAACAAGTAATCTTCTGAGGAACCTCCCCTCTTTTTAAAGTCTTATCTTTATACATCCCAATAATTGAATGCTCACTAGTTCCAATCAAATATAAATCTTCATCCTGAATTTTATACATCATATCATCCATCTCTGCAAAACTCATGACGCCCTCGACAACACCACTTCTAATCATAAAAGGAGGGACACAATATCCATAACCTTTCTCAATCATAAAATCTCTAGCATATGAAAGAATAGCCGAATGAAGTCGAGCAATGTCCCCTTTCAAATAATAAAACCCTTGCCCAGAAGTCTTTCGAGAACTCTCCATATCCAACCCACCTAATTTCTCAGCTAACTCAGCATGGTTATAAACTTCATAGCTTGGAACTTTTGGCTCACCAACCCTTTCAAGTTCAACATTCTTTGCTTCACCCTCTCCAATTGGAACAGACTCATGAATAAAATTAGGAATCAAGATCATTTTCAAATCAATTTGGGATTTAAGTTTATCCGCCCTCTTCTCTACCTTCTCAATCTTTCCAGGAATCTCCTTCGCCTCCAAGATAAATTTCCGAGCCCTGCCCTTCTCTCCAGATTTCATGAGCTGATTAACTTTCTCACTAATCTTATTCCTTTCAGACCTCAAATCGTCCGTCTTCTTCTTTTCTTTTCGCCACTTAACATCCAATTCAAGAACTTCGTCAACCAAAGGCAACTTATCTTCTAAGAATTTCTTTTTGATATTCTCCCTAACAAGATCAGGGCTCTCCCTAAGAATTTTAATATCTATCATAAACTCCCTCCATATCTTATATTAACTTAGAATATATTTAAACCTTCCCTCAAAAACTTTATTAACCAATTTACCCTAAATCAAAAATGGACGAAAAAGAACTTGTCAAAAGAACAAAAAATTCCCTAAAGGCAAAAAAGTCAAGGGCCGAAATCCTAAAAGGTTTTCAGAAAAAAGGATACAAGCTAGAATACGCCGAGAAATTAATAGCAAAAGCAAATAAGAAAAAAAAGATAGTCACATTATCTCTTCTTTCCATGATAGTCCTCTCATCCTTAGCCTTAGCGGGATATTCAACATTTTTTAACAAAAATAAATTTGATATTCCAAATCCAATGGAAGGATTCACAATAACAGGTAATGTAGTAGCTTCTCCAGAAGGAGTAGCAGAGCAAATAGAGATAACCCCCGAATTTATATCTTATCTTTTAAACGAATTCGGAGCATGGCAACTCCACCCAAACCCCTTGACATTTGAAAAGCCAAGTATCAACTTCAAAATAGGAGAAGAACATTTCAGCTCAGAAATCAGAAAAGAAATTATAACAACAAGAACTCTCAACATGGAAGCAGATTTACAATTCAACACGAACAAAGAAACATTTGTCACGATTATTTCTTCAGACAATCCAGGCAAAATACTCAAAGACTCTATATCAAATGGAAAAATCTCAATAGATGTCATCGCAGGAGAAGCAGAACTATTATCTAAGGGTTACCTAAATATCTACAATTCATTAAAATAGTGCTACTACCCAAAAATTATCTGTCACTGAGAGGTTTTTTTGTATCTACTAAAGATGGACGAATTTTTTGAGAAAACCTTATAAGTCACCTGTAACTCTAATATATACATTAGAAAGTATATATTACAACATGGGAGACAGTTTCGATTTATTTTTTAGAAGAAAGCCAGCAATGATGCTGATAGCGCTAAAAAAGGTATCCCGTGCCAAATACGGCTCCCAATTAGCAAAAGAAGTTGACTGTACATATTCCCACGCCGTTAAAATTCTCCAAACTCTAGAAGAACTTGGTCTAGTCTCCTTTGAAAAGAAAGGCAGAATAAAGATAATCAAGCTAACAAAGAAAGGAACTGACGTCGCAGAGCATATAGAAGGTATCCGGAAGATTGTTGGATAATTTTCCAAGTTGATACAAAAGAATTATATACTTCTATAACCTGTAAGATTTATTATGGACCCTCCTTATCTCCAAGACCTAATGAATGGACTAGGAATAACAGAATTGGGCATTTTTCAACCCTCTGCAAGATATCATCATGGTATGGATATGGTGGAGTATCACGCGGAAAATTCTACAACGGTCACAGATTGGGTAGACCCAAGATTATCTCTAATTTCTCATGGACATGAAGATAGGGTGGTTGGAGTCAAATTTGATGGATTTAAATATGAATTCCAAAGATTAAGAAATAAAATTGGCTGGAGAGAAGGACAACTCCTTCCATTAACTGACTACCTTGACGCAATACGCCAAGAAGAAGTATCAGAAGAAATAGCAAGTATTCCAGGGCGTGACCAAAAATATGACCTCGCAAGAAAATGCATCCGCCAAGTTCATCTAACTGCTGAAGATATGCAGGAGATTCTAGGATAAAACTCCTAAGTTTTCTAACCTCCAATCATCAAACCTCGCAATCACTTACTAAATTCCCCTTCCTCAGCGTAAAAATGTGGCAAAGCCCATTTTGAAGCAAGTCCCCTAACCTAAACTCCTTCCTTCTCCTTCAAAACTTTCTTCCCACCAAAAAACATTATCAGCAAAAATCCAATAGCCGAGATTAAAATATTCTTTGCCTTTTCAACAAGACTTATAATAAGCCCAATACTTCCATCATTCTTCAATACTTTAAAGAGTCCAACTTGACCAGCTTCCATAGACCCCATGGCCATCGGCAAAGGTACAAGATTAGCAGCTCCAACAACAATTACAATTAAAATCCCTTCAAGAAGAGTAGTGTCAACTCCAAGACTCAACAATAAAAATTTAAATTCAGCAATAAAGAAAATAGCAGAGAAAACATAAAAGATATAACTTAAGAAAAACGCCTTCTTTTTATGAATCATAAAATGGCTCATTTTAGAGTCCACATCTTTTAGGACTTTAGACATTTTTTTAATTCGTTTCTCACTTACAAAAAGATTAAACAATGGAAAGAAAAAACCCTTTTCCTTAATAAATCTATGATAAATAAATCCGACTCCAATAACACAAATACTCATCAAAACAAAAAGAAGCCATTTAAAATTCGAAGGCATCCAAGGAGAAATTACAAGAAGGAAAAGTCCGAGAATCCCAAAAGTCACAGCCCCCAAATATTCCATATATTTGTCTAAAAGAACGCTTGCAGTCCCAGTTTTATAATCTACCTTACAATCTTTCTTTAAAATATAAATTCTAAGAGGCTCGCCCCCATACCTAGCAGAAGGTGTTACATAACTCACCGCAAAACCAGCTAGCTGAATTCTAAGAAGTGTCCAAAACCCTATTTTTTTATTATACCCTCCAAGAATAGCTTGCCATCTCCAAACAACAGGGAAAAAAGAAAGAGCACTCAAGGCAAGATAAATCCATAAATATTTCCAAACAAAACCCCTCTCAATTAAATCAATAGAACTTCCGCCAAAAGCATAAATGCTATAAATAAAAAGCAAAAACCCTCCAATAAAAAGTCCAATTTGTACACGATTCAACCTCTTCATTATTATCTAAGAAAAAGTTTGTTTAAATAATTAATCTAAGAGATGAAATGGCCCCAAGAGGATTTTGATCACCAGATCACCTACCGGGTGAACCCAAGGTTTAAATCTTAAATGGCCCCAGGGGGATTTGAACCCCCGACACCTAGATTAAGAGTCTAGTGCTCTAACCAGGCTGAGCTATGGAGCCATATATGATTCCCACCTTCCTACGAGAAGCTACGGAGCCATATAATTTATCAACTAAAAAATCATTTAAAAATCTTACCTAACCGTCTAAGATAATCGAGTGTATGAGTTTAATGGTGGAGAGTATTGTACTTACTTAATAATGACAATAATAGAAAACTTTATATAGCTTAAATTTGATTAATTTACATGACAGTAATTAATATGCTTGGATTGAAGGATGCAGGGATAGCTGTAGGTGATGAGCAATCTTCTAATCGACTTAGAAAATACAATGTTTCTCAAAAGGTTGTTCCCTTAGGGGAGAATTGTGTATATGGTGGAAGTGGATCGACAGATGGACTAAAAAATGTGTATCGTGCCTCTAATAGAATGGTCAATGAACATGGAGAAAGACAGAAGCTTACTGTTGGAGATATTTCTGGAATAGTAAGCCAAAATATTATAGATCTTAAACGAAGTGATGTTGGAAGGAATCTGATGGCAAATCTTGGAATATCTATTGAAGATGCTTTATCTGGGACCCATAATGGAAGACCCCTAGATTCAGAAGTAAAATCAAGAATTGCTTCGATTATCCAAGGATCTGATGAGAGAATGGGGATGGCCGTACTTGTTGGAGGGATAACTCCCAAGGGATTTGAAATATATACTCAAGATAGCGGAGGATATTTAGCCCAAAGTTCAACTCCTTATGTTTCTGTAGGGAGTGGTTCGGATGAATCAAATAAAGTACTCTCTCAGTTTGTTATAGGGCTCCCGAGGGATCAGAGACTACAGATTGATCCTAAACTTGGGATAGCAAAAGTAATAGAAGCAACAAATGCGTCTACTCAAATTAATGTTGGTGTTGGGGGGATTCCTTCTATTGCATATGTTACAAGAAATGGAATACTCCAACCAGGAGAAGATGAAACTAAGTTGGCAACGGAACTAGTTGCAAGTTTACCCACAGGAATACTCTCCAAGGAATTTGTGTACAATTCTACATTTGATCTTATAACAAATGGTGCCTCCTTTAGTCAAACTCATCAGGCGATGAGAGAAGTAGCAGGAGATAAGATAGGTGATCTTGAATTATTTCTAAGGGGTTATAGAATTAGTAAAGATTAATCATCAACCCTTACAACATTCTTACACTTAGTACATTTATAGAACTTAGATTCTGCTTCGTCCCCAGATCTCATTTGCCGAATCCAGAAATACGCTTTTTTATTCTTACATTTCTCACAACCATAATCTGTAATTGGATAAACCTCGCCTTGTTTCTCATCCACAACTGCAACGCTTTCTTTCTCTTCCATTTCTTCTTTAGTTTCAATTTTTACTTTCCCTTTCGCAGTATAACTACATCTAGGGCAACCAAATTTGGTCTTTTTCATCATAAGAAGTGCACCACATTTAGGACAAAATTCCATTTTTTGTAGAAATCCTGGAGATATTTAAATCTTCCCATTATAAGAACTAACACAATCCTCTATTATTGGAAGGCCTACTTCCTTCAAAGAAAATCAATTTCGCCCATCCAATTGCAGGAACTCTAAATAAAGCCTTCCCAATAACCTTCTCTTTTTGAATCCGCTTCTCTGAATTCAACTGATTAGAATTCGTAATATAATTATCTCCTTTTGTAGAATAATAACTCCCAGAATAAATAACCCTATGGATTAAAGGGTAACGAGAACCAGCTTCAAAAATAATAACATCCCCTACTTCAACTTCCTCCGCCCCTACTACAAAAATCACATCCCCTTTATCAAAACCATTTTGGAAATCCCAATTAGAAGTGTCCCCTATGGAAATTCCATAATCTTCATAAAGCGAACTAGCGAAAGTTTTCTCAAATCCGTCTTCGTGATGATACATAGAACAACTTTCCACTATCACCAATGGAAGCTCAGTTCCAGTAAGAAAAGACAACCCTGGAAAGAAAATAAACTTAATCAAAACAAAAGCCAATATTAAACTCACAAAAAAAGAAGGCCAACTATCTTTCTTCAAAAAAGAAGAAAACCCCCTAAAATATTCTAAAACTTGTCCCATCAAATATCGAGAGCAATATCCTTTATAAGGGTTTTTTATCACAAAATAACACAAATCTTTAAATAGTATACACTTTAAGTATACACATGGCAGATATATTTGAGAACACAATTCTTTGTAAGAATTGTAATAAAAAGATGGGACAAGATTCTCTAATAAGGAACGGATTCAGATTAAGAACTTTAGAATGTAAACCATGTCATAACAGAATAGTTCATCCACAAGATTTAAAAGAACACGAAGATTTCCAAAATCTCAAGAAGAAAAATTTCAGAGTGAAATTGAGATATGTCGGAAACTCATACGCCGTATCAATCCCTCGTGAAATAATTGACTTCATGAACGAACAGGAAAATCAAATGAAAGAAATGGTAGACTTATGCTTTGAAGAATTTGGGAGGATTTCACTAAACTTTTAAGATGGTAAAAAAATCCCCACAAGGACAAATAATAAAACTAAGAGTTTTAGAAGCCTTACAAGATGATGCATACAAAGGCATAGTGAGAATAGATTCAGGACTAATGAAACAATTAGATTTAGAAAGAGGGGATATAATCTCTATTAAAGGAGAAAGACAAACTTATTCAATTGTCGACAGAGCATATCCTTCAGACATGGGAGAGAAAATAATTAGGATGGATGGTATTGCAAGAAAGAATTCTAAAACAGGAATCGGAGAGTCAGTAGAAATTAAAAAAGCAGACATAAAAGAAGCAAAAAAAATAACAATAGCTCCAGCACAAAAAGGTATAATGGTTCAAGGAGATCCAGAAAATTTCAAAAGGGGACTCTTAGGAAAACCTGTCACAAAAGGAGATATTGTAGTGATGGGAGGAAGTCAGCGAAGAAGAGATTTAATGTCAGAGAATTTTGGGGATTTCCTAGGAGGTGACATGAGTGAGATTTTCAATCAAATGGGAATGGGTGCAATGCCTGGAGGATTAACCCAGATAAGGTTCGCAATAGTTTCAACTAACCCAAATCAACCCTGTATAATCACAGAGAACACACAAATAACTCTAAGTCCAAAAGCAGTAGATATCTCTGAAGAATCAATTCCCCAAATAACTTATGAAGATATTGGAGGCCTAACAAATGAAGTCAAAAAAGTAAGGGAAATGGTTGAACTCCCTCTTAAGCGACCAGAAATTTTTTCACGTCTAGGGATTGAACCACCAAAAGGAGTCCTACTCTACGGCCCTCCAGGAACGGGTAAAACCCTCCTCGCCAAAGCAGTAGCAAATGAATCCGAAGCACATTTCATTTTGTTAAATGGGCCAGAAATCATGTCTAAATTCTATGGAGAATCCGAAAAAAAGATAAGAGAAATTTTTGAAGAAGCAGAAAAAAATGCTCCCTCTATAATTTTTATAGATGAAATAGATTCCTTAGCACCAAAAAGAGAAGATTCTGGAGGAGAAGTAGAAAGAAGAGTAGTCTCCCAATTATTAACTATGATGGACGGACTCCAAGCAAGAGGAAAAGTAGTAGTAATCGGAGCAACAAACAGACAAAACGCAATTGACCCTGCATTAAGAAGGCCTGGAAGATTTGATAGGGAAGTAGAAATTTCTGTCCCAGATAGGGAAGGCAGATTGTCTATCTTAAAAATCCATACAAGAGGTATGCCCCTAACAAAAAATGTAGACTTGGACGAATTAGCAAGGAAAACTCATGGGTTCGTAGGAGCAGATGTAAATTCTTTAGCAAAAGAAGCAGCAATGAATGTTCTTAGAAGAAATATCCACAAATTTAATTTAGAAGAAGATGAAGAAATCCCACAAGAAATATTAAACGAATTGCGAGTTTCAAAAAAAGATTTTGATGAAGCATTAAAGATTGTCAGGCCTTCAGCAATGAGAGAAGTCCTAGTAGAAACTCCAAACACAAAATGGGATGATATAGGAGGAGTAGAAGGAGTAAAAAGAGATTTAAAAGAAGCAGTTGAATGGCCATTAAAATTCCCAGATTCATTTAGCAGAATGGGGATAACACCTCCAAAAGGAGTCCTACTCTACGGCCCACCAGGAACAGGTAAAACCCTTCTCGCAAAAGCAGTAGCAAATGAATCCGAAGCTAATTTCATTCAAGTAAAAGGTCCAAGCCTATTAAGTATGTGGGTTGGAAAATCCGAAGAAGGAGTTCGAAAGATTTTTGAAAGAGCAAGACAAGTCTCACCTTGTGTAATCTTCTTTGACGAAATAGATTCCCTTGCAGGTAAAAGAGGACAATCAGTTGGTGGAGGCTCAAAGGTAACAGAAAATGTTCTAAATCAAATGCTAGCAGAAATGGATGGTATAGAAGATTTAACAAATGTGATAGTAATAGGGGCAACAAACAGGCCAGATATTCTAGACCCGGCGTTAATGCGTCCAGGAAGATTTGATAGAATAGTCTACGTAGATGTTCCAGATAAGGAAGGAAGACTAAAGATTTTAGAGATTCACACAAAAGGAATGCCTCTTGATAAATCAGTAGACTTAAAGAAACTCTCAGAAGAAACAGAAGGTTACACTGGAGCAGACATCGAAGCCCTAGCCAGAGAATCTGCAATGCTCGCTCTTAGAGAAGATATAGAAACAAAAAAAGTAACAAAGAAACACTTCGACAAAGCAATGGAAAAAGTCAGCCCTTCAGTATCACAAAACGACCAAGAAAGATATAAGCAAGTAGAAGCAAAATATCTTAAGAGTGCGAAGGCGGCGTTGGCACAGAACGGTGCAGTTTATGCTGGGTAGTTGACCATATAAAAATTTATATACATTTGAAGGATTGAAAAATAATGCCAGAAGATATTTTACCAAATCCTGTAGATGATTATGTTGAGAGTCTTGTAAGAAACTTAGGACACAATTCTTTTCTAAATGAAGCGAGAGTTTTTATGGGTTATGTCTTGGGTCCGGGAGAACACGACCGAGACCCTGCAGGAGAAATAAGACAGAGGTTGCAATATCATGTGGATGAAAGAAATCTTAGAAGGCTTCGCGATGAAAAGATAGTTGGAAGGAGTCTTGGGATGGCAGAAACATTTTACATACTAGGAGCTAAGGGATTAGAGGAAGCTTTAGAGAGAGAATAGTTGGGATTATTTTTAGAAACAAAAGCTAACCTCACTTCTTCAATACCTTGGTAGCATCACATGTCATTCTCCACAAACCTCCAACACACTACCAAACTCCCCTGCAGCGAAATGTCTTGGCAACGCCAGACATGAAGCCCCCTTACAAGTCCTTATCTTCAACAGTAGTTATATGCACATCATCTCCATCAAGGACATAAGTATGTTCAATCTGACTAACAGGTGCCTTTGTCTTTTCAATCAATAAAGGGTACTCATAAAAAATTCCTTGCTTGGTCAAAGTCGAAAAAATAAATCTAAGTTTCTTAAACCCTGCACGCTCAAGCCACCTCATGCAAAACGGCCGAGTCTTATAATTCTCTTTAATATATTTCACAACATCTCTAGCATCTTTATCCCTAATAGGTCCATCAGATTTCAATGAAAAAATTCCTCCTCCAGCACCACTATAAATATGCCCACTACCTGTCGTGATAAAAGGCTCAACAGCAAATGCAGTTTCACTTAATTCAGCCTCATTCTCATTTCTATAATTCGAAATACTAATCCCTGCATGAATCACATTCTGCCCAATTTCATGGCCTGACAACTCATGAATCACAGAGTAAGAAGTCCCATTATCTTTATTCCATTTTTCCAAAACCAAACTTACAGCTTCACCAACCTCATTCACTTTCATTCCAGGATGAACTATTTCCATAATTCTCTTTTGAACAGCTTCATTCATCTCAATCATATCCTTATAGAGCCCATCTTCAGTTAAATCAATAGAAATCGCCGTATCAGCAAAATAACCATTAATAGAAACCCCAGTATCAAGCTTCAACAACCCTTCAGCTACTTGTTCATCTCCAGGACTTGGAGTATAATGCGCCGCAATTTCATTCAAAGATAAATTCACTGGAAACCCAAGTTCCCCTCCAAGTTCAATAATCTTATCATCAATCTTTCGAGCAATGTCAATCAGTTTCATTCCAGGCTTAATCATTTCTCTGGCATAAGTCTTGATAGCCGCAGCTATTTGTCCAGCCTTCAAGTATGATTCTACGATTGATTTTTCCATGTTTAATAATAAAAAAATAGCTATTTATAAGTTTTCTAAGAGTCTTAAAGCTAACTTTGTAACAACTCTTTAAAGGTAACGGATAGAAAGATTTATAAACTCCAAGCTCCAAAAATCTCTATGAGTAAAGTAAGCGTTCCTTCAAGATTCGAGAAAGGTTTCACAACAGACTTAGTTAAGTCAGATGTTTATAAAGCAGTAGAAAAAGGCGCTGCAGAAAAATTTGGCGTAGATTCAAGAGCTTATAAAACAATCACAAATAGAATGGTTGCAGAAAACGGGACAGGTTCACAATTTTTCTTTAATACCGAGACTGGACTATATTTGCCTGAAGGTGTTAGAGTTTCTGGCGTTGATGATTTAGAAAGAATTCATTCTAACGCTCCAGAATTTTTTGATGGAACC
>Ga0114932_10001665_pt1 | contig 24814 bp, 24 predicted proteins | sample 2SBtaG_2_FD_87286 | JGI IMG/M metagenome (GOLD analysis project Ga0114932, IMG submission 87286) | Deep subsurface microbial communities from Kolumbo volcano to uncover new lineages of life (NeLLi) - 2SBTROV12_ACTIVE470 metaG | ecosystem: Environmental > Aquatic > Marine > Volcanic ...
GTCCGTGTCGGCCTCGGCTGTGTCGTCAGCCTGCTCGGTCTTGCCGTTGCAGCCAACCACGGCGAAGCACGCCAGGGACATCAGGATCGAACGGGTCATCGGTCTCTCTCCATCTCGAAGCCAAGCTGGTAACCCGCCCGGGAGGGTGACTACCAGCGTCCCTTTCGTGACCAACGACCGGCGCTGTGCAGCAGCACCCCCTGATCCTTGAGCCGGCGCAGCACGCCCATGATCTCGTCACGCCCCAGATCGGCGAAGGGCGAGCGGTGCAGGGAGCCCGCGACGAGCACCGCCTGCTTCAAGCCCCTGCTGCCGTAGTTCGACAGACGGTGCAGCACGTCTTCCTTGATCCATTGGTCACGCTGCGGATCTCTCGAGCTCGCGGGGGCTCTCGGCGCTGCCGTGCGTCGAGCCGTGCGCTTCGAGGGCGCCCGACGGTTCTGAGGGACATGCGGCTTCTGGACACGGGTGCGAGCCGCGGTGCCGAGCTTCACCCCATCGGGCTCCACGCCCTCGAAGGCGGCGCCCAGGGCGGCCAGGCGTTCCTGGGAGGTGGCGGGCAGCCGCTCGGCATCGGGGGAGAGCAGGATCTCCCGCAGGCAGGCCGGCGTGCGCGCCGGCGCGACCGAGCCGATCTCGTCGAGAAACCCGTCGAGCACGGGACCCCCCGGCAGGTCGGCGTACTCGCGCGCCACCCGGTCGCGAAACCGTCCCAGATCGCGGAGCGTGGGGCGGGAGAGGTCGTCACACACCGACAGGGCCAGGAGGTCGCACAGAGTACCGACCTCCAGCCTCGCCAGCGGCGTGATCAACAGATCCTGGATCTGCACGGAGACCATCATCGGGTCGGCGGTCCGAAGTCCCTCGGCGGTCTTCTTGATCACGGTGGACAGGGTGCACCTCCACGGAGCGCCTAATAGGCACCGAGACCGGAGGCGAGCATGCGCATCAGCAAGGTCTACACCCGAGGAGGCGACAAGGGCCTTACCAGCCTGGTTGGCGGCGACCGCGTGCGAAAGGACCACCCACGGATCGAGAGCTACGGCACCGTCGACGAGCTGAATGCGATCGTCGGCCTTGCGCGGACGTGGAACGCACGGAGCGAAGCTGCCGACGACGCCGTGGCGCGGCTCGACAGCATGTTCTCGCGGGTGCAGAACGACCTGTTCAACCTGGGCACCGACCTCGCCACCCCCGCGGCTTCGCGCTGGGAGGGCATGTACCGGGTCGGAGGTGACGACGTCGCGCAGCTCGAGGCCTGGATCGACGAGCTGAACGGGGATCTGCCACCGCTGGTGGAGTTCATCCTCCCTGGCGGCGGACCCGTGGGAGCCTTCATGCACCAGGCGCGCACGGTCTGCCGCCGTGCCGAGCGGCTGGTGTTGCACCTGATGGACGTGGACGACGAGGTCGGCGAGGGCTCCCTTCGCTACCTGAACCGCCTCAGCGACTTCTTGTTCGTCGCCGGCCGCTGGGCCGCGCGCGCACTCGCGGAGCCGGAGTACTTGTGGGAGAACCCCCACAAGCGCTGACCGCGCTCAGAACTGCCAGGACAGGGAGAGGCCGGGCCCGTCGCTGATGGCCACGCCCCAAGCCGTGACACCGACGCCCACCGCGGCCGCGCCCGCGCTACCGAGCACCAGCAGGTTCGTGCGGGACTGGGCGGCGTACAGGTCTGCCTCGGTGGTGGCGTCGTCGAAGTCGGCGCGGGCTGGGAACGAGGCGGCGTACAAGGCCCCGGACGCCAGGAGCCCGGTGAGCCCTCCGATCAGCAGAGGGGTCTTGGCGGCTGGACGCGTGCGCGTGACCTTCTCGGTCTGCGTGGCGTAGGTGTCCTCGGGGACCATCTGGGCGGTGGCCTGGGTCGACGCGATGAGCACCGACGACGGAAAGGCCGCGCCCTCCACCAGCCAGCTGCGCTTCACCGCGCCGTCGGCCCCGACGACCTGCACCACGTGGTACCGGCTCGGGCGCGCCGCCGGCATCGTGGTGACGCGCCCGTCGAGCAGCAGCACGTCGCCGTCCTTCAGGCTCAAGCTCCGACCGGGCACGAACACCCGCTCGGCGTCGAAGGTGCTGGCTTCTTCCTCGTAGGTGTTCCAGACCACGCTGCCCTGGGGGACCTCGTCGATGTCCCACTGGAAGGTGGGGTCCAGCTCCATCGCCGTGCGGAACCACAGCTTGGCTCCGTCGACGTCGCCTGCGAGCGCGAGGTGCGCGCCGATGTAGCGGTAGGCCAGCGCGTGCACCTGCTCGGGCACCTGCTCGCCGAGGCACGCGAGACCGCCTTCCAGGGCATCCCCCGCTTCGGCCATCGAGGTGGTGTCGCCGTCCGTCAGCGCGGTCTGGGCGCGCCCGAGGTCGGCGAGCATGGCGTCCCCCGAGTAGGGCGGGCACGGGTCCTGCGCGAGAGCCACGGCTGCGAATGCGACGATCAAGCCGACCTCCGAGCCCTGATCTTAGCCCAGGGGCCCCGGCTCAGTCTTCCAGGCGCGCCAGGGCCTGGCCCGCTTCCACCGCATCACCATCGGCCACGAGCCAGCCCGAGAGCGTGCCCTCCTGCCCGGCCACAAGAGGCGTGAAGGTCTTCATCACCTCCACCAGGGCCACGGTCTGGGTGGCGCTCACCGCCGAGCCCGGCGGCGCGAAGACCGGATCGGCCGGAGACGGACGCAGGTAGATCGTGCCGGACATCGTGGCCCGCAGAACCCGTCCTGCGACCGCCCCCTCGGGCGCTTCGCTCGTGACCGCGCCGTCGAGGCGGCCCAGGGCGATGAGCGCGTGGCCGTGTTCAACCGAGGTGAAGGCCGGTGCGTGATCGACCACCTGGCCCGCCGACCCCGCCGGCGCCACGACATCGTGCCAGCGACGCGCCTGCCGAAGCCTCCCGAGGACCGTCCCCGCCGTGACGACCGTGCCGCGGCCCACCAGGGGCACCCACGTGCCGACGGTGGGCGCGAGCAGGCGTCCGTCGCCGCCGACCGCGCTCAGCGTCCGGGACACAGCGCCTCCAGGTCGTGCAGCGACCAGATCCGGGGGTTCTTGACCCGCCGGTAGCCGACAGCCTGGTAGCTGCTCTCCACGCACACCTCGAGCCACGAACGCAGGGCATCCAAGGGGACGACCTCGTCGGTGTCCATCTGGGCGGCGGCGTGCACCGGGTCCATGTCGGCCTCGATGCGGCTGGCGACCTTGGCCATGCCCGCTTCGATGGCTGCTCGTTCCTCGGGGTCGTCGGTGGCGATCTCGAAGTTGGCGTCGAGCTTGCTGTTGAACGCTGCGATCGCCAGGGTGCGGCCCTCCATCACCGACTGACGGGTGATCGGGGTCGAGAGCTGGAGCACGGGATCGTAGGGATGGCCGTGCATCGCGTAGTAGCCGGCCCCTGAGGCCTTCCGCAAGAGCACCGTGAACACGGGGCTCCTCGCCGTTGCGTTCGCGTAGATCAGCGAGGACCCGTAGCCCAGGAGCCCCTGGGCCTCGGCCTCCACGCCGATGTCGAAGCCCGCCACGTCCTGGAGCCAGACGAGCGGCAGGCCATCGTCCGCGCAGGCTCGCGCGAAGGTGGTGAGCTTGGCGATGCCGTCTTTGTAGAGGATGCCGCCAGCACGGCGTTGCCCGGGCTTCTGTGGGTGTTCGGTCAAGGCCTGGTCGTTCGCCGCGATGCCCACCCAGAGACCGCTGATCCGGGCCAAGCCCACCACGACCTCCGAGCCCCGGTCAGGCAGGACCTCGTGGAACAGGGAGCCGTCGACCAGCCGTGCGATGACCTCGCGGATCGCGTACACGTGCCGGTGGTCGGCAGGCAGCAGGGCCGAGAGCTCGTTCGCTGCAAAGCGCGGTGGCTCGGGCGCGGCTCCGTGTCGGTGAAAGGCCACGGCGCTGGTCGGGAGGCGCTCGACCTCGCCGCGGAGCAGCTCCAGGCAGGTTCCGTCGTCAGGCACGCGCACATCGGCACAGCCCGAGCGGTGCACGTGCACCTCCGGCCCGCCGATGTCCAGTGAGGTGAGCCTCAGCGCCTTCGCGCCCTGGATGAGCGCCGCGCCAGCGATGACCATGTAGGCCTGCTCGGTCATGTACACGCGGTCGCTGATGATCGGCATGTAGCCGCCGCCCGCGATGCAGTCGCCGAACACACCGGCGATCTGCGGCACCCCAGCGTCCGAGAGCTCGGCGTTCTTCTTGAAGATGTGGCCTGCGCCACGACGCCCGGGAAAGGCCAGGCTCTGCTCGGGCAGGAAGAGCCCCGAGCAGTCGACCAGGTAGATGACGGGCAACCGCAGGGCGAGCGCGACCTCTTGGCCGCGCTCGATCTTCTCGGGACTGCGGGGCCACCACGACCCGCTCGCCACCGTGTTGTCGTTCGCGATCACCACGGTCCAGCGCCCGGCCACCTGCACGAACGCGGTGACCACACCGGCCCCAGGCGCCGGGAGGCGGCTGCCGTCGAACTCGCGGCCCCAGTTCACGAGCGAGCCGAAGGCGTGCACCCGGCTGCCTGGGTCCTTCAGGGCTTCGATGCGTTCCCAGGTGGTGAGCTTGCCCTTGGCGTGCACGCGATCGACGTAGCGCTCGCCCCAGCCAGCTTCCACGACGGCGATCTTCTCCGCGAGCGCCGCGTCCAGGTCCGCACAGCGCGCGCGGTTCTTGTCCTGCTCCGCAGACCCGATCACGGCGTCGAGCGGGTTGCCGACGGGCTCCATCCACAGGCGCGCCACTCAGGCCTCCAGCAGGGTGTCGAGGGTGGTGGTGTCGTAGTCACCGGACGAGAACGCCTGCGAGGCCAGGATCTGGCGCTGCAGGGCCTGGGTGGTGGTCACGCCCTCGATGACGAGGGCCGTCAACGCGCCGTCGAGCCGGGCGATGGCCTCCGCGCGGCTGCCCCCACGAGCGATCACCTTGCAGATCATGGAGTCGTAGTGCGGCGACACCGAGTCGCCCTCGCAGAGGTGCGTGTCGACGCGGATGCCCTCCCCTTGCGGCAGCACGAGCTTCGTGACCCGACCGGGACAGGGTCGGAAGCCCTGCTCCGGGTCCTCGGCGTTGATGCGGACCTCGATGGCATGCCCCGACGCGGCCACGTCCAGGCTGAGCTTCTGGTTTGCAGCAATGCGCAGCTGTTGTTCGACCAGGTCGACCCCCGTGACCTCTTCTGTGACGCCATGCTCCACCTGCAGCCGGGTGTTGACCTCCATGAAGTAGAGCTGACCGTCCGCGTCGCGCAGCATCTCGACGGTGGCAGCGTTCCGGTAGCCGAGGGCAGCCAGCGCGCTGGCGCAGCGGGCCCCCATGGCTGCGCTGTCGGAGGCCGCGACGACCACCGAGGGGGTCTCCTCGACGAGCTTCTGGTGCCGACGCTGGATGGAACACTCGCGCTCACCCAGGGCCAGTCCGTTCCCAAAGGCATCGACGAGCACCTGGAACTCGATGTGGCGTCCGCCCCGGATGAGCTTCTCCAGGTACAGCTCGGGGTTGCCGAAGGCGGCCTGGGCCTCGCCGGCAGCCTCGCTCCATGCCGCCGCAAGCTCCTCGGGCGCGAACGCGCGGCGCATCCCGCGACCCCCTCCCCCGGCGCTGGCCTTCAGCAACACCGGGTAGCCGATGGACTCGGCAACACCCCGCGCTTCGTCCAGGTCACCGAGCGGGCCGGGCGAGCCTGGGATCAACGGCACGCCCAGGGAGCCCATCGTGCGACGCGCTTCGACCTTGTCGCCGAGGCGGCGGATCAGGGCGGCCGAGGGGCCCACGAACGCGAGTCCAGCCGACTCGCACCGTGCCGCGAACACTGAGTTCTCGGCCAAGAACCCCCAGCCCGGGTGGATGGCGGTCGCACCGGTGGCGACCGCCGCTTCGAGCACGGCGTCCTGGTCGAGGTAGCTCTGCGCGGCTCGTGCGCCTCCCAGCACCACCACCTGGTCGGCGCCCTCCAGCCAGGCGAGATCGCGGTCAGCAGACGACGCGACGGCCACACACCCAATGCCCAGCCTCCGGCAAGTGGCCAGCACCCGGGCGGCCACCTCCCCGCGGTTGGCCACGAGCACCTTGCGAAACATCAGCCCGCCAACAGCTCGGAGAGCAGGCGACGCGCCAGGCCGCCATCCACCTCGCCCTTGTGCTCCCGCATCAGGGCACCCATGGCCATGCCCAGCTGGCGTGGCTCCGTGGCTCCGGTGCACGCTACCGCGGCCTCCGCCCAGGCCCGCGTGGTGGCTTCGTCGGCGAGCCTGGGCAGGAAGGCGTCGATGACGTCAGCCTCGAAGCGTTCGCCGTCGGCGAGGTCCGTCCGTCCGGCGTCGTCGTACGACGCCGCGGCATCGATGCGCTGCTTGAGCAGGCGCCGGAGCAAGGCGACCACGGCCTCGTCCGTTGCGCCGCCCGTTCCGGACTTCTCCAGCTCGATGATGCCGGCGCGCACCATGCGCAAGGCGCTGGTGCGCTGCTTGTCGCGCGCCTTCATGGCGCCCTTCAGCTCTCCGTTCACACGCTCGACGAGGGACATGGGGCCTTCTCCAGGGTCGGCGCCTGCCCTATCCCGGCGGGACGGCTGCAACCGCCTCGCGTCGACGGAGGTAGACGATCACGAGCACCCCGCCGACGAACATCAGGATCGAACCGTACTGAGCTGGCGTGAGCCCCGACCAGCGGACGTCGGCGCCGTCGAGGTCGGTGTTGCGGAGGAAGTCGAACAGGAAGCGGATGGGGGCGTACAACATCGCCCAGGTGGCCATGTAGAAGCCGCCCGGGCGCGGCTTCTTGTCGAGCCGCCAGAAGATGAGGGCGATCACCAGCACCCAGAGCGCCTCGTAGATGCCCAGGTCGTGGCGCGGGCCTCCGGGGAAGTCCACGGCCAGGAAGAAGTCGCTGGGGCGCCCGATGTGGTCGTGCACCACGCCGCAGCCCGCGCGTGCGAAGACCCAGGCGAAGGGAAACGCGAACATGATGTTGTCGGCGTAGTCGAAGTACGCGATCTTGCGCACGACCTTGTAGTAGACGATCGACCCGAGGATGGCGCCGAGGAAGCCGCCGTTCGACGACAGTCCCCCCCAGACCTTCAAGAGCGTGAGCCAACCCTCTTCCTCGATCAGGTGCGGGTTGTAGGCGAGCACGTGTACCAGGTGGCCCACGACGAAGCCCGAGCCGACGATCACCACCACGGCATCGACGACGTCGCGCGGCTCCTGGCCAAGGCGCAAGCCGCGGGCTCGAGCGATCTCGAGCCCCACGATGAAGGCGACGCAGGCCAGCGTTGCCCAGGGATCGATCGGGATGGGGCCGAGGTAGTAGACCTTGGGTGCCCAGTAGGGAATGAGGAGCGGCATCACGCAGTGGCCTAACGTCGAGTGGCCGTCGCGTTAGATCGAGTGGCGCTGGAGGGCCCGAAGCATGGCCGTGATCACCAAGGACGTCCTCGTCGTCGGCATGAAGCGCGACGACGTCCTCGCCTGGCTCGGCCAGGCCGACAACCACGCAAGGATCCTCGAGGGCGCCTTCGCCAGCTGCGACGCCAGCGGATCGGGGGCCTGGACCCTCGGCCTCGCCTGCCAGGACAAGCAGCGCACCTTCACCTACCGCTTCGACCGAGTGGACGACGCGCACGGCGGTCGTCGGGTGCTCTGCACCACCGAAGGCAAGCGCGTGAAGGGCAAGCTGCACTACTCGCTGCGCACCATGAAGCCGTCCACGAACACGATGATCACCTTGCACGCCGACTACGAAGCCGGCGGCGCGCTCGGGCGCGTGCTCGACGGCATGACCGTTCGCCCGGCGCTCGAGGTCGCCTGGCAGCGGGCCATGGACAACCTGGAGCAGGCACTGCTCGGGTGAGCTACGCTTCGCCGGTGCTGTTCTGGTTCCTGGCGTGCGCGACCCACCACCTCGGCGGCGAACCGGAGGTCGTGGAGCTCGACCTCATCCGACCGTGGCCCCACGCCGACAAGATCTACGTGCAAGCGGGGCTGCCCGACGGCACCCGTGGGGTGTTCCTCGTGGACACCGGAGCCGCCACGTCGGTGATCAGCTCGAACACCGCGGCGCGACTCGGCCTCAGCGGCATCGATCGCGGCGGGACGCTGGCGGGTCTGGGTGGCGAGGTCCCCTGGTACCAGGGAGAGCTGGCGTCGCTGACCCTCGGTGCCTTCACCATCGAGCACATCGACGTGGCCGTGGGCACCCCCGGCCTGCCGCAGGCCGCTGGGTGGATCCCCATCGACGGCATCCTCGGCAACAACGTCTGGGGCCAGTTCGTCGTCGCCATCGACTACCCGGCGGACGTGCTCGAGCTGGCGCGGCCCGGTGCCCTCCCCCTCCCCGAAGACGCCACACCCATGGCGTTCGACGGCCGGCACGTGGTCGTGCCGGCCGTGCTGCACGCCGAGGACGGCGATCTCAGGGCCGAGAAGAAGCTGCTCTTGGAGCTGGACACCGGGGCCCGGCGGGTGCTGCTGTCCGGAGCCACTGGTGCCGGCTTCGAGCCGCTGGCGCAGGAGGGAGAGGAACCGATCTACGGCATCGGCGCCGCCGATGTCCCCTTCTCGTCGTTCTACCGGCGCACACGCCGGGTGCCGCTCGCGTCGGTCGAGATCGGCGGCGCGTCGATCGAGGACCCGGGCGACGCGGTCTGGATCAACTACGAGGACGCAGCGCCCGTGGGTCCGTTGGCCATGCTCGGGCTCCTCGGTCATGCGGTCCTGTCGGACCACCGCGTGATCCTCGACTTCCCCGGCTCGCGCTTCGCACTCGTGGACAGCACCCGCGAGCCCCGAGCCCTCGACGGCCACGAGGTGCTCTACGACCAGGACCTCGTCGCCTACGGAGACGACCCCGAACGAGGCCTGTTCCGCGCACGCATGCTGCTGGCGCTGGAGCGGTGGAACGAAGCGCTCCAGGCCCTCGACGACTACCTCGCACGTCATCCGGACGAACAAGAGGCGCTGGTCACCCGGGCGCGCATCCTGCGCTTCCTCGGAGACCTCGACGGCTACGACGCGGTCGTCGACGCGCTCGCCCCGGAGGCCCTGGTCGACCGTGCGGAGCTCCTGGGGGTGGTGAACGGCCAGCTGCTCGCAGGCCGGGTGGACGAGGCCGTGGCGCTCGCCGATGCGGCCCTCACCAGCCGACCGGACGATCCGGGAGCCCACCTCGCGCAGGCCGACGTGCTCTACCAGGAGGGGCGGATCGACGAGGCCCGCGCCGCCATCCAGGACGCCTCGCGGGTTCGCGAGGACCCCGACGCCTTCCTCCTCCGCCGCGCCCGGCTGTCCATGGCCGAAGGGGACGGCTACGCGGCACTGGCCCACCTGCGCCGCCGCATCCAGCTCTACCCCTCCGACGGTCAGGCTCTCTGGTTCTATGGGCTCGTCGCCGCAGAGCTGGACGACCGCGGCGTGATGACCACCCTGCAACACGACATCGAGCGCTCGGTGGCACGCCTGCATGCGGACGCACGCCCCCTGGACTTCGAGCTGGCGCTCTGGCACCTGCTCGGCGACGAAGCGAGGGTGAAGGAGCTGTTGGCGCGCGGTCTGGAGCGCGACTGCAGCGAGATCGACGACCACGCCAGCGCGAAGAACTGCGAGGCCTGGTACCGCGCCCTGGCCCACGAGGATCTGGATGCGGCCCTCGCGGCGATCGAAACGGCCGTGCACGACGAACCCAACCGCCCCGACTACCTGGACACGCTCGCCATGGTGTTGAGCGCTCGGGGAGACGCGGTGGGCGCCGCGGAGGCCGCTCGCTCCGCCGCACGTTTCGCGCCCGACGACCTGTACCACGTGTGGCAAGCGGAGCGCCTGTCGCGACTCGCGGAGCCAGCACCCGGTTAGCCTGCCCACGGTCTGACGTACGGGAGCTGCCGTGTCCTTGATCGCCTGCATCGCTCTCGCCCGCGCCGCCGACGAGACGGAAGAGCGCCCGGCGCCCACCTCGGGCACCGTCATCAGCGTCTACGACGGCGACACCTTCACCCTCGACGACGACAACCGGGTCCGTCTGATGTGGGTGAACACCCCGGAGAAGCGGCCCGCGGAGGCCTTCGCCGAGGAAGCCACGGTGCTCGCCGAGAAGCTGGTGCTCCGCAAGGAAGTCGAGCTGCACTACGGCGCCGCCGAGCGCGACGGCTACGGGCGCCTGCTCGGCGCCGTGAAGGTGGACGGCGAGTGGATCGCCGAGGCCCTGCTCCGTGAAGGCTACGCCCACCTGTTCCTGTTCCCGCCGATGGCGGACTTCGTCCCCTATGAAGCCCTCGTCGCAGCCGAGGACGAGGCACGCTCCGCCGGTCGTGGCATCTGGTCGGAGGGCCGCTACGCAGGCGCCTTCCACATCACCAGCTTCCATGCGAACGCGCGGGGGAACGACACGGAGAACAAGAACGGCGAGTACCTGCGCCTCTGCAACATCTCTGGCGGCACCCTGGAGCTCTCCGACTACCAGATCGCCGACATCTCCGGTCAGTCCTGGCGCCTGCCCTCCGCTCAGGTGCCGGCCGGCCACACCGTGAAGGTGATGAGCGGCGCCGGCGAGCACCAGCTCCTGCCGGATCAGCCGATCGAGGTCCACCTGGACAGCGAGTGGCCCATCTGGAACAACGACCACGATCGGGCGACGCTCTACGACCTCACCGGCAAGGTGGTCGACTCCCGAGAGCACCGGCCGAAGCCGAAGCAGTGACTCACGGCAGCACGCGCTGCAGCTCCGCGAGGATCTCGACGAGCGAGGGGTGCTGCACCAGCCTGCAGGCCTCGGAGACCGGGAACCAGCGCACCTCGCCGATGCCTTCACCGGACGCCGGGCGAAAGCGCTCCGGAGCGGGATCCAGCCGCATCAGGTACACGAACATGGACTTCAAGCGTGGTTGCCCCTCCGGGGTCTGGAAGCCGTAGCGAACCACGCCGAGCGAGCGGAGGATCTCCGGGGTGGCGTCCAGGCCCATCTCCTCCCGGACCTCCCGCACGGCCGCCTGCTCAGGTGACTCACCGGGCTCGAGCTTTCCCTTGGCGATCTCCCACGTGGTGCCGCTCCTGCGCGTGCACGACACGAGCGCGAGCTCGGGGCCGTGCCCGCGGTCGCGGAACAGGAAGCCCCCGGCGGAGTGCTGCTCGGCGTACCCACGGCGGAGGTTCAACACAAAGCACATCGGGAGCCGCGGTGCGAGGTAGAGCCCACCCCGACCGCGGCTGATCCGCACCCTTGCGCGACGGGCCCGAGCCGCATCCACGACCAGCACCGTGGGGTCGCCACGGTCCAAGCGGTGGGCGACCGCCCAGGTCGCTGAAGGGTCGGGCGACAGGAACACACGGCGACCGCGGCCCGCCGCGACGAAGCCCTGGGCCTGGAAGCGCGCCATCCGGTCGGTGGTGGTGGCGTGGTACAGGATGTCGGGAGCACGCGCCTCTCCCCGCCGGGGCAGCTCGCGCACGTGCGCAGCGTCGACCTGGAGCGCGCGCTGAGCCGCCAGCTCCGCTTCGCTGACCGCCCGCTCGAGGTCCCTCGTCAGCGCGGCGAGCAGGCTCGGCACGGGCGTCCAGCCGCGGGCGTCCAACACCAGCCCGGCCACGTCGGGCTGCCGCAGCATGGAGAGCGCGCGCTTCTGGAGACCGCCGGACATCTTCCAGTTGTATCAGAGCACGCTCTCGTACGCGGCCAGCGTGCCCTCGACCATCGCCTCGACCGAGAAGCAGGCCCCTCGGGCCAAGGCCCGTGCCCGCGGTGGGTGACGGCCGTCGAGCGCCTCCCGGACCGCCGCCGCCAGTGCCTTGGCGTCCCCCACCGGGACCAACAGGCCGGCGTCTCCCACCACCTCGGGCACACCCCCAGCGCGCGTGGCCACGACCGGGAGGCCGGCCAGGAGCGCCTCGATCACGACCTGGCCCATGCCTTCCTCCTTGCTGGGATGAACGAAGACCTGGGCACGCTCGAAGAGCGCCGAGACATCGTCACGGTGCCCCAACAGCTCCAACCTGGTGGAGGCGAGCGCGGAGCGGAGCGGTCCCTCCCCTGCAACCACGACGCGTGCCGGGATGCCTTCAGCCGCCTCGGCCAGGGTTCGATGGTCCTTGTGGTCGACGAGCGCGCCCACAGCGAGCACCACCGGCCCTTCGCCGAGCTCGGCGGCGGGCTGGCGCGGCAACGCTCGCACACCGTCGGGCACGACGTGCAGGCGCTCGGTCGCGACGCCCGCCGTCTGGAGGACCCTTGCCACCGCCAGCGACACGCACACGAAGGCCGCCGCGGCGGCGTACTTCGCGCGAGACAACAGCCCCCCGGGGGCGAAGTCCACACGTCGATGGACCACGAGCGGGGTCTGAACGGCGAGACCGGCGAAGTGGGCGTGGCTCGTGTGGGCCGCCACGAGATCCGCGTCGGATGAAGCACGCCGCAAGACGCCGAGGTTGCCTGGGTGATTCCCCGGGCGCACGTCCACGAGGGGAACGTCCAACAGCTCCCGCAGGGGAGCATCGACGGGGCAGGCTACGCGCTGGGCGATGCCGGACGCCGCGAGCCCCTCGACGAGGAGCGCGAGCTGCCTCTGGCCGCCGCGGAGCTCGGTGGCGGTGTCGACGTGGAGCACCCTCACGGAGCCGCCTCCCTGGCGAGCTTCCTGGCGTGCTCCGGCACGAGCCAGGGCACACCATCGACCACCGGGAAGAGCCGCTGGCACGGCCGGCAGGCCAGACCTCGAGGACGGTCCTCGAGCTCTCCTCGGCAGAGCGGGCACACCAGACGCTTGCGCAGCTCGGGCGTCATGGAACGCTCACGAACACAGCGCCGCCACCCGATCGACCAGCGCGTCGGCCAGGTCCTGGCCGTCGAGGATCTCGCAGCGCACACGGAGGGCGCGTGCCGTGCCGTCCGGCAGTCGGATGAGGTCCTTCTCGGTCGTGACGAGCGGGAGACCCAACGCGCCGAGCCGCTGGAGGTCGCCCGTGTTGTAGACGTGGTGGTCGCGGAACGTGGTCCACGTCCGCACACGGAGTCCGAGGACGACGAGCTGCTCGAGGAACCTCCCGGGGTTCGCGATCCCGGCAAAGGCGACCACGTCCCCGCGCACCGAATCGAGCGGCGAGAGGTTGTGCCCGTCCCACCAGCCGACCGGAACGTGATGGCCTCGGACCGTCGGGCGGTCCGGCAGGCCGGCGGGCAGCGGGCCGTTCTGGACCCACAAGACGTCCGCACGCGCAAGAGCCGCCGGACCCTCCCGGGCCTCCCCGGCGGGCAGTGGGCCGCCAGCATGCGGACGGTGACCGTCGACCACGACCACGTCGAGGTCGCGGGCAATGCGACGGTGCTGGAACGCGTCGTCCAACACGACGACATCGGCCCCCGCCTGCCGGGCGTGCGCGGCCCCGGCAAGCCGGTCCGGCGCGGAGATGGCCAGGAAGCCGCGACGGGCCAACATCGCCAGCTCGTCGCCGTCCTCCGCGGTCGAGACCTCGCGCACGGCGGGGCCGTCGACGCGTCCGTACCCGCGCGACACCACCGCCGGGCGCAAGCCCCGCGCCGCCAGCGCCTCGAGCCACCAGGCGACCACCGGCGTCTTGCCGGTTCCGCCGCTCGCGACGTTGCCGACCGACACCACGGGCAAGGCCGCGCGCGCGCCGGCGCCAAGGCGTCGAATGCGCCACGCGGCCGCGTGCTCGAAGAGCCAGGCGACCGGAAGGAGCCACGGCCGTGCGGCACGCTCGACCGGCACCGGCCCTTCGAGCAGCGGACGCAGGGCCTCGGCCCAGCCTGCCCGGTCGGAGACCGCTTGCCTGCCGGGCCGAGCGACAAGCGCCGCCTGCAACGCATCGGCGAGGTCCGTCACGGTCGAGCAGCGATGGGTCGCGAGGCCTGGCCAGGCTTCGTCGTTGGACCAGGTGTGCGGACCGTGCACGACGGCCGCTCCGGCGCGCGCGGCTTCGATGGGCGAGTGCCCGCCGATCTGGGGATCGAAGGTGCCTCCGATGAACGCCGCGTCCGCCTGGGCGAGCACGCCCGAGAGCTCGCCCAGCGTGTCGAGCAGGATCACCGCACCCGGGGTGGGCGCGGCGCCGTCGCTACGACGCCAGAGCGGCCTCCTCGCGGCGATCACGAGCGCAGCCACCTCGTCGAAACGCTCCGGGTGTCGAGGCGCGAGCAGGAGGGTGGCGCCACCCGGGAGCGCAGCCAGGAGCGCCTCTTCGTCCCCTGGACGGGTCGAGCACCCCACGACCAGGGGGCGGGGCAGCACCAGTTCGGAGGCGGGTGTGGGGGCGAGCACCTTGGGGTCTCCCAGCACCTGGACAGGCCCTGTGACGTGGCCGCGCAGCGCCTCCGCCGTTGTCTCGCTCTTCGCGAACCAGTGTGCGACACACCCCTCGAGCACCCCCCAGGTGCGCGGCAAGGCGAGCCAACGCTGCGTGCCGCGGCCGATGCGCGCGCCGACGACGACGACGACGACGCCGCGCGACCGAGCCGCCAAGAGGAGGTTCGGCCAGATCTCCGCCTCGACGAGCACCAGCGCGCGGGGGCGGACGTGGTCGAGGAAGCGCCTCACGGCGAAGGGCGCGTCCATGGGGAGCGCGCAGAGGGCGTCGTGCCCGCGGGCCACGGCGAGCCCGGTGTCGGCCGTGGCCGACCTCAACAGCACGCGTCGAGGCTGCTGGGACGCCAGGACGTCGAGCACGCCAGCCGCCGCCTGCCCCTCGCCCACGGAGGCGCCGTGCACCACCACGGTGCCAGGAGGGACGGCTGGCAAGGTCAGAGTCCAGCGCTCCCGCCAGCGAACCCTCGTCCTCGGATGGAGCCAGGTCACGAGCGCGACCATGGGCCAGCCCAGCCACCACGCCAGGCGGTACAGCAGCAGGCCGAGGCTCATACGCCCGCCACGTCCCCGGCCTCTGGCTGCCAGCGGTGCCTGGCCATGTCGACGTGGCCCGCGTCGAAGACCACCCCTTCCGCCTCCAGCAGGACCCGCTGCAGCGGAGCACGCCCCGGCTCTCCGCCGTGGGCGATGTGGCCGCTCTTGCGGACCACACGGTGCCACGGAACCGTGTCGTCGCCGAGCGCCGCGAGGGCGTAGCCCACCTGGCGCGCTGCGCGGGGACTTCCCAGCGCCGTCGCGACGTCGCCGTACGCGAGCACGCGTCCGCTCGGGATGAGCCTCACGAGCGCGTAGACCCTCTGGCGGAAGTTCAAGCGCCCTCCCCGTACAGCCGCGCGTACTCCCCCGGGCGGCTCACCAGGTCGTCGTGCCGCCCCATCTGCACCACCCTCCCGCCTTCCAGGACCACGATCCGGTCGGCGTCCTTGACGGTGCTCAACCGGTGGGCGATGGCGATGACCGTGCGGCCGTCCATGAGGCGACCGAGCGCCTCCTGGACCGCCTCCTCGCTCTCACGGTCGAGTGCCGACGTGGCCTCGTCGAGCAGGAGCACCGGCGCATCGCACAACAACGCCCGGGCGATGCAGATCCGCTGACGCTGCCCCCCGCTCAGGCGGAGACCGCCTTCGTCGACCAGGGTGTCGTAGCCCTGCGGGAGCTCGCTCACGAAGCCGTGCGCGTTCGCGTCCCGGCAGGCCACTTCGACCTCCTCGCGCCTCGCCTCAGGGCGGCCCAGCCGCACGTTGTCCAGCACCGAGGCGTTGAACAGGAAGCTGTCCTGGCTCACCATGGCGACGTGGCGGCGGAGCGTGCCCAGGTCGAGCTCCCGAAGATCGCGCCCGTTGAGCAACACCCGCCCCGCGCTCGGGTCGTGGAAGCGCGGAACGAGCCCGATGAGCGTGGACTTGCCGGCTCCGCTGGGACCGACCAACGCGACCCGCTCACCGGGTGACACGGTGATGTCGATGCCGGAGAGCACGGGTCCGTCGCCGTAGTCGAAGCCCAGGCCTTCGAACTGGAGCTCGCAGGTGCGGGCATCGAGCCGGACGCTGCCGCTCTGAACGCTCGGGGCGGTGTCGAGCACCCGAAACGCGGCCTCGGCGCCTGCGATCGCACGCTGCGTCAGGCTGTTGATCTCCGAGAGCTGCTTGAGCGGGAGGTTCATCAGCCCGACGGCGACCAGGAAGGCGATCAGCTGGCCCGGTTCCAGCTCGCCCGCAAAGACCCGCTGACCGCCGTAGGCGATGGCGAGACCGACCCCGACGGCCGCGATGAGCTCGATGATCGGACCGGGAAGCAGCTGGGCCAGGGTGGCGTCGAGCTGGAGCTTCAGCTGCGCGTCGTTGTCGTGCTCGAAGCGCTTCAGCCGCTGGGGCTCGGCGCGAAAGGCCTGCACGACCCGGATGCCGCTCAAGGTCTCCTGCGCCGACGTGGTGAGCGAGGCGAGGTTGTCGAGGCTCTCCCGCGCGGTCCGACGGAGCTGACGCCCGAAGCGGCTGATCGGCAAGGCGACCAGCGGCAGGAGGACCACAGCAGCGAGGGTCAGGCGCCAGTCCTGCCAGAGCGCAGCGGCCAGGAGGCCCAACAGCGTCAGGGGCCGCTGCACCAGGGTGGCGTAGGCGCTCACGAGGTACTGCACGTTGCCCAGGTCGGAGGTGAGCCGGGTGAGCTGCGCCCCCAGCGGGGTGCGCTGGTGCCACCCGACATCGAGTCCGAGGGTGTGCGCGAACAGCTCCCGTCGAAGGCGCGTCACCACCTGGAACGCGATGCGCCGCGTCATGTAGGTGCGGCCGACATGCAGGCTGCCGTTGGCGGCGTACAGGACCATGATGGCGACGGGCATGGCGGCGAGCGCGGCACCGTCCTTGGCGATGAGGACATCGTCGAGCACCCGCTCGATCAACAGCACGAGGAGCGCCGGAATCGAAGCAGCCAGCGCCATCAGCACCGTGGCCACCAACAGCTGGCCGGCGTAGGGCCGGTAATAGCCGAGCAGCCGCTTGAGGACGGGACCCATGACCCGGCAGCTTAGCGTGAGCCGGTGGCGGCGGTCGGCAACAGCGAGCTCACCTCGAAGACCTGCCAGCGAGCTGTCCGGATGCCGTTCTGCTCAGCCACCACGACGTTGGGGCCACCGGACTCGAGGTACAGCCCGTCGGTGCCCAGCTTCCGGCTCTTTCGGGCAGGTCGCACGAACACGGTGCTCTCCGGCAGCTCGCGCGGCCAGAGGTCGAACTGGTCGGTGCGGCCGATACCGGGCACGGTCGTGGCATCGATGCCGCCGTAGAACCGCACCCAGGCGGCCTCCTGGTAGCGCGACGCGAGCACCGGCTGCTGCCCCCAGGCCTCGACGGCGGCCCCGATCACCGGCCCCTGGGACAGCTCCTGCGTGGGCTCCTTGGGCCAGGGCAGCACCGGATGGACGGCGACGTGCACCACCACCAACGCGCTGATGGCGGCACCGAGGACGCCACCCACCCAAGCCAATCGGGGGATGCGACCGCGCATCCGAGCGATGCCCACGCAAGCGACCACCAGGGTCGGGGCCCCCCAGTTCGGCTCCGAGTGTCCGACCACCGAAGCCGCGGTGAACAGCGCCAGCGGCAACGCCGCCGACCACCACCACACGTCCCGCTCACCCCGCCAGAGCCATGCCAGGACCGCCAGGAACAGGAAGGGGTTGGCCAGGACGGCCTGCCCACCGACGAAGGTGACGAAGCCTTCGAGGGCGCTGCGTTCGCCCGTGAAGCCGTGCCCGAGCTGGAAGCCGTAGCTCACCCACTCGTGCTGTGCGTTCCAGACCAGGTTGGGTGCAACACACGCCGCGGCGATGCCCGCGGCGAGCCACACCCCACGGCCGCGTCCTCGCGTCGCCATGCACAGCGCGGGCCAGAGCACCCAGCCGGTGTGTTTGGCCAAGAGCGCCGCGCCGCACGCGAGGCCCACCAACCACCAGCGATCGCGCTCCGCCGCCCAGGGCGCCAGCACCCAGGCCGACAAGAGCACCACGTCCGGGGTCGCGAGCAGACCGCCCAGGGCCGTCAGCGGCGCCCCCAGCCACAAGAGCGCCAGGAGCTCACGGTCACCGCGTTCCGTGGTCAAGACCGCGCCGAGCACGCCGCCGGAGAGGCACACGCCCGCGGCGCGCACGCCGAGCTCCGTGTCGCCGAACACGGCGGTGCCCGCGGCGATCAGACCGGCGACCGCCGGCGGGTGGTCGTAATAGCCCCAGGCCAGCGCCTCGCTCCAGCACCAGTAGTAGGCCTCGTCGGCGGCCAGGCCGAGCGTGCCACCCAACCAGAGGCGCGCCGCGGTCCACACCAGGACCAGCGCCACCAGGAGACCGAGGGCCGGCCTCAGGGCCGCAGCCGGAGCGCCGGCACGAGCCACGCCGCCTCCACTGCGATCGCGCGGCTCATCTTGCTCACGCCCTGATCGCGCTCGGTGAACACGATGGGCACCTCCCCGACCGACAGCCCGGCCTGCACCACGCGCCAGGTCATCTCGACCTGGAAGGCGTAGCCGTCCGAGGCCAAGGGCGTGGAGAGGGCACGGTCGAGGGCCTCGGCGCGCCAGGCCTTGAAGCCGCCCGTGAGGTCGCGGTACGGCAAGCCGAGCCACAGCCGGCTGTAGGCGCCGCCGAAGCGAGACAGCAGACGCCGGCCCAAGGGCCAGTTCCGCGTGCCGCCTCCCGGCACGTAGCGGCTCCCGAGCACGAGGTCGGCGTCAGCGGCCAGCAGCTTCGGGACGTCGGCGGGATCGTGGGACAGGTCCGCATCCATCTGCACGATGCGCTCGTAGCCCTGCTCGAGGCCCAGCCGAAACCCCGCCTGGTAGGCGCTGGCGAGGCCCGCCTTGGCCGCGCGGCGGAGCACCTGCACACCCAGGGCCTCGGCGGCGTCGGCCGTGCCGTCGGGAGAACCGTCGTCCACCACGAGCAGGTCCACCTCGCCCATCGCGGCGCGGAGCCGCCCGACCAGCGCGTCGAGGTTTTCCCGTTCGTTGTACGTGGGGGTGACGACCAGGACCGACATCGGCTCAGAGGTATTGCGCCACGACCTCGGCGGCCCGTGCCGCGGCCCCCCGGCCCCCGAGCGCTTCGCGCACTCCGGCCAGTGCATCGGCCTGGACCGCATCGCCCCACACGCCCTGCCACTCGTCGCAGAGGGTCTCGGCGTCGAAGCGCTGGACGAGCTCGGGCACGATCGTGCGACCCGCGACGAGGTTCGGCAGGGCCATGTGATCGACGCCCTTCACCAGCACCATGCCGACCTCGAAGGTGACCGGGTGCACGCGGTAGCAGACCGCCATCGGTCGGCCGAGGCACGCGATCTCCAAGGTGGCCGTGCCCGAGACCGCCAGCACGCCTCCCGCTGGTGCCACCGCGGCCTCGAGGGACTGCGTGATCTCGACGCTGTCGACGAAGGCCGTGCCGGCGAAGCGCTTCATCTCCTCGACGGACCGACCCGGCGCCAACGGCACCCGGATCACGGCGCCCGGGACGCGCTCGCGCAGCAGGGCCACGGTCTGCGCGAAGGTGGCCAGCATCTGCCGCCACTCGGCCAGCCTGGATCCAGGCACGAGGGCCCAATCGAGCCCGGGCGCGTCCTGCCAGGCGACGCGGTCCACCGCAGGGTGTCCGACGAAGGTTGCGCGGCCCCCGACCTCGTGGAAGTGCGCTGGCTCGAAGGGCAGGAGGCACAGCACCTCGCCCAGCTCCGCATAGGTCGACGCCCTCCCCGGTCGCCAGGCCCACAGCTGGGGCGACCCGTAGAACACCACCGGGATGCCGCGCCGACGCGCCGCGCGCGCCAGCGGGAGGTTGAAGTCGGGCAGGTCCACGCAGAGCAGCAGGTCGACGCCGGTGAGCGCCTCCACCATGCGTCGCCGGACGGCCAGGATCGCCGGCAGGCGGGCCAGCACCTCGACGACGCCCATCACCGCCACCCGCTCCATCGGCTCCACGAGCTCGATCCCGCGCGCCACGAGCGCCGGGCCGCCCAGCCCGACCAGCTCGGGCTCACAGCCACAGGCTCTCAGCGCGTCCACCAGCTCCGCTGCGAGCCGGTCGCCGGAGGCCTCGCCGACCGAGATCAGGAGCCGCTTCACCGACGCGCCGCGATGGCGGCCGCCACCTGCTCGGCGGCCTCCACGGCTCGCAACGCTTCGGTCCCGGGCACCGGAAAGGGGCGCTCGCCGCGCACCGCAGCCAGGAAGTCCCGGTGGAGGGCCTCCAGCGCATCCCCTGGCGTGACCGGCTCGGGTGTGGCCTCGAGCTCCCCCGCCCGCCAGTCCACCCGAGCGGCCTGCCGCGCGCCGAGGTCGAGCGTCCAGTAGGCCTCGTCACCCACCACCCGCAGCACCCGCCTCGGTGCCCGACTGACGCGGCTGGCCGTGAGCGTGGCCACGCAGCCCGTGCTGGTCTCGATCCAGGCCTCCGCGATGTCGACCCCATCGGTCACGACCGCCACGCCGACCGCCCGCAGCTCTGTGACGGCGCCGCCGGTGAGGTGCAGGACCAGGTCGAGGTCGTGGATCATCAGGTCGAGCACGACGTCGACGTCGGCTCCCCGCCCGGCAAACGCGCCGATGCGCTCGGCGCGGAGGTAGCGAGGAGCGACGTCGGCGGGCAGGGCGGCCAGAGCCGGGTTGTACCGCTCGACATGGTTCACGGACACGTGCGGGTAGGCCGCCAGGACCCGCGCAGCATCAGCACTCGGAGCGAGCGGCTTCTCGACGATGCATGGCACGCCACGCTCGAGCAGCGGGAGCGCCGTCTCGACGTGGGCGGCGGTCGGGGTGGCGACCACCGCGAAGTCGAGCGCTTCGGGCAGCTCGATCCGGGGAAACTCGCCGCGCCGACCGTCTGGCTCGATCACTCCCAAGAGCTCGACGTCGGCGCGGGCGGACAGCTTGCGGGCGTGGAACGTGCCCATGTGGCCGCATCCGACCACCACTCCGCGCAGGGCGCCCACCGGTCAACCGGCGTCGATGTCCGGCGCTGCCTGGGCAGCCCGGCAGATCCCACGCTGGGTGCGCTCCAGGAAGTCGACCAGCTCGCGCACCTCGGCGACCTCGCCCCAGCGCTCCATGGCCACGCTCCGCGCCAGGCGAAGCGGCTTGCTGCGCACGAAGAGCTCCCGCCAGGCCGACCGCAGCGCGTCGATGGTGTCGGCGCTGAAGCCACCGCGACGCAGGCCCACGATGTTCAGGCCGAAGAGCCGTGCCCGATCGCCCTGCGCGATGCTGAACGGGGGCACGTCGAGGGCCGCCATCGCACCGGCGGCCACCATGGCCCTGCGTCCGATGCGGCAGTGCTGGTGAACACCCGCGAGGCCGCCCATCACGGCGTGGTCTCCCATCGTCACGTGCCCGGCGATCGCCGCGGAGTTGGCGAAGATGATGCCGTTGCCGAGCTGGCAGTCATGAGCCACGTGGGCCTGCGCCATGAAGAGGCAGTCGTCTCCGATCCGGGTGACGCTTCCTCCCTGCTCGGTGCCTCGGTGGACGGTCACGTACTCGCGGAAGGTGTTGCGCTCGCCGATCTCGAGCCGTGTGGGCTCACCGGCGTACTTGAGATCCTGGGGATCGCCCCCCAGGCAGGCGAAGCTGTGCACCCGTGTGCCGGCCCCCACGGTCGTGGTGCCGAGCACCACGGCATGGGCGGCGAGCACCACGCCGTCGTGCAGGGTCACACCCGCACCGACCACCGCGAAGGGACCGATCTGAACGTCGCCGACCTCGGCGCTCGGATCCACGACCGCTGTCGGGTGGATGGCCATCTGCACTCCTGTCCGGGCGGGGACTTTAGCCGGGCCCTGCGTTGCCTGCCCGGATCTTGTCGTCGGCGGCCACCGCGACATGCAGCGTGTCGCGTGTCCAGAGCACCGAGCAGCCCGTGACATCGCTCACCTGGAGCTGTGCGCCCGTCAGCAGGCCTCCGGCCTCGCCGGAGAAGAGCCAGGCTTCACCCAGATCGCTCACGCCGCACACATAGACGCGTCCTCCCCCCGCCGTGACGTCCAGGTGGGTGAACCCGACCGCGGTCGGCGAGGTCCGTGTGCTGGCCTCCTTGACAGAGTCCTCGGGATCCTGCTCGAAGACGACGAGCCCTGCATCGGCGTCCCCGAACACCGTGTAGGCGATGCCGTCCACCTCGTTGCTCGCGATGGCGGTCACGTTCCAGGCGCGCTCGTCGATCAACGCGTCCGAGACCTGCTCGAGACCGGTGGCCGTGATGTCGTGCACGCTCACCTCACCGCTGTCGCGATCGGAGAGCAGCAGCCGTCCGTCGCTTGCCCGAACCTCGCAGGCGCCGTACGAGGAGCTCGCGAGGGTGACCACCGTCTCGGCGCACTGCGGCTCGGTGCTGCAGTAGGAGATCGTGTTGGAGGCCTCGTTGGTGACCGCCCACAGGTCGCCGTGGGTGGGGTCGCAGACCACGCCCGTGAGCACGCCGTCGGCGACGGTCACCGACGCCTGGGCGAAGGTGCGGTCGGGCTGGCCGTCGTCGACGAGGTGTGCCCCGTTGGGGCGTCGGCTGTCCGACTCCTCGATGAGGTCGAGGTACCAGATCCGCGAGCCGAAGTCGTAGAGCAAGCTGTTCCACGCCGCCCAGTCGTCGTCGAACCAGAAGTCGAAGGCGAGGCCGAACTCGCCATAGTCCGCCGGCCACGACAGGCACGACTCCTCGATGGCGCCGTCGCTCACGATCTCGTCGCCGAAGACCGCGTAGCAGACGCTGTCGTAGACCGACCCGAAGTAGTTCGCCTCGTTCGCGCCCAGCCCCATCACGATGTAGCCGCCTGCGTCCCTCAACACCGGCCCGGCGATGCCGGTGGTGTCCAGCACGCCGACCACGCCCAACCACATGCTGTCGTCGCCACCGTCGCAGTCGGCGTCGAAGCCGTCGGCATAGGTCTCGGCGCTGTCCGGGCTGCGACTGGGATCGGCGTCGTCGCAGTCGGTGCCGCCTTCCTGCGAGTCGATGTCGTAGCCGTCGCCGTCCGCGTCGTAGTCGCTGTCCCCGCCACAGTCGCCGTCGATGCCGTCGTACCAGACCTCGTCGGCGCCCGGGTACGCGAGCTCGGTGGTGTCGTCGCAGTCGGCCCCGCCCCAGGCGTCCGACGCGAAGCCGTCGCCGTCGGCGTCGTAGTCGTCGCCTCCGTCGCAGTCGCTGTCGATGCCGTCGTACCAGGTCTCGTCCACGTGAGGGCCGAAGTCCACGTCGGTGTCGTCGCAGTCGTCGCCCTCGCCGTAGGACGACGCGCCCGAGCCATCCCCGTCGGCGTCGTAGTCGTCGTTGCCCGCGCAGTCCGTGTCCACGCCGTCGTACCAGGTGTCGGCCGCTCCCGGGTAGATGGTGGGGTTGCGATCGTCGCAGTCGTTGCCGCCATAGGCCGTGCTCACGAAGCCGTCGCCGTCGGCGTCCTGCAGAGCGGCCTCCTTCTCGAGGTACTCCGCCTCGCTGACGAAGATGCAGGCCGTGGCGAGGCTCAGAAGGACCACGTGAAGCCCCCCAGCGGCAACGGGGTGCCGTGCACCAACCCCACGCCCGCGACCCCCAGCCCGACCGCGGTGAGGGCCAGACCAGCACCGCCGAGCGCGTTGGTGCGCGTGCGCAGCTGCACCGCCTCGTCGACCGTGGCCGCTTCGTCGAAGGCACCGTGTGAGCTCGACGCGAGCGCGAGCCCGATCCCACCGAGCACCACCGCGCCAGCACCCGCGCCGACCAGGGGCCACGCGGGTCCGTCGGATGCGCTCGACGTCTCGTCGAGGATGGGCGCCTCGGCCTCGGTGAGCGCGACCGGCGGACCCTGGGGCACCACGCGTAGCCGGCCGTCGAGGGTGACCTCCACCACATCACCCGGTGACAACCTCACCACGAGCCCCTTCACGCCGGCGGGGGTGTCGAACTGCAGCAGGTGGGCGCCGGCCGCGACGTCGAGGCTCGCGCCCTGGGGCACCAGGCGACCGTCGAGCCAGGCGGTGAGGCCGACCGGCGCGCCGACGGCCCCGCCAGGCACGCTCATGGCACGCTGGCGGACCTCGTCGTACAGGGCCGCGGCGTCGGGTCCGAGGGTCTCGTCGATGCCCCCGGTGGACGACACGGCCACGGCGCGGCCGTAGTAGATCTCCGCCGAGGCGCTGTCGCCCTTGAACAGGTGGATCGAGCCGGCCAGCTGGTAGAAGACGGTCAGCGCCATGGTGTTGACGACAGCGTCCTGGCACGTGAGGCTCGCCTCGGCGTCCTGAGCCAAGGCCGTCGCCTCGTCGAGCTTCACGCGCTCGAGCGCCTGGCCGAGCCCGCGGACGGCGCCAGCCAGCTCGACGCAGTCCTCCGCAGCCGAGAGCGGCGCCAGGAGCGCCCAGAGGAGCATGCTCACCGGATGGTGCCCAGGGTCGCGGTGAAGGTCCAGACCTCCTGCCCGCTTTCAGCGACTTGGATGGTGGTGGAGGCGGGTCCACCTTCGTGGTCGTACATCAGCGTATGCTGGCCCGAGGACAGGGTGATCCGAATCGGCGTCTTCCCACGGTATACACCGTCCACGACGACCGGGACGCCAAAGGGCTTCGACGAGAAGGCGACCTCCACCTCGGCGCTCACCGCCGGGGCAGCGGTGGAGACGGCGCTGGCGACGTCCGAGCCCTCGGCCTGCGTCTCAGGTTCCGGCGATCGTGTCGCGGACACGGCAGGCTCGGCTGCCGGGCGACTCGGCGGCACCACGGCCGCGGTGGCTTCGGGCACCACCTCGGTGCCTGCCGCTTCCTCGGACGTCTCCCCCACCTCGGCGACCACGGGTGCCGGCGCGGGGGCCTGGACCTCGAAGGTCGTGACCTCCGGCACGGGCGGTGGTGGCGGGTCCGCCTGCGGCAGGATGGTGACGACCAGCAGCACCAGGAGGGACACGACGGCCGCGACCAGGACGGCGGAGGCGATCCTGTAGGAGCGCGGAGCCGCCAGGGGCATGCGCA